>Ga0335073_10011601_pt1 | contig 12379 bp, 7 predicted proteins | sample Lox_Sample_22_FD_207093 | JGI IMG/M metagenome (GOLD analysis project Ga0335073, IMG submission 207093) | Soil microbial communities from Loxahatchee National Wildlife Refuge, Florida, United States - Lox_Sample_2.2 | ecosystem: Environmental > Terrestrial > Soil > Wetlands | place: USA: Florida... | reverse complement strand
ATAATCGCCCAATGGACGTGGACCCGCGCCGCCCCTGGGAGCGTTTTCAGGAAACAGAAACTTCTGCAGTAAGACAGTCTGAAATGTGTTGCCATGGTCCTGACTGACGGCCAGATGGACGGAGAAATAGGGACGCGAGCCCGCGTCATCCAGTCCATCGGCCGTGTCGTAAAGGACGGCCACCGTGCCCGCCGCATTATCGGCGACGGCAATCGCGGGCAGCGCGGATTGATAGTCAGTGCCGCTGACGTAGTGCGAGGTACCCACCTGCAGCGATCCATCGGCCTGTTTCGTGAGTTCGACGATAGCGATGCGGTCCCGGTTGACCGATGCATCGTACTCCCCAAAGACCACGTATACATCTCCAGTCCTGGGGTCGACGGCCAATGCATCGATGCCTCCGCGCAGAGGATTGACCCCGCCGAGAATCGTTCCCGGTTCCGGCTCTCCGAACGCATAGGTAATAACATTCTGATGACTGCACGCCTCGGCGGCTGCCATGCCGGTCGCGCTGCCATTCAGGCCCCAGGTGACGCCGCCATCGGTGGAGCGATTCAGGTTATAGCGGATGGGATCTCCTCCGGCAGGGCACGGAATGGAGGCGGCGGTTTCCCACAAACTGTAGATCGCGCCCGATGTGTGGTCGGCGGCGATACGATGCGCCGGGTTCCAACCTGGATTCGTGACCGGACCAGGCGAATGATCGATCGTGAAATCGGGCGGGATTTCCGCCTGGGCGACCGCTACCTGCATTGCTTGTGACTGATAGGCGACATAGACGTTGTCCTGCGCAGGATTGAGCGGGTCCTGATTCACGATCAGCCAGGGTTGATCCGAGGGCACCTGTTGGTTGGTGTACTGTACCTGGCCATTCAGCACCAGCCACTGCCACGACAGCGCAGATGCCGGGTTGGAGGTCGCGCCGCTGACGATGCCGACATCGGCTGGCTGCTCTTCGGCCGCGCTTTCATCGCCGCTGCTGCAGTTGGCGCCTTCTTCGCCCCTGCCATCCAGCAGAAATGTTCCGTAGAGAACGCCGTTGCGATCAAAGTCGAAAGTCTCATCGCACGGCGAAGTCTCAATGCGATTTCCCGTGAGCCCGGTCGGCGAGGGGATGCTGAATTCCTTGGTCCACAGCAGACCGCCGGTTTGGGAATACCAGAGGGGAGCGTTCTGATAAGAGCCGTGGTTGAGCTGACTCCACGCGCCGGAGAAGGAGGAAATCACGATGTTGAGCGGATTTGTGGGATTGATCGTGATGCCCGGCTCGGAATTAAAGAACACATCCGTGTTCTTGAGGTTGCGGTCGGTATTGCTGACGACAACATCGGCGCTGAAAACGTTTGGAAAGTAAGGGACGGCCGTGGGATTATCGGCGGTCTGGCCCGCAGGAGATGCTGGTCGCATGCCGGGCGAAAGATGCTTTCTCGCCGCAGCCGAGAAGCAAACTGCCACCACGAGGCACACGGCAATACTTACCGCAAACCGGGTTCGCTTCATCATGCGGCACCTATCTTAACCCGGAGTCTGTCGCTCAGGACAAAAGGATTGAGAGTTTCTGGCACCTGAATGCCGGTTGGCCAGGTACCGGGAGGTGGGCATCATAAACAAGACTTATGGAGGCTATAAAAATATTGGATTTCCGCGCCGCCTGATGACCTCGTATGCTGAAAGGTGGGCCAACAAGGACCGTGGCCTTACCCCACACTCGTTCAATCCGTCAATGCAAGCTGTACCCGGGATTCCTATTGGGAACGTCGCATTGCTCCGCATAGCGGAACAGCCCCGCTTACGTTCCATGCACTGCAACGCAAGAATAACCGTCAGCCTCCGCCAGCGGTGCGTCGAGGCAAATAGATAGAAGGAGAGCTCTGAATGGCTGACACCAAGCCTGATCCGAAAAAAGTCCTGGATTTTGTGAAAGAGCATAACGTGCAAGTGCTCGACCTGCGTTTCACTGATCTTCCCGGACTGTGGCACCACGTTTCTTATCCTATTAACCAGCTCAGCGAAGATTCCTTCGAAGAAGGCTTTGGCATGGACGGCTCGTCGATTCGCGGCTGGGCGGCCATTCATGAGAGCGACATGCTGCTCATTCCGGACGCGAACCGTTACACGCTCGATCCGTTCACCGAGGTGCCGACCCTGGACATCGTTTGCGACGTGATCGATCCGGTCACCAAGCAGCGTTATGATCGCGATCCGCGCTACATCGCCAAGAAAGCCGAGATGTATCTCATCTCGACGGGAATCGCGGACACGGCCTACTTTGGCGCCGAGGCCGAATTCTTCATCTTCGACAACGTGCGCTTCGACCAGAACGAGCACGAGGGCTTCTACTTCATCGACGCCGAAGAGGGCCGCTGGAACTCCGGTCGTCTGGAGAACAACCTGGGCTATCGCCCGCGCTATAAGGAAGGTTATTTCCCCGTCGCTCCTACCGATCACTATCAGGACCTGCGCAGCGAAATGGCGATGACCATGCAGAACTGCGGCCTGGTCGTCGAGTGCCATCATCATGAAGTTGCCACCGGCGGTCAGACGGAGATCGACCTGAAGTTCGATTCACTGATCAAGTCGGCCGACGCGATGATGCTCTACAAGTACATCGTAAAGAACGTCGCCAACCAGTACGGCAAGACCGTGACGTTCATGCCGAAACCGCTCTTCCAGGACAACGGCAGCGGCATGCACACCCACCAGTCGCTGTGGAAGGGCGGCAAGGCGCTGTTCGCCGGTGACGGCTATGCCGGCCTGTCACAGCTTGCGCTGTGGTACATCGGCGGACTGATCAAGCACGGCCCGGCGTTGTCAGCGATCATTGCTCCGACAACCAACTCCTACAAGCGTCTGGTGCCCGGCTTTGAAGCGCCGGTCAACCTGGCGTACTCGCGGCGGAATCGCTCAGCGGCATGCCGTATTCCGATGTATTCGGCGTCGCCCAAGGCGAAGCGCGTGGAGTTCCGTCCGCCTGATCCGAGCTGCAATCCCTACCTCGCGTTCTCGGCCATGCTGATGGCGGGACTCGATGGCATCGAGAACAAGATCGATCCTGGACAGCCGCTGGATAAGGACATCTACGATCTGGGTCCGGAGGAGTTGTCCAAGGTGCCCTCGATGCCGGGCTCGCTGGAGTCGGCGCTGGACAATCTGGCGAAGGACTACCAGTTCCTGCTGAAGGGCGATGTGTTCACTGAGGAGATGCTGAACACCTACATCGACTACAAGCGGGAGAAGGAAGTGAACGCCATGCGTCTGCGTCCGCATCCCTACGAGTTCCAACTCTACTACGATATTTAGTCGTAAGGACTAAAGACCCTCCGCGGAACCGCGTCACCGTGTACTGGACGCGCGTTCCGCGGAGGGTTGAAGCTTATTGCCGTCGTGAGTCCGTTTGATTCAACTTCCCGCCACCTTGTTTGGCCGCTACTGAATGGTTCTGGCCGACGCCATCGTGGTCGTTTGCGGGCGCAGCGCCGCAGTCTGGACGCCGTCGGTCAGGATGAACGCATCCACCCGCAGACCCATCGGCAGGTTAGCGTCGCTATCCAGTTGCACCACGGTCTCCAGGAACTTCCGGTCCACGCGCTCGCCGGGCTCATCGGTGTGGATGGTCTTCGGACCGAGGAGTTCACCGACCTGCACCACACGTCCCCAGACCTTCTGCTTTCCATAAGCATCGGCCATAACGTAGGCCCTCTGACCGACCCGGACCCGGTTTACGTCGGATTCATCGACATCCACGCGGACGCGCCGCACGCTGACATCGCCGATGGTCAGCACAGGGTCGGGGTTGACGGCGGAATTGGAGACGCTTTCCCCGGCGCGGTGATGCACGCGCAGCACGACGCCATCAATGGGAGACTTGATGAAGGTCTTTTCGTACTTGGCTTGCGCTTCGGCGGCATTGGCCCTGGCCAGCTCCAGGTCAGCCTGCGCGAAGGAGACATCTTCCTCGCGCGACGCGGTGTTCAGCAGCGAGTAGTGATCGGACTTCTCCTGATACTGTTCTTTGGCAACGTCGTACTCGCGGAGGTAGTGATCGAGCTCTTCGCGTGAGATCACCCCGCTTTGATAGAGACTCTGCCGGCGCGCCAGCTCGGCCTGAGCGTTTGCCATGACCGCCTGTGCCTCACGCATGGAGGCCCGCGCTTCGGCCCGTTCCTGTTCCCGCGCTCCGTTGGTTGTCTTGCGAAGCATCGCCTCCTTCTCCAGCACTTCGGCATTAGCGGAAGCCAGCTCGGCACGGTAATCGCCGTTCTCGAGCGCCGCCAGCACCTCGCCTTTGTGCACAGAGTCGCCTTCGGCCACGTTGACCGACTGCAACTTGCCGCTCAGCTCGGAGCCGAGCTTAATGTCCTCGGAGACCGGTTCGACCTGGCCCGGCCCAGCGATCATCTCGACGAACTCGGAGGATGCCGCGTCCGGCTTGGTAGTTTTGGCCTTGTGACGCGACGCAGAAAACAGTTGTAACGAAATCGTCAGAACCGCTACGACTACCGCACAGAAGATTGCCAATTGCTTTTTCACGAAGTCTCCTTCTTTAGGCACGCCGGTCACTATTACCGTGGTGCGATTGGTTAGCATGCAGGTACTATGCGGGATCGCAGCCGGGAACACATCACGAGATAAGAGGTTTTTTCACTAACCCTGGCTGGACATCGGCGCATACTGCAGTCAGGGCCATTCCAGCTACTACTATTAAGGTATTCGTCACTGGACCAGATAGCGGGAACTTGACGAGGCCTTGCCCGCCAGCACGCCCGCCGGCACCCTCATCCCTTCCAAGCGGTCGACGACCAAGCCATCTTCGATGTGGATGATGCGGTCGCCGAACTCCAGCACACGAGGGTCGTGGGTAACGATGACCACGGCGCGTCCACATTCATGAGCCAAGGTCCGCAGCATCTCCAAAACCGTGCATCCGGACTGCCAATCCAGCGAAGCCGTAGGTTCGTCCGCCAGAATTATCCGGGGATCGCCCGCCAGTGCGCGGGCAATGGCCACCCGCTGTTTCTGGCCGCCGCTGAGATCGGAGGGGAAGGCGGCAAACTTAGGTCCCAACCCAACCTGCTCCAGCAACTCCAGCGCGCGCTTGCGGGCCTGCGCTCTCTTTACGCCTTTCAGGTCGAGCATCAGTTCAACGTTTTCACCGGCCGTTAGGGTGGGAAACAGGTTAAAGCCTTGAAATACAAAGCCGATATTCTGCAGGCGAACCTGAGGCAGCGCACTCTCCGACAGGTCACCGACTTCCTGGCCGCCGATAAGGATGCTGCCTGAGCTCGCCTTCAAAATGCAGCCCATGATGGAGAGCAGCGTGGTTTTGCCGCTGCCGGAGGGTCCTGCCAGCATTACCATCTCGCCGGCTGCGACCTCCAGGTCTACACCGCGTAGCGCAGAAACCGTGGCACTACCGTCGGCGTAGGTTTTGGTGACGTTCCGTACTGCGATTGCCGATCTCATTGTCTCCTCCTTGCAACTGCTATGCTTTCGTCTCGGGCATGAATCTACTTTGCCGCTTGCCGGCCGAATGCACATCACGAGATAAGCGGTTTTTTCCCTAACGCGGCAGGGGACCTGGCCGTATACCACTGTGGAGGGAGTTGAGAACAACTCGAGGTGGGCGATGAGGGCGCGGGAGCAGGCTCTAACGGAAGCGGCCGGTCTTCGACCTGACCGGCAAATGGATAAGCTGTCGACTGAGAGCAGCTTATCCTCAACTGCCGCTTAGTTAAGGGCAACGCCTGCAGGCAGCTACATCAACACAGGGAGCGAAGCCGTTCTTGCAAGCAGAAACCGCAACGGGCGAAGGCCCCTAGGTTGCTCCTTCGCCCGGGATCCGTTACTGCGAGCACTGTCGCGGGTCCTGAGCTTCGTCCTCTCAGCTCCTAGTTGCCCGACGTCCCGTTCAGGTTCGCGGCGGCGGTAGAGGTCTGACCGCCCGTCGCTGTCGAAGGCACTGCGGAATCGACTGGATTGAGGGTCCAGCTCGTGGGCTGGCCGCCCAGGTATTGAATGAGTGTTAATTCCGAACCGGCTCCCGAGGCAAACACCACCGTCTCGGTGGGAGAGACCGGCAGGAACTGCACGTGCCCGGGCTCGGCGGCGATGATGGTGAAGCGTTGGTTGTTCCAGCCCTCGGTCTTGCCTTTGCAGGGGTACTGGATCAGGTAAGAACCCCAAGGATATTGGTCGCGCTGGGTCACATCAGCGCACAGGCCGCTGTTGACGTTGACGATCTGCACGGTCTTGCCGTCCGTGGTGGTCGGCCACAGAAGCCATTCCTGGCTCGTACTGTTGTTGCCCACCATCAATTGGAGCGGCGTGGAAGCTTCGCTGCCGCCGGGAATGCCCCACACCGTGTTGTATTTGTCCGATCGGATCAGCACCGTGGGCAGCGTCAACGAAAGTCCCGGCTGGCCATTGGCCAGGACCCAGGCATACGAGTGTCCACCCGGCCGGGCAACGACACTGGTCGCGAATTCGGAGTTAACCCCGGCGTTGCCCAGGAAAGGTGCGTCGCCATAGGTGTAGATGGCCCCGTCATCGGCGAGCATCCAGTAGCCATTCACCTTGCCATGAAAGTCGAGGCTCAGGGCCAATCCCGTGACATCATGTCCGCCGGGACGGTGCCCGCCGGTCGAGCCATAGAACACGGCGTCGCCGAAGCTGAAGACGCCGCCGTCGCTCATCACGACGTAATAGCCCCGTCCGGAGGGCGTGGCCACAATTCCGCTGGGAGTCTGATCGTCATTGGTGACGTCGCCATACGAAATGACGTTCCCCGCCGTCCACACATGGCGATTCTGATCGACCGCCCAAAAGCCGTCCCCGTTGGGAGACGCGGCCGCGCCAGTGATTCTGTCCTGGCCACCGAAGCCGGAGCAGTTCCCCAGATAGCCTCCGCATAGTTCCGGCGCGCCGCCGCGCGCATAGATGAAGCCATTCACGGTCACAACCCAATAGGCATTCTGGCCGGGAACAGAGGCGATACTTCCAATGTCATGGACGCTTGCATATTGCGGCGCCCCGCCGACGGCAAGGGTTTCACCCCCGGTGGTTCCGTTGCCGACTTGAATCCAGAATCCTCCCCCTGGAGCCGCGGCAATGCTGGTGTAGCTGGGAGGAATGCGATTGGGCGCGGAGGCATTGGCACGGGCCGAGACGAAACCGAGGACAATCAGGATTATCAACACGCTCGGCAGAGCGGGGAAGATACGAATAAGAAGGCTCGGGCCATAGGTCTTGGAGCTACTTGTGAGCATGGTTTTTCTCCTCTTTTGCGAGCTGCTTTGGGCGACTGAGAAATGTGAGGGAAGCGAGTTTGGTTCGAATTGCCGGCTTCGTCGCCTCTACTTTGTCCGGTTGCCACTCCCTCGCTTCCATGGCCGTACTATGCCGGTTCGCGAAAGAATCCACATCACGGGAAAAGAGGTTTTTTCGCTACCTCTGGAGGGGATGTGAGGAGATACCACGATGCAGTAAGGCGAGGCAGGCCTGGCGAGTAGATGAGAGATTGATGTTGCTAAGAACGAATTGGGCGAAAGCACCTGCCTGGCGCCTTCGCCCGAAATCGACTACTGCAGTCCCGCCACCAGTCGCGCAATTATGGCTACTCCAAATCACTGAATGCAAGTGGGGTTGGTGGTGGTAAATGTGTTCTGGGTCCAGGTATTGTGGGTGCAGTCGCCGTTCCCGTCGATGGCATCGTAGGTAGTGTTCGACTGGGCCTCGATGCCAAAAACGACGTTCATGGTGTCGCCAAGTCCGATCTCGATGCCGGCGCCGGTGTTCAGAATCGAGCCGCCCACGAGAAAGACGTTATGTTGACTGGGCGCGGCTGCGCCGGAAGTCGTTACGCGGTTGCCCTGATCTCCCTCGTCCACGCTCGACTGGATGCCGCCTGACTCGCCGACGTAGATTCCGCTCATCTTGTTCTGGTCCACTTCAACGTCAATGAACTGGTTCCCGCTGGACGAATGCAACCACAACCCATGGCCTTGGTTCGATTCCAGAAAAGCTGTGCCCAGCATAGTTACTCCCGCAGTCTGCGACAATTCCACTCCAGCTCCTCCATTGGATCTGCTGTTCAACCCTCCGTCGAATACCACGCTGGAGGCGTTGCTGAGCAGGATTCCTTGTGCGCTGTTGCCGGTTACGGTAAGGGCATTTTGGCCGCCGAGTATCGCCACTCCCGATCCCTCCACGACGACCCCCGCGCCGAATCCCCGAATCGTAGTACCATCCACATCCAACACGACTCCCGATGCGCTACTGAGAATTCTGATTCCAGCGGCGGTGACGCCGTTTCCGCCCGGACCGTACAGGTTGGAGCCACTAAGGCCCAGGATGACGCCGGGTGAGCTGACCTGAATGCAGTCGACCGTCAGCGAGGCCGACTTGATCGACTGGCTGAGGATGTAGAAACCGGGCGAGCTGATCACGGTGCCGCACTGCGTGATAGGAATCTTCTGAAATTGTTGGGCCTCCAGGGAGAACCAGCGCCCACTGACCATCAACATAAGCGCCATCAAAACCAGCGGGTAAATCCGCTGCCGAATGATCAGGTGGAGTTGGGTGGAAAGGTTGCGTATCGAAAGCGGGAGGCGATTTGTATTGCTGCTTTGCATGACAGTAATCTCCGTTGTGCAGTCTCAGTCTTGTCGAAGCGTTACGCTGGGCTATGCCTTACATTGGCCACCGGATGGCCGCATTCTGTTCGCGATCCGGCAGAGATCAGCGCGCGTAGCATGGTGGAAGCGAGTTTCCTTCGAAGGACCTGGCCCCATCAGCCTTTACTCCGCTGCCGGCAACCCACTTTCTCGCTTCCATGGCCGTACTATGCCAGTTCGCAGAACCGGGCACATCACGGGATAAGTGGTTTTTTTACTACTGCTATCGAGGATGTGAGGAGGTACCACTATTTCGTAATTTGGGAGCAACTCGTGTGCCGGTCCTCGCGCCGCGGGTTCTCTTCCTCTAAACTAACCAATGCCCACATCGCGGCCGCGAATGGCCTCATCCAACGCATGAGGAGATCGAACTAATGGCACCTTTGGCAACCCAGGAAAAGAGTTCCGCTCTGATCACACCGTTCGACCTGCATTTATTCAACGAAGGCAAGCACATCCGGCTGTTCGAGAAATTTGGCGCACACTTGACCGAATTGGACGGCCGACGCGGGGCGCACTTTGCCGTGTGGGCGCCCAACGCCGAGCGCATCTCGGTGGTGGGCGACTTCAACAAGTGGAATCCCGACTCGCACCCGATGAATCCGCGCGCCAGCTCGGGCGTGTGGGAAGCGTTCATCCCCGAGATCGGGCGCGGCGAGGTGTACAAGTACCACATCCGCTCGCGCTACCACATGCACACCGTGGACAAGGCCGATCCCTTCGCCTTCTATAACGAGGTTCCGCCGCGAACCGCCTCGATTGTGTGGGACACCGGGTATGAGTGGAACGATCAGGAGTGGATGCGACGGCGTCACGAGCGCAACAAGTTTGATGCGCCGATCTCAATTTACGAGGTCCACCTCGGCTCCTGGATGCGCGTGCCGGAAGAAGGCAACCGCTCGCTGACCTATCGTGAGCTGGCAGTGAAGCTGGCCGATTATGTGTCCGATCTGGGCTTCACGCACGTCGAGTTCATGCCGGTCATGGAGCACCCGTTCTTTGGCTCCTGGGGATATCAGGTCACCGGCTACTACGCCCCCAGCGCGCGCTTCGGCACGCCGCAGGATTTCATGTATCTGGTGGACTACCTGCACCAGCGCGGCATCGGCGTCCTGCTCGATTGGGTACCGTCGCACTTCCCCAACGACGAACACGGCCTGGCTTACTTCGACGGCACGCACCTGTACGAGCACGCCGATCCGCGCAAGGGCTTTCATCCGGAATGGAAGTCGTCGATCTTCAACTACGATCGCAACGAGGTGCGCGGGTTTCTCATCAGCAACGCCATCTTCTGGCTCGATCGCTACCACGTGGACGGCCTGCGCATGGACGCGGTCGCCTCGATGCTGTACCTCGATTACGCGCGCAACCAGGGAGAGTGGATTCCCAATCAGTTTGGCGGGCGCGAGAACCTGGGTGCGGTATCGTTTCTCAAGGCGGTCAATCGCGAGGCCTACCAGAATTTTCCCGATATCCAGACGATTGCGGAAGAGTCGACGGCGTGGCCGATGGTGTCGCGGCCGCCGTACATCGGCGGGCTTGGCTTCGGCATGAAGTGGGACATGGGCTGGATGCACGACAGCCTGCTCTACATGCAGAAGGACCCGATCCATCGCAGGTATCACCACAACAAGCTGACCTTCCGCGGGCTGTATGCGTTCACGGAAAACTTTGTGCTACCGCTTTCGCACGATGAGGTGGTGTACGGCAAAGGTTCGCTCTTCGGCAAGATGGCGGGAGACGACTGGCAGAAGTACGCCAATCTGCGGCTGCTGTTCGGCTACATGTTCACCCAACCGGGCAAGAAGTTGCTGTTCATGGGCAACGAGATCGCGCAGTGGAGCGAGTGGAACCACGACGGTAGCGTGGATTGGCACGCGCTTGGCTGGCCGCAGCACCGGGGAGTCCAACGATGGGTGCGCGACCTTAACACGTTCTATCGAGCTCAACCCGCGCTCTACGAAACGGATTTTTCGCCCGAGGGTTGGCGCTGGATCGACGCGGATGACTCTGATGACAGCGTGCTCACCTATATGCGACTGCGCCAAGATGCAAGCAATCCGCTGGTGATCGCGTGCAACTTTACTCCCATCCCGCGCCGGGGATATCGCGTCGGAGTGCCGCATGCGGGACACTGGCAGGAGGTCCTAAACAGTAACGCCGAAATTTACGGCGGCACCGACGAGGGGAATTTCGGCGGACGGATGACGGAAGCGATTGCCTGCCATGGCTTTGACAATTCCCTGCTGATGGATTTACCGCCGCTGGCGATGGTGGTGTTCAAACAGTGAGAAATTCGACCACAGAGCAGAGACACAGAGTTTTTCTGTTTCTCTGTGCCTCTGTGGTTGATCTGATCGCCGAGCTGGCTTAGCCGCTCCCGTACGACCAGTCCTCATCCCAGCGTCCCAGCACGAATACGCCGCCGCCATTTTCGTCGCGTCCATAGCGCAGACAGGCCAGCCCTTGCGAGAACGCCTTCAGGAACTGCCCGCGATTGCGCAACTGTACTTCCGCCGCTTTCTGCCGCGTTTTGGGATCGGCTTTCCAGCCATAGATCTCGCACGGAACTTTGATCCGCATTTCTTCGGAAAATGTGGGATAGGTCTGCTTCGATAGCAGGGCTTCCACGCGCTTCGACTTCAGCCACCATTCCGCCACCAGGCGGTCGGTGGGAAGAGATCCCTGCAGCGGCGATGACGTTATCCCGTACTGATTGATGTTGTAGCGGCGCGCGATCGCGCCCAGCCGCTCGAGGTTAAGATACGCGTTCTTGATCTCCAGCGGATCGAAGGTCCACTCGATCAGCTCGTAGCCCTGCGCGATCGCGTCCTCGCGTTGGAACAGCTTCAGCCGCCGGCCGAGGCCGCTGTTGCGATACTCGGCTTTGACGGCCAACATGTGCGAGTGCAGGTAGGCGTGGCCTTGGCGCGTGCCGGGGATCGAGAAGGCAAAGCCGACGAGCCTGCCGCCATGCCAGGCGCCGATCGCCTGGCCGCCGATTTTGGGCGCGAGCGAAAAAATTCGCAGCGGCACCAGTTCGTTATCGGCGAAGCCCCAGACTTCTTTCTGCAAAGTGACAAAGGCGCGGAGCTCCTCGACCTCGGTGCAGTTCCGCACAATGACGTCGCCGCCCGTCATGGCTCTTCCTGTTGCTTCGATTCCTGCCACAGCGACTCCATTTCCTCGAGCGACGCGTCCGCGGGTTTGCGTCCCTGGGCGTGGAGTTTCTCCTCGAGGTATTGAAAGCGGCGGCGAAACTTGCGATTCGTGCGGCGCAGCGCCGACTCGGGATCGAGCGAGAGATAACGCGCGATGTTGACCAGCACGAAGAAGAGGTCGCCGACCTCGTCTTCCAGGCGCTCGCGCAGGTCCGGCGAAATCTTCATCCCACGCGCGCCCGCAACTCCCGCACGCGATTCAGGCTGCGGACCGGGCGCGGGATACTCCGCCAGATTGTGCCGAAGCTCCTGCGTCTCCTCGTCCAGTTTTTCGAATAATCCTTCAATGTTCGGCCAATCGAAGCCGACGTGCGCCACGCGCGAACTGATCTTATACGCCTCCATCAGCGACGGCATGGCCGACGAGACGCCGGCCAGCACCGCCTCGGGATGATCTTCCTTGCTCGTCGCCTGTCCGGACTCCTCCTGCCGCTTCCTTTTCTCTTCGGCCTTGAGCGCCTGCCAATTGCGCAGAACATCGCCGGG
>Ga0335073_10011600_pt1 | contig 12379 bp, 16 predicted proteins | sample Lox_Sample_22_FD_207093 | JGI IMG/M metagenome (GOLD analysis project Ga0335073, IMG submission 207093) | Soil microbial communities from Loxahatchee National Wildlife Refuge, Florida, United States - Lox_Sample_2.2 | ecosystem: Environmental > Terrestrial > Soil > Wetlands | place: USA... | reverse complement strand
CTATATGGTACTTCACCAGCACGACTAAGAGGCTATATTGGTAAACTCTGACCTGGGGCGTCCCGTTTCCGGTTTAGAGTAGCGGTGCGCTTCGGCCTACTTTAGGAATAGAAAATCAACGTACTTCAGCGCACGGTAATAAGCTGGCTGGCTTCCAGAGCAATAACTTAGTAACCAGTGACCATCGTGTTGAAACTTTAACAAGCCTAAGGCGTTTTCACCTGCGGCCGAATCATTAAAACTTCAACTCGTGTATCCAGCCATCCGCCCCTCACACACACTACAAAAATGAAGACAATCGGTATCATCGGCGGAAGCACAGACATAGCCACCGTCGAGTACTACAATCTAATCAACCAGCATGTTCGAGAAGAGCTTGGCGGTCTACATACCGGAGAAATCATTATCAACTCCATGGACCTTGCCCGAAGCGCTCATTACGTCCAAAACGAGCTGTGGGACGAGGGTGCAGAGTATCTCCACACCAAAGCTCAGAGTCTTGTGCGAGCCGGCGCAGACTGGATTATTTGCGTCTCCAACACGTGGCACCGAGTTTGTGATAAGTTCATGGCCGGCGTTGGCGTGCCTCTTCTTCACATCGCCGAACCTACAGCTGCAGCCATCAAGGAGCAGGGCCTTCAAAGACTCGCTCTCTTGGGAACAAAAGCAACCATGTCTTCGCCATACCTGCCCAATCTGTTCGCCAATCGGTATGGGCTAGACATCATTGTTCCAATGGAAGAGGACCAGAATCTAATCAACGGTGTCATTTTCCAAGAACTGTCCTATGCGCGATTCACCGACAAGTCTCGAAAGGCATATCTTACAATTATCGACGAGTTGGCTTTTCGTGGTGCTCAGGGAATCATTCTAGGATGCACGGAAATTGGGCTACTCATATCACAGTCTGACCGTCCGAATATCCCCATGTTCGACACGATGCGGTTACATGCCAAAGCTATCGCAATGAAAGCCGTCTATGGCTAGCATAAGAGTATTAAGTGCGTAGTATAAACACTTGGCGATGCTAGAAATCTATTTCAATGTGTAAGGTAAAGGTGAGCAGCCATATACCTTTGACAGCTGATTTTTAAAATAACGGTAACCGAAGAGAACTATGCCAAAGAGCCTGCAAAATAAATCTAGCCATGGAATTAGGTCATCCAATACCATTTAGTTTATTGACATTGGAATCGTAGTCTCCCGCCTGAATGCACAGAAAGTCCCAACTAGATAGCCTCGAACGCCTCGCTGAAAGCTCAATTATAGACTATGACTAGACTGCTTACGACTACATTATCTTTCTTGTTCCTAGCCAAAGACTATCGTGTCGCAACCAAAACGCACCTGTCCGCAAGAAACGGACGCCGTTCTTGACGAGAACTCTGGCTAACTTGAACCTCAATTCAACTTCGCTCATCAATCTAGCATGATCTCTTTCCAAGTCGCAGTTCTCATGAACGCTTCCTTGAAAACCTTCCCCAAGCCGACACGCTCCCATTTCTCCTGTTTCCGCTCAATCAGCAGCACATAAAACAAATCCCACTCAGACTGGTCCCTCTCTTTGGGTATATAATACGTCCACGCCTCACACTCATTACGATTGAAGGTCTTTGCCTCCGAGATGGCGATGAGCTCCTGACTCGCCGACGGCTTAGACTTAATCCACCCTTCATCAAGAACAATAGAACCACACCAGTCTCCACTCTCATCCGCGATGTGGCCTCGTGCCAATCCAGGCCCTGCGTTGCTTCGTAAGGCATTCTGTTCCCGAGATGTTGGAAGTTTAACATTCAGCCAAGTGTGCCAAGTCCAGAATTGCAATATTGGCATCAACGGAAACTCAGTGCTGTTGAGGTCGGGATTGTACGGCGCGATTACAACGCGATATGGGCACTCCTTGGGATAGATATGGAACTTTGGGCCTGTTTCTGTGTCCTCAAATTGGATGTCCTCAGTTGGCTTGAAAAGTTCTTCGAAGGCGGGTTCCATTCTGTCGGCTCGCATCGACGACCTTGGCTCCTCCACATAATAACCTTTCGACCGCGAAGACAGCCTGCGCCTTCGTGCTCCATCATCCGCATCATCCTCTTGGATCTCTTCTATACTTCTCGGTGTTAGTCGCCGAGTGACTACATGATGTTGTCTCTCTGTGTCTGCCATGATCGGCAGACGGGATGAACTGGGCGGTTCAAAGCCTGGCGGCGGCGGCGGGATCTCATGTGGGACTTGAGGTGTATAAAGGCGCCCTGGAGCATAAGGTTTTCCTCCTGGAAGCAAACCAGGCGGTGGCGGTAGCTTGGGCGGTGAAGGCGGGATATACTTTATCCAGTTGAATTTTCCGAGCTGATTTTCAAGCTCATAGAGTCCCAGAAGATTCAATACCAGAAGAATTGGTCGTAGAATAAGCCTGAACGCCGCAAGCAGATCGTCAAAGACAGTAGGGATACGCGGAAAAGTGCCCATTTGCATTCTAGGAGGTGGTGGTGGTGGAAGAACTGATGGACCGTGAATATTCGTGTCGTAAATTCCATTTTGATGCTTTTATATATCTCTCTGGCGGTCGACTTATCATCAGATTCACTCCTGGGAGGCAGTGCGCAATCTCTTGGCGACTTGGATTGTTTCCGGGCGACATAGCCCTCAAACCGGCCGAAGCATCTTTCCCATCCGCTGCACAGATGGTCAATTCCGCGTTACCGTAAATGGAATCCATGTTATACGCGTTAAGCTTCCAAGAGCGGTCACTGTCCTGAATGATGCATAGAGAGTCCACCCACACGTATTGGATGCCCAGGCGTCTCACTAGGTCTATTGCATCTCTGATAATTTTTGGAAGTTCAGGCAAGATCTTTTCGACGCCACCATGCATACGTAAGAGATTGACATTTTCAAGTTTGGTTGTGAACGTGCGCTTCAGACCCCACACGTAGCTGAGCGCGGCATAAGGAGGAGGTTTCGAAGATGACCGAGCCCGCGGGAGCTCTGTCAGCTGCATGTTCATCACATCCACAACGCCGAAGTATGAATGTGATAGCAACTCGGAGAATTTAGATCTGGTCTTCGGGCTTCGAGCTACGCATGGGCCCTTGTGCTTCTCCCGGCAGAGATCAAGCCAGCTCCTCAGTCTTGCTTGAATGTTGCCACCACCTTCAATTCTCCGTCCAAGAAACAGTGATGCTGAGCTCCATGCACGCTGCGCGTCGGATGCGGTAGTAAGATATTTCTCTCGTGCGACGAACATCAGGTAGCAGTCATTGAGCCGCGGGTCATCCCATGTGATGTGGATTCTCCTCGTGAGGCCGCGTACAGTATTCTGTCCCGGTTCCTTCCCGGTATTGCCTTGCCCGGTAGTTTTGACAAATCCTCTGCCGTCGACTTCCCAGCTGATATAGCAGGTAACCTGTTGCAAATGATACAAGCGCTCCGGATTGGATTCGGCCGTATTCGAAGAAGGATGCACCGACGTGATAAGGAGATTGCAAAACCTACATCCCTTGGAGCTCTTACCCAAGATATCCTGCAGAGTACCAATCCTGCTCGGACTAGTTGAAGACACAAGACGAAAGTTTGTCGGGCTACAACGAGCTCCGGACTGACTGGGTGAGCGCACGATAAACCGCTCCGCGGAGAGATCAAGTCCTCGGCATGTAGCACATAGCCCCTTACACAGCCGTCAGCCAAATATTGCACGTATTGGATCATTATCTCGAACCTTTTCAATGACCTCGTCGCTCGACCATTTGACCAATGAGGTGTCATTTGGCATCAGATGGCCATTCTCATCTCCACCCGCCATACAGGACTGAATGCGCTCTCCAAGGCTCAACGGTAGAATACCCTATATTATATAGATGGTTGAAAGGAAGACAACATGGTCTGCAGCCGACACAGCTTTGCGGCTGAGAAGCGTGCTACACGTGATCGTGTCAAGTTAGGCTTAGTTCTGCGGCGGCATCTGGCCTCGAATACGGGAGTCACACCACGATTACTGTCTGTCAGCGGGATCAATAGGTTTCCAGATTTTGCGACCCCGATCTTTCGTCCCAGCACAGACCTGCTGCTCCTAGCGCAGAAGACAGCGTCACAAACGGCCAAAAACGAGGGTCAATCTGCCATCAGGTTGTTTAAAGTAGTTGTTTTCCGACAGTAGATCTGCGCGTAAATACGCCAGTTGAATGGCTAATGGCTGTCACAGCCGGCCGTGATCCTTTCCTCGCTGTACCGGATTGCTCAGCCTCACCTAACGTGGGTCATTTCTGTTTCACGATGTCACAATTCCTGAAATCCCACGTTTCGTCCGCCGTCCAAATTCGCCGGGCACCAAAAACGGCACCAGTATTCCAATGCTTTGGCGTGGCGCGTTACCCTCGGCGAAACCCTTAACATACCCAGTCGTCATATCATTTAGGCGGAAACTAATTAGGTCAGTAGCGACTTGGCGCGGAGGGAGGCTGACGGGCTTGGGTGGGACTGGGCCGCGGGTCGGCTCGAAGAACTGGAACGCTGTGGCTTTGTGGAGACGGTCTTGGGAGATTGCTTGTGTCGACGTCAGCAGTTTGAACGGCGGTGGTCTGGGCTGGGGGTTGCGGCTCTCGGTCTACGGGAATGTTCGCTCTTAGTCCCGGTATTGAACGTAACTGGACCGGCCTTCAGCACAATAATGCGTTAGTTTGTTTTTCAATCAACGCTTCGCCATTTTTGTTAATGCGTGCATGGAGCTTGGGAACGTGGGGGATGGTGTGATAAGGTGTGGTGTAGTAGAATTTTGAGCCTCAACGACGGAAAGCAAGCTATAAAGGACGCAAAAGATGGGCTGCACAATTCATGTTGACCGAGCAGGCGTGACTTCCGAAAGGAATTTCCTCCAATTAAATATGTCTCTACACACCTCGTTCTGCGACAGCTCGGAGCATGAAGACAAAGTCGCTAATATATCTGTCGTCAACTATCAGAAGCTTTTGCTTAAGGATCCCGCCGAGGCTAACATATTGCTCCATTCGTGCATTGAGTCTGGATTCTTTTATTTAGATCTGGGATCTATCAATATGAAAGGCTATTTGGAGCTTAAGAATAGCTTGTTCGATGTCGCCAAAGGTTACTTTTCGAGACCGCTGGAGGAAAAGCTTAAGGATTTTAGGGATGAGATGGTAGTCTCCAACATCTGCGGGTAAGCTAGAATAGACGACATTGAACGCCAGCTTATAGCTAATCTCACTTAATAGCTACAAACCGATGGGTTTAGATTATGGGAACATCGAGAACAAGAAGGATGGTTGCGAAGGCTTGAGGGGAAGTTCGCTAATGTGGTTTCGAGAATACGAATTGACGGAATCTACAGATACCTGCGGATTTGCTCTTCAACCCAACTGCGGACACGAGTCTTTCGCCCATAAACGGTCTCAAGAAAGAATGGGACCTCTTCATAAAGTTCGTCGGGCAGTCGCATATGATCTGCACAAACTTGCTTCAGAATCTTTCTGACGCCCTCGGATTGAATGGCAGCGAAAGGCTTGAGATGTTTCATGAGAAAGGCTCCTCATCGACTTCCACGGCTGTGCTTCAACACTATCCGCTAAAAGACTTGCCCTCGAATACCAGTGCCGGACACTTCGCCCACACTGATGCCGGTAGCATTTCAGTACTATACTGTAGCGACTGGGGTCTCCAAGTCTATTCATCCCAGCTCCAATGTTGGGAATACGTCGCACCTCGCGAGAACCACGCAATCGTAAACGTCGGTGACGCTCTTAGATTCATATCAAGCTGCAAGTTGAAATCAAGCCTGCATCGAGTAGTACCACGGCATAAGTTCTGGAGGTTCAACCCCAGGTATTCCATAATCTTCTTCTTGCGTCCAAACAACGACGCAAAGTTCACCGATAGCCAAGGCAATCACTGGACAGGAAGGACGTGGCTGAATCGAAAATTTGGTAACTATCGCAAGCCACACAGCGAGCAGAAATTAAGTTCCCTTGCGACCGGAAAGGTTGGGTTCGTTGGACTGGTTCAACCTGTATCGGATGTTTCTTCAACTCTTTAGGATTTGTGGCAGTTTGATCTGCTTCGTACGCACGATTCTCGTTGTTCATGGTGTGTTGGCGACCCGTAGATAGCAATTTGCCCAATGTTATGTTGATTTTCAACGACCAAAGCCAACGTTATCCGCAGTTAACCCTTGGAGAATCAATAACGATGGATTGAAGGTGCAAATGATGCCATTTTGAGGCAGAGTATCTCGGATTTCGTGAAGCAATTACAAAAAAGCCGTTGCGAAAACGGGATTCTGTCGTTGCAGTTCGAAGGGTGGAGAGTTTCAGACATCTCGATATCGCGCCTGCTCTTTATGTTGTTCGACCAGCTTTGTAACACTAAGCGCATGCAGCTGATTGAATTTGCTCATGAATTGCTGTTTATCTAAAGTCATGAGTTAGTGATTTCTACTATAAGAAAGATACTTTCTGCATGTGAACTTACGGCGCTGGGACGCGAAGTCAAATGCCAGCCACGGTATTTGAAGATTCTCCTGGACTACGGAATCAATCTTTGTGCTAAAGTAGTGGAGGAACCTCCTGTCAAGTGGGATTCCCAAGGGCTTCTTGGGATCCTCCTGCGTAAATTTGATGGCGGTAATCTTGCCCTTGATGACCATTCTTTCACAGCATTGTACCAATTGGTTGCCTTCAGGGTCTGTTCTGCTTTTCACACAGCATTTGGTCTCGTCTAGTTCGGTGGAATGATCAACTATCATAGTCAGCCTACGGTCACTTTTTGCGGAGAAGGAATTGGAGCATATAGCACTGACTCCGTATAATCCACAGAACTTGGTTCGACTCTGTTTTGCCAGGCGACTCTGTCTTGCCAAACACGAATATATGTGCAACTTCAACTCCGCTCAACATCTGCACAGGCATGAATTTTTCCGACGCAAATGAAACAGTCCTAGTGTTGCCAGTATGTGGCGTCGGAGATTGATCGCTTTTCGACGTGGACGCAGAAGCAAAAGTGGATGCTGATGACCTCCGACTCTTTGGGAGAACCTCGAGCCAAATTTGTACACGAACATCTTGATACTCAACAGTCTTTGGGATAATACCTGACAGTCGAAATTTGACGGCAGAAACTTTAGCACTACAGAAGATGCGTGTAAGTCCATGTCGAGTTTTCAATACGATGAGAACACTCACAAATCGGCTTGAACGCTGTGGCCAGTCAGCGTCTTCTGCAAGGCAAACATGTCTACACAATTCCGGTGTTAGCGCTTTGAATTCCAACAGTGCTAGGTAATTAAACTTTTAATGGTTAGGGAATCTTCTAGTTTCGCACCTTTAAGATTATTAAAATCGAATCCGTCTTGTTTATTTCCCTCACTAGCCCGTAGATGTAGAGTCGTTGATTCCTGCTTAGTGCCATAGATATAGGTTGGGATGATTTGGCCTTTTCTAAGTGAGATATTGAATCTATCCAAGTACGGAAATGGAACATTTGCGAGCAGATTCAGGCTGCTGTGCTTCTTCAAGGCAGTGATGACTTCGCAGCTGTACTCATCCTCATCGTCATTCTGATAGATGATCATGGTTCTGTCTACCTCTCTTGCCGGGTAGCCAGGGAGAGATCTAGCATGAGCGGATCCAGAGTTAGTGTTCATTCTTCTGAGTAAGTCAAGGCGAATAACTCACAGTTCAAGAATCTTTATTTTCGGTGCATTGACGAGAGAGTGTTGGGATTGGAATTTGCCAAGAGACCAATTGATGTTGATATCAAAGATATCAGGTTCATCGTGCTCGAGCTGTTGCAACGCCTCCATACTCGGCATTATAAATGAGTCCTCTTGAAACTGCTCGAGCTCTCTCGAAACATCCTGCAGATGAATTAATATAAATACTCGATTGCTTGCCAATGAGGAATATTTTTACCTCCGAAAGCTCTCCAATGTATTGACACCAAATCGAGGATTCTTTGAGTTGTCGATACTCTTCTAGAGCCACTACTTTTTGGAGGACCCATTGAGCCTTTGAGAAATGTACAAACTTCCGCATACAGGCCTCTGCGTCCGTAATTGAAAAGATTTCGTCAGGCGCGCATGTTTTGCCCTTAGATGTTAGTTAGTACGTTTCGATCCCGCCAAGAGTCTATACACATACGTACTTGAACGAGCCACCAAACGCTCGAATCCACTAATTCTAAGAATGCGGGGGACTCATGGCTGTCACCGAAGTCGTGCTTAAACTTGCGGGCAATTTTCTCATCCAGCCACTGACTCGAGGCCGCCCTAAGAGCGTCTGCTGAAGAAGACTCAGATTCTGTATGTGCAGCTCCGCCGCTTCGCGCTAGGAGGATGTCTAGCTTTGAGGCAAGTTCTTGGTGACGTTCATCATGCCGATCGCTCATATCGCTTTGAAATTTGCTGTATGTCACAACCCATCAGCATCTCTCGTGGAAAACGAAGCGATCCGTAAGCGACTGACTTGTGTAGTGTAGTTGCGACCAATTGGACCTTCTGAGTGTAGAACGAAAGCCATTTCGTCAACCGATTGATCTCGGCGCTCATGTCGCCTGAGCCCTTCCATAGTATCTGTTTGATCTTGGCAGTTGCTTTGTTCTGTTGGTACAGCTTATGCTTGTTCATGAAGTCATCGGTCTGATCCCTATGTATCGAATATCGTGGTCAGTCGACGTCTGCATCTACAGTAGACGGTAATTACTCACCTCAGAACTTTCCATCCGTCCAGAATCTGGCCTGGGGTGGACCAGATGTACTCATCGCCTTCATAGGTTCCACCTCGCGCCTCGATCTTGCGCTTCTGGCCTTCTAAGGTCTGCGAAAGGGCTTCCAGAAGAGTGCTCAACTCTTTTGCTGTGCTCGCAAAGCCCTCGAAGTCTTTGTCTGCACCGTGCAGGTTGGAGTAGATGGTTTTAAAGAAGTTCGCAGCCGTAATCACATCGGGAACTCCGGTGGCCATTCTGACGGAGCTGAAGAAGAAACAAGGTGATACGTCCTGCATTCGTTTTCTAGAAGGTGGGTCAGAAACAGACGCCGTGCACACGGGTCGGCGGCCTCTGTGCATCAAGCAGGTTTGGTCAAGAGGCCGCGCCAACAGGCTGCCCCTGAGACCCGAAATCCCGCACTTGATAAGCAGCCAGCCCTATCCAGCCTATCACACCCGCCTCGCAGCGCCATTATATGACCATTTTACTTTTTTCAACTCCACACAGTTGAGTGAGGCTGCCGGGTCGCCGAATTGAAACATCTCAAGCTGTCTCTGGTCACGCACAGCCATCTAACTGCGCCTCACGCGTGTAGCGATTCGGACTAGTCTTGCCGATGACTTCCCAAACTGACGGGTAATACATGTACCGTGAACGCTGTGGCGCCGGATGGATCGTAAGATGTGTACATTAGAGCCCTCAAGTACATAATCCGAGGCTGCCTTGGCTTGTGCTGCACCGTGAGAAGCGGCCTCTTGAGGCTCTTGTAAGCGACGGGGCACAACTGCTGCCCACATAATGTGCGTCTGAGGGAATCAGCCCGACGCTACATAATCAACTTGGCCTCCCTATGGGCCAGCAGCTCCGAACTCGTCTGTACCCAGCCTGCCGGTGCTGCGTTCGAAATCTGAAAACGAGCTGTTGTCGTTGATCGGTCTACAATTGAGACAAGAAATGGACGACGCCCTACCGCACGAACCAGTCGAGAAGGATGGAGTCTATATTGACGAGCTGGACCATGAAAATCGACAGTTTCTTGACCAAAGAAACGCTAATATCGTGCGCTATGCCTACCCCAAGGAGGATAAGATCCACCGAATAGCTACCGCGGCTCTTATCATCAACCGCATGATAGGTGGGTACATAAAGCTGATGGAGATAGTTAGCGCAAGCTCATGCAAATCACTAGGATCGGGAATATTCTCCACTCCATCTACGGTTAGTTCCCGTGTCACACCAGGTACCCGTCTACTCTTCACGAATCCCTGCTGACCTGTGCCTCAATCGTACAGATTCTACGCGCCACGAATAGTGTCGGACTCTCGTTGTTGTTCTGGAGTATAGGAATCCTTCTCGCTTTTGCCGGCCTTTCAGTCTACCTCGAGCTTGGCCTAACGATACCACGTCGAATATTGCGGAGACAGGGACCGAATGAAGAAGATGTGGACGTCTATGTACCGCGGAATGGAGGAGAGAAGAATTATGTCAGTGACGTCACTCACCGATAGCCTAGGCCAAAGTACTGAACCGATATTTCTAGCTCGAATGGATCTATCGACATCCCAGAAGCGCAGCCACCTGCATATATGGAATCGTCTTCATTTGTCTAGGAAGTACGGCCGCAAATGCCAACATAGTTAGCACTTACGCTCTACAAGTTGCTGGAAATAATCATCCTTCGCGCTGGGTGACCAATGCGTATGCTGTCGTGGCCATTACTCTAGCATGCCTGCTCCACGGTGTTTGGCGTCGAGGTGGTATCTGGATTATGACGATCTTTGCAGGCCTGAAGATAATCATCCTTACGTTCATAATAATACTGGGCTTCATGGTTGCTACACACAAAACAAAGGCTCAGCCAAGTTTCGACAACTTCCACCATGCATTCTCTGGACCGCCAAGCGATCCATATGGATGCGCAGTTGCGCTACTATCCATTCGTTTTTCATTTGCTGGATTTGAAAATGCGCACTGTAAGACTTTTGACATCCGCCGTTGGCCAGGCGTTGATTTTGACTCGGAATAGATGTTCTTACTGAGATCGATCATCCGGAAAAGAAACTCACAGGCTCTGCAATGACAGCAGTCGGTATCGTCTCGCTGCTATATCTATTGACGAACATATGTTATGTAAGTCGTCCATCGAAGTGCGTGATGCTCTTCACTTACGCATCTAGTTTCTCGTCGTCCCTAAGGCACAGATGCAACAAGCTGGAACAAAGGTCGCCGTTCAATTCTTCGACATTATCTTTGGTGAAGGGAGTAAAGCGGCCCAGGCTTTGCCTGCTTTAGTGTGCATTTCCGCTTTTGGAGCGCTCATCGCGGCTACTTTCGTAAGCGCTAAAGGTAATGTCTTCAAGATTTGCTCCGGGCACGGTGACTAATGACGAGGTGTAGTGAAACAAGAGATAGCCAAGGAAGGAGTGTTGCCATTTTCGAAATTCTGGAGTCGACAATACAACCTGCTTCGTGGCTCTGATGAAAAACAAGCGGAACGCGGAACAGGCGAAACACCAGTTCCAGCACTGGTCCTTCATTGGATAGTGTCTTTTATCCTCGTCATGTCGCCACCAACAAAAGACAGCTATAGTTTATTGTCTAACTTCTATGCTTACACAATCGGTGCATGTATCGGCAGCCTTCTAGCCGGAGGACTTATTTTCTGGGCATATATTTATCCTAGGACGAAGACTGAGTGGAAGAAGCTTCGCGGGTTCAAGCCATTTCTCGGACCACTATTGCCTGCAATTTACCTTCTCGCCAGCACATTCATGGTGATTGCAGCCTTCATTCCACCGAAAGGACAGGTGCTTATCACGCCGACCATTCCGTGGTATATCTTCCCTACGGTCGGGATATCCCAATTCGGTGTGGGCCTTATCTATTGGGCTGTTTTTCGATATGTTGTCCCTTGGTATAGAGGCGAAACCCTTTTTGTGAAACGGACGCCTGTTTTCAAACCGGAAAGGCTTGGACAAGTCTTCGTTCTGGAAAGTGTAGAAACCAAATGGGTAAGTTAATGCGTAGTCCATATTTTAAACTAGATCAACTACTAATAATGATGTAGCTTCCTCCTGAAGCCGCAGATGACGAACCAGGGCCTGTAAGCAAGATTTACTGATGTCAGAATGTCTAGGGGATGTTGTAACCCTTAAGGAGGCCGGACGCTGGAAACAGGGTTTCACGATGATATTTCGCTCCTGCAAACAATCAATTAACGAATAGAGTACTAAGTTAGAACCAATTCAAAGAATAGAAAATCATCTTGCTTCGAAATGGCCAGTGAAATGCATTCTGCATATATAGTTTGAAGTGATTACCCCGTACACAAAAGTAGCTCTGTGCGGAGCACTCGGTAGTACTCGGTACAGTGCATATGATACCTCCGTTCCGTGCGGTACGATACTCCGTAGGGTATCGTGTTGACGCCCGTGCATTGCTCTAGAATACTCTATCGATAAGGTTCAAGATCCGCCCAGGGTACGCGGCAGGGACCGCAGCTGATTCCCTCCAACATCCAGTAATCATCAACCCTTACTCCGTATATTAAGCTGAAGTAATCCGTTCGAGGCCAAAAATGAGCTTCCTATGGGGAAAGAGCGTTGCCTTCTCGCCTGACAAAGACATCCCAAAGCTTGATGGGAAAGTCATCCTCGTTACTGGTGGTACG
>Ga0335073_10011599_pt1 | contig 12379 bp, 6 predicted proteins | sample Lox_Sample_22_FD_207093 | JGI IMG/M metagenome (GOLD analysis project Ga0335073, IMG submission 207093) | Soil microbial communities from Loxahatchee National Wildlife Refuge, Florida, United States - Lox_Sample_2.2 | ecosystem: Environmental > Terrestrial > Soil > Wetlands | place: USA: Florida... | reverse complement strand
ACCGGATCAGCTCGGTCACCAGCTCCTCGCGCAGCCCCGGCACCTGCCAGCCAAGTTCCTCGGCGTTCATCTGGCCGAGAGCGGTCAGCGGAATGTCCACCGTCACCCCGTCGTCCGGCTCGCCCGGAGCGAACTGGTACGACAGCGGGAGCTCGCCCTCCCAGGTCCGGGGATAGTCAGCCGCGGTGACCTGGTCGGCGGCGGGGCCGACCAGATCGGCCGGGGTGAACGTGAGCAGGTCGGGCGTTTCCGCCCGCGCCTTCTTCCACCAGGCGTCGAAATGCCGGGCCGACGTCACGTCCTTGGGTATCCGCCGGTCGTAGAAGTCGAACACGGCCGCGTCGTCGGCGACGATGCCGCGCCGCCTGGCCTTGTCCTCCAGATCCCTGGCCTCTTCGAGCAGCCGCCGGTTGCGGTGGAGAAACGTGTGGTGGGTCTCCCATTCGCCCTCCACCAGGGCCCCGGAGATGAACAGCTCCCGGGCCACGGCCGGGTCGACGCGCGCGTAATTCACCTTGCGCTCGGTCACGATCGGCAGGCCGTACAGGCTTACTTTCTCGAACGCTACGGCCGCCCCCCGCCTGGCATCCCAGTGCGGCTCGCTGTAGGTGCGCTTGACCAGGTGGGCGGCCAGCGGCTCGGCCCACTCGGGCTCGATGCGGGCCACCGTCCTGGCCCACAGCCGGGACGTCTCGACCAGCTCGGCCGCCACCACCCACTGGGGTGGCTTCCGGGCCAGAACCGAGTCGGGGAAGATGGCGAAGCGGGCCCCCCGCCCGCCGGTGAACTCGGCCGGCCCGCGCCGCTTTTCGGCGGTGGCGCGCTCGTCCTTCATCCCGATATGCGACAGCAGCCCGGCCAGCAGCGACATGTGGACCCGGTCGGGCAGGCCCTGGTCGGTCCCGCGATCGGGGCCGGCGGTGACGCCCACCTCCTTGGCCCCCTGGCGCAGCTGCCCCTGCACGTCCTGCCATTCGCGTACCCGCAGGTAGTGCAGGTACTCGCGACGGCACAGGCGGCGGAACGCTGAGCCAGAAAGCTCGCGCTGCTGATCGTTCACGTAATGCCACAGGTTGAGCAGGGCGAGGAAGTCGGAGCCCGGCTCCGCGAAGCGCTTGTGCATGGCGTCGGCCGCCTCTCGGGCGTCCGCTGGCCGTTCCCGCGGGTCCTGGATGGACAGCGCGGCCGTGATGATCAGCACCTCGCGGACGCACCCGTTGTGGTTGGCCTCCAGGATCATCCGGCCGAGGCGCGGGTCCACCGGCAGCCGGGCCAGCTTCCGCCCTATGCCGGTGAGTCGGGTGCCACCGCGCCCAGTACCGCCGGGCGCCACCGCGCCCAGTTCTTCCAGCAGCCGTACGCCGTCGGCGATGTTGCGGGAGTCCGGCGGGTCCACGAACGGGAAGTCTGCGACGTCGCCGAGGTTGAGCGCTGACGCCTGCAGGATCACCGAGGCGAGGTTGGTGCGCAGGATCTCCGGGTCGGTGAATTCCGGCCGCGATTCGAAGTCCTCCTCGCTGTACAGCCGGATGCAGATGCCGTCGGACGTACGCCCGCACCGGCCCTTGCGCTGGTCCGCGGACGCCCGGGAGATCCGCTCGATGGGCAGCCGCTGCACCTTGGTGCGCTGGCTGTAACGGGAGATCCGCGCGGTGCCGGGGTCGACCACGTACCTGATGCCCGGCACCGTCAGCGAGGTTTCGGCGACGTTGGTGGCCAGCACCACCCGCGACTGACGGTGCGGCTGGAACACACGGTGCTGTTCGGCCGCTGACAGCCGGGCGTAGAGCGGCAGCACCTCCAGGTCGGCCAGGCCCGGCTGGTCGGCGAGGGCGTCGGCGGTGTCCCTGATCTCCCGCTCGCCGCTGAGGAACACCAGGACGTCTCCCGGACCCTCGGTGCGCAGCTCGCGGATCGCGTCAACGATGGCCTGCGCCTGGTCCTTCGGCTCGTCGTGGGGCCGGTCCAGGTCGACGAGCGGCCGGTACCGGACCTCGACCGGGTAGGTCCGCCCCGACACCTCGATCACCGGCGCCCCCCCGCTCTGCTTTCTTGATTCGCCTCCGGCAAAATGATGGCTGAAGCGCTCCGGGTCGATCGTGGCCGAGGTGATGATGACCTTGAGGTCGGGCCGGCTGGGCAGCAGCCGCTTCAGGTAGCCAAGGATGAAGTCGATGTTCAGGCTGCGCTCGTGAGCCTCGTCGATGATGAGAGTGTCGTAGCGCAGCAGTTGCCGGTCCCGCTGCATCTCGGCCAGCAGGATCCCGTCCGTCATGACCTTGATCAGCGTGCCGTCGCTGGATTTGTCGGTGAACCTGACCTTGTAGCCGACCGCCGTGCCGATCTCGGTGCCGAGCTCGTCGGCGATCCGCTCGGCCACGGTGCGGGCCGCGATCCGCCGCGGCTGGGTATGCCCGATCTGGCCAGTGACGCCCCGGCCCAGCTCCAGGCAGATCTTCGGCAGCTGCGTGGTTTTCCCCGAGCCGGTCTCGCCCGCGACGATGACCACCTGGTGGTCGCGGATGGCCGCGGCGATCTCGTCCCTCCGCTGGCTGACCGGGAGCCCGGGCGGATAGGACACCACCGGCACCGCGCGCCTGCGCGCTTCCACTCGGGTTGTCAAAGCAACAGTCTCCATAGCACCGCACGGGACCCACACCCAGGATGACGGCGCAGCTCCCGGGTGCCTAACGCTTTTACGGCTCCTCAGCTTCCGTCCGCGGCATCCAGCCGTCGTGGAGACGACCCGGCCGGACTGGCGGGCGGCTGGGTTAGCCTCTGCTCATGGACCACTCGGCGGACACCAACGCGGCCATCTGGCAGTCTGCGGACACCATTGCGACCTGGGCGGCGGAAGAGGAGAGACGCGAGCCGAACCGGGCCGCCCAGCGGCGGCTCATGGCCCTCCTCCTCCCTTTTGGCGAGCAGGAGGCGTTCACGTTCCTGGATCTGGGCGCGGGAACCGGGGCTGCGTCGCGCGCGATTCTCGGCCTGCACCCGCGCAGCACGGCCATCCTGGCCGACTTCTCAGCCGAAATGATGCGGGCGGGCGAGCGTCTCATGCAGCCGTTCGCCGGGCGCTACTCCTACGTCGAGTTCGACATGGCGGCCGGCCAATGGCCCGCGGCGATGCCGACGGCGCTCGACGCGGTGGTGACCTCGTTGTCCGTGCACCACCTGACCGATGAGCGCAAGCAGGGACTGTTCACCGAGATCTTTGGCCGCCTCGCCCCCGGTGGCTGGTACCTGAACTACGACCCGGTGCGCGCGGAAGACCCCGTTGTCGAGGCCACCTGGGAACGGGTGAACGATCACGACGATCCCGACGCGGCGGCCAAGCGGCACCATCGAACGCATGAGGAGCAGGCCCGCTGGGAGAACCACGTTCGCTACATCATCCCGCTGGCCCAGCAACTGGACTATCTGCGGTCGGCTGGATTCGCGGGCATCGACGTCTACTGGAAGCGGCTGGATTACGTGCTTTACGGCGGTTACCGCCCACGATGAACGACAGGCCGTATTCCCTCAGGCAGACCATAGACACCACCACCGCGGCGATGCTGCGTGCCCGCGGCAGCGTCAAGTGGACGGCCCCGGGCCCGGACGGGTTCGGGGCGGCCGTGGCTGAGATGGATTTCGGCGCCGCGCCGCCGATCCTCGACGCCCTGGCCCGGCTGTCCGCGGACGCGAACTTCGGCTACCTGCCGCCGCATCTGGCCACCGAGCTGGCCGAGGCCTGCGCGGAGTTCGAGCAGCGCCGGTACGGCTGGGCGGTCGATCCCGCGCTGATCCACCCGGTCCCGGACGTGATCAAGGCGCTCGAGATCGCCATCTCGCATTACTCCCGCCCAGGCTCACCGGTTATCTTGCCCACGCCCGCCTACATGCCGTTCCTGTCTGTGCCGGGAGCCCTCGGCCGCGAGATCATCCAGGTGCCGATGCGGGACGATGCCGGCTTCTTCACCCTCGACCTCGACGCGATCTCCGACGCGTTCCGGGCCGGCGGACACCTGCTCATCTTCTGCAACCCGTACAACCCGCTCGGGCGAGTCTTCGGCCGCGAGGAGATCCTGCAGCTGACCGACGTCGTCGAACGGCACGGCGGCCGGGTCTTCGCCGACGAGATCCATGCCCCACTCATCTACCCGGGCCGCCGTCACATCCCCTACGCATCCACCTCTGCGGCGGCCGCGTCGCACACCCTGACCGCCACGTCCGCCTCGAAAGCATGGAACCTGCCCGGCCTCAAGTGCGCCCAGGTGATCCTCAGCAACGAGCCCGACCGGCAGCGCTGGGAGCAGATGGGGTTCTTCGCCAGCCGAGGGGCGAGCAATCCCGGCGTGGTCGCCAACGTCGCCGCGTACCGGCACGGCCAGCCATGGCTGGACGAAGTCGTCGCCTACCTGGACGACAGCCGCCGCCTGCTCGCCGACCTGCTCACCCGGCATTTGCCGCAGGTGCGCTACCGCCCGCCCGACGGCACCTACCTGGCCTGGCTCGACTGCGCCGGGCTGGACCTGCCGGACTCACCCGGCGCGCTGGTCACCGCCCGCGCGCACATCACGGTGGTGGACGGGCCCGCCTTTGGCCTCGGCGGCGCCGGGGCGTTCCGGCTCAACTTCGCCACACCGCAGCCCATCCTGACCGAGATGGTCGAGCGTTTGGCCGCCGCCCTGGACCCCGCCCGGACCAGCCCGGTCTCGGGACCTTCGTAAGCCCGCACATCCGCGCGACGGCTGCGGCCGCGGTCACGCCCGGCGCGCCTCCTCGGCGGCACAATCCGTGGTGCCGGGAACCGGAGAGGGCCGGAGCGGGAGCCAGATCTTGAACGTGCTGCCGCGGCCCTCATCGCTCTCGACCGTGATGGTTCCGTCGTGCGCGGCCACGATGTCCCTGGCGATGGTCAGCCCCAGCCCGGTGCCGGGGATCGCCTGCCGGGTCGCGATCGCCGACCGGAAGAAGCGGTCAAAGATCCGCTCCCGGTCGGCGGCGGGGATGCCGACGCCGGTGTCGGCGACGGTGAGCACGGCCTGCTCCCCCTCGGTTCCCACCTCGACCTGGACCTCCCCGCCGTCCTGGGTGAACTTCACGGCGTTGGAGATGAGATTGCCGAGTAGCTGGGTGATGCGGGCCGCATCGACCGGCAGGCGGGGGGCCGCCCGGGCGGACAGGGCCAGGCCGATGTTTCTCCGTTCGGCCTCGGGACGCATCTCTTCTACCGCGCCGGCGGTGATCTCGCCGAGGTCTGCGCTGCGGAGTTCCACGGCCATCTTTCCCGGATGATTCTGGGAGAGGAATAGCAGGTCCTCGACGAGGCGCAGGAGCCGCTGCGAGTTCCGCTGGATGACATCGGCGTAATGGTCGGCGTGCTGCTCGCCGACGCGCTTGTCCCTGAGCAGCTTGACGTAGCCGATGATCGAGGTCAGCGGCGTCCGCAACTCGTGCGAGACCAAGCCGATGAACTCATCCTTCATCTCGTCCAGCTCGCGCAGGCGCTCGTTCTGCATGCTCAGCTGCTGAGCCTGTCTGGTCAGGGCCTCCTCGGCCCTGATCTGTGCCGTGACATCGCGGGAGATGCCGAAGGTGCCGATGATCTCGCCACGTTCGTCGCGCAGTGGCATCTTCGTCGTCGACACGCAGGCGTCCGGTCGCCCGCTGTAGGTCTCCCGTTCCACCTTGCTCACGATTGGCTCGCCGGTGCGCATGATCTGCTGCTCGTCGTCGAACGCAGCAGCGGCGTGCTGCTCGCTGAAGACGTCGAAGTCCGTCTTCCCGATCAGTTCCTCCGCGGTGCGCCCCGGCGCGTATGCGGCGACCCAGCCCTCGCTGACCAGCAGGAACCGGCTCATCCGGTCCTTGAAGTAGACGCGCTCCTCGCTGGCCAGAAGATTGTTCATGCAGGTGAGCTCGAGATTGGCGTGCGGCTCGCTCCCCGTCCGCTTCTCTGGCTGCGGCCTAACCGCGACCATCGCAACCCCCTCAAAGACTCGCCGCCCCGCGGCCCCGTAGCAGCCAGTGTCGCTGCCCCCTCAGCGCGCGCGGTCATGCGGCCAGCAACCCCGCCAGCGACCGCGGCAGCATTGGACGATACTCCAATCCGGATGGTTTAAGACGTTTCATCCCCCGAAATACCTGACAACCTTGACGGTATCTCCGCTGGCCATGTCCGCTAAACGGTTCCTAAGCTCACAGCCTGTCACCACCGGCCGCAGCCGCCGGTCAGCGGCCCTCCCTCGTCCCCCATCCATGATCGTTAGCCGCTTAGGGGCCGCGCCGGAATAACCGGCCGCCGCTTTTCTTAGCGCCGCTGTGACTCATGTGACGGGTGAGCCACAGGTAAAGCCAGGCGCCTGCTTCGCGACCGCCTGGAAGGCGGCGTTTTCATGATCCGGGTACCTGGAATGGTCCATGTGCGCTTCAGGAACCCAGATCATGGAAAGCAGGCCCGGACCAACCCGGAGAAGGAGCGGAATGTCCCGGTTGGTCTGGCGGTGGCGGAGACCCAGCCGGGGCTGGCCGCGCTCGAGCGCCGCCGTGCTGCTGCCCCGGGCCGTGGCCCGAGGCGTTCGGAAAGGCTGCCGCATGACGGTGGTGCGCACTCCGGTCGCTGTGGTCCTGGCCGACGTATTTCGCCTACCGCGCCGTGCCGGCCGATTGCCCGCAATAGGGGCCGTCGGCTTGTCCCGCAAAGGCTTCCGCCTGCTGAAAAGGAGCCTATCGGCGTCGGACAATATTTAGTTAGCGTGTATGGCTATCGTACAAATTTTCGCATGACATTGGCAGCCAGGCCGTCCGCGAAAAACCGACGGAGGGGTCTCGGCCGGACGCACTGTCACACCGGTAGGCGCAACAGGGAGTTTGAGCTGACAGATGCCGTCTCAGGTACCCCCTGAGGGCCCGCATCAGCGTCTCTAGGAGAGCCGATGAACGTTCGAAGATCAGCTAGCGCATTGGCTTTAATGCTGGCCGCCGCGCTGGCCCTGGCCGCGTGCGGGTCCTCAAGCAGCTCGCCACCCGCCCCGTCCAAGTCTGCTGCGACCACGCCCGCCAGCGCGGCGGGCCTCGGTAGCTACCACCCGGTCAGCGACTACATGGCATTTATCAATGGGCACTCGGGCGCGGCCAACTCCAAGCTGTCGCCCATCGATATCGGTGTGGTCAACCAGCAAGGCGGCAGCGCCGACATCGCCCCGGAGTGGACGAACGGCGCGCAGATCGCGGCCGACTTCATAAACTCCGACGCTGGCGGCATCGACGGCCATCCGGTCAAGCTCGTCACCTGCTTCATTCCGGATGTGGTCGCCAACGCCGCGCAGTGCGGTCAGCAGATGGCCAACAACTCCAGCGTCCAGGCCGTCTCGGTAGGCGCGGTCGCGATCGGCAACCAGGCGATGGAGTCCGCCCTGGCGCCGACCGGCAAGGTGCTCGTCTTCGGCGTCTCGGTCAGCCCGGTCGACACCACCTACAAGGACGGCTACATCCTGTTCGGCGACGCGACGCACGTGGAGGCGCCACTCGCGACGTTCATCAAGCAGTACCTGCACTCCAAGAGCGTGTCGATCGTCTACCCGGACCTGCCGGGCAGCAACATCGACGCCGAGATCACCGAGGCGGCGCTGAAGTACGAGCACGTCCCGGTCAAGGTCGTCGGCTTCGACCCGACCACCACGAACCTCACCGGGCCGCTGATCGCGTCCGGGGCGGCGACCGCTGGCCTGGTGATCAATGACTCGCCGAGCCCGCAGATCTGCTCCGCCATCTACAAGGCGATCAAGCAGCTCAACATCACCACGCCGGTGCTCGCCAACGTGCCGTGCGACTCCACGGTGACCGCCACCGGCGACGGCGGGTCGCTGCCGATCGGCTGGTACTACGCCAGCGCGAACCCGCTGCCCGGCGATGCGTCGGATCCCAGCCTGGCGGCCTTCAAAAAGGTTGCCGACCAGTTCGGCAACGCCGTGTACGCCGCGGACGCCTGGACCGCCGACTCGTTCGCGCAGTTCCTGACGATCGCCAAGTGGGACGGCGAGCTGCTCAAGGCGGGCAAGCCGATCACGGTGGCCAACCTCAATGCGATAGCCAAGACATTCAAGGGCCCGGTGCCGCAGGGTGCGCCGGCGCTGGTCTGCGGCTCGTTCCCGCAGGCACCAGCGGTATGCAACGACAAGGATTCCTTCTTCCAGAACACCGCGCCGGGGGTATTCAAGGCGATCGCCAGGTGGATCGGGCCGCCGGCCGGCTTCGTGATTCCCAAAGGCCTGCAGTGAGTGCGGTGGTCTCGGCTCCCGGTGCCGAGACAGAGAGAGGGCGCTCAGTGGACCAGGAGCTTTCCGGGCAGGTGGCGGTCGTCACCGGGAGCGGCCGAGGATTCGGCCGGGCGATCGCCCGGGGCCTGGCCGCGGCCGGGGCGGCGGTGGTCGTCACCTCGCGGACCCAGCCGCAGATCGATGACACGGTCTCCTCGATCGAAGCGGCCGGCGGCAAGGCGCTGGGCGTGGTGGCCGACGTGACCAAGCTGGCCGACGTGCAGGGCTTGCGGGCTGCGGCCGAGGAGGAGTTCGGGCCGGTGACGCTGGCCGTGCACAACGCCGGAGTGCCGTGGCCGTTCGGGCCCACCTGGCTGGTGGACCCGGGCCGGTGGTGGAGCGCCCAGCAGGTGCACGTGCTCGGGGCGATGCACTGCATCGCCGCGTTCGTGCCCGGCATGGTGCAGCGGCAGGGCGGCCGGGTGATCGTGATCTCCAGCGCCGCCGGCACCCGGGTCACCCCGTACATGTCCGGTTATGCGGTGGCGAAGGCCACCCAGATGAGGCTGGTCCAGTTCCTGGCGGCCGAGGGCCGGGATGCGGGCGTATCCGCATTCGCCGTCCACCCTGGTGACGAGCTCACCGGGATCTCCGACCTGACGATGAGCGACCCAGACGCCCAGCGGTGGGTGCCCTGGTTCGTCGGCGACCTGACCAGCCGCAAGGAAGCGGGGTCCGACGGGACCGCGGGCTTCCGTGCGTGCGCCGCGCTATGCGTGCGGCTCGGCTCGGGCCGCTACGACCGGCTCTCCGGCCAGTACCTGACTCCCGACGACGACCTCGACGCCCTGCCGGACACCGAGTTCGAGGACGTGGCCGCGGCCGGCCCGCCCTGATGGGGGCGGGCCGGGCAGCGACGTCCCGTGCCCTGGGTGCGATATGAGGAGGTGTCCATCGACAAGGTAACAGGCAGTCCGGCGGAAGCGGCCGGCGAGACCGGGCCGGGCCGCACCATCGGGATCGGTGGCTTCGGCCTCGTCCACGGGGTGCAGGCATGCGCGGTCCGCTGACCGGCATGCGGGTCATCGATTTCGGCCAGTACGTGGCCGGCCCGATGGCCGCCGTGCTGCTTGCCGACCAGGGCGCCGAGGTCATTCATGTCGATCCGCCGGGCGGCCCGCGCTGGGGTGGCGTCGCCGACGCGTTCCTCAACCGGGGTAAGCGCCGGGTGATCCTCGACCTGAAGCGGCCAGCCGGCGCCGGCGCCGCGCGGCGGCTGGCCGCCACAGCGGACGTCGTGATCGAGAACTTCCGGCCCGGCGTGCTCGGGCGGCTTGGCCTGGCCCCCGAGTCGCTGCTGTCGCAGAACCCCGGGCTGATCGTGTGCTCCATGCCGGGCTTCGGCCGGGACGATCCGCGTGCCCGGCTGCGCGGCTTCGAGGGCGTCATCGCCGCGGCGACAGACAACTGCCATCCGCGCATGGGCGAGGAGCCGCCCGGCTGGGACTGGGACCGGCCCACGTACTCCGCGCTGCCGCTCGCCTCCTGCTTCGCCGCCTACCTCGCAGCCGTGAGCATCGTGATGGCGCTGATCGCGCGGCGCCGCACCGGCCGCGGCCAGCTGGTCGAGGTGCCGCTGTTCGACGCCATGTTCACGCTGATCGGCCACTGCGGCGCGTACGCCGACCAGCGGGGGCTGCGTCCGCCGCGGGGCATCCACGGCCGGGGCGCGGGCGCGTTCCGGTGCGGTGACGGCCGTTACGTGCAGTTCGATACGTCAAGCCCCCGGCACTTGTCCTGGTTCGCCCGCGCCGCTGGGCTCCTGGGCACCTTCGACGCCGAACTGCTTGACCTGTCCGCGAACGCCGACCCTGAGGTGAACGAGCGGCTGCACGCGCGCCTGCGGGAGGAGTTCGCCACCCGCACCGCCCTCGAGTGGGAGGAGCGGGGGAACGCGGCCGGCGCCGCGGTCGGGTTCGTGCGCACGCCGGCCGAGTGGATCGGCACCGAGCATGCCCGGCTGAGCCACGCGGTGGCCGAGGTCGAGGATCCCGAGTTGGGCCCGATCTGGTGTGCCGGGCTGCCGGTCTGGCTCAGCGCCTTCCCTGACCCCAGGTTCGAACCGCGCGAGCTTCCCGGATCAGGCACCGTGGAGGTGCTGGCCGAGCTGGCGGACCTGCCGCCGCGGGAGGCCGCGCCCGGGCCCGAGCCCGGTCTGGACCGGCCGCTGGCCGGCGTCCGGGTGCTGGATCTCGGGCTTGCGCTCGCCGGGCCGACCTGCGGGCGAATCCTGGCCGAGTTCGGCGCGGACGTGGTGAAGATCAGCGCGCCGAACGCGGGCGTCAGCGGGTACCTGAACCGCGGCAAGGACTCCCTGCTTGTCGACCTCAGGACGCTGGTCGGCCAGGAGGTCTACTGGCGGCTGGTGGACCGGGCCGACGTTGTGCTCGAGAATTTCACCCCGGGCACCACCGATCGCCTGGCCATCGGCCACGCCGAAGTGCGCGCCCGCCGGCCCGAGGTCGTGTACGCATCGATCAGCGGCTACGGCCTGGGCGGGCCGTGGCAGGGCCGCCGCGGATGGGAGCGCCAGGGTCAGGCGGTCACCGGGATCATGGAAAGGACCGGCCTGCCATCGGTGCTCGGTCCCTACAACATCGTCGACATCGGCACCGGCATTCTCGGCGCGTTCGCGGTAGCGCTCGGGCTGTACCACCGCCAGCAGACCGGCCGCGGCCAGCTGGTGAGCGCGTCGCTCACGCAGACCGGCACTTACCACCAGGCCACGATGATGTTCGACTTTCCCGGCTATACGCCGGGCGAGCCGCGCGGCTACGCGGCTCTTGGCGACGGACCGCTGCAGCGCTTCTACCGGGCCAGCGACCGCTGGTTCTTCCTCGGCGCCCGCCCGGCCGACCTCGCCGCGCTGGCCGAGGCGACCGGCTCGGAAGATCTGGGCGGCCAGGATGGCCCGGCTCTCGAGCAGGCACTCGCCGACACGTTCAAGAAGGAACCTGCCGACCGCCTGGTGCGCCGGCTCACCGCCGCTGGCATCGCCGCGCACCCCGTGGTGCCGATCGCGGAGCTGATGACGGACGAGCTGGTACGGGCCCGTGGGCTGAGCGTGACCCAGCAGGTGCCGGGAGCGGGGAACTGCACGATGCCCGGCATTTCGGCGCACCTGTCCGCCACGCCGGCCCGGGTTGGGCACCCGCCCCGGCAGCCGGGCGCGGACGCGCGGGCAGTGCTGGCCACGGTGGGCCTGGCCGACCGGCTGGACGCGCTCGACCGCAGCTGGGTGGTGCGGGCAACCGGGCTGCCCGCCGCATGGCCATGACGCACCGAGCCGGGCCCGGCGCTGGGCCCGCGATCGGCTCTCAGCTGGAGAAAGGCAGGAAACCTTGCAACGGAGCCAGACGAGATTCCTCACCACGCACACGGGCAGCCTGGTCCGCCCGGACACGCTGACCGAGGACCCGGCGCGCGACGCGGCCGCGGGCCCGCGCGCGGACTACGAGCGCGCGCTCACGACGGCCGTGGCCGACGTGGTACGCAAGCAGGCCGATGTCGGCCTCGACATCGTCAACGACGGCGAGTTCGGCAAGTCGAGCTGGTCTGCTTACGTGCTCGACCGGATCAGCGGGTTCGAGATCCGCGAGGATCAGATCAAGCCGCTGGACTGGCTGGGCCGGGACCGGGACCGGTTCCGGGGCTTCTTCACCGCGACCGACGAGCTGCCAGCCCTGGACGGCGCGCCCGCCGAGATATGCGTCGGCCCGATCAAGTACATCGGCCACGACCAGGTGAGGCGTGACCTGGACAACCTGAAGGCGGCCGCCGCCGGGCTGACCGGCGGCCACGAGGTGTTCTTCACCAGCGTCGCCCCGGCGAGCACCGCCTACCAGGGCATCAACGAGTACTACGCGACCGACGAGGAGTACGCCTTCGCCATAGCGGACGCGCTGCGCGAGGAGTACCTGGCGATTCACGAGGCCGGCTTCATTCTGCAGGTGGACGACGCCGTGCTCGCCAACATGTACGACCACCTGATCCAGGGCGGCGAGGACAACTACCGGCGCTGGGCTCAGGCCCGCATCGACGCGCTCAACCACGCGCTCCGGGGCATCCCTGAG
>Ga0335073_10011598_pt1 | contig 12379 bp, 13 predicted proteins | sample Lox_Sample_22_FD_207093 | JGI IMG/M metagenome (GOLD analysis project Ga0335073, IMG submission 207093) | Soil microbial communities from Loxahatchee National Wildlife Refuge, Florida, United States - Lox_Sample_2.2 | ecosystem: Environmental > Terrestrial > Soil > Wetlands | place: USA... | reverse complement strand
GCAGGTGCTTTAGCGACTGCTGTAGATGTAGATTCTGTGTGAGAGGGAGCTTCTGGGGCCTTAGGAACTGTAGTTGATGCAGGTGCTGCTTTAGATTGAGCTTCGGCAACTACTGTAGACGCAGGCTGTCCTTCAGATGGGGCAATATTTGTTGGTTTGGGAGGCACCGGTGGAGGCGGTGGAGGAGGCATCGTACAAAAGTTGCCTGGCGATGAGCCTGGAAGTGCAAGGGTGGATATTGTGACCTGGCTTTATAAGTGGTATTCAATGAGAATCTACGTTTCATTTTGAACACTTGAAGTCGCTGAAGTGCCTCGAATACAGAGCGTGACGCTGCGGTGTCTCAAGATTCGAGTCATCTGAAACAGACGTGATCAGCAATCGGACCACGCTTAACGATCTGAACAAAAAACGAGGTACATGTTGAGACCAGGATTCGGGGTGAAACTTGAAAGGCCTCAAAAAGGTCGCGGTCTAGAGTGGAATTGGTAAGACGCAGAGATTGTGTGTCGAAGCAAACTCGAAATCCGAGACGTTCCCCAAGCTACTCTATCTGATATCCCTCGCCCCCGGGGAGAAACTCTATATAGGCAGTATGAGGTCCACGACTCGATGGAAATATCATTAGTAAATTAACTATTAAAAGATGTTAAAAGGTGTTTCAAGAACACACTAGTTCTGCTTTTTATCCTTGAGATCAACCGCATACTCTCGCTCATCATCACCCTCAACCTGTTCCTGCACCTCAACCATCTCCTTAATCTGTCGTTCCCATACGTCCTTAGCATACTTCTTCTCCTTATCAAACATCTCGTCATCCGGTTTCCTGTACGTTCCACCCAACCTATCAAATACAGTAAAGAATTGTCCGTAATTATAGTTGAAATGGAGATGGTGGTGAGAATGGTTTGCCGCACCGTTGATGAGAGGGTTGGAGGACAAGTATTCGCCATCGTGAATCATGATTGTCCAGAATTGGATGAACACGAAGAGGGCTAGATAGGCGAATTTCTGAAGAGGGAAGCAGAAGGGGAATAAATGATATGGCACTGACTACAAAAGAACGTTAGTTTGAAGTGTAAGATCAGGAGAGTGTACCTGAGAATATCCATCGAGAGGATGGAATGCATGTGATGCAAATGGAGTTGGAACAATCCATTTGTGATGTGGTTTATGAAGTGTCTTGTACACCAACGGATGATGAAGACCCCGATGAATCAAATAAATCAAAGAATCCGTGAAGACAAGGAACAGCGGAAACTGGAACACCATATACCACCATCCATATTTTTCAACTTCAAGATACAGCATTGAGTATCCTCTTACCTCCGCCACGAACCACGGAGCTGTAAGAACTGCCATTACAGGCATCGATTGCATTGTCAAAGTGATTTCCTTACGCATTTGACTGGATAGGAATTTGGGATGATTAAGATAAGTTTTTTCGAAAATAAAGTGATACGATAACGAGGCAAAAACGAAATAAAGAATCACTCCAAACATCCACTTGTATATTAGTCGCGGTGGGAATAGGGTGGAGTACAGTGATAAACCATAAGGAAAGGAATTGGCGGTAGATGTTGTCCCGTGGGACGGTTGACAGGAGCTTTGGCTGTGTCATTGTGAAGAAGGTTGAGTAATGTGGTGGTAGGAAGGTTGTGTTGAACGGGATTTCCAGGGGAGCTACTGTTGCCCAGAACTTGTCAAAGGCTACAGCGTCCATAACTAGCCGTTAGCACGGGAATTCGAAAGCTTGTTTGGGAGCATTGATTGCATACCTTCGAGCACGATATCCATTGCGAAGGAGGCACCTCAAGGGAATATCTGAGGTATCAAATCTGTCACGCTCCAAGGTAGATGAGATCCTAACCCGAATAAGAGATGGATTGGGTATCACGGAGGATCGATAACCTGGTATCTGGAGGTCTAAGGAAAGGAATGGGCTCGAAGACTGAGGGTCCTGAGACGACGATGGTTGTTGAGTGCCGTTTGTCCCGCAGGGGCGTGTGGGCCAACAAAAAAAAAATAGGACGTTTCAATCTAGACCGACGCCCCTGAAAAAAAACCCGGCAAAAATGTAAATGTAAATGTAAAAGGTACATATGAGCCTTCATGCAGTTGGTCACTGCGAAAAATTTTCCTTCAGGGGAACGAAGCAGCCAAGATGCCTAAACAGAAGAAAAAGGGACAAGAAGGAGCAGCAAAGACATACATCACTCGAAATCGAGCACTAAAGCTCCTCCAACTTACTCTTGCCGATTTCCGACGTCTATGCATCCTCAAAGGAGTCTACCCTCGAGAACCAAAGAGCAAGAAGAAGGCAAATAAAGGGTCCACTGCCAATGCGACATTCTACTATACAAAGGACATTCGATTTCTACTTCATGAACCTGTCCTCCGAACATTTAGAGAACAAAAGGCGTTTGCTAAGAAACTTAAAAGGGCAATTGGGAAAGAAGATTTTACAAAAGCTAAAGATTTGAATGAGAGACGGCCTCAATACTCTTTGGATCATATTGTTAAAGAGAGGTATTGTAACCAGGTATGTGGGTGAGCTGACTTCAGATATCCTACGTTTCAAGCTGCTTTACAGGATCTGGATGATGCGCTTTCAATGTTATTCCTCTTTTCCAATTTACCGACTCTCAATAATGTCGATGCTGCGACAACCAGAAATTGCGAACGACTTTGCGCAGAGTTTCAGCACTATGTGATATGCTCAAAGAGCTTGAGAAAATGCTTTCTATCAATCAAGGGGATATATTATCAAGCTGAGATTGAAGGAGAAACAATAACCTGGGTTGTTCCTTACAAGTTCAGTCAACATGTACTTCCTTCCCGGTAAGATGTAACTGATTGAAGATTCCAAGTGATGTTGATTTCCGAATTATGCTCACGTTCCTCGAATTTTATCAAACGTTTTTATCGTTCATTAATTATCGACTATATACTTCGATTAATCTTGTCTACCCGCCTAAAGTAGACATTGACCAGGACGATGCCGGGGCAGGGTTACTCGCATATCAAATTCAGCCTAAAACCGAAGAATCCAAAGCCATCGCAGATTCAAATGAAGCAAATACATTACCTGTCAAAGATATTACTCAACAACTAGCCACTCTACCATCGACACTGAATTCCCTCACCGATGTCGAAGCTACTTCCCCAAAAGACGCACCTCCCGAAACAAACGATGACGTCCTAGATACATTCACATCTCAAGATCCGTCATCTGCACTCCCACAACCCATCGACTCCACCCCCGAAATCAGCAACGCCCTTTTCCAAGGCCTAAACATCTATCTCTCTCGTGAAACTCCAGTCGACGCACTAACTTTCCTCCTACTCTCTTTCGGGGCGACCTCCCTCTCAACAGATCCTATTTCTGGCCCGTCACCGTATCCTGAGTCAGATGTACGTATAACGCACCAAATATACGATCGAAGTCGTCTTCCTGAATCCATTGTTCCAGGAAGAAAATATGTCCAGCCGCAATGGGTTGTAGATTCAATTAATAAGGGAGTTTTACAGGATGAGGGATTATATGTTCCTGGTGCGGAGTTACCGCCTCATTTAAGTCCTTTTGTGGAGAAAGCGGTTGGTACGTATGATCCGGAAGAACCTGTTGAAGTGGAAGATGAAGAGGAGGAAGAAGTTGACGAGGAAGAAGTGGAAGATGAAGATACAGAGTATCAAAGAGAACTTGTTGCTGAGGCAGCTGGTGTTGCGACTAAAGAAAGCAAGAAGAACAAAAAGAAGAGTAAGAAGGATGTTGATGCGGAAGCGGATAGGGAAGGAAAGGAGATGGCTAAGATTATGTTGTCGAATAAGAAGAAGAGACTTTTGGAAGCTATGGAGTATGGGAATAATAAACGACGTGGAGAGTTGGAGAAGTTGAAGGGTCGTAAACGACAATTGGTAAGGGAAGAACAGAAGAGGAAGAAAGTTAAACTTGGTTAAGCAAGCTAGTAGTCACCTGCATAGGAGAAAGATGTATTGTTAAAGAAAGGCATTTGTCATTCGGAGAAAGTGTATTTCAAATGGTAGCTAGTTCAAGCAACGTGTCATTGAGCAGGATCTGACCCGAACTGTCCGAAATTTGTAAATTTTGCCGCCACTTTCGCAAGGGTCTTCGGGTTGCTGGCGAATTTTTGGAGTTGCAACCGTGACGTGTCGAGCTGCGTAAGGCCGAACCTTAATCGTCCCTCGTCCGCTCGGACCAACGACAGCTTCAGAAACAACGGGCTGCAAGCAGACACACGCAGCAAACAAACACCGCTAATCCAGTACATATAGAAAAAGGGAAAGACTCGCAGAGGGGGAATCAACCAACCCTCTTGACCTGTGTCTTTCTCCTTTCTATATCCATTCAACTCTCAAGTTCTTGGCATTTCCTCTATGGTACGTCGTTCAAACAGTACATCCACCACAACCACAAGAAAACGATCCAAAAGCTCGTCTTCAAAACAAGACACAAACGCCCCTACCACCCCCACCGATCCAAGTCCCCCTCCCTCTCCCCGTCGACGCCGGGGAAAAATGAATAATGCGGACAACCACGCCGCAGTCGAAATAAAACGCAAACAAGCAACTGAAGAAGCGCGCTACGACCACGCCGAACGCGGCGAATCCAAATCCTCTCCACGCAATTTCGAAAAACCTGATAAACCAGATTACCCTAAAGACGATGAGGAGCGGAATGCAGCTGCTTCATTAAGTGCATTACCACCGCAAGATCTCAAAAATGTAGGGTTGCTCGCGTTGTTGTATTTGTTGCAGGGTGTCCCGGTGGGATTGGCGTTTGGTAGTATCCCGTTTTTGTTGAAGGCACATTTGTCGTATGGACAGGTGGGAGTGTTTAGTCTTGCTTCGTATCCTTATTCGATGAAGTTGTTGTGGTCGCCTATTGTGGATGCGGTTTATAGTCGGCAGTTGGGCAGGAGAAAGAGTTGGATTGTGCCTATTCAAGCCGCTTCTGGAGTTTTGTTGTTATGGTTAGGAACGAATATTGAACAACTTCTTGCTATGGTACTTAGTCTAGGGAGAATTGGCTGACGTTAGGCTGAACATGAGGTCTATCTCATTACCGCAATATTCTTCTTCCTCGTGTTTCTGTGCGCGACGCAGGATGTCGCCGTAGACGGCTGGGCGTTGACACTATTATCAGCAGATAACCTCTCTTACGCGTCAACCGCACAAACAATCGGACTAAACACGGGATATTTCCTCTCTTTCACAGTGTTCCTAGCTTTCAATAGTCCTGAATTCGCAAATAAATACTTTCGAAGCCAGCCGCTAGATTACGGGCTAGTCAGTCTAGGCGGATATCTCACGTTCTGGGGATGGACTTATCTTATCGTAACAGCCTGGTTAGCACGATACAAAAAGGAAGAGAAAACTCTTGTTGACGATGGTGGAGTTAAAGCAGTCTACAAAACTATCTGGGAAATCACTAAACTGCCACGTACCTCTATTTCTTGTCGTATCTAATTGTAGATGTACAGACGTTTATGATTGTCCTACTTATGTCGAAATTTGGGTTTCAGGCAAATGAAGCAGTTACCAATCTTAAGCTACTGGAGAAGGGATTTTCACGAGAAGATCTTGCCCTGACCGTTCTTATTGACTTTCCATTCTCTATCTTGTTCGGATATTATGCTGCGAAATGGTCTTCTGGACCACGACCATTGGAACCATGGATGATGGCTTTTGTTGGAAGATTACTTTCTGCTGTGTTAAACATGGGAATAGTTATGATGTTTCCCAAGGAAGGAGTGGGATTATTCTACTTCATTCTCGTCATTGTTGCACATGTCGGCACTAGTTTCATGAGTACAGTTATGTTTGTCAGTTCATCGGCATTCTACACTCAGATTGCCGATCCAGTGATTGGGGGAACATATCTCACACTGTTAAACACAGTATCCAATCTCGGCGGAACGTGGCCACGATTCTTTGTCTTGCGAGGAGTAGATTACTTTACTAGAGCAACTTGCATTCTACCAGAACCGTCAGATTTACGTATGTCCCTTATCGTACTGAGCTGACTTATTAGTTCATTCTTGTCATACGGAGCCAGAGAAAGCTCAATGTGTAGCTGCAGGAGGGACATGTCATAAATATGTAGATGGATATTATATCGTCAACACTTTATGTGTCGGCATCGGATTTGCAATGTTTTTTGGATATATTCGTCCGCGAGTGAAGAAATTACAAGGAATCAATCATAGTGCTTGGAAGATACCTATTCAATAGAGGAATTACTAGGAATGGTGTATAGTAAGGAGGTAGCAAGGAAATAGCCTGTATCTAGTCAGCATCATTGTCTCTTTGCATCTAAAATGGAATCTCAACGGGATCTCAGAAAAAGAAGTCATAGTGAAAATGCCATATTCTACATTTACAAATACCCGTTATCTCCCATATGCTATAATGCTATACATCTTCGAATTCTTCATCTTCATCGTCGTCGTCATCATCATCATCCTTACGCTGATTTTGCGCATTCCCGCTCTCAACGGGTTTCTCTTGTACTTGAGCTGGTCCAGGTGTGGATATAGTTGATGAAAAACCTGTGTCAAGGACACCACTATCCTCCCAATCCCCTCCATCCTCATCAGAAAAAACAGCTTCCTCAGCGGCAAACTGAGCAGCATCTTCCTGCGCATTCGCTCGTACGGCAGCATAATATGCTGCAATCTGGTCCTCCGTCCCAGTATCTCGTACATCCTTCTTAATCTTCTCCTTATTCTTCTCCTCTTCCTCAAATGTCTGCGAGAACGAAGCGCGTCCTTCTGCCTGTCGTGATCCAACTTGTACAAGTTCGCCAGAGACAGTACTTTGTGTATGCCACACTGGTAACGCATTTTGTTGTTGCTGAGCAGCCCGTTTGACGATCTCTTCCGCTGATACGCCTTGTTGAATGTCGGAGAGATCGATTTGGATTGCATTTGAGGCAGCAGTGGTAGTTTGCGCTTCACTCGTAGTATCGGTTCCAGGTGCAAGATTCGGATAATCAAGCGAGGTGATCTTGTCATTAAACGGTGGGATGGCATTTTCAAAAGCAATGTTGAAAGTATGTTCCGGAACATGGATTTCGTCAACTGCCTTCATGGCTCGCACAATAGGATCTACCTGTCCCATAAACCGAGTATACTTGGCTTTTTCCTCCCCATTCTGGTCAACACCATCATTCGTTTCCTCCTGTAAGGTTGAACCGCAGTCTAGACACTGAAACGAACTGCCATCAGCGGACAATAACTGAGCGGCGTCGAGTGTCGAATACCGTCTTCCACAACGAGGACACACATACTCTGATTCATGTGTTTGTGAATCTTTACTGAGTAGTGTTCTTAACTGTACTATTCGCCATTTGACTGCATCTACCGCCGTTCGATAGTCGACATAATAGAACGTCCGTTGTCGAGGTTTGCGTTCTTGGTCTTGCGGGATTTCTAGACGATTATTTCGAGCTATTTCTTGTGGTGTCTTAGGTTCTGCTTTTGAATGTTGCTGGAGTATTGAGTCCAGGATCATCGGTTGAAGGAATTTGTGGACTTCTTTCGGAGTCAGGTTCATAAGTTGTGCGAGGTGGATATCTCGTAAAGTTGAATGCTTAAGGAGGATGTCGTATGCTATTATCTGTCTTGTATTGTAAAATGCTCGAGTGACATGTCGAAGCAGCGTATGCACAGTCTCTGTTTCCTCAGTCGTCATCCTCCTGGGAAGACTGAGCTGCACAAAAAAAGTTTCAAAGAGGTGACTAAAGTTTTATGGGCGCAAAATTTCGTGGTTAGGGGAACGGCACGCAAAAACTGTTAGCGGGAAGAATTTGAAGATCCTTTCATTGACATAGGTCATGGCAGACCTGCTCGACGTGTATGCCACTCGAGATGACGAAGACGAGGATGACGGCTCTTTCAATGGAGAAGATGAAGAGGTCCGTGGTCTATCAGCCAAAAAACGGCGACGTGAGACAGAAAATGGAGGGGGAAGTGAAGATGAAGACGATGAAGAGGACGAGGATTCCAGTGAAGAAGACGAGGACAATGAAGAAGAACTCAAGAAGGTACCAATATTCTCGGAGTAACGCTAACGCCTAGGTCGCTGAGGGGTTTATAGGTGCAAAAGAACTTGTGTCTAAAGCTAATAATAGTGGAAGATGAAGATGAGGAAGGAGACGAGGAAGATGATCGACCTCGCAAAAAGAAACGTCGGTTACACAGATCCCGTCAACGATCAGAGTCACCGGTTCTAGACGAGGATGATCTTGAGCTACTTGATGAGAATCTTGGAACTAGTTCTCGACGAAGACCAGAAAATCAAAAGTTCAAACGAATACGAAGAGGTGGCAGAACTCCATCGCCAAGAGGTAGACGCGGTGTGGAAGAAATCTTCGCAGATGAAGAACAAGAAGAAGAACCTGAGGAGGGTCCACCAAGAGGAGAGTTCGACGACTTTATCGAGGACGACGAACCTGAATCTGAGGAAGATGATCTCCTTAAAGAAGCTCGTAAAATTCGTCGAGATCGTATGAAGGCACAACAGCGGACTACATATCTTCCTAATGAAGCTGGAATCGATGCCGACGCCATGGAAGAAATTGCTCAACTATTCGGAGACGGATTGGATTATGACTTTGCTATGGAACCTTCTGATGAAGGGGAACCCGACTACCCTGAGGAAGAAGAACGAGTCAAAGAAGTTCAACTGAAAGATATATTTGAGCCAAGTGAGCTTAAAGAACGACTCTTAACAGACGAGGATGAATTAATTCGAATCACTGACGAACCGGAAAGATTTCAACTCTATCGACCAGCTCAAATTCCTCCATTAGAAATCGATGTCGAAAAGGAGTCAACATGGATTGCTGATCGATTACTGGCACGAGAATATAAACGACGGGTGGAACCTGGACTAGAAAAAGCATTCCGAGGAGCTATCACCCATGTTCTTGGGTTTTTCAACACGGATTCTCTGGAAGTCCCATTCATTTGGCAGCACAGAAGAGATTTCTTATACCATCCCGATCGTGATGTCGACGAGGAGACTGGGAACGTCGTCCTGAAAGCTCTGAAAATCCTCATCGATCAAGATGATTTATGGAAAATTTGGGAGGAAGATGGCAGATACAGAGCCATTCAACAACGGCTTGCTTCACTTAAGTCTGTTTGGGAGAAATTGGATGCCATCGACCGAGTCGTTGAGGATGGTCTTACCGAAGTAGACTCCATTGAAGATGTCCAAGGTAGATTGCTCTACTGAAGTTGAAGTAACATATAGATTTACACGACTACGTCTATTTCACGTACTCCGAGCAGATTCGAGACCTCCAGTTACTTGAGAATGGTGTCAACGGTCATGGAGGAGGTGCCTATAAACGAGCTGCTGGGAATAGAATGGCGGTTTGGGAAAAGATCCGGAAAGGACCTATACCTCATCTTGTAAAATCATTTGGAATGTCTGCCAGTGATTTTGGAGTAAATGTGAAAGAAGGAACAAAACGTTATTGGACCGAGGATCCGAGCATTGCACCTGAAGAACTAGCAAAAGACTATGAGGAGGAATTTGGAAGTCCCGCTATGGCTCTGTCAGGTATTCTCTTCGGTTTTCCAAGTCTAAGTTTAGCTGCGAAGCAAATGTTCACGGAAACCATTTTTCATGATCCGAATGTGAGGAAGTTCTTCCGGGGGTTGCTTCTTGGGTCACCTTCCCAGCCAAGTCGTGCAGGGTATGCTGTACATCCTACTGAACGTGGTATCAAAAGAATTGACGAGACTCACCCTTACTATGTATATCTTCTACATAAATTCGAGCTAATTGCAGCACTTCAAATACCTCACCAACCAGCGCGTCAGTGCCATCCCTTTGCAAGCAGATCGATTTCTGCAAATCCTTGAGGCCGAAGCGGAAGGTCTAGTAACTCTAGAACTCACCATTCCCAATCTCGAAGAACGCAGAAAAGAGCTAGTAGAACTCATCAGCTCCGACAATTTCTCCGAAGTCGCCATGGCATGGAACAAGTTACGTGAAGACGTCGTTACCAACACCCTCGAAAAACTCATTCCTCACGTCCTCAAACTCGCAAAAGAATCACTGCGCGTCGAATGCGAAGACATCCTCGCCACAATTTGTCGTCAAAAGTTCCTCGATAAACTGGATAGAGCGCCGTGGCAAGCCGAAGATTTACAAAAAGGCGAACCAGCCCGTGTTCTAGCAATCTCATGTGGTAATGGCGATCCTGCTAAAGATGCTGTTGTTTGTGCTTTTGTGGATGAGACTGGTCATTTGGTGGAACAAATTCGTCTTCCTGATGTCAAGTTACCGGAAAACAAGCAGGCTCTTGGTGATTTTATTCTTCGGCATACACCGGATGTTGTCGGTCTTGCTGGATTCTCGGTTCAGACGTATCGTCTTCATGATAATATCGTTACAATGATGAAAGATCGTCCGGAAGCAACTAAACAGGTTCTGTACGTCAACGATGAAGTCGCGAGATTCTATCAGAATTCAAAGAGAGCAACTGAAGAATTTCCAGATCTGGAATCGTTGGCTCGATATTGCATAGCTTTGGCACGGTTTTTACAGAATCCCATGATGGAATACATTGCTATGGGAAGAGATGTCATTTCAATTCCGGTTCACAAGAATCAAAATCTTGTCGGTGAAGAGAAGTTATATCGAGCTTTTGAAAGTGCGATGGTCGATATTGTCAACATGTGCGGTGTAGAAATCAACGAAGCTGTACGAGATGCCTACAAAGCTCTAGCGCTTCCCTTTGTCGCCGGTCTCGGTCCACGAAAAACTCAATCAGTCATCAAGAAAATCAACCTTGTCGGCGGATATCTGGAAAATCGAGCATCCTTGATCACGAAGCAGATTGTTAGTAAAAATATCTTTATGAATTGTGCAAGTTTTCTGCGAATCATTGGGAGCGGAAAGGAAAGTGATATCCTGGATAGCACTCGTATCCATCCGGAAGACTATGATCTGGCCAAGAAGATGGCCAGTGATGCGCTCGAACTTGATGAGGAGGATCTTGTGATGGTTGAAGGCGAAGGCGGTGTCGTGAAGCAATTGATGGATGACGATCCAGATAAATTGAATGATCTCATTTTGGAGGAATATGCGGACCAACTTGCGAAAGTGTTCAATCAATTGAAACGCAACACACTGGAACAAATCAAGGACGAATTGCAAGGTCCATATGAAGAATTGCGAAGAGATTTCGAACCTCTTTCACCTGAGCAAGTATTCACCATGTTGACTGGAGAGACAGAAGAGTCTCTCCATGAAAACATGATTGTTCCCGTGAATATTCGTCGGGTTGGCGATCGATACACAATCGCCATCCTTGATTGTGGAATTGAAGGGAACATCGCTCAAGGCGACATGACTGACGACCCTCATATGGTGGGATCTCAAATCTTCCAACCCAACCAAACTGTCAATGCTGTCATCCTGGAATTAGACAGATCTTCGTTCACTGCACGTTTATCCACCCGTCAAAGCAAGATCGATGAAACCCGCCGGTTAATGAGAACGCAACTGACGGTCAACCCCGACGAATGGGATGATTATGCAGAGGAGCGAGATAAAAATCATGCTGCTGCGAAACGCGAGGCTGAAAACAAAACTACTCGTGTGATTAAACATCCTCTGTTTCGAAGTTTCAATGCCAGACAGGCTGAAGAGTATCTTGCTGGGATGCAACGTGGAGATGCAGTCATTCGACCTTCTAGTTTAGGTCCTGATCATATTGCTGTCACTTGGAAAGTGGCTGAAGGCGTCTACCAGCATATTGGTAATTTCACTCTTAATTGCTATTAACATCAGATGTCCTTGAATTGGATAAAGCGAATGAGTTTTCAGTGGGACGACAACTTCGTTTAGGAGGGAAATACACGTACAGTGATCTCGATGAGTTGATTGTATCCCATATTAAATCCATGGCAAGAAAAGTGGATGAAATGACCACCCATGAGAAATTCCAGAGAGGTTCTCGTGCCGAAACAGGTACTCTATCCCAGCACCCGTAGTACTGACTCCAGAACAATGGTTGACCAGTTACTCTGAGGCAAATCCGCGACGATCAGCTTATGCTTTTTGTATCGACAAAAAGCATCCCGGCTACTTCGATCTTTGTTTCAAAACGAATCCACGGGCACCTGTCAAGTCTTGGGTATGTTGCTTTTATGTAGGTTAACTCATCATAGCCTGTCAAAGTTGTTCCTGGAGCTTTCATGCTCAAAGACAATCTCTATGGAGATATGAATGCTCTTAGCAATGGATTTAAGCGGTTGTACACTGCAGCATTGCAAGACCAAGGAAGAAGACGATGAGCATTCGTTTGGAGATGGGTGTGGAATTAGTAAGGATG
>Ga0335073_10011596_pt1 | contig 12380 bp, 8 predicted proteins | sample Lox_Sample_22_FD_207093 | JGI IMG/M metagenome (GOLD analysis project Ga0335073, IMG submission 207093) | Soil microbial communities from Loxahatchee National Wildlife Refuge, Florida, United States - Lox_Sample_2.2 | ecosystem: Environmental > Terrestrial > Soil > Wetlands | place: USA: Florida... | reverse complement strand
GAGGCCCGCCAGGCCTGTCACTACGCGGCCCCGCTGCTGGCCGAGCCGTTCTGGCGGTTCACCGAGGCCGTCTGCCACTGGCTGGGCGAGAAGGGCGACTGACCCACCCGCCCGCAGCCTCGCCGGGCCCGACGCGCCGCCTGATCGCTACGGATCTGGCCAAATAGCCATTTATCGCGTTGACGGCCCGCTACGCTGCTGCTGGCCGTTTCAGCGCGGCCGGGGGACCAGGGGCGGATTCAGGGGTGGGACCATGGCTCGGCTGAGCGCACGCGTGCTGCGATGGGGTCTGATCGCCGGCACGGCCGCCGCCGCGGCCGGCCTGAGTTCCCCGCCCGCGCTGGCCGCGGTCGGCCTGCCGTCTTCCGCCGCGACGCCAGCGGCGGCCTCAGGAGCCCTGAAGTCCGTGACGTACCTGGGCTACCGGTTCACGGTCCCGGCCAGCTGGCCGGTCATCCGCACGTCCGCCGCGTCGGCGACCTGCGTGCGGTTCGACCGGCACGCCATCTACCTAGGCGACCCCGGGCGGGACCAGGGCTGCCCGCCCGGCCTGCTCGGGACGACCGAAGCGGTCCTCGTCCAGCCCGTGGCCGGGCCGGTGTTCCGCGCCTCGGCGGCCGAGGACCAGGCCGCCCGCCGGATCACGGTCGTCAGCCCGCGCATCGAGGTCACGGCGACGTACGACACGGACCGGGCGCTGGTGGCGCGGATACTGGCCAGCGCGGCCCTGCCGCTGCCGTCCGGCCCGGGGGGCGCCGCGAGCCCGGCGGGCACCGCGAACGCGGCGCGGCAGCTGCTGGCGCCCGCCGCGGCCGCCACGACGCTGCCCGCGGGCGCGACCAGCTATACCGGCGAGGGCTTTGACGCGTGCGCGGCGCCGAGTTCCGCCTACATGAGCGCCTGGAAGAAATCTTCGCCCTACGGCGCCGTGGGCATCTACATCGGCGGCGCCGAGCGGGCGTGTGCCCAGCCGAACCTGACCGCCAGCTGGGTGTCGCAGCAGGCCGCGGCCGGCTGGCGCTTCGTGCCCATCTACGTCGGGCCCCAGGCCGAGTACGGCCAGCTCACCTCGCCCGCCAGCCAGGGGGTCGCCGCCGGGCAAGACGCGGTCACCCAGGCCGCCGCCCTCGGCTTCGGGCCCGGCAGCCCGATCTACTACGACATGGAGGCCTATCCGGCCAAGCAGGAGAGCAACGCCCTGGCCTTCCTGTCGGCCTGGACCACCCAGCTGCACGCCGAGGGCTACAAGTCCGCCGTCTACAGCAGCTCCTCGTCCGGGGTCGCCGACCTGGTCGCCAACTTCACCAAGTACGCGATGCCGGACGTGATCTGGGATGCGCTGTGGAACGGCCAGGCGAACACGACCGACCCGGTGATCCCCGCCGCGGACTGGGCCGACAACCAGCGCGCCCACCAGTTCACCGGCGGGACGACCAAGACCTACGGCGGCGACACCATCGACGTCGACCAGGACTACCTGGACGTGCGCCTCACCCCGCCGCCCCCGGCCAATCCGGGGCAGCCCGCGCTGTCCGCCAGCACCACAGCCGTCGCCGACTACGTGATCCGCAGCCGGAATCTGTACACCTACTACCAGGCCAGCCCGGGTAGCGGCTTCACCGGCCCGACGAAGCTGACCAGCACCGGCAACCTCACCGGCACCCCCGTCGCCGTCCAGGCCGCCGACGGCCTGATCTCCGTCTACGCCACGACCACCCGGGGCACGGTCATGGCGTTCGTCCAGTCCGCCGTCGGCGGCGCGGTCACCCGGAGCACCAGCCTGCGCGGGCCGATGGCCGGCGGCCTGGCCGCGCTCGCCACCCAGAAGGGCACGGTCGCGCTGTACGCGATCGGCACCGACCGCAACCTGTACACCTACTACCAGGCCAGCGCCGGCGGCGGCTTCGCCGGCCCGAAGAGGCTGACCAGCACCGGCAACCTCACCGGCACGCCGGCCGCCGTCCAGGTCGCCAACGGCACGATCTCCGTCTACGCCCGGACCACCGGCGGCGCGGTCAAGGCCGTCTGGCAGTCCGCCGTCGGCGGCGCGGTGACCAAGAGCGAGAACCTCGGCGGCCGGCTGACCGGCAGCCCGGCCGCGGTCGTCACCGGCGTCGACACGATTGCGCTGTATGCGGTCGGCAAGCACGGGCAGCTGTACGGCTTCGAGCAGCGCAAGCCGGGTGCCCGGTTCACCGGCCCGACGAAGCTGACCAGCACCGGCGGCCTGACCGGCACCCCGGTGGCGGTGCCCGGGAGCAACGGTACCGTGTCCGTCTACGCCCGGACCACCAGCGGCTCGTTGCGGGGCAAATGGCAGTCCGTCGCCGACGGACCGTTCAATAACAGTGCCGCGCTCGGCGGGCACATGGCCGGGGACCTGGCCGGCCTCGCCGGCGTCAGTCCGGCCGTCTCCCTCTACGCCACCGGCACCAACGGCGCCCAGTACATCGACCAGGGCACCGCGCCGGGCTCGTTCACCGGCTGGGTCGTCATCTGACCCGCGGCGGCCATATGCCGCGGCCGGCCCGGCCCGCGCTCGTAGAATGACCCGGTGTCCTCCCCGGCGTCTTCCCCGGAGCCCGTGAGCGAGTCACTCCAGGTGCTACGCCGCGTCTTCGGCTACGACTCGTTCCGGGGGTTCCAGCAGGAGGTCATCGATCACGTCACCGCGGGCGGTGACGCACTCGTGCTGATGCCGACCGGCGGCGGCAAGTCGCTGTGCTTCCAGATCCCGGCGCTGCTGCGGAAGGGCACCGGGGTCGTGGTCTCGCCGCTGATCGCGCTGATGCAGGACCAGGTCGACGCGCTGCGCGCGCTGGGCGTCCGGGCCGGGTTCCTCAACTCCTCGCAGGACCCCGACGAGCGCCGCCTGGTCGAGGCCGAATTCCTGACCGACCAGCTCGACCTGCTCTACCTGGCGCCGGAACGGCTGCGCGCCGAGTCCACGCTGCGCCTGCTCGACCGCGGCACGATTTCCCTGTTCGCCATCGACGAGGCGCACTGCGTGGCGCAGTGGGGGCATGACTTCCGGCCCGACTACCTGGCCCTGTCCGCGCTGCACGAGCGCTGGCCGGATGTGCCCCGCATCGCGCTGACCGCGACCGCCACGCAGGCGACGCACGCCGAGATCGCGCAGCGGCTGAACCTGGCCGGCGCTCGTCACTTCGTGGCGAGCTTCGACCGGCCGAACATCCAGTACCGCATCGTGCCGAAGAACGAGCCGAGGCGGCAGTTGCTCGAGCTGATCCGCGCCGAGCACGCCGGCGACGCCGGCATCGTCTACTGCCTGTCGCGGGCGTCGGTCGAGACGACCGCGGAGTTCCTCGCCGGCAGCGGGCTGGAGGCGCTGCCGTACCACGCCGGGCTGGACTCCGGCACCCGGACCGCGAACCAGGCCCGGTTCCTGCGCGAAGACGGCCTGATCATGGTGGCCACGATCGCGTTCGGCATGGGCATCGACAAGCCCGACGTGCGGTTCATCGCCCACCTCGATCTCCCCCGGTCCGTCGAGGGCTACTACCAGGAAACCGGCCGGGCCGGGCGGGACGGCCTGCCCGCCACCGCCTGGATGGCCTACGGCCTGGCCGACGTCGTGCTGCTGCGCAAGCTCATCGATACCTCCGAAGGTGACCTCGCGCATCGGCGCCGCCAGGCGTCTCATCTGGACGCCATGCTGGCCCTGTGCGAGACCATCGAGTGCCGCCGTCGGCAGCTGCTCGGCTACTTCGGCGAGCAGGCCGGGACGTGCGGTAACTGCGACACGTGCCTGGCACCGCCGGAGGCCTGGGACGGCACGGAGGCCGCGAAGAAACTCCTGTCCACCGTGTGGCGGCTGGAGCACGAGCGGCACCAGAAGTTCGGCGCCGGGCAGGCCATCGACATCCTCCTCGGCAAGCACACGCCCAAGGTCAGCCAGCATCGGCACGACTCTCTGAGCGTGTTCGGCGTCGGCGCGGAGCTGCGCGACACGCAGTGGCGCGCCGTGGTGCGCCAGCTGCTGGCCCAGGGGGTCCTGGCCGTGGAGGGCGACTACGGCACGCTGGTGCTGAACGACGCCAGCCGCGAGGTGCTCTACCGGGACCGGCAGGTCCTGCTGCGCCGTGATCCGGCCCGGGTGGCGCAGGCCAAGCCCGCCCGGGCCCGCGCGGCCGCCGGGGGCGGGGCGGCGGGACGTGGCGCAGGCGAGGCGGACGACCTGCCGGATGCCGCGGCGGCCGTGTTCGAGCAGCTCCGCGCCTGGCGCGCCGCCGCCGCCCGGGAGCAAGGCGTGCCGGCATACGTGATCTTCCACGACGCGACCCTGCGCCAGATCGCGGTGCGGTCGCCGTCGACGCTGGCCGAGCTCTCCACCGTGAGCGGGGTCGGCGAGACCAAGCTGGCCCGGTACGGCCAGCAGATCCTGGACCTGTTGGGCAGTCCCACCGCGGCCGGATCCCCGCCGTGACCGTGCGGTCCCGGCAACTTCCAGATGTCTGGGAGTTGCCGGCGATTCGTTGACGTGCGGGAGCAGGAGTCTGCATCGTCAACTGACAGGCCATGCGGTGGGCATGCGCCGGACAGATCAGGGACGGTGCTCGATGACGGAGCGCGGGCGGCCGGCGCGGGTTCCGCTGCCCAGGCGGAGCCGGATGCGCTGGGCGGCGGCGGCCGGTGTTGCGGTGTGCTGGCTGATGCTGCTGGACGTGACGGGTTCGGTCATCGCGGCCACGATGCTGCTGGCCTTCCTCGCCGGGCTCGGCGTCGTGGGCGTGATGGTCCTCCGGGCCCTGGGCATCTCCCGGGACCATCCGTGGGTGCGGCAGCTGGGCGCCCGGCCGTGGCGCGACGGGCAGGAGGTGCTGCAGCTCGCCCTGCGGCACCTGTCCGAGGTGTTCGTGGTCACGCCGAGCCGGTCGCTGCTCGCGCCCGACGTCGTCGAGCTGCGGATGAACCCCGATGACCTGCACTCGCTGACCGAACGCATGGACCTCGGCCTGATCGCCGAGAGCGCCACCGAGGTCTACCAGGAGCAGGTGGCCGCGCACGGAGCCTGCTTCGCCGGGATCGGCCCGGCCGAGGTGCGCGTCATTCCCGACCCGTCGGTCCCCGCGGGTCGCTACCGCCTGCGGCAGGGACAGCCGGTTGACGCCAGCGCACGGCCCGGTTTCCAGTTCGCGCACGCCGGCGCGCAGCATCCCGGCTTGCCGTACCGCGATGCCACGTACCCCGGCGCGCAGCCTTCCGCCGCACAGTATCCGGGAGCGTACCCTGTCGTGAGCCACCAGGCCGCGCCGTCTCCCGGCGCGGGGGGCCGTGCGGTGGAGCTCACCGATCCCGGACCCGGGACCGACCCGGGCGGTGGCCCGTACCCGGCGCCGGACGACCGGTATCCGGGATTTGTCGGCCACGACGGGAACACCCGCGCGCAGTCGGCGCCGGGACGGCCGGCGGCCGCGGGCATGGCGACGGTCATCGAGCTGAGCCGCAGCCCGGTCCCGGTGCTGCGGCTGGTCACGGGCGGCTCGGTGGCGGAAGCCCGGGTTTCGGGCGCCCGGGCCGGGCGGGGGGCCGTCGAACTGGCCTTGCCGGACGTGCCCACCGTGTCCCGGGAGCATGCCAGGTTCACGTTCTCCGATGGCCGCTGGTGGATCGCCAACCTGGGCCGGAACGGGCTCACCCTCAACGGCACCGCCCTAGCGGGCGAGCAGCCGCTGGGCAACGGCGACTCGATCCGCTGGGGCATGAGGTCGGACGCGCTGCTGTCCCGGGTCGAGATCGGCTGAGGCTGCGCCGCGCCGGACGGGGGCCGGCGCAGCCGCTGCCCGCTCAACCCGCCGCCTCGCGCCTGGCCCGGTGCCACAATGGTCATCTCAGGCACGGCGAGACGGGACGGCCGCCGACCCGCGCGCCGTCGTTGAGGAGTGGCGGCTGCGTGAGTCCTTTTCATCCCCCCGCGCGACAGCCCACGTACCCTGAGCGTGAGTCGACGGATGAAAAAGGTTCAGTGACAACAGGCCAGCTCTTCATCTGGTCGTCGGCGCGCGGCGAGTGGGTGAGCTGCCCGCCCGATGAGATCACCTGGCTCGACCGGAGGCTGCTTAGCGGCAACAAGGACCTCACGCTGCACCGGGCCCCGCGTTGCGCGGGCTTCCGCCACGTGCACCACCGGTGGGAACTGTTCAGCCGCGACACGACCTACCGGGTGTACCTGGCGCCACGCGGCGGCGGTTCGGTCCCCGCGGCGGACGCCGTGCGGCGGGCGGCCCGCCACATCCTGCCGGCGGCCCCGGCGCACTACGAGGCGCTGCCCGTGGTGCTCGACGAGGGCTCGTGGCTGGTCAGCATCGGCGCCTGGGTCCTGCCGTTCCGGCTCGACCTGCCGGCCAGCGCGCCGCCCGGGGCCGCCACGTCACGCGGCGACGAACAGCCGCTCACCGGAGACGGCACGGTCCAGGCGGCCCGCAGGGGCGGCCCGGACCTGCAGGACGCGGTGGCGCACGTGCGTGGTTACTTCGAGCGCAACCTCACCGCCCGGATGGCGATGGCCTACTACTACCAGCAGTACATCCTGGGCCTGCCTGCCCCGCACCCGGTGCCCATGATGGACGTGGTCATCGCCTTGGACCTGACCGGGGAAGGCGCGGTCTCCGACTACAAGAAGCTGCTGCAGGGCTTCATCTGGAAGGAGCGGGGCCACGCCCGGGACCTCGGCGACTTCCTGCTCTCCCACGCGCTGCTGACCCCGGCCGACCTCGACCAGGCCCGGCGGGTCGCGGCCGAGAACGAGCGCAGCGGGGTCTGCGAGCGGGCTCGGCAGCGGCTGCGGTACCGGCCCAAGGGCACGTAGCCGCGCCCTCGTGCCTGGTCCAACCCGGTCAGGGATGGAAGATTATCTGACCGACGTCATATCCCTGCGGCGGAAGATACCCGTACTGCTTCATCAGGTCGGCGACGCGCTGGATCAGGACCGTGTCCGTATTCAGCGGGAAGCTCGGCACCGCCATGACCGCCGCCTCCGTGGCGTTCACGCCCGAGTATTTCTCCAGGGCCTTCTCGACTGCCTTGGGGTTCGTGTCGGCGATCCGCTGGGCTTCGTCAAGGGCCTTCAGGAAGGCCGCCGCGGTCCGCGGGTTCTTCTGCGCCCACTTCTTGGTTACGACGTACCCGGCGATCGGGAGGTTCTGCGCGGCGCCCACGTCCTCGTCGGCCAGCGGCTGGGCGCCGACCTGCTCTTCCGCGGCCGTCACGAACGGCTCAGGCATCGCCGCCGCGGCGACCTGGTGGGTCCGCAGGGCCTGGGCCATATTCGGGAACGGGATGATCCTGAAGTGCACGGTCTTATAGGACATCCCGTTGTCTGCGAGCAGCGCACTGACCAGCAACTGGACGATGTTCTGGGACGCGTTAACGGCGATCGTCTTGCCCTTGAGCTGGGCGATGCTCCGGATCGGGGAGTCGGGAGGGATCATCAGCACCTGGTTGCGCGGCTGCATGATCGACCCGGCGGCGAGTATCTCCAGGTCAGCGTGCTGTTTGGCGTCTGCGGAGATATAAGAGGGGTAGGCGCCCATGGTGACGTCGTACTTGCCCTCCATTTGGTTGGTGATCACGTCGGCGCTGCTGACCGCCAGGTCGATCTTCACGTGCAGGCCCTCAGCCGAGAACAACCCGTCCTGCTCCGCGATGAAGACGCCGGCCGCGTCGGCGGCCGGTACGGCGGCGACCACCAGATTGGTTTGCTCCAGGCCGGTCGGGGCCGCGGATCCGTTCGCGCTCGCGCAGCCTGCGGCGAGCAGGGCCACCACTGCGGCCGCCACAGGGATGCGGAAGAGCGGACGTATCACGTTTTATACCCTCCATGTCTTTCCGGTAGGCCCCAAGGGTACGTGTCGTCAAGCACCCACCCTGCCACTTGTCAAGCCCTCAGGAGTCGGAATCTTCTATCTTTAGCAACACGTAACCACCTGGCAGAACTATGGGAACTACGCATGGGAGCCATCACCCAGACGACTGGATACGGTGGGACGTTCCGGCCTTCGGCTGCCTGGGCGCGCCGTCGTCGGCCGCGCGGGGCGCGGGCGCGCGGCCTGCGCCCTGGCCGGTTCCGCCAGGATTCCTCTCGGCGAGACGCCCGCCGCTCATCTACACTCGTCGGGTGATCTTCAAGCAGGTCGGGGAGGGGCGGCCCTATCCCGACCATGCTCGGAGCGCTCGCGAGTGGGCGGAGATACCGCCGCGGCCCGTCCGGCTGGACCAGCTCATCACCACGAAGAACGTGCTCGATCTGCACACGGTCCTGTCCAAGGACTCCACGTTCTACGGCGACCTGTTCCCGCACGTGATCCGGTGGAAGGGCGAGTTCTACCTGGAAGACGGCCTGCACCGGGCGCTGCGCGCGGCCCTGCACCAGCGGTCCGTCCTGCACGCGCGCGTGCTCGACCTGGACTGACCGGTCACCTGACCCGGCCTCGACTCACCGGCCACCCGCCTGTGTCCGGACCGACCGGCCGCCGGCCTCCGCCTGGACCGACCGGCCGCCGCCGCTTTCTCACGGCGCGGGGCTCGCTGACCCGGCCGCCTTCTTGCGCTTGGCCGCCGCGGCCTTCTGGGCCGCGCGGGCCTTTTGGGCCTGCTCGACCGTGATCTCGTGGGCGAGCTTGGGTGTCATCCACTCCAGCATCGGCGGGATCAGCGCCCGCCAGGTGATCATGGTGTGCCCGCCACCCGGCACGGTCCTGAGCATCACGTCCGGCTGCCGGATCTGCAGTAGCTGCTGGAAGAACGCGGCGGCCCTCAAGTCGGCATGATCAGCGGTGCCCGCCCCGAGCCAGAACTGGGCGATCCTGGTGCCGCCGGGCAGCGAGTCAACCAGGTCGTCCGGGGTGTTGGCCCGGCGCAGCCTGGCGTTCCCGTCGAACGGGTCCCTCGGCTTGGGCGGGCGGCCCGTCTGGTTGTCCAGCGGTGCGAAGTACCCGCTGAGCACGCCGGCGAAGCCGAAAATCTTGCCGTACTTCAGGCCGAGGTTCGCGGCGCAGAACCCGCCCTCCGAGTAGCCGGCTAGGCCCCACGCCAGGCCGGGCGGCTGGACCCGCAGCGACCGCGCTATGTAGGCGGGAAGGTCCTCGGCGAGGTAGGTCGCGTCCTGCGGGCCGTGAACCTGGTTGAGGCACTGCAGCGAGATCGCGCGCCCGCCGTTCGCGTCCGGCATGACCAGGACAACGGGTTTCGCGAGGTTGTTGCTGACAAGATCCTGCAGCGTCGTGGTGACGCCGACCACGGTGATCCAGTCCAGCGGCGTGCCCGGGAAGCCGTGTATCAGCTCGATGGCCGGGAAGCGGTAGTTGCGGTAGGCCTTCTGGAAGTACTGGGGCGGAAGGTATACGTACACGGTCCGGGTGATGTGGCTGAGCCGGCCGGGCACGGTCAACCGCACCGTCAGCCCGGCCGTCGATGCCACTGACGGATCGACCGAGTGGCCCAGGAGCGTGCCGAACTTCACCCCGGCGCCCGCGTCGGTGGAAGGCAGCTGAGTCGTCTGCGAGGACTGGCCGGTCAGGTCGGAGACCGCGGCGTTCCAGTTCTGGTAGTAGTCGTAGTACTTGTTGACCGCGGCCACGCCGAACATCATCGCCGGGATAAACGCCAGGCAGGCGGCGAGGACGCGGAATACGACCTGCTTAGCGGCGGCCAGCCACCACAGCAGGCCGGCGAACACCACCATCAGCAGCAGGAAGAACGTCGTGCTTTGCGGTTCTAGCAATGGGCACTCCGGGGGGACCGGTTCGTTGCTGTTCTCGAATCACCGTCACCGCGCCCCGCACCGCACGGGTGCGCCCCGATGCCCCCGGCTCGGCGCGCTCGCGGTGGAGGCGGGATTTGAACCCACGGAAGGGTTGCCCCTTCACACGCTTTCGAGGACTGCGCAGCGTCATCCACCACCGGTCGCGAGTGTACCCAAGCAGGGCAGAAGAAGGTCCGCGTTCGCCTGCGGCCACCCTCACGGGGCCGTCTGCCTCAGGTCGTCGAGGCGACTGAGGGCACATTCAAGCGCGTCGGTGAGCCGCTTGCGGTGGCCGGTGGCCAGCAGGTCAAGCACCAGGCCGGTGAACGTCGCCTTGACCAGTGACGCCTCGCGTTCGGCGTCCTCGGGCTTGATGCCGTCAGCGATCAGGCCGGCGGCGATGTCCTCACGCCAAAACGAGATCTGCTCCGCACGCACATCACCGGGCAGACCGCTGACCGTGGCGTCCAGCGTGGCGGCTTCGAGACCCAGGCGCACCAGCGCCAAGTGCTCCGGGCTGCGGTTGATCCACCGCCACCAGCGCCGCTGCAGCTCCGCCGTGGAGAGGTGCGGTACCTGCCGCCGCCACCGCCCTTCGACTCCTCGCTGAATCTCAGCGGCCCGCCGCAATGCGGCGACCACCAGTTCGTCCTTGCTGCCGAAATGATGCACCAGCGCGTTGACCGACACGCCCAGATCTCGGGCCACCGGCCGCAGTGACACTCCGGCGACGCCGTGCCGGCCGAGGTACCCGACCACCTCGTCCAGCAGCTCGGCCCGTCGTTCGGGGTCAGGATGGCGTCCCATCAGTGCCGTCCCATTAGGCGCGCATGCGCTGGCCCGCCGGGTCGAGCACCGGTTCCGGGAGCAATCTCGCCGGACGGCGCTGGCCGATGATCTCCACCTCGAACCTCGCGCCGGGCACCGCGAGCTCGCTCGGCACGTAGCCGAACGCTAGCGAGCGGCGGCTGTAATGCGCGTACGCGCCGGACGTCACCCAGCCCACCACCGCCCCGTCGTGCCAGATCGGCTCGTCGCCAACGACGTCGGCCGGTTCTGCTGGATCGGGGGTGATCTCGAAGTAGCCGAGCGTTCGGGCCGGGCCGCGTTCCAGCTCTGCCTCGACCGCGGCGCGGCCGATGAAGTCGTGATCGAGCTTGAGCGACCGGTGCATTCGCGCCTGTAGCGGCGTGTAGATCGGACGGTATTCGCGTGCCCATGTGCCGAACATCTTCTCCATGCGCAGCGACATCAGCGCCCGGAACCCGAACAAGCCGATGCCGTAAGGCTCCCCGGCCTGCCACAGCAGATCGAACAGGGCTCGCTGGTACTCCGGCGCGACCCAGATCTCGTAGCCGAGATCCCCGGTGTAGGTCATCCGGCCCACGTAGGCCGGGATCATCCCGACGTCGATCCGGCGGAACGTCATGAACGGGTAATCCTCGGTGGCCAGAGAAGTGCCGGTGACCGATTGCAGCACGTCACGGGCGCCCGGGCCGGCCAGCGAGAGGCCGACCAGGGACAAGCCGAGCACGTCGAACCGCACACCATCAGCGAGGTGGCCCAGGAACCAGCGCGAGTGATGCGCCTCGGCGATCTGCGAGCCGAACAGGAAGAAATCGTCCGTGCCAACCCGCGCCACGGAAAACTCCCCGACGATGTGACCGCGGGGATCCAGGGCGGCAGTGAGGTTGATCCGGCCGACGCGCGGCAGCCGGTTGGTGAAGAGCCGCTGCAGCCACTCGGCGCTGCCGACGCCGGTCACGCGGTACTTGGCGAAGTTGGAGCACTCGGTGAGCCCGACGCGCTCGCGCACCGTGGTGCATTCGTCAGCGACGACCGGAAAGGCGTTGGAGCGTCGGAACGTGACGTCCTCGCGCGGCTCCTGTCCCGGCCGCTGGAACCACAGCGGATGCTCGAGCCCGAAACCCGCGCCCCACACCGCGTTGTGGGCGGTGAGCCGGTCGTAGACCGGCGTGGTGTGCAGCGGCCGGCCGGCCGGGAGCTCTTCGTTGGGAAAGGTGATACGGAACCGGCGGCTGTAGTTCTCGCGCACCTTGGCGTTGGTGTAGGCGAGGCTCGCCCAGGTGCCGAAGCGGGCCACGTCCATCGCCCAGATGTCTTCACCCGGATCGCCGTCGACCATCCAGCGCGCGAGGGTGAGGCCAACCCCGCCGCCCTGCGAAAAGCCTGCCATCACCGCGCAGGCCACCCAGCAGTTGCGCACGCCGGGCACGGGGCCGACCAGCGGATTGCCGTCCGGCGCAAAGGTGAACGGCCCGTTGATCACGTTCTTGATCCCGGCGTCAGCCAGCGCCGGATAGTGCTTGAACGCGATCTCCAGCGACGGGGCGATCCGGTCCAGGTCGGGGGTCAGCAACTGCTTGTCGAAGGTCCACGGCGTCTCGCGCGGCGACCACGGAACGCACGCCTGCTCGTACGTGCCCAGCAGCATCCCACCGCCCTCCTGGCGGATGTAGAGCTCGCCGTCGAAGTCCATGCCCATCGGCAGCTCGCGACCGGTGGCCGCGTTGTACTCGGCCACCTCGGGCATATCCTCGGTGATCAGGTACATGTGCTCCATCGCGAGCAACGGCAGTTCCAGGCCGATCATCCG
>Ga0335073_10011594_pt1 | contig 12381 bp, 8 predicted proteins | sample Lox_Sample_22_FD_207093 | JGI IMG/M metagenome (GOLD analysis project Ga0335073, IMG submission 207093) | Soil microbial communities from Loxahatchee National Wildlife Refuge, Florida, United States - Lox_Sample_2.2 | ecosystem: Environmental > Terrestrial > Soil > Wetlands | place: USA: Florida... | reverse complement strand
CGATGTGGCTGAGTTCGTGGGCGAGGACCATGGCGAGCGAAGCCTCGTCGGGTAAAACGTCGAGCAGGCCGCGGCTGATGACGATAGTGTGGCCGATGGTGAACGACTCGAGCGGAGACGTCAGCAGCACGCGGCAGCGCACGTCGCTCTGCAGGTCGATGTTATTGGTGACCAGCAGATTGTTGACGACGGTGGCGAGAACCTTGTCGACTTCTCCGGGAGGCGCGAGCAAGCCGATTCTCTGCAGGCGCTCGACGGCGTTGTCTTCGGCCTGGCGCTCCCACATGCGCTCGGCGACGACTGGCGTGGCGTCTGACGCGGCGTCGCTCTGATCTTTCACCGACTGCGGCGAATCGACCAGAATCTGGGTGAACTCTTCATTCTTGCTCAGGCCTTTGAGGTCATATCCCCAAAGCCGGGTCTGCGCCTTGAAGTGCAGGGTCTTGCTGAGGCCGGTCTTCAGGTTCGCCTCTTCCGTGTAGACGTAGGCGGGAAGCCAGGTTCCGGGGCGCATGTTGAGGCGCCAGCTATCGAAATGGAAGAAGAAATTGGCTCCGCGAGGCTGCGGCGAATAAGTTCCGTTGAAGCGGACGATGTTGAAGTCCTGATCTTCGACCCAGATGCGCCCGAGGAAGCGGGCGGTGCGGTCGCCTTCGCGTGGCTCGACGTCGATGACCAGGCAGCGGACTTCGCCCAGGAATTCGCGGCGCACGAAATTGAACTTGTAATACTTTTTCTGGAAGTCGGAATCGAGCACGACCATCTGCGCGAATCCCATGGGAAGGAATTGCAGCGAGTAGAGGCCGGTCAGGCGGTTGAGCACGCGATGGCCGAAGCCGGGCTGCCCGATGAAAGAAACGTCTTCGGGTCCGTCGGTCATATCGAGGCGGCCGAGGAAGTAGCGGTCTTTCACGGGATGGGAATTTCCATCCGGATCGGTTTTGAGATCCTGCAGATAGGTTTCGACCATGGGATGCATGTGGCGCATCTGGGCCATGAAGTAGTGTTCGCGCTGCACGACGCGGTCGAGGACGTCGTTGAGCGTGGCCGGAGGCGCCGAGGTTTCCGTCTGCGGCGCGGCGGCCGGCGCGGCGGCCATGTTGCCGGCGGACGGAGCCGTTGCCGGGGCGATGGCCGGCTGTGCCGCCGGAGTCGAAGAATCCTGCGCCGAGGCCGTCACCATCCCGGCCAGAAGCACCAAAAGCAACCGCGAGCCCGAAACTGCCATACGCATAAGAACCTTCTGGAAATCGATCAAGCTAACTGGAAAATGATGTGAACGACGGCCGTCGAATCGGAAGGCTGGCCGTCTTTCAATGCGGGCTTAAAGCGGATCTGTTCGGCAGCACGAACGGCTGCATCGTCCAGACCATGTCCGAGTCCGCGAACCACGCGCACTACCCGGAGTCTTCCGGATGCTTCAAAAACGACTTCGAGAAGCACTTCGCCTTCGATCCGCTTGGCGCGAGCTTCGTCGGTGTAAGAGGGAGTTGGCTTCGAAAGAATCTCAGCCGGAACGATTCTTGCGGCTTGCGTGGCCGGACGCGCTTGCACGGTGGGCGGAGCGGCGACGTCGGCATCGCCGAATCCTGCGGTGTGAACCGTGGCTGAAGGCGCGGTGCGAGTTGGCGGAACGGCAACGCCGCCTCCGAAACCGGTGCTGGCAACTACGCCGCGCGCGCCACTGGCGCCACCGGTTCCATTTCCCGAGCCTGGGCCGACGGGCATATCGAAGCCGCCCGCCTGCGCGATGTTGACGGCGCGAGTCTGCGTGGTGCGGGCAGGCACGCCGTTGGGATCGCCGAAGCCTCCAGTTTGAACTTTCGCAGCCGGAAGGTTGACGGTTTGCGGGGCGGAGCTTCCCGTCGAGAAAAGATTGGTGCGCACGATCTGCTTGGGAAGAATGGGCGCGGTGGTGGGAAGCGGATCCAGTTTCTTGGGCGCGACCTTCACTTCCGGAGCAGTAATTTCTTCGACTTTCGGTTTAGGCTGAGCGACGGGAGCGGGCAGCCGCAGAGCCGCCGGCGGAGGATCGAGCCGGGCCTGCAGAACAGGACGCGGAAGCTGCTTCTGCGGCGTGTGATTCTCCGGAACGGGCGTGGGTACGAGTTCGATCGCGTGGTAATCCTTCTTCGGCGGATCGAGCAGCTCCGGATGAAGGACGGGAACCCAGACAAGAATCGCGATCACGACGATCTGAATTCCGTAGCTGAGGAAGAACTCAGACCACGGCGCCCTCCATTTAGGGAGAGGGGTAAACAAAAGGGAATCATCGGAATACGGCGACGTCATATATCGGCTCGAAACTTCCGAGTTTAAACCCTTACCGGACGAGAAAAGTTTCCCCCTGTCGCTGGTGAACCTGGGTGAAGACAGGGAACAAGTGTACTATCCCAACCTGAAGAATGCACGAGAGAGGCCATTCCATGAAAGGTTCGAAGGGAACAAATCCCTTATAGATCAATCCCTTAGATGATGCGGGAAGCGGGCCAGAGGATGGCTGCTGTCTGGTATGCAAAAAACTACACTGTCAGGCGACAGAATTGCTTTGGCCCTCAGTTGCCGACGGGAGCGAACTAGCAGCGCACGATCTTGTCGCTATGAATGCCTTTGGTGGCGTTGCGCGAGTCGACGACGAGCTGCGATTCGTTGACGATGCGGCGGTAATCGTAATCGGAGTGATCGGTGACGATGAGCACGCAATCGTACTGGCCGAGATTCGACAGCTCGGCGCACTTCATCTGCAGGTCATATTTGCGTCCCTTGCCGATGAACGGGAAGTAGGGATCGTGGTAGCTGACCTGGGCCCCGTCTTTCTGAAGAAGCTCGATGATGGTGAGGGCGGGAGATTCGCGGAGATCGTCGATGTCTTTCTTGTAGGCGACGCCGAGCACGAGCACGCGGGCGCCATTCACCGATTTCTTGCGGGAGTTAAGCGCGCTGCCGACCGAGGCGAGCACGTGGTACGGCATGTTGATGTTGATTTCCCCGGCCAGCTCGATGAAGCGGGTGCGGAAGTCCCACTCTTTCGCCTTCCAGGAAAGATAGAAGGGGTCGACGGGAATGCAGTGGCCGCCGAGGCCGGGTCCGGGATAGAAGGGATGGAAGCCGAACGGTTTGGTGGACGCGGCTTCAATGACCTCCCAGATATCGATGCCCATGCGCAGGCAGAGCAGCTTGAGTTCGTTGACCAGCGCGATGTTGACGCAGCGGTAGATGTTTTCGAGAAGCTTGGTCATCTCGGCCGCGGCGGGCGAAGAGACGGGGACGGTGCGGTTGAAGATCGATCCGTAGAGGGCGCCGGCGAGGTCGGAAGCTTGCGGGTTCGATCCGCCAACGACTTTCGGAATATCGCGGCGAGCGACCGAGGTGTTGCCGGGATCTTCGCGCTCGGGAGAGAAGGCGACGAAAAATTCTTTGCCGGTGAGCGGCGCGGTGCGCGCAACCTTCAGCCCGGCTTTGTTTTCTTTCTCGAGGATCGGAATCATGACCTCTTCGGTCGTGCCCGGATAGGTGGTGCTTTCGAGGACGACGAGCTGGCCGGGGCGCAGGTGCGGCGCGATGGAGTGGGTGGTATCGGTGATGTAGCTGAGATCGGGCTCGTGATATTCGTTCAGCGGAGTGGGGACGCAGATGATGATTGCGTCCATCGCGGAAAGCTGGGAATAATCGGAGGTTGCGGTGAATCCCTGGGACTTGGCGGCCTGGATTTCCTCAGCCGCGATGCGGTAGATGTAGGAACCGCCCTTGGCGATGGTATCGACTTTGCGGGAGTCGATATCGAAGCCGGTCACCTGAAATTTCTGCTCGCTGTAAAGCAGGGCGAGCGGGAGCCCGACGTAGCCGAGTCCGATGATGCCGACGCGGGCTTTGCGGGACTGGATTTTGGATTTGAGCTGATCGACGGACGCGTCTGTTGCGGTAGAAGTCGTCATTGCTATTTTTCCGGGTAAACTCAGATAAATTCTGGTGAAAGCGCATTTTAACATGCTGATGGGGCGGACTTTGTGAGCGAAAGCAGGGGAGCGGGACGAAGTTCCATTACGAAAGTTTCAATCTAGAACGGAGTCGAATGACGATAACTGGGCGGAGAAAAAAATGGTGGGCGGCAGCGGCGGTTCTGCTGGCGGTGCTGGCGCTGGCAGCGGCGGATGCGGGGAAGTGGCTGGTGGTCGACGATCCGGCGAAGTCGGACGTGATCGTAGTGCTGGCGGGAGAGACGGAGAAGCGACCGGAACACGCGCTCGAACTGTTCGACCAGGGCTACGGGAAGCGGGTGCTGATCGACGTGCCGTCGTTTTCGTCGGTGTACGGATTCACCTCGCTGGAGCTGGCGAAAAAATATGTAGAGTCGCTGCCGGAAGCGGGGAAGGTGGGGATTTGCCCGATCGTCGGACTTTCGACACGAGCCGAGGCGCACGACGTGGAACGGTGCCTGGCGGGGGAGACGGGGACGAAGATCCTGCTGGTGACGTCGGACTACCACAGCCGGAGGGCGTTGAGCATCTTTCGCGGGGAGTTGCCGCAGAAATCGTTCACGGTGGGGGCGGCGCGCGATCCGCGGGAGTTCGGCGAGCAGTGGTGGAAGCACCGGGAGTGGGCCAAAACTTGCGTTGGGGAGTGGATGAAGGCGGTTTGGTGGAACCTGGTGGAGCGTTGGAAGTGACGAGATGGCTTGCCCAGAGCGGAAAGTCCGGCAACGACGAAATAAGTTTTCCACCGGAAAAGGGTTTTCGCGGCACAAAAGCCATTGACGTTCAACAAGCAAGGAGGGTACGATTTCGAGCATCGGTCACCAACATAGTTATTAACGGAGTGTGGGAATGGGCAAGTCCGCGTTGCGCGGTTTGGTTGGCTGTGTGCTATTGATCCTGTTCCCGGTCTCGTTATTTGCCGCCGATTCGAACGCGGCCATGCTTTTCACCAACGGCGCAGCCTGGATCAACGGCACCCACGTACCCCGTTCCTCGTCCGCGATTTTCACCGGCGACCTGCTGCAAACCCGCTCCGACAGCATTGCCAACATCAACCAGTCCGGTTCAAGCATCACGGTGCACTCCGATTCGCTGGTGAAGTTCGAGGGAACGGCGCTCGACATCCAGCATGGTGGAGTGACGGTTTCGACTTCGAAGCAGGTGGCTACGATCGCGGGGGACGTGAAGGTGACTCCGGCGTCGGCTTCGTGGACGGAATTCAATGTGGTGGATGTCGATGGAACGGTGCGGATTGCCGCGACCAAGGGCGACCTGACAATTTTCGACGGCAACGAAACGACCACGCTGCAACAGGGCCAGGAAACGACGCGCGACGAAAACAACGAGAACACCACCACCGATAAGAACGGCAAGAAAAAGAACCGGAAGCGGCAGGCGGGCGCGGCGCCGGCGGCGGGTGGGGGAATCCTGAGTTCTCCGTATGCGATTGGAGTCGGCGCGGCGGCGATTGGCGGCGTGACGACGTGGGTTCTGCTGCAGAACTCGAATCCGACGAGCCCGGCCCGGCCGTAGGGCTCGGGCGTTCTTCATTCACTTCTTCGTTTACCTCAAAAGCAGATTCCTCCGTTTGCCGTCGCTGGCGCTCCGGCTGCTCGTCGGAATGACAATTTGAATTTTACGCCGGAAAGGTTTCGTGGCACGAAGTCGGAAGACTACCTCAGCGGCTAAAGCCGCGTTCTTTCCGGATCGCGAGCGGCACGGCTGAAGCCGTGCCCGTTCAAATCTTGCGCTGGAGTTTCAGTGGCGGGAGATCCATATCCCCATCCTGTCGCAAAAAGCGCGCGACAAGGATGGGGCAACCGCCGCGGGCGTTCTTCTTTTACTGTAAAAACGACCTCAGCGGCTAAAGCCGCGTTCTCTCCGGATCCCGAGCGGCACGGCTGAAGCCGTGCCCTTTCAAATCTTGCACTGGAGTTTCAGTGGCGGGGGATGCATATCCCCATCCTGTCGCAAAAAGCGCGCGACAAGGATGGGGCAACCGCCGGCGTTCTTCTTTTACTGCAAAAACGACCTCAGCGGCTAAAGCCGCGTTCTTTCAGGATCCCGAGCGGCACGGCTGAAGCCGTGCTCTTTCAAATCTTGCGCTGGAGTTTCAGTGGCGGGAGATGCATATCCCCATCCTGTCGCAAAAAGCGCGCGACAAGGATGGGGCAACCGGACGTCCCTGCAGATATTTCTCAGTGCGTCAATTCGTCCATCTGCAGGTGGTAAGGTTCGAGCAACTCTCCGGTGGCGTGGTCGACGCCGGCCACGGCAAGCTGATATCCGACCTCGGCCTGCAGCAGAGTCTGCTCGGCGGTAGCCTGCTCGGTTTGCGCTTCCAGCACGAGGAAAATCGTCCCCGAACCTAATTCATATTTGCGCTGCTCGGCGGCGGTATTTTTTCTGGCGAGATCGAGCGATTCCTTTCCGGCGGCGATGCTGAGCTTGGCCTGCTCGAGCTGGTTGACGGCATTCTTCACATCGAGCATGACCTGCTCACGCGTGGCGCGATCGTTGTAGAGATCGCTGCGGCGCGAGACCAGCGCACTCCCAAGTTCGGACTGCGCAGCGCGGTTGCGGATGGGCAACGTGAGCGAGAGCTGCGCCTGGTAAGTGGGATAACTGAATCCGCCAACCTGGCTGAGCGACGAGCTCGACATCTTCAGTCCCTGAATGGTGAGCTGCGTGCCGCCGAGCCCGTTGCTGGCGTAGAGCGCGTTGAAATCGAGTTCGGGCAACAGATGATTGTGAGCGAGGCGGATGCGCGTCTCGTCAATGGCGAGCGACTGGCGCGTGGCTTCGAGTTCGGGACGCTTGAGAAGCGCTTTCTGCAGCGCAGTCGCGGTATCGATCGTGAGCAGTTCGCCTTCCGGCTCAGGCTTTTCGGTGAGTTCAAGATCGAGGGCCTGGAAGTAGGGATCCTGATCGGCTCCGATGGTCATGCGCAGCGCGTCGGCGGCCTCGCGGAGCGCGTATTCGCTTTGAATCACGGCGACGCGGCGGGAAGCGACCTGCGATTCGGAGCGGTAAATATCGAGGGGAGGCAGGGCTCCGAGTTCGAGCGCGCGCTTGTCACGCTTGTAGGAAGCCTCGGCGGCATCGAGCGAGCGTTTGGCGACATCGAGATTGCCCTGGGCTTCGACCACAGACCAATACTGTCCGACGGCCTGAAGGATGGAGCCGTTCACCTGCGCGGCGAAGTTGGCGCGGGATTGCTGGAGATTGCGGCGCGCGATGACGAGCGGAGCCTGGTTGGCGAAGAGCCATCCGTTACGGAGCAGCGGCTGCGTGAACTGGAAGTTTAGAGTCGAGTTGATGTAGGGATCGAAAATTCCGACGGTGCTGGTGCCGGGATTGTTGTAGGAGTAGGCGCTCGAATTGAGTCCGGCCTGGAAGTTGGTTCCGGTTTCGAAGGTCTGGGAATAGTTGATTTGCGCGGTCTTGGTAATGCTCTTGGTGGCGAGCGCGACGCCGGTGCTGCCGAGAGTTGTTTCGGGCGGAGACGCGGTGTTGTTGGAATAGTAAGAGCCGGTGACGACGGGATCGAAGGGCGAATGAGCGCCCAGCAGATTGAACTTCGAGAATTCGATCTGGGTTTCTTCGATGCGAACGAAGCTGTTGTTTTCGAGCGTGAGCACGACGGCATCGCGCAGGCCGAGGCGCAGTTTCCCGTCCACGAGGTAGGTGCGCAGATGCTCAGGCTGGCTGAGGTTAGGGGAGCGGACATCGCGCGTGAGCATTTCGCCGAAGCTCTCGCCCTTTTGCGCGAGGGCGGGCAGAATCAAGATCCACAGAAGACAAACCACAGGAACCAGTCGTCTCATGCCAAATTCCTCCGAGGCTGTGGTGCGTGAAGATGAACGCGCGGCTACTCGTAGCGGATTGCTTCGACCGGGTCGAGGCGCGCGGCTTTGACTGCGGGATAAATCCCAAAAACCAATCCAACCGTAATCGAAACCATGAAGGCCAGCAGGATCGACGAGGCGGTGACGATGGTCGACCATCCGGCAAGCCACGCGATGAGGCGCGACATGATGAAGCCGAAGATGATGCCGAAGCTGCCGCCGACAAACGAGATCAGAATGGCTTCGACGACGAACTGGCGGACGATGTCAGACTGGCGGGCGCCAACCGCGCGGCGGACGCCGATTTCGCGGGTTCGCTCGAGAATGCTGGCCAGCATGATGTTCATGATGCCGATGCCGCCGACGAGCAGGGAAATGGACGCGATGGCCACCATAACGGCGTTGAACAGGCGCTCGGTGCGGCGCTGCTCGGCGAGCAACTCGGCGGGAACGATGACGCTGAAATCTCCGGCGGAGTGATGCGAGGCGTTGAGAATGGCGCGCACGATCTCAGCCACCGAACTCATATTGGCGCCGTCGCGGATGTTGAGATAGATGCCGTCGATTTCGTCGCGGCGGTCGCTGTAAGAGTCTTCGAGGCGCAGGATGGCCGCGTTGAGCGGGATGTAGAGGATATTGTTCAGGTCCTGGGTGGGAACTCCGGCAACTTCAGTTTGCGAACTGAGCTGAGGAGAGACGACTCCGATCACGCGGAACCACTGTTCGTTGGCCTTGACGTACTGGCCGATGGGATCGGCAGATCCGAAAAGGCTGGAGCGGGCAGCGGCGCCCAGCACACAGACGGCGGCTCCGTCGCCGGCTTCGCCGTCAGTGAAGAAGCGGCCGGAAAGAAGATGCAGGCCGGCGATCTGCATGTAATTGGGATTGATGCCGTAGACGACGGGCGGATCCTGCTGCGACTTGGGAATCGTCTTGGTGGGAGTGAGGCGCTTGCGCGGAGTCGCGGCCACGACATCGGAGACGTCATCGTTGATGACGCGGTAGTCCTGAAAGGTGAGGCCGGGAGAAATCTTGCGGACCTTGCGAAAGGCCTGCCAGTCAAGGGTTTCCTTGGATTCGACGATGAGGTTGTGAACTCCCATCTGCTCGATCAGGGCCATGACTTTCTGGCGCGCGCCAGCGCCGATCGAGAGCATGGAGACGACGGCGGCGACTCCGAAGATCATGCCGAGCATGGTGAGCAGGGAGCGCAGGCGGTGCAGCAGAAGATTCTGCAGTCCGAGCTGGAGGTCGGGCAGCCACTGCTGGTGTCCGTGCAAAATTTTGCTGGAGGGAATTTTCGGCATCAGGGAGCGCCGCCTCCTCCGGGTGGAGTTGCGGACGCTGAGGAATTGGAACTCTTGCGCGCGGCAGTAGGATCGATGAGCGCGATTTCGGTGCCGGCGGATATGCCTTCGACGGCGGCACGGCTCTCATTCTCAGCCTGAATTGTCACTTCCTTTGCGGTAAAAGAACTTCCGCTGCGCACGTAGACGATGCGCTTGTTGTCTTTGAGGAACAGCGACTGGCGCGGGATGTAGAGGACATCTTTGTGCGGGTCGCCGTGAATGATGACGTGGGCGGTGACGCCGGGGCGCATGCGCGGATCTTTTTCTGCGAGCGAGACGGTCATCTCGAACTTGGCGTCGGTTTCAGCCTCCCAGAAATGGCGTGCGTTCATGCCGCCGGCGGTTTTGACGGTGCCGTGAAAAACCGTGCCGGGCAAGGGATCGAGCCGGATGTCGACGGCCTGGCCTTCCTTGATGTTGTTGCGGTCGAGTTCGCCGACCTTGGCGGAAAGCTCCATTTCGGCGGGATCGATGACCTGGGCGACGGTGGCGCCGGCCTCGACCTGATCGCCTTCGCGATATTCGGGTAGCGACATGCCGCCGAAGAAGAAACCGCCGGCCGCGCTTTCGTTTTTCTGAAGGGCGACAAGGCCGTCGATGGGCGCGACGACTTTCATCTTGCGGATGTTTTCCTCGGCCTGATCCATGGCGAGCTTGGCTTTGTTGCGCTTTTCCTGGGCCAGCACGATGGTGGCCTCGCCGGAGGCGCTGTGGGACTTGACGTCCTGCTCGAGCTCGGCGAGGACGCGGTGGGCCTGCTCGAGCAGGAGATCGTTCTTGCGGGCGTCGATGGAACTGACGAGTTCGTTTTTCTGGACTTCAAGCTCGGCGCGGCGGACATCGAAGCGGGCCTTGAGCAGCGCGACCTTATCCTGTGCGGCGACAACTTCGGCGTCGGCCTTCGCCTTGGTGATTTCTTCTTCGGCCTGCAGCAGCTCAGAACGGTTCTGGTCGAGCTTGTAGAGCTGCTCGGCGGGATCGAAATCCATGACGAGGTCGCCTTTTTTGACGCGCGTCCCGGTGTGGAGAAGATGGGTGAGCTGCAAGGCTCCTCCGCCGATGGGAGGGGCGGTGAGCGATTCCATGTGGCTGGCGCGGAGTTCGCCTTCGGCGTGAACGGCGATTTCAAGCGACCCGCGCTTGACCAGAACGGTAGGAACGTCGCCCTGGGTGGTGGAGGGCGTGGAGCGGCGAACGGCGGCGACGACGCCGATGACGGCGAAGAGAACGACTGCCGCAATTGCCCACGCGATGGTCCGCCGTTTTCTCAACCATCACTCCTTGGTGGTCGGATCTTTTAAAGCGACCTGATCTCCGGCGCGAAGGCCGTTGGCGACGAGAATATTGTCTCCGCTGCGGCGTCCGATTTGAACGGGCCGCTCTTCGAACTGGCCGCCATGCCAGACGTAAGCGACATCCTGTCCGGATTTCTGAAACAGGGCCTGCGCGGGAAGAATGAGGGCGTTGGGAACTTTCTCGACGACGACGGTGACCTGTCCGGTGATGCCGGGCTTGAAGCGGGGATCGGTCTGATCGAGAAGAATTTCGAGAATGAAGTTGCGGCTGATGGGCCAGCCGCTGGAAAAATCGAGGCTGGCGATTTCGCCGATGCGCTCGACATGCCCGGTGAACTGGCGGTCGGGAATGGCGTTCAACTGCACGGTGACGGGCTGCTTGAGAGCGAGACGGCCGCGCTCGGTTTCGTCGACGCGGGCGGAGATGCGGAGGGTGGAAGCGTCGGGCAATTCGGCGATCGCGGCTCCGGGCCACACGCGATCTCCGGCGCGGTAGGCGGCTTCTCCCGATCCCATCCAGTGCTGCAGGATGCTGAGTGTTCCGGTGGAAGGAGCATGGACGGCCATTTTGGCCAGCGACTGCTCGGCGCGCTCCACATCGTATTTCGCCTTGTGGCTGGCCTGTTCGGTGCTTTCGATGGTGGCCTTGTTGAGGGCCTGATCGGACTTCTGCTTGGCGGTGGCCTCGCGGAGTTTCTGCTCGGAGTCGATGAGTTTGAGTTTGGCTTCTTCGCCTTCGATCTTGGAGACGATTTCCTGCTTGCTGGCCTCGAGCTTGGCGGCCTCAACGTCGTACTGGGCCTTGAGCACGGCGGTCTTATCTTCTTCTTCGGTGAGATGCGCCTGGGCCTTGGCCTGATCGATGGCGGCCTCGGCGGATTTCAGGCTGGAACGGTACTGGGCGAGATCCTGCTCGGTTTTTGTTTTGTCGAATTCAACGACCACGTCGCCGGGCTTGATGGCCGTGCCGTCGGCGGTGAGCTTGATGATCTGCAGATCGCCGGCGTCGGCGGGCGCGCTGATGGTGACGGATTTGAGAGCCTTGACTTCTCCGCGGAATTGCAGCGAGTCGAGAAATTCGCCACGCGTGACTTCGGCGATGGGAACGGTGGGCGCGCGTTTTCCGAGACGCACCGCACCCAGCACGACTCCGCTGCCGGCGAGCAGAACGATGGCGATGACCAGGATTTTACGCCGCAGCCAGAACTGGTACATGCGCTCGACCATCAGAATGCGCCTCCGGCGGCGGATTCTGTGCTCGCGTCGACATTGACATCGACGGCCGCGGAAAGATCGGGCATAAGTTTGGAATCGGTGCCCTGAACGGAAACGATTACGACGAAGACGCGAACCTTATCGGAGAAGCTGCCTTGCTCTCCGATGGGCGCAACCTGATCGATATGCGCGGGAAGCACAAGTTCAGGGTAGGCATCGAGCCGCACCAGCGCGGTCTGGCCCACTTTGAGGCGGGGGAAATCCTGCTGGTTGGCGAGCACGCGCACCTGCATGGCCGAAGGATCGACGACCTGCATGAAGGGAACGCCCTGCCGGACCTGGTCGCCTTCCTGCACCTCGCCCATAACTCCTTCTTTCCAGATGGTGTTCAAAACGACGACGCCATCGAGCGGGGAATGCACCTGCATGAGGTCGGCGTTGGCGCGGGCGTGGAGCATGGTCTCGCGGGTGCGGTCGCGCTGAATCTCAAGAATGCGAATGGCGGCTTGCGCGGCCTTGCGCTTTAGATCGAATGTTTCGCGGAGCTGGTCGTAGGTGGCTTTGGCCTCCTCCAGATTTTCCTGGTTTTTTTCGGCGTCGATGCGCGAGATGATCTCGGAGCGCTGCATTTCGAGTTCAGCCTTGCGCAAGCTGTCTTCGGCGGCCTTGAGTTCGGTTTCGTCTTTGGCGCGGGCGGCGT
>Ga0335073_10011593_pt1 | contig 12381 bp, 9 predicted proteins | sample Lox_Sample_22_FD_207093 | JGI IMG/M metagenome (GOLD analysis project Ga0335073, IMG submission 207093) | Soil microbial communities from Loxahatchee National Wildlife Refuge, Florida, United States - Lox_Sample_2.2 | ecosystem: Environmental > Terrestrial > Soil > Wetlands | place: USA: Florida... | reverse complement strand
GCGGGCGCTGTGGTTGTCGCGGGTGAGCGCGTGGATGTTGTTGAAGCCGACGCGGTAGGTGGGGCCGTCCTGCTGCTCCGCCAGGAGCAGCACCACGCGCGTGTCGCCCGGCACGGCGGTGTCCACTCGCACGCCCTGGGCATTCAGGGCGTCGATCGTCTCATCGAGCGCCAGATTGCTCGGATCGATCTGGAAGGTGGCGCCCGGATCGATCCTGACATCGGCCACGACCGGGCCGCCGGCCTGCCAGCCACACTGGTGCAGATAATTCGCGATGCTGGCGAAGATGTCGTCCCAGTCGTTGAAGAGGTCCGTCTGTCCGTCGTCGTCACCGTCGACGCCGTATCTGAGATAGGCCGACGGCATGAATTGCAGTGGTCCCATGGCACCGGCGTACGATCCCCGCGCCGACAGCGGATCGATTTTCTCCCGATGGGCCAGCACCAGGAACCGCTCGAGCTCGCTGCGGAAGTAGTGCTCGCGCGGCGGATAGTCGAAGGCCAGCGTCGCCAGCGCATCGAGCACGCGGTAGGAGCCCGTGATGCGACCGTAGTAGGTTTCCGCGCCGAGGATGGCAATGATGTACTGCGGCGGCACGCCTTGCTCCGCGCTCACCCGCTCGAGCGAATCGCGATGCTGCTGCCAGAACTCGACCCCCGCCGAGATGCGCCTGTCGGTAAGGAAGATCTGCCGATACTGCCACCATTGCAGCACCCGCTCCGCGGGACGGTTCATGTCGTCGATGATCTTTGGCTGCACCCGTGCCTGCGTGAGCACCCTGAGGACCGCGCGGCGCCTGAGTCCGTCGCGCCGCGCCACCTGTAGGGCGAATTTCGCGAGCTGCGCGCGCGGAAACGGCTGCCCGGGCTCGGACTCCGCCGCGCGCGCGCCGCCGCCGATGGCCAAAGCGATGGTGAGCGTGGCGAGGGCGAGCAGCGCGAGTGGTGTCGGGATGGATCGGGACACTTAGGAGCCCATGAGCTTACGGTGGGCGTGAAGCGACATCAGAATACCGAAGCCGGCGAGCACGGTCACCACCGAGCTTCCCCCATAGCTGACGAGCGGCAGCGGGACACCGACGACCGGGAGAAGCCCGGTCACCATTCCGGCATTGATGAAGACGTATACGAAGAAGGTGAGCGCGACGCTACCCGCGAGCAGCCGCGAGAACGTGTCGGGCGTCTGCACCGCGAGGTAGAGCGCGCGGCCGATGATGAAGGTGTAGAGCAGCAGGAACACTGCCAGCCCGAGCAGGCCAAACTCCTCGCCTATGACGGCGAAGATGAAGTCCGTAGTACGCTCCGGCAGGAAATCGAGCTGCGCCTGGCTGCCGTTCATCCATCCCTTGCCGAACACGCCTCCCGAGCCGATCGCGATCTGCGACTGGATGATGTGATAGCCGGCGCCGAGCGGATCGGACTGCGGATTGAGGAAGGTGAGCAGACGCTGGCGCTGGTAGCCGTGCATGAATCGAAGTCCGAACCAGGCCACGGCGACCACGAGCAGCAGCATCCCGACGATGACCCGCACCCTGAGTCCGGCGAGGAATACGATAAGCGCGCCGCCGGCTGCGATCAGCGCCGCGGTGCCCAGGTCCGGCTCCTTGGCGACCAGGGCCACCGGGACCAGGATGATGAGGCCGAGCGTGAGCAGGTTGGGCCAGCGAGGCGGCAGGGGGCGCTCGTGCAGATACCATGCGCACATCATGGGCACGGCGAGCTTCATCAGCTCCGAGGGCTGGAAGCGGATGGGACCCAGGCTGAGCCAGCGTTGGGCCCCGAGGCGCGTGTGACCGACCACCGCGACTGCGAGGAGGAGGAAAACGCCGACGGCATACAGCCACGGTGAGATGCGCCGCAGGAAGTTCGGGCTGACCCGCGCCAGCGCCAGCATGGCCGCCGAGCCCAGCACGAGCCGCATCGCCGTGCGCAGCTCCATCGGCAGGTTCTCCGCCGAGGCGCTGTAGAGAACGACCAGTCCGTAGGCCGCCGTGAGCGCGAGTGCGGTTACCAACGGTCCGTCCATCCTGAGGGCCGAGAGCACTCGCGCCGCGCCGGAGAGGGTACGGCGAGCGCGCGACTCGGAGCTGACTTCTTCGTAGATCATGCGGGCTGAATCATGACTCTATTTGGCCGACGGGGTGCTCGCTGCGTCCGGTCGCGCCCGGTTGGCCGCCTGTTGGACCGGCGCGGGCGGCGCGGGAGCGGGCAGCGCCGGCACGGAGAGCTCGACTTTCGGCTTGAGATCAGCCGGCTCCGAATACGGTCCGCGCGGAGCCGCGGGCAGCAGCTTGCCGTCGGGCCCGAGGAGATAGGCGTCCATCACCTTGCGGGCGAGAGGTGCCGCGCTGTCCGACCCGTAGCCGGCGTGCTCGACGATGACCGCAACCGCGATGCGCGGCGCCTCGGCCGGCGCGAAGGCGATGAACCAGGCATTGTCGCGGAACTGCTCCTTGATCTTCTTGAAGCCGTGCTCTTCGCCGAGATTGCCGGTGACGGACTCATTCACGACCTGATCGGTACCGGTCTTGCCCGCGATGGTGTAGACGGAGCCGCGCATCGGGTAATACGCGGTGCCGTTCGGATAGGTCGTCGCGCCGATCATGCCATGGATGACACGCTTCCAGGAATCGGCGCTGATGTTGGACAGGTAACCCTCGTAGATGGGCGGGAACCATTCGATCTTGCCCGTGTCAGGACTGCGCAACCCCGTGACCAACCTCGGTCGCCAGATGCGCCCACGCGTCGCTATGATGCCGGCGTAGTGGGCCAGCTGCAGCGGTGTGACCAGGAAGTAGCCCTGGCCGATGCCGAGGTTCACCGTCTCGCCCGGGAACCACACCTTGTTGGCCGGATCGGAAAAGTGCGTCTCCTTCCAGGCTCGCGAGGGCACGAGGCCCGGCTTCTCGCCGCCGATGTCGATGCCGGTCGGCCGCCCGAAGCCGAGGAGCGGCAGCCAGGCGGAGATGCGATCGATGCCCATCGCGTGCGCGACACCATAGAAATAGACATCACACGACCGCGCAATGGCGTGATCGAGATCGACTTCACCGTGACGCTCGTGGTTCGCGTCGTGCCAGATGTGCCGGCTGCCGGCCAGGTGATAGTAACCCGGACAGTAGATCGGCTTGTCCGGATCGAGCACGCCGTCGGTGAGCGCGCCGAGCGCCAGGCCCGGCTTGATGGTGGAGCCCGAGGAGTACTCGCCGCGCAGCGCCCGATCATAGAGGGGCCGGTTGGGATCGCCCTCCAGATCCGCATACTGCTTCTCCGTGATGCCGCGGGCGAACAGGTTGGGATCGAAGCCCGGGGCGCTCACGAGCGCGATGATGTCGCCGCTGGCGGGGTCGATGGCCACCACCGCGCCCTCCTGGCCGGCGAGCGCCGCCTCGGCCAGCTTCTGCACCTTCAGATCGAGCGACAGAATCACATCATCGCCCGGCTTCGGCGCCTTCATCTCCAGGTCCTTGCCGAAGACGCCGGGCTTCTGTACCGGGCGCCCCTGCGCGTCCACCAGGATCTGGCGGAAGCCGTTGGTGCCGTGAAGCTGCTTTTCGAAGGTGGCTTCCACTCCCGTCTTGCCGATCACCGCGGTACCGGCATAGGCCGCACGATCGATATGGGCGAGGTCCTGCTCGCTGATCGTGCCCACGTATCCCATCGCATCGACGGCGAGCGAGTTCTCGGGATACCAGCGCGCCTCCTCCGGTGTGATGTCGACGCCGGGGAACTCGTATCGCCGCACCGCAAACCGCGCCACCTCCTCATCCGAGAGATGGAGGCGAATCGGCACGTTGTCGAAAGTGCGGCGGGATTTGATGGTCCGGATCAGCTCCGGGATGTCATCGGCCTGCAGCAGGCCGAGATTCACCAGACGGCGCAGCGACGCGTTGAGATCCGGTACTTCGTCGGGAATCAGCTCCAGCTGGAATGTCGGCTGATTGGAGGCGATCACCTCGCCATAGCGATCCATGATGAGTCCGCGCGCCGCCGGGATCGGATCGGTGCGCACCCGGTTCTCGGCCGAGAGCGCCGCATAGTAGTCGTGACGACTCACCTGCAGCAGGTACAGGCGCCCGACGAGAGCGAGCGCGAGCAGCACCATCGCCGCGCCTGCGAACAGCGCGCGGCGCTCGAAGATCCGCTGCTCTCGCCAATGATCCTTGATGCGGACGGGGGACATCGGTCAGCACCGTCTTGCGATGCGATCACTCACTTTTACGGCTCATGTTTGCGGCCGGTAGCTACGCGCCAGGATCGCCGCCGCCGCCGGCCAGACCAAAGCGCCGGTGACCGTCGGCAGCCAACGCAGCGGCGTCGTCAACGCATGGCCGCTCCAGCCATCGATGGCAAAGAGGACGCCCTCGTAGACGGCGAGCAACGGCAACACGATGAGCGCCTGCTGGAAGATGGGCTTCGAGCGGATTCTCTGATGCTCGCGCACGCCGATGTAGGCGAGAAACGCCAGAGCCAGCGCGTGCTCGCCGAGCACCGGCCCCTCGAAGGCATCGAGCAGCAGGCCGCAGATCCAACCGAGAGTGATGCCGCCGGCGCGGGGCGCTGCGATCGACCAGTAGAGCACGGTGAGAGCGAGGAACCCGGGCCGGATGATCTCCAGCCACGAAGGCAGCGGCAGCAGCGTGAGGATGAGCGCGCCTACCACGGTCTTCAACATCGCGATGCGTGGGCTGGAGCCGCTCATGTTGGCGGCTGCTCGGGCTGCTTCGAGGGCGCGTGCACCGGCGGCTTCGTGCTTGGAGCTGCCGCTTTCTGTGCCGCGTTCGCTTTCGGACCCGCTGGCTTCGTTGCGGTCCTTTTCGCTGTCACTACTGACGTCGTTGCCGCAGCCTGCGGCTTCGGTGGCACGGGCAGCGGCTGGATGCTCCGGTCGCCGGTCGTCAGCTTGCCGTTGCGCTCCTTCAAAGGCGCCGCGGGGCTGTCATGACGGAACCAGATCAGCATGACCTCGGCGTCGGTGTCGAGATGCGCGAACGGAGCGGCACGCACGTGCGCGAGCGGCTGCACCGTGTCCTTGTGTACTTCCGTCACCCGGGCGACCGGATAGCCCGGAGGGAAAACTCCTCCCAGGCCGGAAGTGACGAGGACATCGCCCACGTGGACGTCGGCATTGGCGGGCAGGTAGGGCAGGCCGAGCGAGGTCGAGTCGCCCGCCCCGACGGCAATCGTCCTGAGTCCCGTGCGCTCGATCTCCACGGGCAACTCATGCTCCGGGTCGGTGATGAGGATCACCTCCGCGCTCCAGGGACCGACGTGCATCGTCTGACCGACGACGCCGTCGTCATCCAGCACGGCCTGACCCGCGGCGACTGCGTTCACCGAGCCCCGGTCGATGAGCACGCGCTGGCGCAGGCTGTTGAGCTGGACGTTGACGATGTCGGCCGGCAGCCACCGGTCCGCGACCGGAGGCAGTGAGTTGCGCAGCCCGATGAGCGCGGCGTTCTGCTGCGCCAGCGCGTCATAGCGCATGGAGCGCAGCTCGAGACCCCGCAGCCGCGTGCGCAGGCGCTCGTTCTCGGCCTCGAGCGAGTCGCGGGTCGCGAAGCTCGCCTGGACCCAGTGCCACGCTTCGACCGGCGAGCCCACGGCGAGCTCCACCGGGTAGCTGGCCGCCTGCAGGATGTAGTGCGCCCGCTCGAGCCAGTCGAACCGCTGGTCGAGGATCATGAAACCGATCGAAACGACCGCGTAGAGAAAGAAGCGGAAGCCGGGCGAGCCTCCGCGCCCCTGCAGCGGTCTACCCGCGCCTGTCGAGAAGCCCGCCACTAATCTTTCAGCGCTCCTGTCGCTACTCGAGCCCGAAGTGGCCGGGGCCCATCTCATCCATGAGCTCGAGGATCCGGCCGCCGCCGCGGGCCACGCAGGTGAGGGGATCGTCCGCCACGACGACGGGCAGTCCCGTTTCTTCCGTCAGAAGCTTGTCGATGTCGCGCAGCAGCGCGCCGCCGCCGGTGAGCACGATTCCGCGCTCCGCGACGTCCGCGCCCAGCTCCGGCGGAGTCTGCTCGAGCGCCTGCTTCACCGCGCTCACGATGTTCTGCAGCGGCTCCTGCAGCGCCTCGAGGATTTCATTGCTGTTCAGCGTGAAGCTGCGCGGCACACCCTCCGAGAGGTTGCGGCCCTTCACCGACAGTTCCCGCACCTGCTGGCCGGGATACGCGGAGCCGATCTCGATCTTGATGCGCTCCGCGGTCGCCTCGCCGATGAGGATGCCGTAGTTGCGCCGCACGTAGTTCATGATCGCCTCATCGAAGCGATCGCCGCCGATGCGCGCGGAGTTGGCGTATACGACGCCGTTCAGCGACAGCACGGCGACCTCGGACGTGCCGCCGCCGATGTCGAGCACCATGGAGCCGCGCGCTTCGTGGACAGGCAGGCCGGCGCCGACCGCCGCGGCCATCGGCTCGCTGACGATGGCGACGTTACGCGCGCCGGCGCCCTCCGCCGACTCCCGAATGGCGCGCCGCTCCACCTGCGTGGAGCCGAACGGCACGCACACCAGCACGCGCGGGGAAGGCTTCAGCATCCGATTGCCGTGCACCTTATTAATGAAGAACTGGAGCATCTTCTCCGTATAGGTGAAGTCGGCGATCACACCGTCTTTCATCGGCCGCACCGCCGTGATGTGGCCGGGCGTGCGGCCGAGCATGCTCTTGGCCTCCTGGCCCACGGCGACGATGATCTTGCCGCCCCGGGAGGGCTCATCCTGCACCGCGACCACGGAGGGCTCGTTGAGGACGATGCCCTTGTCGCGGACATAGATCAAGGTGTTGGCCGTCCCCAGGTCGATCGACAAATCGCTGGAGAAATAGCCGCGCAAGCGTTTGAGCATGAAGCGTCCGAAGAGAGGCGACTGCGGGGGACCCCCCGAAAGTGGCGCGTAATCTAGCAACCGGGGGGACATTCAGCAAGGCAACATGTATGATTTTGCGCTGTTTTTCTCATTCGTCTTTTTCGCCCCCATGGCCCTCACGCGCGCGCAGATCGAAAGCATCGCTCACCTGGCCCGCCTCGAGCTGGAGCCGGCCGAGATTCCCGTGTACCAGGAGAGCCTGTCGCGAATCATCGACTTGGTCGGCGAGCTCGACCGCGCCGACACGGCCGGCGTCGCACCCATGGCCCATCCGCTGCCGGGTCTCAGCCAGCGGCTGCGCTCCGATGTGGTGACCGAGCAGGACGCCCACGAGCTTTATCAGGCGAGCGCGCCACAGGTGGCCGCGGGACTTTATCTGGTCCCCAAGGTGATTGAATGAACCGCCGGGAGCGGTTACGCAGCGCAATCCCTGCGCTGCGCCCTGCGGGCCGCCTACGGCGTTTAACGCCGCTCCCGGCGGCGTTGATCATAACGATACGCGCCCGCGCGTATCGGCCCCCGCGGGAGCGGGTGCGAGGCCCAGGAGGGGCCGAGTAATGAGCGAACTGATTCACAGGAATTCCCTGACGCAGCTCGCCGCGGGGCTGCGCGCGAAGACGTTCTCGAGCGTGGAGGTGGTGCGCGCCTATCTCGCGCGCATCGAGGCGAGCCAGCCGGCGCTCAATGCCTTTGTCTCGGTTACGGCCGATCAGGCGCTTGCGGCCGCGGCGGCGGCCGATCGCGACCTCGCTGCCGGCAGGGGTGGGGCGCTTGCCGGCGTGCCGATCGGCCACAAGGATCTTTTCTGCACGGCGGGCGTACGCACGACTTGCGGCTCGCGGATGCTCGACAATTTCGTGTCGCCATACGACGCCACGGTCGTCGCCAAGCTCAAGGCGGCCGGCGCCATCACCCTGGGCAAGCTCAACATGGACGAGTTCGCCATGGGCTCCTCGAACGAGACCAGCTATTACGGCCCGGTCAGGAATCCCTGGAACCCCGATTTCGTGCCCGGCGGCTCTTCCGGCGGCTCCGCAGCCGCGGTGGCCGCGAGGCTGGTACCTGGCGCGACCGCAACGGACACGGGCGGCTCGATCCGTCAGCCGGCCGCGCTTTGCGGCATCACGGGCATCAAGCCGACCTATGGGCGCGTTTCGCGCTACGGCATGGTCGCCTTCGCCTCGAGCCTCGATCAGGGTGGTGTCCTCACGACCAGTGCGCAGGACGCAGCCCTCATGCTCCGTGAGATGGCTGGGTTCGATCCGAACGACTCGACCAGCGTCGATACTCCCGTGCCGGATTACGTGGCGGGGCTCGATGCGCCGCTCGCGGGCGTCAAGGTCGGCCTGATCAAGGAATTCGTCGACGAGGGGCTCGATCGGGAGAACGAGCTGCGGATTCGCGAGGCCCTCGAGGTGCTCGAGCGGATGGGAGCGAGGCTGCGTGAGGTGAGTCTGCCGAACCTGCCCCTGTCGGTACCCGCCTACTACGTGGTGGCGCCGGCCGAGTGCTCGTCGAACCTCGCCCGCTACGACGGGGTGCGTTTCGGCCATCGCTGCAAGGACCCGCGCGACCTTCAGGACCTCTACCGCCGCTCGCGGGGAGAGGGCTTCGGTGCCGAGGTCAAGCGCCGCATCATGACGGGCACCTACGTGCTCTCGGCTGGGTATTACGACGCCTACTATCTGAAGGCTCAGCGCGTGCGGCAGCTGATCACTGCCGATTTCAAGCGCGCCTTCGGCGAAGTCGATGTTCTCGTGGGCCCCACCAGCCCGACGGCCGCCTTTCGCATCGGCGCCAAGACCGCCGATCCCATCACCATGTATCTCAACGACATCTACACCATCGGCGCCAATCTCGCGGGGCTTCCGGCGCTGTCGGTTCCCTGCGGCTTCGTAGGGGGACCCGCCTCCGCCGAGGTTTCGGCCGGCAGGCTGCCGGTCGGCCTGCAGATCGTGGGCCCGCATTTCGCCGAGGCGCGCATTCTCAACGTCGCGCACCGATACCAGCTCGAAACCGACTGGCATCGGCAGTCGCCGGAGCGGTTCGCATGACCGGTGCCAGCGCGAGTACGTGGGAGACCGTCATCGGGCTCGAGATCCATGCGCAGCTCGCCACCCGCTCGAAGATCTTCTCCGGCGCCTCGACGGCCTACGGTGCGCCACCCAACGCCCAGGCGAGCCTCATCGATCTCGGCTTCCCCGGCGTGCTGCCGGTGTTGAACGGCGAGGCGGTGCGCATGGCCGTGTGCTTCGGCCTCGCGATCGGGGCGCGGATCGCCCGCCAGTCGGTGTTCGCTCGCAAGAACTACTTTTATCCGGACCTGCCGAAGGGCTATCAGATCAGCCAGTACGAGCTGCCGGTGGTGGCGCAGGGCGCTCTCGACATTGTGCTCGATGACGGCAGCACCAAGCGCATCGGCATCACCCGCGCGCACTTGGAGGAGGATGCCGGCAAGTCGCTGCACGAGGGCCTCGGCGGAGTCACGGGCGTGGATCTCAACCGCGCCGGCACACCGCTCATCGAGATCGTCTCGGAGCCGGACATGCGCTCCGCGAAGGAAGCTGTCGCCTACATGAAGAAGGTGCACACGCTGGTGCGCTACCTCGAGATCTGCGACGGCAACATGCAGGAGGGGTCGTTCCGCTGCGATGCCAATGTGTCGGTGCGGCCGCAGGGCTCCGCCAAGCTCGGCACCCGCGCGGAGATCAAGAACATCAACTCCTTCCGTTTCGTGGAGAAGGCGATCCTGTACGAGACCGCGCGTCAGATCGAGCTCATCGAGTCGGGCGGCAAGGTGGTGCAGGAGACGCGCCTCTACGACCCGGACAAGGGCGAGACGCGCTCCATGCGCACCAAGGAGGAAGCGAACGACTATCGCTACTTCCCCGATCCCGACCTCCTGCCGCTCGTCTTGGATGAGGCCTTCATCGAGGCAGTGCGCGCCACCCTGCCGGAGCTTCCCGACGAGAAGGCGGCGCGATTCTCGTCGCAGTACGGGCTCTCGGCCTACGACGCCGGCGTGCTGACGGCGAGCCGCGAGCTCGCCGGCTACTACGAGGAAGTCGTGCGCGCCGCGCCGCGGGAGCCAAAGCTCGCCGCCAACTGGGTGATGGGAGAGCTCGCCGCCGCGCTCAACAAGGAAAATCTCGACGTCGGCTCGGGGAAGATGCCGGCCGTGCGGCTCGCGGAACTGCTGACGCGCATCGCCGATCAGACGATCTCCGGCAAGCTTGCGAAGGAGGTGTTCGAGGCCATGTGGGCGAGCGGGGAGAGCGCCGACGCCATCATCGAGTCGAAGGGCCTGAAGCAGATCACCGACACCGGCGCCATCGAGCGCGCCATCGAGGAGGTGATGGCCAGGAACCCCGGGCAGCTTGCCGACTATCGCGCCGGCAAGGACAAGCTCTTCGGGTTCTTCGTCGGCCAGGTGATGAAGGCGACGCAGGGCAAGGCGAATCCCGCCCAATTGAACGAACTGCTGAAGAAGAAGCTTCCCGGATGAATACGGACGGGGTTGGCTGAGCCAACCCCGTCGAGACCTGCGAGCAGCGCATGAGAACCGTTGAGTAATTGGGGTCCGTGCCCCATTCTCGGGGCATGGAACCTTCAGCCACGCCCCGCGACGAGGTTCGTCGCTTCATCGTCGAGAATCGCCCGGTCCGCGGACATTGGGTGCGCCTGGAAGGCGCCTGGCGCGAGCTGCGTGCCCATCGCGACTATCCTCAGCCCGTGCGCGAGCTTCTCGGCCAGGCCGTCGCCGCCTCCGTGCTGCTCGCCGCTACCTTGAAGTTCCGCGGCCAGTTGACGCTGCAGCTGCAGGGAAATGGCGCTGTGAGTCTTCTCGTTGCGCAATGCACCCACGATTACCGTCTGCGCGCGGTTGCGCGCTTCGACGCCGCGGCAGTGTCGGCGCTATCTGCGAATGGCGCCTCCGAGGACGCCGGTGGCGCCAGCGAGAGCGTTTTCCGTCGCCTCGTCGGGAGCGAGGGCCGCATTGCCGTCACGGTGGAGGCGGACGAGCGCAACACGCGCTACCAGGGCATCGTGCCCTTGAGCGGCGATTCGCTCGCCGGCTCGCTGGAGGCGTATTTTGCCCGCTCGGAGCAGCTGCCGACTCGGGTGCTCCTCGCCGCGGACGGCGAGCGAGGCGCCGGCGTCCTGGTGCAGAAACTGCCCGAGGATGCGGCTACCGATGAGGAGCAGATGCGCGAGATCTGGGAGCAGGCAGAGCGCGGCATAGAGCGCTTGAGCGCGGACGATCTGCTGCGATGTCCCGTGGAAGAGCTGCTCGGGCGTGGCTTTTCGGCCCACGACATGCGGCTTTTCCGCGGTGCGCCCGTGCAGTTCGAGTGCCGCTGCAGTCACGGCCGGGTCACCAGCCTGCTTCGGGCTTTGGGACCGGACGAAGTCCGTGACGTGCTCCGCGAGCAGGGCTCGGTGACTGTCACCTGCGAGTTCTGTCATCGACCCTACCGCTTCGATGCCGGCGATATCGAGGCGCTGTTCGGGGATGGGCCCGCTCCGGGTGGCAATTCGTCCACCATTCACTGAGATTGACTCATATCTGAGACGATGAGCCGGGTTTGCCTCCGGTGATGGCGTTCGCTATACTGTAATTAAAGATTTGTGCAAGTCTTTATATCAAAATGCCCACATCCCGGCCCGATCTGCTGCTGACCTGGCTGCGAGCTGCCGCCGAGCCGACCCGGCTGCGGCTGCTTGCTCTGTGCGCCGCACGTGAGCTCAGCGTCTCCGACATCGCCCGGATCGTTGGCCAGAGCGAGCCGCGGGTGTCGCGACACCTGAAAATCCTGGGCGAAGCGGGACTGATCGAGCGCCTGCGGCAGGGGCAGTGGGTGCACTACGCCCTGGCTCGCGGAGGCGCTGCGGCTGGATTCGTCCAGGGGCTGCTCGGGCAGCTCGATCGCGCAGATCCGCTGCTGGCGCGCGACCGGGAGCGGGCTCGGGCGCTGCAGGGCGCCGGGCTGAGCGCGGCAGCGCCGGCGGCCTCCCGTCTCGGGAGGGCGCTGCGAGGCTTCGTCGAATCGGCCGAGGCCGTCATCCCCGCCGGCGCCGTGCTGCTCGTCGGGGCGGACCATCCCGAGCTGATCGAGACTGCGGCGGGCATGGGCGCGGAGTGCGCCGTCCTCGCGCACTCCCGCCGGTCGTCACAACTTGCGCGATCGATGGCCGAGCGTGCGGGCTTTCACTGCCGCGTACTCCTGGCCGCGGGCGGCGATGCGCTCGGGCCGCGCGATCTCGCCCGCCTCGGACGCACTTTCGATGCCGTGCTTCTCGATCGTCTGGGGACGCCTTCCGATGAGGCGCTCGGCGGGCTGCTCGCGGCAGCGCGGCGCGCACTCTCACCCGGCGGACATCTGCTGCTCTTCGAGCGCTATGACTCGCTCGAGAGTCCGCGCGAGCGTGTGGTGGAGCATCCCCTCGCGCGGCTGCGCCGGTTGCTGGGTGAGGCCGGCCTGACCTGCGAGCGCATGAGCCCCATCGAGG
>Ga0335073_10011592_pt1 | contig 12381 bp, 7 predicted proteins | sample Lox_Sample_22_FD_207093 | JGI IMG/M metagenome (GOLD analysis project Ga0335073, IMG submission 207093) | Soil microbial communities from Loxahatchee National Wildlife Refuge, Florida, United States - Lox_Sample_2.2 | ecosystem: Environmental > Terrestrial > Soil > Wetlands | place: USA: Florida... | reverse complement strand
AGCCCTCCTGCGCATCCTGGAAAATGCCGCGATCCTGGCCCCGATGTCCGGCGTCGACGCCAGCGGGACCGACGCCGACCCGGTCGCCGAGAACCCTCCGACCGGTATTGGTATGCCGGCAGCGATCTGCAAGTCACGGACGGTTCCCTCGCGCGTGCGCGCCGCCAGCAGCGCGAACCCGCCGGTGACCACGGCCACAAACGCGAGGCCGACCGCCAGCACGATCATTCCGATAGCCAGCCCGCTGGTCTGGTCGCTGTAGCCTCCGCCACTCATCGACGTGAACGCCTGGGCCACGTAGCCGATCTCCATCACCCACACGACGGCGAACAGCATCCCGACGGCGGCCTTGACCGCTCCCCGGTCGGCCCGGTCCCGGTACCCCTGGGGCGCGGTCACCCGCTTGGCAGCGGCACGAACGGCCCGCGACCGGTGGCGCCATACGATCAGCGCGACGGCCTGCGCCGCGGCGAAGACAACGATGACCGCCAGGTTGATCTTGGCGTGATCGACGTTGGTGGCTCCGCTGGCGCTGGCGGCCGGCCCTTCGGTGGTAAGCATCTCCAAGCCCGGCACGAGCACTCCGGCCAGGTGGACGGCAATGGCCGCCCACCTGGCCGGGCGACTGCTGGCCAGCCTGGCCTGCGTGCCGTGCGTCGTACTGTCCAGGTACACGTTGCACCTCCCGCATCATCAGGCTCCAGTGCGGGCGGTTACATCTCCCCGCAAGCAGCCTCATAGACCGACATGTCGAGCTTTCCGGACGGCAGTAGCATTCGTGTAGCACGGAAGTAGCAAGGCCGGCTGATCTGGCTGTACGGGGAGATGTCCTGTGACGGCGATGGAGTTTGGCCTGCTCGGGTCGCTGGTGGTGCGCCGGGACGGGGTGATGGTGCCGGTGCAGCGCGGGAACCAGCGGGCGCTGCTGGCGGCTTTACTGCTGGATGCTAACCGGGTTGTGGCGACGGATCAGATCGCTGAGACGCTGTGGGGTGCTGGTCCGCCGCCGTCGGCCCAGGTGACGATGCGTAACTATGTCCGGCGGCTGCGGCAGGCGTTCGGGGACGCCGGCCGGGACCGGATCGTGGCCCAGCCCAACGGCTACCTGATCAAGGTGGGCGCCGGTGAGCTGGACCTGGCCCGGTTCGAGGGCCTGCTGGCGCGCGCGCGGGCCGCGGCCCGGGATGGCTCGTGGGAGGCTGCGGCCCAGGCGGCCACCGCAGCGCTGTCGCTGTGGCGCGGCACGCCGCTGGCGGATGTGCAGTCCGACACGCTGGCCTCGCGGCAGGGCCCGCGGCTGGCCGAGCTGCGGCTGCACGCGCTGGAGACCCGCATCGACGCCGAGCTGCACCTGGGCCGCCACGCCGACCTGACCGCCGAACTGCAGCACCTGGCCAGCGAGCATCCGCTGCGCGAGCAGATGCATGCGCTGCTGATGCTCGCGCTGTACCGGTGCGGCCGGCAAGGCGACGCGCTGGCCGCCTATCGCCAGGCCCGCCGCCAGCTCGTCGAGGACCTCGGCGTCGAGCCCGGCCCCGGCCTGCGCGAACTCAACCAGCGCATCCTGCGATCCGACCCCGCCTTGCTGCCCCAGCCGCCACACCCCGACACCGGCCCGTCCCCCGGCGCGGCACCGGCCGGGACGGCCGCGCCGGCTGGGGCGGGCGGGGCGTTCGCGGTGGTGCCGCGGCAGCTTCCCCGCGCCCCGGCCGGGTTCCTGGGCCGGGCGGCCGAACTGGCCGCGCTGACCGCCGCGCTGGACCAGGCCGGGCCGCAGGCACCCGGAACCGTGGTGATCAGCGCGATCGGCGGGACCGCGGGCGTGGGCAAGACCGCGCTGGCCGTGCACTGGGCCCACCAGGTCGCACACCGCTTCCCCGGCGGGCAGCTGTATGTCAACCTGCGCGGCTTCGACCCCTCCGGCACCCCGCTCACCCCCGGCGAAGCGATCCGCGGGTTCCTGGACGCCCTCGACGTGCCCGCCGCCCGTATCCCCCGCGACCTGCCCGCCCAGGCCGGGCTCTACCGCAGCGTGACCGCCGGCCGCCAGATGCTGATCATGCTCGACAACGCCCGCGACGAACAGCAAGTCCGCCCGCTGCTGCCCGCCACCCCCGGCAGCCTGGTCGTGGTAACCAGCCGCGGCCAGCTCACCGGCCTGGTCGCCGCCGACAACGCCCGCCTGCTCAGCCTCGACCTGCTCACCGACACCGAAGCCCGCCAGATGCTGACCGCCCGCCTCGGCGCCGAACGAGCCGCCGCCGAACCAGACGCCGTCACCCGCATCGCCCAGCTATGCGTGCACCTGCCCCTAGCCCTGGCCGTCGCCGCCGCCCGCGCCGCCGCCCACCCAGCCCTGCCCCTGTCCGCACTAGCCGCCGAACTACGCGACGCCGCCACCCGGCTCGACGTCCTGGACACCGGCGACCCCACCGCCAGCATCCGCGCCGTGTTCTCCTGGTCCACCCAGCAACTCACCCCCCCAGCCGCCCGCATGTTCCCCCTGCTCGGCACTCACCCCGGCCCCGACATCACCACCCCCGCCGCCGCCAGCCTGACCGCCACCACCCAACCCCAAGCCCGCCGCCTGCTAACCGAACTCACCCGCGCCCACCTCATCACCGAACACACCCCCGGCCGCTACACCCTCCACGACCTGCTCCGCACCTACGCCACCGAACAAACCCACCACACCAACACCCAAACCCGCGACGCAGCCACCGCCCGCCTCCTCGACCACTACCTCCACACCGCCCACACCGCCGCCCTCCTGATCAATCCGACCCGCGATCCGGTCACCGTCGCCCCGCCCCGGGCCGGCGTGGAACCCGAGCACCTGGCCAGCTACCAGCAGGCACTGGCCTGGTTCGAGGCGGAGCACCAGGTCCTGCTGGCCGTCATCACTCTCGCCGACAGCACCGGGTCCGACGTCCACACCTGGCAGATCCCCTGGACGATGTCCGACTTCTTGCAACGGCGCGGGCGCTGGCTGGAATGGGCCGCGACCCAGCGCACCGCGCTGGCCGCGGCAACCCGCCTGGGCGACACCGCCGCCCAGGCGCTGTCCGGCCGTCTCCTGGCGATGGCCTGCACCGAACTCAGCGACCATGATCGGGCTCGTGGCCACTACGCCAGCAGTCTCACGCTGTACCAGCGGCTCGGCGACCACCTCGGCCAGGCCAAGATCCACCAGAATCTCGCCGTGCTAGCCGAACGCCAGGACCGCTACGCCGACGGGCTCCGGCACGCCGAGCAGGCGCTGCGCCTGCACCGGGATATGGGTGACCCCGGGTCCGAGGCCGCTGCGCTCAACTCCGTCGGCTGGTACCACGGGCTTCTCGGTGACTACCAGCAGGCCCGCGCGTTCTGCCGGGAGGCACTCGCGATGAGCGCGCAAGCCGGCCACCGCCGGGGCGAGGGATATGCCTGGGACAGCCTGGGGTACGCCGAGCACCACCTGGGCAACCTCGCCGAGGCTGCCGCCTGCTACCAGCGCGCGCTCAGCACGTTCCGGGAGATCGGTGACCTGCCCGCGGAAGCAATGTCCCTCACCCACCTGGGCGACATGTACCAGGCCGCCGACGACCCCCGGCAGGCCCGGGACGCCTGGCAGCAGGCCCTCGACATCCTCGACGAGCTGCACCAGCCTGACGCCGGCAAGGTCCGGGCCAAGCTGGCGGCCGCCGGCGCCCGCAGCGCGCGGGGCGGGTCAGCCTCTGGCCAGCAGTGAGCGCAGAACGAACTGCATGATGCCGCCGTGCCGGTAGTACTCGGCCTCGCCCGGGGTGTCGATCCGCACCACAGCGCGGAACTCCCGGCCGTCGGCGCGCACGGTGACCTCCCTGGGTACCGGTCCGGTGTTGATCGCCTCGATCCCGAGCACGTCGAACACCTCGTGCCCGGTCAACCCGAGCGATTCGGCGGACTCCCCCGGCCGGTACTGCAGCGGCAGCACGCCCATCCCGATCAGGTTGGACCGGTGGATCCGCTCGAACGACTCCACCAGCACGGCCCGCACGCCCAGCAGCGCGGTCCCCTTCGCCGCCCAGTCCCGTGACGACCCGGATCCGTACTCCTTGCCCGCCAGTACCAGCAGCGGGGTTCCCTCGGCCAGGTAGGCACGGGACGCCTCGTAGATCGAGGTCTGCGTGCCCTCGGGCAGCTTGACCGTGACCCCTCCCTCGGTGCCGGGGGCCAGCTGGTTGCGCAGCCGGATGTTCGCGAACGTGCCGCGGATCATCACCTCGTGGTTGCCGCGGCGCGAGCCGTAGCTGTTGAAGTCGCGCCGCTGCACCCCATGAGAGATCAGGTACTCCCCGGCCGGGCTCTCGGTCTTGATCGCGCCGGCCGGCGAAATGTGGTCGGTGGTCACCGAGTCGCCCAGCAGGGCCAGCACCCGCGCGCCGTGGATGTCGGCGACCGGCTCGGGCTCGGCCGGCATCTGCTCGAAGTACGGTGGCCGCCGCACGTACGTCGAGTCCGGGTCCCACGCGAACGTGTCGCCGGGCGGGACCTCGAGTGCGCGCCAGCGGTCGTCCCCCGCGAACACATCGGCATAATCACGCGTGAACATCTCCGCCGCTACCGCGTTCTCGACGATGTCTGAGATTTCGGTGGGGGACGGCCACAGGTCGGAGAGGTACACCGGCTTTCCCGACGTCCCGGTTCCGAGCGGTTCGGAGGTCAGGTCGATGTCCATCGTCCCGGCCAGCGCGTAGGCCACCACCAGCGGCGGCGAGGCCAGGTAGTTCATCTTCACGTCCGGGTTGATCCGGCCCTCGAAGTTGCGGTTGCCCGACAGCACCGAGACCACGGCCAGGTCGCTGGCGTTCACCGCCTCGCTGATCGCCTCGGGCAGCGGGCCCGAGTTGCCGATGCACGTGGTGCAGCCGTAGCCGACCAGGTTGAAGCCGAGCTTCTCCAGGTACGGGGTGAGCCCGGCGCGCTCGTAGTAGTCCATGACCACCTTGGAGCCAGGCGCCAGGCTGGTCTTCACCCAGGGCTTGCGCCCCAGCCCGGCCTCCACCGCCTTCTTGGCCACCAGCGCGGCGCCGACCATCACCGAGGGGTTGGACGTGTTGGTGCACGAGGTGATCGCGGCGATCACGACCGAGCCGTGGTCGACCGCGGTCGTGGTGCCGTCGTCGAGGGTGACCTCGACCGGCGCGAAGGACCGCGGAGCGGGGGCGGCCTCGGCGCGCGCGGCCGGGGCGGGGCGGCCGCCCGCGTAGACGCCGTTGCCTTCCTCCGCGGCCACCGGGTCGGACGCCGGGAACGTGTCGGCGATGTCGGTGTCCAGGCTGTCGAGCTGGACGTAGGAACCGAGCGCCTGCCGGAATGCGCCCTTGGCGTCGGTCAGCGCCACCCGGTCCTGCGGCCGCTTGGGGCCGGCCAGAGACGGCACCACGGTGGACAGGTCGAGCTCGAGTTCCTCGGAGTAGCGCGCCTTGCGGCCCGGCTCGTGCCACAGGCCCTGCTCCTTGGCGTAGGCCTCGACCAGCGCCACGTGAGCGTCGCTGCGGCCGGTCAGCCGCAGGTAGCCGATGGTCTCGGCGTCAATCGGGAAGATCGCGCAGGTGGAGCCGAACTCCGGGCTCATGTTGCCGATCGTGGCCCGGTTGGCCACCGGGACGGCGGCCACGCCGTCGCCGTGGAACTCGACGAACTTGCCCACCACCCCGCGGCGGCGCAGCAGTTCGGTGATCGTGAGCACCAGGTCGGTCGCGGTCGCCCCGGCCGGCAGCTCACCGGTGAGCCGGAACCCCACCACCCGCGGGATCAGCATCGACACCGGCTGGCCCAGCATGGCCGCCTCGGCCTCGATGCCGCCGACGCCCCAGCCGAGGATGCCAAGCCCGTTCTGCATGGTGGTGTGCGAGTCGGTGCCCAGGCAGGTGTCCGGGTAGGCGCTGGCGCCGCCCGCGGTGCCCTCGCCGGTCATGACCACCCGGGCCAGGTGCTCGATGTTGACCTGGTGCACGATCCCGGTGCCGGGCGGCACCACCTTGAACTGGCTGAACCCCTGCTGGCCCCAGCGCAGGAAGCCGAACCGCTCGGAGTTGCGCTGGAACTCGAACTCCACGTTGCGCTCGAACGCGTCCGGCCGGCCAAACACGTCGGCGACCACCGAGTGGTCGATCACCAGCTCGGCCGGGACCAGCGGGTTGATCCGGCCCGCGTCGCCGCCGAGGTCCCGCATGGCCTCGCGCATGGTGGCCAGGTCCACCACCGCGGGAACGCCGGTGAGATCCTGCATGATCACCCGGGCCGGGCTGAACTGGATCTCGGTGGCAGGCTCGGCCGCCGGATCCCACGACGTCAGCGCCGTGATGTGCTCGGGCGTGACGTTCACCCCGTCCTCGGTCCGGAGCAGATCCTCCAGCAAGATCTTTAGAGAGAACGGGAGGTCACCGCTGCCTTTGGCCGCGTCCAGCCGGTGTATCTCGTAGCTGGTCTCGCCGACCCGCAGCGTGCCGCGACTGCCGAAGCTGTTGGCTGTCATCGTGTGGCCTCCTGCCTGTGGCTCTTCCCTGGGCCCCGCCGTTCATCCACTGATACCGGCATCTTCCCGCAGCCGCGGATCCCCGGCTTCCCCGGGCCTGGCAGCGGTTCGGGCGGCGGCTCCGGCGTGACCGGCCCTGGCTCGATTATCTCGACGTCAAGGTATCTAACCCCAAACCTATCGGCCGCTTATCTCGACGTCAAGCTATCTCGGGCAGCTCGCGGGCCGTGCCCGGGCCGCGGATCCGCGCCATTTGACCGGTTTCGGCCGGTGATCACGGGCCATGCCCGGCGGCCGGCCTGCAGGGACACGCAACGGCACAGGCGGGATAAATGATGCGTCAATTACCACGCGCCGGAAACTCCCCCGGGTTTGTTCGCCCGACCCGCCGGGTACTCGCCAGGGACTATACGGGGGAATGTTCCTTAGCACATCGGGGGAAAGTCCCATGCACCTTGTCAGGTGCGCGGTCGCAGCCGCTGGGTTGATCGTGGTCGTGCTCGTGAGCAACGCTCCGGCTGCGCTCGCCAGCAATCCGACCGTCAACATATTCCCGAATCCGTCCGCTCCGGGTACCTCCACGACGTTCACGGTTGACTGCGATTCGCAGATGTCCGGCGAGCCAGCCAGCTCGGCGACGCTCGACGGGACCTCGCTTGGGCTGCCATCGCAGATCCCCATGCAGGCGAGCGCCGACCAGTCGAACATGTTCGAAGCCACCGTTGTCCTGCCGACGACCCTGGCTCCGGGCACCTATGACCCGGGGATTAACTGCTCCAACGGCGTCACGGCGGCCGGGGCCCTGACGGTGAACGCGGTGCCGGGCCAGGCGCCGCAAACCGGTGACGGCACGACGTCCACCGCTACCAACACCATGCTGACCGACGTGGGCCTGGCCCTGGTCGGCGCCGGCTCGCTCGCCGGAGGCCTGGTGCTGCGCAAACGCCGGTCAGGGTCGCGCGTCTCGTTATCGTCCGGTCCGGCTGACCAGAGGTAGCCGCCATGCCGAAGCTGATCAACGGGCTCATCGTGAGCTCGATTGTCACCGGCGTCTTCCTGGCGTTTCTCGGGAGCCACACCCTGCGCTGGTCGCCGCCGCCCGCCCCGCCCAAGTGGGAGGCGCCATCCCGGGATCAGCCCGCCGGGCCAGCGGCGTCGTCGCGGGATCAGCCGGGGACGGCCGGATCGGCGGCGTCATCCCAGGATCAGCCCGGGCCGACCGGGGAAGCCTCGTCGCGGCCCCGGTCCGCTGACCGCCCGGCGCACCCGCGGGCCGGCGGCCTGCGGGCCCGCGGCTCGCAGGCCACGCCCATGGCGACGTCGGCGCCGGTCGCTATATACATCCCTCACATCGGGGTGCGGGCCAAGATCATCTCGCTCGGCCTGACTTCCGGCGGCGCGGTTCGCGTGCCCCCGCTGGCCAGGCCATTCGTCACCAGCTGGTATGACCGGGGCCCGACACCCGGGGCGCCCGGCGCCGCGGTGATCTTCGGCCACGTCGACTCGGCCGCCGTCGGGCCGGCCGTCTTCTACCGCCTGGGTAACCTGCGCCCGGGGGATCTGGTCTACGTCACGCTGAAAGACCGGCGAACGGCGCTGTTCCGCGTCTACTCGGCCGCCTTGTACCAGAAGGCGGAATTTCCGGATCAGGCCATCTATGGCTACACCAGCTGGCCCTCGCTCCGGCTGGTGACATGCGGCGGGCAATTCGATCAGGCCACCGGCCATTACCTGTCGAACACCGTGGTATTCGCGCAGTACGTGGGCCAGCGGGCGTCAGTACCGCAGCGATAACCTCTCCAGGGTCGCCGCCGGCCGGCTGATAGCGTCGCTTCGGCCGGTCCCGGCCGACTGGGTAACCGGCACCTGGAGGATCGATGGCTCCGACTCATGCAGCGGAATGGCTCGGGGTCGCGCCGGACCATCCGTTCGGGTTGCAGACGCTGCCCTACGGCTCGTTCACCACCCGAGACCGGCCGACCGAGCCGCGCGTCGGCGTGGCCGTCGGCGACCGGGTGCTCGACCTGTCCGCCGCGACGTACCGGCTGCTCACCGGCCGGGCCGACCTCTTCAGGTCCGGCCGCCTCGACGCGTTCCTGGACGCTGGGGACCGCGCCTGGGCTCAGATCCGCTCGGCGCTCAGACGCTGGCTCAGCAGTGACCACTATCGCGAAGCGCTCAGCGACCTGCTCGTGCCCGCGGCCGACGTGACCATGCACCTGCCATTCACCGTCGCCGACTACGTCGACTTCTATGCGTCCGAGCACCACGCCAGCAACGTCGGCCGCATCTTCCGGCCCGGGGGTGAACCGCTGGCCGCGAACTGGCGGCATCAGCCGACCGGCTACCACGGCCGGGCGGGCTCCGTGATCCTGTCCGGCACCCCGTTGCACCGCCCGTACGGCCAGTTCCGGCCGGACGGCGCGGCCGGGCCCGGTTTCGGCCCGTCAGCCAGGCTCGACTTCGAGGCCGAGCTCGGCTTTGTCGTCGGCGTGGAGACCGTCCTGGGCGAGCCGGTCACGGTCGGCCGGTTCGACGAGCACGTGTTCGGCGTGTGCCTGGTCAATGACTGGTCGGCCCGTGACATCCAGTCCTGGGAGTCTGTGCCGCTCGGCCCGTTCCTCGGCAAGTCGTTTGGCACCACGATCTCGCCCTGGGTGGTTCCGCTCGCCGCCCTGGAGCAGGCCAGGGTCCGGCCGCCATCGCGCGACGCCGATCTCCTCCCGTACCTGTCCGAGTTGGCCGACTGGGGCCTGGACATCGAGTTCCAGGTCAGCCTGAACGGCCACGTGATCTCGCGGCCGCCCTATGCCGGCATGTACTGGAGCCCGGCGCAGATGCTGGCCCACCTGACCGTGAACGGCGCGGCGCTGCGGACCGGGGACCTGTACGCTTCCGGCACCGTGAGCGGCCCGCAGCCCGGCCAGCGCGGCTGCCTGCTGGAGCTGACCTGGGGCGGCACGCAGCCGCTGGCCCTGCCCGACGGAACCACCCGCACCTGGCTTGAGGACCGCGACGAGCTGGTCATCAGCGCCACGGCGGCCGGGCCGGATGGCACCCGCGTCGGCCTGGGCGAGGCCCGCGGGATGATCATGCCCGCCCAGGATCCGACCGCAATCTGACGCCAGCCGCGTCCCGCGCCCGCGGGTCAGCGGCCACCCGGTGCAGGCGGACGGCCGCGGCGGGCCGGACCGGCGTGGCCGGCGGGGTCAGCGCGGTCAGCAGCCCGACCACGGCCAGCACCCCGGCGATCATGCCGCATTCCAGCTTGGTGGCGAACGCCGGGCCCACGCCGGGCCGGGGCCGGCGGTGCAGCCAGACCCGGCCGGCCACGGCCAGGCCCGCGGCCACCGCGACGAGCACCGCCTTCACGATCAGCACCCGCCCGTACGTGGTGGTCAGCAGCGAGCCGAGCGGAACCAGCACCAGGGCGGAGATCACGCCAGTGATCACCACTATCGTGAACAGCCATGCGGCGGCGGTCCCGTACAGCCGCATCAGGCCCTGCATCTCGGCGGGGTGGTGACGCCACGAGTAGGCCGCGCGCAGGACGTAGAACAGCATGCCCGCCCATATTGCCGCGGGCAGCAGATGACAGTAGGTGATCAGGGCCCCGGCGACCGGGATGATGGTCTCCGGATGGGCGCGCACCCCCTCGGCCGCCACCACCCCCAGCAGCGGCACCACGCTCAGGTTCGGCTGCCGGAACCGCAGCAGCACCGCGGCGATCACGAACAGCGCCAGCTCGATGCCGGCGATCTTGCCCGCCGTGGTGGACCCCAGCCGTGACAGGTGGGCCAGGCCGCTGGCCAGGTTCGCGCCGCCGATCGCGATCAGGGCCAGCCAGGCGCTCGACACCACACCGAGCAGCGACGCCCGCAGCGCCCACGGGGCCGGCAGCGCAGCCGGGAACTTTCCCTTGTACTGCCGGGCCAGCCCGCGGCCGGCCAGCCCGCCCAGGGCGACCGAGAGCCCGGTAAACAGCAGCCAGCGCGCCACGGCGGTCTCCCAGACAACGGGCATGGACAGCCGGGCGGATACGGCCTCGGACAGCGGAATCGTCACCGGCATGACAGTAGCGGCTATCGCCATCCCGCCCACAGGCGGCCTTAGTTACGCAATGACCCGCAGAGCGGGCAGCCTGTTACGGAGCGTCCTGCTCGACCGGGTTCGGCGCGAGCAGCCCGCGCCGGACGTTCCTGGCCCCGACCGCCCAGAACAAGACCCCGAGCACCACCATGGCGCTGAACGCGCCCAGCGTCACCCACTCGAAGAACGCCCGGGACACACCCCAGCTCGCCTGGACCGAGTAAGCCTGGCCGAACAGCGAGTTGATGGCACCCGGCCACAGCAGGGTGATGGCCGTGACGACCACGAACGCCTCGGTGATGATGGCCGCCGCCCAGGCCCCGGCCATGCCGCCCGGCACCCGGTACGGGCGGGGCGTGTCCGGGTAGAGCTGCCGCAGCCGCACCAGCGCGGGGAAGATGAAGACATAGCTGACCGCGGTGGTGGAGACGGTCAGCCCCAGCATGATCGCGAAGAAGTTGGCCAGCTTGCCGCTGGTGAGCAGGAAGACCAGGAACACGAACGCGGACGAGACCACGCCGGACATGAGGTTGACCGCGATCGGAGTGCCGAAGCTGGTGAACCGCCCCATCCACTTCGGGCCCGCGCCGTCCAGGGACGCGATCGCCTGGGTCCGGTCGGCGCCCTCCAGCCACACCGCGCCGCTGCTGAGCAGCGTCAGGATCAGGGCGATCGCGAACACCACGTTGAGCGGGTGCGAGTGGAACACCCCGGAGACCGCGTCGTACGCGTCGACGAACCCGCTCACGCTGGACAGGCCCGCCTTCGGGATGACGAGGATGATTCCGATGATCATGGCACCGTAGACCACGGCGCAGATCGCACCGGACCGCAGGATCATCTTGGGGACGTCGCGCTGCGGATTGTGCATTTCCTCGGCGGCGCCGTTGGCCAGCTCAAAACCAACCCAGAGGAAGACCATCAGGCCGATGACGGTGAGGAACCCGGACAGGGACGGCTTCAGGTCCGCGGCCGACGACGCGCCGGCCGGGCGCCCGTGCTGAACCAGGAACGCGATGAACATGGCCGTGAACAGGGCGACCACGGCGAGCTTCACGAAGGTGCCGATGTTCGGGCCCCACTTGCCGATGCGGAACGCCAGGATCGCGATCCCCACCGTGACCCAGACGAAGGCCAGGCCCACGAGGATCTCCGCGGTGGTGCCGAGCGGCTTGTGCAGGACCAGGCCGTCGAGCGCGGCGATCGTGGACGCGGTCAGCGTCCCGCCGATCCAGGTGGGATTGGACAGCCAGTACAGGATCGCGGTCACCGACCCGGCACAGCGGCCGAAGGCCAGCCGCGCCCACTCGTATGGCCCGCCCTCGACCGGGAAAGCGGAGCCGAGTTCGGCCGTCAGCATCCCGTACGGGACCAGGAAGATGACCAGCGAAATCACCAGCCAGGTGATCGCCTGCGCGCCCGCCTCCGCCGAGGCGGCCACGGTGTCGAACCCCAGGATCGCGCAGGCCGTGAACAGCACCAGGTCGACCCGGCCCAGCACCTTCTTGAGCTTGGCCTTCTCCCGGGTCGCCGCCGCGGTCTCTAATGGCTGGGGAATCGCGCCTGCCTGTGCCATGTGCGGCTCCTGAGCCCTCGGTTAAAACTGGTCAGCATTAGCGTAGGCCGGTTTCGCCGCATATCCGAGGGCCCAGGAACCACCAAAACGATCAGGGCACGTTCGGCCGGGCCGGCGTGGTCGCCTGCGACGGCATCGAGTTGCTGGTCGGCAGCGGGTACGGGATGCCCACGTCGAGCGTTCCGGCCAGCGCGTTCAGCACCGCCTCCTCGGC
>Ga0335073_10011591_pt1 | contig 12382 bp, 14 predicted proteins | sample Lox_Sample_22_FD_207093 | JGI IMG/M metagenome (GOLD analysis project Ga0335073, IMG submission 207093) | Soil microbial communities from Loxahatchee National Wildlife Refuge, Florida, United States - Lox_Sample_2.2 | ecosystem: Environmental > Terrestrial > Soil > Wetlands | place: USA... | reverse complement strand
AGAAGTGTTCCCCGACGAGGAGGCGGTCGATATCAAGATCACGCGGCATATTTGTGTAAAGTACCCTGTCATCCTCGCCTACCACGCGGCAATTAGCCACCAATAGCGCGCGCCTGTCGGAATTGCGGATTAGATCACATACTCGGTTCAGAGTGCCCGGCTCATAAAAATCATCGACATTCAAGATCCCGATATAATCGGCCTTGACGAGCGCGATCCCTTTGTTGAGCGCATCGGACTGCCCTCGGTCCGGTTCCGAAACGATGCGCAGATGCGAGTTAGTTGCTGCAATTTCTCGGAGAATGGCAACCGTTTCATCGGTCGATGCGCCGTCTATGATGATGTGCTCGATCTCGGGACAGCATTGCGCAATCACATTCTGAACGCAGCCCCTGATGAACCTCTCGCCGTTCCTGACTGGCGTTATTATGCTGATGGTAGGCCGCAACGTGGTTGCCCTCTTGAGAAGACCGCGACGTTACCATGCCGCGCTCACCCGGGTAAGCTAGAATGATCTTTAACGCCATTTGTGGCCAATCGCCTCAATCTTGACGCATTAAGCATTTCGCGATGACGACCACCTATATTCAGGTCGCCGTTGCGACGCCCACGACCTTCACGCTGTTCGGCGGATACTATAGCGCATGAGGTGTGGCCGCGAGGGCGGCCAATGCACCACGAAGGCTTCCGTACCGCATCCTCGATGAAACCCGCCGGTGCAGGCGCCAGCATCACCTGCATGCACAGGCCGCGGCATGGCTGCTTCGGATACCTGGCGACGAGCGCCCCGCAATGCATGAGATGACGTCGAGCCACCGTGGCGCCGATCTTGCGTGGTGTCATGCTTGACTTCTCACGAGTAGGAAAGGCCACCGCAACGAACGCTCGTCAAAGGAGAGCGTAATGATATCATTCGACCGGGCCGATGAGTGTTGGCCGCTTGTTGCGGGGTTGTTGGGAGAAACAACGTGGATATCGTATGTGCCTGTGATGCCAACTTTATCGCGCATATGTCCACAATGTTATTGTCGTTGGCTGAGCACAACCGTCGGCACACGATCCGGGTATTCATCTTACACGATGGGCCACTACCTGATTGCCATAAACTCGTTGCGATGCCGCAACTGCATCCAATGGAACTTCGGTTCATTTCCGTCGAAGGAATGCTTCCTAATGTTGTCGTGAGTCATCACGTCAGCGCAGCATCATATGCACGAATGTTAGTCGCTCAGGTCCTACCCTTAGACATTGTTCGGATCCTTTACCTCGACTGCGACGTGATCGTTAGAGGCGATCTTGGCGAACTTTGGGACACGGATCTCTGCGGAAAAACGGTTGGCGCGATTCGCGACGTTGGTGGCTATAACCGGCATTCAGTCCTCGGGTTGCCTCAAGGCGCCCCATATTTCAACGCCGGTGTGTTGATGATTGATCTTCGTCGCTGGCGGACCCGCGACATAGGCCGACGCAGCCTATTATTCGTCCAGACGCATCCGGAGCGTTTACAATGGTGGGACCAATGCGCACTTAATCTTATGCTTCACGATGATTGGAGGCCTCTCGATCCGATTTGGAACTTTCAAAGCTTTGAGATAGGTTCGCTGGATTATCAGGACTTAGTTCGTTTTAAGCCGTTACCGAGACCGGTGCGCAACAGAATCAGAGTCGTTCATTTCACTGGACACTCAAAACCGTGGCACTACATGAACGGCCACCCGCTAAAAGGCGAATACCTTGCATATCGACGCCGGACTCCTTGGCCTCTCTACCGATTCGAGGATCGCGGCCGCCATAATATCGTAAGGCGGTTTCTTCATCGTCGCTTGCCACGACTGCTGCCCCTTTACATGGCCGCCAGAAGGGTCTTTGGAATGTAAGAACCATCTGGAAAGCGCTCTGAGCCCATCTTTGAATTACCGCCTGGTGGGCGGCAACAGCGGGGAAGTCGATCCTCAGGGAGGCGCTCGAGCGGGCAATCGAAAAGTGGATTCGGCAGAATCGTCACGTCCCGAAAGGAGGGCGTCGGACGTCAATCGCCATTAAAAATTTGCTTACCGTCCCAAGCTTTAGCTATGAGGTCGAGCGTTTTGCGCTTTGCCGTCCCAACGGCTCGAGGTTCCTGATGTCGCGTGTCAGCGTGATCATTCCCACGCACAATCGTGCTTCGATGCTGTGCAGCACGGTCGCGAGCGCCCGAGAAGCGGGACACGACGTCGAAGTCGTCGTTGTGGATGACGCCTCGACTGACGATACAGCATCACTCTGTCGCAACATGCCGGGGATCATCTACGTGCGACTCGACCGAAACGTCGGTGTGACCAGGGCCCGCAATATTGGCGTCGCGAGAAGCACGGGCGAGTATCTGGCGTTTCTTGACGACGACGATCGTCGCCTGCCCGGATCGATCGACAAGCAAATCGGCGTCTTCGCGGACTATAGGGAGCTAGGCCTTGTCTATGGCCAAGTGCTTATCGGCGATCAAACGTGCACGCCCACTGGAGAGATCAGGCCCGGCCTCTGTCCAACCGGGGACGTCTTCTGGGACCTGCTCAGAGGAAATATGATCTACACGTCCACAGCTCTAGTCAAAAAGCAGCACTTCGAAACTGTCGGGCTGTTCGACTCCAGCTTCCGAGTAATGGAGGATTGGGATGCTTGGATTCGCATGGCGGCGGCTTTCTCGATCGGCGCCGTTCATGAGCCAGTCTCGATCTACCGAGACTATTCGTCGCTGTCGGGCCAGTTATCCTCGAACCGGCCGAAAATGTGCCGATGGTCCGCGCGTGCCCTGGCAAAGGCCTTGCGCTCACCGCGCGGCCTGGCCGCCGATGCCGCCAAGCGGCACGAGATCTGGACAAGTTACATGGACTTGACTTGGACCAGCCTGCTCAAAGAGGGCCGCAGCGCAATTGCCGAAGGCCGCATTCTCTATGCGGCACAAAACTATGTCGCGGCGGTGCGGCTCGATCCGAGACGGGCGGCGCGGCCACGGGCGATCGCGAACTTCGTAAGATCGCTTCGCACGCACGCATCGGCATGAGGGGCGGGTCTGGAGCGCCCACCTTATTCTTCTGGCAGGGTCCAATAGACGAGCTTGGGTCCGTGCGTCGGCAACAAAGCGGCCAGCATACGTCTGCAGCTCTGCAACGCACACTCCAGAAATGTTGCGCTTGATCTTCCGTGCCTGCTAGGGTAACGGCTCGGTGAGCGCGCCTTGCGCTGGTGGGTGGTGATCGCGTTGCTTCTAGAAGTGGCACTGGTCGCACTTCTAGAAGCTGATGGCGATGGCGGAGACCATCACGGTCGAGCGTCGGCGGCGCTGGAGCGATGGGGACAAGCGGCGGATCGTCGGCGAGGCGCTGGCGCCCGGTGGGAGCGTCAACGCGGTTGCAAAGCGGTACGGGCTTCATCCGAGCCAGATATTCTCGTGGCGTCGGCGGGTGCGGGACGGCGCTCTTACGCCGAAAGGCTCGGGGTGCTTTGCCTCCATCGTGATCGGCGGCTCGGCGGAGGCGCTGGCGCAGCTCCCTGCGCCAGCTAAGGAGAACCGCACCAGAGATAGCGGCCGGCTCGAGATCATTCTGGGACGTGGGCGGCGGATTGTGGTTGGGTCGGACGTCGATGCGTCGGCGCTTCGCCGGGTGGTCGATGCGCTGGAGCGGCGATGATCGGTCTGCCGGCCGCGGTGCACGGATCTGGCTGGCGGTCGGGCGTACCGACGTGCGCAAGGGCTTTGACGGGTTGGCGGCGCAAGCTCAGCAAGTCCTTTTGATCGATCCGTTCTTATGTGTCGGCCGTGATTATGTGGCGGAGGCGGCGTGACGCCAGCCAGGACCGGCGAAGCGGCAATTGCTCCGCCACATAACAATCAGATGCTGGCCAGTAGTTGCAGGAGCGCGTCGTCGGGCCGGAAGCGCGGGCTACGCTCGCCAGAGATGCCCGCCTTCTCAAGTCCTCGGCGCATCATCTCGACATCCGCCGCGGCGTATCGGTGGGTCGTGGCGACCTGGGCGTGGCCAAGCCAGGCCTGGATCGTCAGCAGATCCACGCCTGAGCGGAGAAGCTTCATGGCGAAAGAATGTCGGAAGACGTGCGGTGAAATGGGCTTGCCTTCCAAGCTCGGCCTAATGGATGCGGCCTGGGAAGCCGCGCGCCGCACGATGTGGGTCGCACCGAAACGCGTCAGTCGTTCGTTGTGTACCCCGGCGAAAATCGGCTTCGGCTCATGATGGGCCACGCCGCGTTCGCTCAATAAGGCCGTCAGCGAATGCACGAGCTCCTGCGGAATGGGAACAACGCGATCGCGGCGCCCCTTGCCGTGAAGGAGCACCTGAGAATGCGGGCGTTGCAGTCGAAGGTCGTTCGCATTGACGCCGATCGCTTCGGACACGCGGGCGCCGGTTCTTGCCAGGAAGATGAGGAGGGTCCGGTCGCGCCGGCCGCGGGGCGTCTTCTGATCGGGGACGGCGACTATGGCGTCCACTTCGGCGCTGGTAAGGTGATGCGTTACCTCGATATGCGCCCGCTTGGAGGGGATCGTCAGAACCCGCTGGGCGACGCCGAAGGAGGCGGGATCGGCAGCGGCGACGTGGTGGAAAAAGGATCGTATCGCGGCGAGACGGGCGTTGCGGGTGGCGACGGAATTGTTCCGCTTCTCCTCGAGCTCGTCGAGAAAGGCGAGTACGAGGTCCCGATCGAGATCGTCGAGGGCCAACGCCGCCGGCTTCTTCTGCAATCGGGCGGCGGCAAAGAGGATCAGCATGCGCAAGGCGTCGCGATAGCTGGCCAGTGTCGCGGCGGTGGCGTTGCGCTGCTTGGTCAGCCGGCGTCGGAAGTAGGACTCCAGGAGCGCCGCCAGAAGGAGGTGCTCACTCATGCGCGCCTCCGTCGAGGAAGGCGCGCTCAGCCGCGACGGCAAGGAGATCCGCCGAGCCGGTGAGGTAGTAAGCCGTATCACTGTAGCTGGCGTGGCCGAGATAGGTGGCGAGTAAAGGCAGCAGCGCCTGAACATCTGCGCGCTGTTGGTGCCAAAGCTTGAGCCTTGTTACCGCGAACCTGTGGCGGAGATCGTGCGGTCGCAGAGGCTTGCCATCATCGAGGCCCGCAAGCTTGCGGGCCCTAGCGAAGTTGCTTTGCAGGCCCGCGGCCGACAGACGGCCCCCTCGTGAGCTGAGAAAGAAGGCCTCGTCCTTGGGCGTAGGAAACACGGCATCGCGCTCGCGGGCGTACCGACAAAGCGCTGCGCGGGTCGTGGGGTGAACAGGAACCAGGCGGTCTTTACGGAACTTGGTCTTGCGGACGAGGACGACCCCGTTGGTCAGATCGACATCGCCGCGATCGAGCCTAACCACCTCGCCCGATCGCAGCCCCGTGCTGGCCAACAGTCCGATCAGCGTCGCCATCGTGCAGCACCGGAGGGGAACCCCTTGGCAAAATGAAGCTGCACGCGTCGACGAGCGACGCCAGCTCAGCCTCGCTGAGGATGCGTGGCGGCGGAATCGCGCGGGATCTCGTGAAGGCCCGGCGCTCCAAGACCTCGGTACGGGGGTCATAGAAGGCCAGATATTCATAGAATCGACGGAGCACGCCGTGACGGACGGCGCGACTGTTGGCAGCGCCGCCGAACGACAGGACGAAATCCAGCGCCATCGTCCGGGTGGCAGGCGCATCGAGCGCAACACGCTCAACGTGGTGAACGAAAGCCCGCAGTGTGCCAGCCTGCTTGTCGAAGGCGTAGCCGAGGGAGCGGCGCAGCTCGATGTAACGCCCGATCTTCTCGCCGAGGAACGCGGCAAAGGCGGTCATGTGGCGCCTCCTGGAAAGGGAAGCGCGACCTCCGCGAGCTGTTGGACCGCAACCTTTACGTACAACGCCGTCGTGTTGATGCTCCGATGCCCGAGAAGATCGGCGATCTCGTTTATCGGCCTTCGTTGCCCAACGAGCCGGGTGGCCAAGCTGTGGCGCAGGAGATGCGCGCCCGCGATGCGGCCGAGCTCTACCCCACCGCGCTGCAGCCGCCCCCGCACGATCCTCGAAATGGACGCCGCGAACCTGAACGGTCCTCCTGGCGGCGCGGAAGACAGGAACAGATACGGACTATCGATCTTCGGTCGTGCTTGCAGGATGTAATCGGCGAGTGCGGCGCCGGTCTCATCGAGAAGGGGGGCAAGCCGGTCACGCTTGCCCTTGGTGCGCCGGACAAAGACCTCGCCAGCCCGCCAGTCGATATCCTGGAGCTGAAGAGCGCGCAGCTCGCCGTTGCGAATCCCGGTCGTGGCGAGCAATAGCAGAACGGCCCGATCCGCGAAGGTCGATCGGCGTCGCCGTACCGATCGCATCGATCGTTCGGCAAACGTCTCCCCACGAAAGCCGAGGCGGTAAATGGGCGAGGCGCCAATGAGGCGTCCTTGGAACAACGCCGGCGAGATCCTGATCGTGGTGGCCAGCCCAATGCAGAAACCGGAGAAATGTTCGGATGTGAGACGTCGCCGCCGAGCGGGTGCCGGAGGCCGCGGAAAGCGACAGACGATACTCGACCGCGGCCAGCACATGCTCCGCTGTCAACACGTCAAGCTGATGACCGGGGTGTTGATGGCGGAGCCAATCCAAAAAACGGCGCGCACCAAGGAGAACGCCGTCGCGGGACTTGAGCTCAAGACCTCGTACCCGACTTAGATATTCCGAAAAGGAGTTCAGAAGCGACGCGTCCGGATCATCGACTGCACGGGGTGCGGAAACAATGAATCGTTCGGGCGCCACTCGCCGCGCGTGTTGAAGCGCTGACACCGCCCCAATCCGAGGAGTGTCTGTGGTGAAGGCGCGCAGATATCTATCGACGACACCTTCGCTGATAAGCCCAGAACCGCAATGTTCTGCAGCAAAATGGCTGAACCGCGCGATCCTGCTCAGATAAATCTTAGCGGACGCTCGCTTGTAGCCGAGCGAGGAAAAGTGCTCCGCGATACGATCCATCTCGGCGCCGAGCGCCCCGCTGCGGAGGCGCTTGAGCACCCCGCGATATGAAAAATACTCCTCGAGCATGGTGCCCCTCCGGCGTTGCAGCGCAGGTGGATCCCACGCTCGCGCGAGAGGCATTGAATATTATGTGGCGGACGAAGTGCCGTGCGGGCCGTTTTGCCTGACGCCGGTGCGCCTCCGCCACATAATCACGGCCGACACATAAGTGCGGTTATGTGGCGCGCCACATAACCCCATTGCGGCCATCTGTTCGTGTTTCGCGGGCGCGGCGGGGGTCTGATGACGTAGCCTCGCGAAGCGCATCGGCATGAAAAAGGCCAAAGTCGCGATCGCACGCAAGATCGCCATCATCCTGCATTGCATCTGGACGGATGGCACCGTCTTCGAATGGAGCCAAGCCCAAGCAGCCTGACAAGACCGAGCGAACAACCGACCACTTCGCGGCGGCCGGCGATGTCCCCGCCGGGATGGCGGTGCAGGCGACCTCGGTCAATCGGCTGACGACGGAACGAACCCGAACGTCGCTGCAACACGGTGAGGCGCCCACCCCGAACACCATCATGAGGCTCTCGACCTCGAAAAGGACCCTGAGCTCGGCGGCGGATATCAAAAACCGCTTTGACAGATCACCCGCAATTAGAGGGCCGATTGACAACGTAGGCCATCGCAAGTGATAAGCTATCACCAAGGTGCGGGACGGCAAAAGCATCGTCACCGTCAGCCCCGATAATGATGTTGTGTCTTCGCTGGCATCGCGTGCGCCCTTCTCCCACGGGTTTGAGTATGCCCTAATGCCGTTTAAGAGGGGGCTGGGCTGCTGCTTATGGTGCTCGCTCCGGGACCGACGCCACATGATGCGAGCCTCGGCGCTGTGAATGAGCGCCGCCACGCGGTATGAGGACCCCCTCCTCGGCGGCGCGCGCCATCCCGCCTGAAATACCTGGGGCGGATTCCTTTCCAGGCAAACGCGATCTGGCGCGTCGCTTATGTGCTGACCTTGTGGCATCGATGCGCTCGGAAATGTCCTGTTGCATCAAATTTATCGCAATGTCCGGTATGCCAAGTCGTTTTGCGGCATCGTACGCGACGGCTTGGGCCATCAGGACGAGGGTCCCATCCTTTATCCGACCGGCATAAACCGCCAGATGATTAGCATGCTCTAGAATTTGACTGAGTTCGCATCCGAGCGCCTTTCTCACTTCGACACCTCCCCTGCACCAACCTGAGCGCCCCTCCAGACTTGGCGAGAGTCGCCCCGAAAGGATTATTATTAGGGATAATTTCGGCCCAAATATGGGGTTATGTATTACAAAACTGATCCCAAGGTTGGGTTTTCTAGTAACGGTTGAGTATCCCAATCCTGTATTGCTCAATCTTTGCCGGTCCAAGCCTTATCATCGAGCACCACCGAAAGCTCCTTCTTCTCTCGTACCGCTGGCACCCTAGTCGTCACTGACGCCCTCAAAGGCGATCATCTTGCGTTGCGCGAGGGTTGCGTAGATTACAGTGGGCGTAGGCGCGTCGAGCCGTTAACTGTGCTGCGAGGCGCCGCAGAGCACTCGAAGTAATTTCCGGTGCATATCGCTCGCGGCATGGCTGAGCGGCGACGGCGCTGTAAATCTACACAGTGCAACCGGCAACGTACCGGCTGCCGGCTTTGCCAAGGTCGGCGTCCCCACGATGCATGCACGGGGCGAGACGCTGCGATCGTTCGGTGAACTGGCGTTCCACCGGCTCGATTAACGGGCGAAATCCGTTCGGACTAGGACACAGGGGGGCCGATTCAATCCGCACATGATTTGAGATGCTTGAGTTTGCACCGATTGTTAGTGAGATTAGACGCCCGGTCGAGGCGCAGCCGCGGCAGAATGACGATAGGGAAGCGCCCTCAGATAAGTCTTCGGCATTTTCGGGTAGACGATGGAACCGCGTGTCTTAGTATTGGTGCATGGGGCTTGGCATGGCGGATGGTGCTGGCGACGAGTCGCCGATCGTCTCACCAGCGCTGGACATCGCGTATTCACGCCGACTCTCACGGGCTTGGCCGACCGAAGTCACCTCGCGTCCGAACGCGTCAATCTCTCTACCCACGTGACGGACATTGTGAACCTGATCCGTTGGGAAGGGCTGAGCGACATCGTGCTCTGTGGCCATTCCTACGGTGGAATGGTGATAACGGGAGTTGCGGATAGAGCCCCCGGTCAGATCGCCTCGCTGGTCTATCTCGATGCCTACGTGCCAGAGAATGGACAATCGCTGGTGGATATTCGACCCCTAGATCTGCCCACCGCACTCGCTCTGCCGCCCTTCCCGGCAGATTATTTTAATGTGAACGAAAAGGACCGTGCATGGGTTGACAGACAATGCACAGCACACCCGATTGCATGTGCCACGGAACGGCTCGGGCTGACTGGGGCGTACCGCGGAGTCCGTCGCCGGATCTTTATTCGCGCAATCAACTATCCGTCGCCTCACTTTGAGGCGGCGTACCAGAGAGCCAAGGCCAACCCAGCTTGGGTGACGCACGAAGTGGCGTGCGGCCACGAAGTGATGCTCGATATGCCTGAGCTGCTCGCCGAGTTGCTGGAGGCAGCTTGCTAAATGTGGCCATCGCGCTGTGCGATCAACAAAGGCTAGCTGTGATGGCGTGCGTCGTACTGGAAGGAAGCTGATGGATATCCTCGAGACGAAAGCCAGCGCCATCGAGGAGATCGCCCAGTTGCGCCGCGGTTCTCGTTCGGCCGCCGCGCTGCGCCATGACAGCTAGACTTATCAACGCGCGTGACGGCGGCACTGGGATGCCAGGTATATGAACCGGCTCCAAAATCAATAGTCTCGCGTTCCCGCTCATTGCCTCCTTGCAATTTACCAGAATGCGGAGAGCCCGGTCGTCACGCCAATTGTTCAGAATCTGCGCGAGAATATAGACGTCGGCACCCGAGGGGATCGAGTCGAAGAAATCGCCGGTAATCAACTTACAGCGATGAGACAGACCGCTTGCCTCGACAGTTTGTTGCGCACGATCGATAGCGCCCGCCACATCAAACAAGACGCCTTTGATGCGTGAATTTTCGCGAAGAATCTGCAACAGCAGAGTTCCTTCTCCACCGCCAACATCGACCACCCTATTGGCTGACGAGAAGTCGTAAATTGACGACAAGGTAGCGTAGCGAAACGCCACGCTGCTCGTCATGATCCGATAGAAGCATGCTTCGAGCGCTGGGTTGTGCGCCAAATACTTATAGAAATCGACGCCGTGAACATGGTCGAATGCGGTATCCCCCGTCTTGACCATGTGGAGCAACGCTGCCAGAGGCCCATAGACCGAGTCAAAAAATTGGCCCGCTTCATCTGCAATCGTGGTGCAGGAAGATCGGAGCAGACATTGGCCAATTGGAGTCAAAGAAAGGCGACGATCCTCGTCGCTCTGTAAAACTTCGAACGCCTCTAAGCAACGGAGCACTGCTTCAAGTGACCATGCGTCGGCAGAAATCGCAGCAGCGATCGCGTCTGGCGAGAGTGGTCCCGCCTCAAGAAGCTCAGGAATACCCAACTCTACCGCGACATGAACCGCCTGACCGATCGCGCAGCCCCAGATCAACTCCCAGAGTCGATTCTGGGCGGAACTGCCGATAGAGGCACGGCTGCTATGACTTGGCCCATCTGGCAGGTCCCTCCATAACCCTCGATTTTCCAATGCCTGTATCTGCATGACGTAATCGAATCTCCTATTCCGCGGCCATATAAGCTTGGGTCGTTCGGTCAAATTCGGGCTTGCTGAGTACGTCCTCGAAGACCGGCACCTCGATCACGCGGTTCATCGTCTCATCTCGAACCGTACCCTTCGGATCTTTGTTAGCCGCTACCGCAACCATGGCATCACGCAAAAGCTTCCGTACGATGACCACCCCCCTGTCAGACGGCATCAGATTCTCATGCTCGCGATCGGAGATGGGACCCATGCTGTCTAGAATGGTCGCGTCTTGTGCACTCACCGACACGGGCCATTCGTATCCGAGCTTAGTCGTGTCCTCCATCCGGCGATATTCGCTGTAGGGTTCGATGGTCTGCCGTCGCCAATCAGGTGATTGGAGCAGTGGTTCTGAATATTGCGCTTGCGTGCCTTCGGGCAGCCAGATGACCCGGACCAACATTGTATGCGAATCGTCGATGGGAACGTTGTAGCGCACTCCTCGTGGCATCAAATCGTGCCGGCCACGGACGTCACCGAAATCATTCGACGTCATTCGGCCATAACCTTCCGAGGCAAGCGTTGCGCCCGGCATCAGCCAATGCTGCTCTCGAAACGAGTAATGGTCTTTGCGATCGATGGGGCGACCGGAGCGATAGACGAGGCCCCACTTGGTCTCCATGAAGCTCATATGGACCGGCGCCGACGCCACGCCTTTCCAGGTCATGGCGTGCGCGAAAGTTACATGGAGCGGATCGACACCGTTCTCCGCCAGCTGGAGCCAGTTCGAGTCAGAAAACCCTATTATACGCGCGATGCGGAAACCCGGCCGGATCAGGAAATCGAATCGTGGCAAAAGGGGTGCTGGCGCTGGACCCAGATAGGCGAACAAGACCCCACCGAGCTCCTGCACGGGGTATGACAATTGCCGAACTCCGTCCTTGAAGTCGGGGCCGAGCGACACGCCCGGCGTGTCAAGAAGCCGACCTTGGGTATCGAAGAGCCAACCATGATAGCGGCATCGCAGACCCTCGGCGCCGGTCGTGCCGATGCAGAGATTTGCACGTCTGTGCGGGCAACGAGCTCCCAGCAGACCGAATCTGCCGCGTTTGTCTCGAAAAAGGACCAGATCCTCTCCCAGGACGCGAACGTAAGTGGGGCGATCTTCCAAATCCGCCGCGATTGCTATCGGCCACCAATAGCAGCGTAGAACTCTCCCCATCGCCGTATCCGCACCTGTCGACGTAAGCTCAACATTTTCATCGCGAGAGACGGTTAGATCACACCTGTCCATTCGGAATTCCCCTCTAGAGCAACCCCGCGAGGTACAACACCGCGTTAGTTCTCAGCCCTTAGGAATCGGTCTCTACGCGCCGCCCTTCGATCGGCAAGAGATCCAGCGAGGGCCTGCCCAGCGGCCTAGACAACTGACCCATTTCGGGTCGGAGCCATTGCTCCATGCAAGCCTCGCGTTCGCATGTCGTCATTTCATAGCGATAGAGTTCGCCTCCCTCTCCGGGCCGCGTGCGCCACACCCCCATTTCCAGACCCATGGCGCCATAGACGTCAAAGACGTGCCGGCGAACTAGCGCACCCTCGATGATGCCCACAAGCCACGACCAACGCCAATGACAGAGCACCCAGAGATGATGGAGACGGAGCATCGCCGCAAGTGTACTTCCGCCTGTCACGCCTTGAGCCAGGTAAATCGAC
>Ga0335073_10011590_pt1 | contig 12383 bp, 11 predicted proteins | sample Lox_Sample_22_FD_207093 | JGI IMG/M metagenome (GOLD analysis project Ga0335073, IMG submission 207093) | Soil microbial communities from Loxahatchee National Wildlife Refuge, Florida, United States - Lox_Sample_2.2 | ecosystem: Environmental > Terrestrial > Soil > Wetlands | place: USA... | reverse complement strand
CTTTTGCGTCGCCTCGGGAGCACCCTGGGGCGGCATTCAGGGTAGGTCCAGGAGCTGCTCGTAGAAGCCTCCGAAGCCGCGGGCCCGGTCGACGAGATGAATCTCGAGGATCCAGTGGCACCGGCGCCCCAGCGGGTCGTTGCGCCGCATCGGCTTGTTCGACCCCGGGGCGATGTACCACTCGACGCCGCTGCCGGCGATCTTCCGGTGCGGAAACTCCCCGACGAGGTGGCCGGCGATGGGGCTGCCCCACTCAAAACCCTCGACGCGGGCGCACTCGACGCTGTAGTCGAACAATTCGGCGCCGGTGATCTGAGGGGAGCGTTCGAAATGCTCACGGCCCGCTTGCCACACCCGCGTCAGCGCATCCCGCAGTGCCGCCTTGTCCGGGTCCGGACCCAGGACGAACGTTCGCCCGAAGTCCGCCTCCCACTCCTCGAAGATCGGGCCGAGGTCGAGAAACACCATGTCGTCGTCGGCGATCACCCGATCCGGCGGATGTTCCTTGAAGGGCTGCAGCGTGTTCACGCCGGCTCGCACAATCCGTCGATGCCAATGGCGGGTGACTCCCAGCATGTCGGCGGCAAGATCGCGGATCTGGTCGGACAACTGCTGCTCGCCGATTCCGGCGCGAATCATGCCGCGGCGCTCGATCTCGTCGAACAGGCTCGCAGCCTTGTGCTGGGCGTCGAGAAGCCTTTGCGCCCTTACTCGTTCCTCGGCGGACGAACTGGCCACGGCAGCGATGCTACGTCTAGGCCGTGGTCACTGTGCCCGCCAAGGCCCGAAAGTCACCCCGGCGGCCCGGCCAGTCCCGCGCGAGCCCTGAGGCGACCCCAGGCCACACTGGAAATATGTCCCTTGTGGTGCCGCCCTACCCGCCGCCCCGATACACCAAGGACAAGCCCGAGGTCAGCGCCTGGCTCAGGCCCGCCGACTCGCCGCCGGACTGGGAATGGCACGGGACCAAGCACCGCTACCTGGCAAACCAGGAGGCGAGCGGCGGCGATTACGGGCTGTACCGAGTCGACATCGACCCGGCCGGTGGTGGGCCCGGACCGCATTTCCACCGCGCCATGTCCGAGGCCTTCTTCGTGCTGTCCGGGACGATGCGGCTCTATGACGGCACCGCTTGGTTCGATGGCCACCAGGGCGACTTCCTGTATGTCCCGCCCGGCGGCATTCATGGTTTCCGCAACGAGGCCGACGAACCGGCATCGGTGCTGGTGCTGTTCGCTCCCGGCGCTCCGCGCGAGGCCTACTTCGAAGGTTTCGCTGCGCTGGCCGACATGACCGACGACGAACGCCAGGAGTGGATGTCCGTCACGACCCGATCTAGGCCCGCGAGCAGACGCAGAATCGCACGCCTGCGTGGCGAATCATGCGATTCTGCGTCTGCTCACGGTCCGGCCGTCAGGTCACCGTTGACGTAGCGCTGCAAGTTGGGACCGACGGCGGCGATCGCCTCCTCGTCCGACAGTGACGCGATGGGCTCGATCTTCCAGACGTAGCGCATCAACCCGAAGCCCATCATCTGCGACGAGACGAGCCCGCTGCGGACCAGGCGGTCGCGTTCGTCGGTGCCGAGGTGCGAGACACCCATCAGGCTGCCCTCCACGACGCGTCGCAGCTTCTCGCGGGTTGCCGGCTCGTGCGCGGCGGTCTGCAGGATGGCCCGCAGCGTCGGCCCGACCTCGTCGTCGGCCCAGCTGGCCAGCAGCAACTCGATCAGTGCCGTGCCGAGCCTCTCGACCGGCGTCGTCCACACCTTGGCGATGTTTTCCAGCCATTTCTGCGGCGGGTTTGTCGCGGCGTCCAGCAGACCTTCCTTGGATCCGAAGTAGTGATAGACCAGCGCGGGGTCCACGTCTGCCGCCCGCGCGACCGCCCGGATCGTGGTGCCGGCCCAGCCGTGCTCGGCGAATTCGTCGCGGGCGGCCGCAGCGATCCGAGCGGAAAGCACCCCGCGTTCATCGCGCGGACCGGGAGCTATCGCCTTCTTGGAGGTCTCAGCCATAAGTTTCATCATAGCGTGAAATTCCTCTTGCGTTGAGACTATTTTCAACGTACCGTGAAACAAAGTTTCAACAAGGCGTGAAAAACCAGGAGGAGAAATGCACACCACCGATGTCCTCGTAGTCGGCGCCGGGCCCGTCGGCCTGGTCGCCGGCGCCGAACTGGCCCGACGCGGCGTCCGCGTGCGGGTGATCGACAAGCTGGCCCAAGCCACCGACCAGTCCCGTGCGATCGCGGTGCACCCCCGCAGCCTGGACATGTTCGCCCGGATGGGCCTGGTCGACGAGCTGGTGAGCACCGGGATCAAGGCGCACGGGATGCAGCTGTACGCCGGGCACCGCAAGCTGTTCCGCGTCCCCCTCGCCGACGTCGACAGCGCGTTCCCGTTCACGCTGACCACCGCGCAGACCGAAACCGAGCGTGTGCTGGGCGAGCACCTCGAGTCGCTCGGCGTGACCGTCGACCGCGGTGTCGAGTTGGTGGCGCTGAGCCAAGACGCCGAAGCCGTGCACGTCACCCTGCGGCACGCGGACGGATCGACCGAGCAGGTCAGCGCCTCCTGGGTGATCGGAGCCGACGGCGGTCACAGCATTGTCCGGAAGATGGTCGGCACCAAACTCGAGGGTTGCTTCGAAGGCCAGCGCATCCTGTTGGGCGACGTCGACGCCGAGCACAGCTTGGACCTCGACTCCATGCACACGTTCCTTTCCCCCGACGGGGGTGTGGTGGTGCTGCCGATGCGCGACAACCGGATGCGTTTCCTCGCCGAGTTGCACGACGCGCCCGGAACCCCGATCGACGCGAACCCGACGCAGGACGAACTGCAGGCAATCCTCGACCGGCGGATCGGCGGCATCCGGATAACGCGCTCGCACTGGCTGACCAGCTTCGAGATCCGCCACGCCAGGGTGCCCGCCTACCGCTTCGGCCGAGTTTTCCTGGCCGGCGACGCCGCCCACATCCACAGCCCGGCCGGCGGCCAGGGCATGAACACCGGCATGCAGGACGCCTTCAACCTGGCCTGGAAGCTGGCGGCGGTCGTCCGCGGCGAAGCCGGCCAGACCCTGCTCGACAGCTACCAGGCCGAGCGACTGCCGGTAGCCGAGGGGGTCATCAAGTTCACCGACCGTCTCACCAACGCCGGCATGCTGTCCGGCCTGCCGGGTCGGATCCGCAACGTGGCGATACGCATGGCGTCGCAGATCCCCGCGGCGCGACGGTTCATGGCCGACACCGTCGCGGGAGTCAACCTCAACTACCGCAAGAGCCCGATCGCGGTCGACCGGCGGCCCCGGCACGCCAAAGTCGCTGCCGGCGACCATGTTCCGCACATGTCCGACGCGGCGGCACAGAAACAATTCGGCGCCGACGGTCACACCGTCGTCACGATCGCCGCCGGACCCGTCCCGGCCTCGGGCGCCCACGGGCACCGTCAGGTGTTGGTGAGCACTGACGACACACCGGTCGCCGGATACGACGCCGTCGTCGCCGATCCGGAAGGCCTGGTGGCACAACGCTTTGGGCTCGAGAATGGGGGTCAAGTAGTGATCCGCCCGGACGGCTACATCGGCGCCGTCGCCACGCTCGACGACACCACTACCGTCGCCGACTACTTCGCAACAATTAGGAGCTGAACACCATGTACACCTATACCGTCTCGGCCGCGGACATGTTCGAGGACCGCACCCACCAGTTCGAGAAGTTCGGCATCCCGCTCGCTGACATCGAGCGCGTCGCGGCGGCAACCACCGACATGTGGGCCGACGCTCCCGGCGGCTGGGTCTACGAATGGTCGCAACTGGCCAAGGAGTACGCCGACCGCGGCGAGCACTACCTGGCGTCCATGGTCTACGGCTGCGCGAAATTCCCCTGCCTGACCGACCCGGCCCGGGAGCGGGCCATGCAACGACAGCTCGAACAATTCGAGTTGGCCGCCAAGGACTTCCCGGTGCACTTCGAGCGGCGCATCGTCGCGGTCGAATACCGCGGCGGCACCGTCGAGGTGCCCGTCCACGTGTACTCCGCCGACGGTGATTACGCGTCGCGTCCGGTGCTGATCGCCAGCGGCGGCGTGGACACCTGGAAGATGGACATCCACCCGTGGTGGGTCGGCTTCACCATGGGCGCCGGGGTGACCACCCTGGCGTTCGACCACCCCGGCACCGGTGAAACGGCGGTCCCGCTCGACGGGCACGCCGACGAGGTGATCCGCGGCATTGCCGATTACGCCCGGACCCTTGGCAACGGCCGGGTCGGGCACTTCGGTGTCTCGTTCGGCGGCAACTTCTCCGCGATGTCGGGGCTGGCGGGCATCGTCGACGCCGCTGTCGATCTCGGCGGTCCGGTTGATCACGCGTTCGACGCGGAGAATGTGCAGCGGCTGCCGTACGGCATGCATGACATCGTCGGCAACGCGATGCATTGGGACCACTCGCCCACCCTGGACGAGCTGAGCACCGGCCTGGCACAGCTGCGCCGCCGGGATCTGCTTGCCCAGCAACGTAATTCGGCGATGCTGGTGATCAACGGGGCTGACGACTACTTCATCCCGCAATCGGACACCCTGGTCTTCCAGGGCCGCCCGAACACCGAGGTGCACCTGATCGAGGACACCGGCCACGTCGCGATGAGCAAGGCTCCCGAGGTGGTGCCGAAGATCATCGCCTGGCTCAAGGCGCAATTCGGCTGAGCAAAGTAGGGCCGAGCCACACTTACCGCACCGTGAAATCCTCGGCGACCATCGTGCGGGTGCGTTCGTAGAAGGTCCGGCCGCTGTAGGGCAGCTGGGTGACCACCTTCCCGCTGGGATGCCGGAAGTAGTTGGTGCAAGCGAGCCAGACCTTGCCCTGCATCGCGCGCTGGATCTCGTCGTTGTAGCGCCGCTGCGCTGCCGGCGTCACCTCGACGGTCCGCGCCCCCTGGCTTCCCGTCTCGTCGAGGATGTGGCGGATGAAACTCGTCTGCGCCTCGTGGATGTACAGGATCGAATTGACCCCGTTGGTGTTGGGGCCGTAGAGCATGAAGAAGTTCGGATACCCGGCGACCAGCGTGCCCAGGTAGGCCTCGGCGCCGTCGTTCCAGTCGTCGCGAAGATGACGGCCGCCGGTCCCGTACACGTCGATGCTGGCCAGGTAGTCGGCGGCCTTGAACCCGGTGCCGTAAATGACGGTGTCGACGCGATGCTCGACCCCGTCGGCGGTGCGCACCCCGAGTTCGGTCAGCTCGGCGATCGCCGTCGTTTCCAGGCTGACGTTGGGCAACGCGAAGGTCGGATACCACTCGCGTGACATCAGGGGCCGTTTGCACCCGACCGGATAGTCCGGCGTCAGCTTGGCACGCAATTCGGGATCGGCGACCTTGCGCATCAGGTAGCTGCGGGCCAGGTCGGTCGCGTCGCGCGTCTGCGCGGCATCGACGTCGAAGCTGGACGACTCGTAGGAATCGAAGGCCTCGTCGCGCAGTTTCTGCGCCTCGGCGGGATTGCGTTCGAACAACTCGTGCTGATCAGGTGTGAACGGGAAGTCGAAGCGCGGCGAGATCCAGATCGGGGTCCGCTGGAACACCGTCAGATGCGCCGTCTCCCGCGCGATCGCCGGGACGTACTGGATCGCGCTGGCGCCGGTGCCGAGGGACGCGACCCGCTCCCCGGCCGTCGACTTGCTGTGATCCCAACGGGCCGAATGGAATTGCCGGCCGCGAAACCGCTGCGCGCCGGTTATGTCCGGAATGTGCGGCACATCGAGCATGCCGACGGCGCTGACCACCGCATCGAACTCGTGCTCGGAGCCGTCCTCGGCAGCAAGCGTCCAGGTCCGCCGATCGTCCGACCAGCGCAGGGTGCTGATCGCCGTGCCGGGCCGCAGGTGCGCGACGAGCCCGTGGTCGGCGGCGACCTTCTCCAAGTAGGCCAGGATCTCGGGCTGGTTCGCGTAGGTCTTGCTCCACCGCGGGTTGGGCGCGAACGAGTACGAGTACAGATGCGACGGGACATCGCAGGCCGCACCCGGAAATGTGTTGTGCCGCCAAGTCCCGCCGAAGCCGTCGGCGCGGTCGAAGATGGTGAAGTCGTATCCGCCGTCGGCCAGCTGAATGCCCATCGCGATGCCGCCGGCGCCCGCACCGATGACGGCAACCCTCGACTTCACCCCCATTGCGCGAAGTAGGGTCGCTCGGGCCGGCTTTTCTCCACCAGGATGAACACCACGCCCCAGGGATCGACGAACCAGGTGGTGCGGACCCGTGCGACGTCGGCGATGCCGCTGACCAGGAAGCGCACCCCTTTGCTTTCCAGTTCGGCCCGAGTGGCGTCGATGTCGTCGCAGATCAGCCCCACGTGCGAGAGCCCGTGATCGGTCAGGGTCCGGTCGCCGGAGCCGCCCTCGAGGTTCAGGTACTCGATCACCTCGAAGACGCGGTCGCCGTCGTCTCCGAACCCGACGATGGCCGCCTTCATGGTGGGGTCGGACACCAGCTCGCCCATATCGTTGCGAATCGCGTTACCGGCCATCACGTAGGGCGGCGACAGCACACGCAGGCCCAATACATCGCGGTAGAACGCCACCGCGGCTTCACAGTCGGGCACGCAGACCCCCGAGTGGGCCAACCCGGTAATCACGTTCTCAACCATACGTCGGGAGCGGCGACCACTGGCGAGCCCGGCCCCGGCTGGCCCGCCGGATAATGGCCGCATGCGGTCAGTCGAGGAACATCAGCGTGTCGTAGCCGAGATGATCCGGCCCCGCCCGGCGGGAGCGGTTCCGCTGACGGAGGCCCAGGGGCTGGTCCTGGCCGACGACGTGGTCGCGCAGCTGTCGCTGCCGGTCTTCGACAACTCCGCGATGGACGGCTACGCGGTACGCGCCGAGGACATATCGCAGGCCAGCGAGGAGCACCCGGTGGTGCTGCCGGTCGCCGAGGACATTCCGGCGGGGCGCACCGACGAGTTGACGCTGAAACCCGGCACCGCGCACCGCATCATGACCGGCGCGCCGCTGCCGGCCGGGGCGACCGCCGTCGTGCCCGTCGAAGACACCGACGGCGGGGTGGAGTGGGTGACGATCCGCCAGACCCGTCAGCCCGGCGCGCACATCCGGCGTGCCGGCGAAGACGTCGCCCCGGGCACCACGGTGCTGCGTGCGGGCCAGGTCGTGACGCCGGCGGTGCTCGGGTTGGCCGCCGCGCTGGGACTGGCCGAGCTGACGGTGATCCCCAGGCAGCGGGTGCTGGTCATTTCCACCGGATCGGAGCTGGTGCCGCCGGGCATCCCGCTGCGGCCAGGGCAGATCTACGAGTCCAACTCGATCATGCTGGCCGCCGCCGTGCGCGACGCGGGCGCGACGGTGGTCGCCACCCGGACCGCCGGCGACGACGTCGCGCAGTTCGGCACCGTCCTCGACCGGTACGCCGCGGATGCCGACCTGATCATCACCAGCGGGGGCGTCAGCGCGGGCGCCTACGAAGTCGTCAAGGACGCGTTCGGCCGGGACGGCGGCCAAGGGGTGGAGTTCGTCAAGGTGGCGATGCAGCCGGGAATGCCCCAGGGCGTCGGACGCGTGGCCGGCACGACGATCGTCACCCTGCCCGGTAACCCGGTCAGCGCGCAGGTGTCCTTCGAGGTGTTCATCCGCCCCGCGCTGCGCCGGGCGATGGGGCTCCCGGATCCGCAGCGGATGCACCGGCCCGCGATCCTCACCGAGACGCTGAGCTCGCCGCGCGGCAAACGGCAGTTCCGTCGCGCCGTACTCGACACCTCGGCAGACCAAGCCAGCGTGACCAGCTACGGCCCGCCCGCTTCACACCATTTGCGCTGGCTGGCGTCGGCGAACGGCCTGCTGGACATTCCCGAAGACGTCGTGGAAGTAGCCGCCGGGACCCTGGTGCAAGTGTGGGACCTCACCTAAGTCATCACGTCGCGGTGGAATTCGTCGGCCGCATCGAAAGCCCCGGTACACCCGATGACGGCGCCGGCGACCGAGATCATCACCGGGATGGTGATCAGCGCCGCCGATAGTCCGACCCACCCGGCGAGGTGACCGATCAGCGGCGGACCGAGCAGGTAGCCCACCCAGCCCGTCGTGGCGACCAGAGCGATCGCCGATCCGGCGCTACTGGCCGAATAGGCGGCGCTGAACGCGGTCGGCACCAGCAGCGCCACGCCCGCTCCCAGGCCGGCGAATCCGATCACGCTGACCACCGGGTCGGCGGTCGCCAGTGTCACGCTCATGCCCACCGCGGCGAGCAGCGCCAGCGCCGGAAGCAGCCGACGGGCCGAGACGCGCGAGTGCAGTCGCAGCGCGCCGAACCGGGTCACGACCATCATCAGCGTGTAGGCCGCATAGCTCAGCGCCGATACGCCCGGACCGGCGCCCACGACGTCGTGCAGGTAGTTGGCCGACCAGTCGGTGGCGGCGCCTTCGCACAGGAAGGACGCAAACGCGACCGCTCCCAGGACGGCCACCGTCCTGTTCAGCCAGGCCCGTTTCGCCGGGCCCGCGTCTGAATCGACAGCGGCCGGCCTGGCGTCGGGAATCAGGTGCCGGGTCAGCGCTTCCACCACGACCAGGACGACAACCCCGAGAACGGCGAGCTGGGCGGTGAGACCGATGCCGGCGCTGACCGACCCGGCGCCGATCACGGCTCCCAGCAACGCGCCGACACTCCACATCCCGTGGAAGCGCGACATGATCGGAGCCTGCGCAACCCGCTCGACGGTGGCGGCCTGGGTGTTCATCGCGACGTCCAGCGCACCCTGGAACATGCCCCACAGGGCCAGCGCCAGGAACAGCAACGGTCCCGACGTGGCCAGCCCTACCGTCACGCCGACGCACGCGTAGCCCGCGACCGTGATGGGAACCAACCGGTGGCTACCCCAGCGCGGCAGCGCCCAGTGGCTGAGCAGAGTGGCCAGCAGCGAGCCGACCGGCGCACCGAACAGCGCCGTTCCCAGCGCCGCATCGGACAGGCCCAACTGCGCCTTCACGTACGGGATATGGGCCGCCCACGACGAAAACAGCACAGCGTGAGCGATAAAGGCAGCGGTCACGCCTACCTTCGCGCGGCGCAGCCGGCTCGCGTCGCGGCCGTGCGGTTGGGCGGAAATCCCTGAGCCCCCCTCAGGTGTGTCGTTTTCAGTGCGGCCCCGTCGGCTGGGGCATGTCCGTTCACCTTGCCTCGTAAGATGACCGCGTGGCACGACGCCCCCCTGGCCCTGGTCCTTCGGGCCCCCTGCACCTGCTCGAGTTGGTGCGCTCCACCGTTCCGCCGGTGCATCCGGCCGGGCTGCCGTTCATCTCGGCGGGCCTGGCCGTGGCCCTGGCCGGCCGCCGCCTTCGGTGGCTGCGCCGCGGGGGCCTGCTTGCCGCCGGCGCCTGCGCGGCATTCTTCCGTCACCCGCCGCGGGTGCCACCCACTCGTCCGGGCGCCGTCGTCGCGCCGGCCGACGGCCTGATCTGCGTAATCGACACCGCTGCCCCACCTTCCGAGCTGAGCATGGGCGACGCGCCGCTACCGCGGGTCAGCATCTTCCTGTCGATCTTGGACGCCCACGTGCAGCGGGCCCCGGTGAGCGGCGAGGTGGTCGCGGTGCAACACCGGCCGGGCCGCTTCGGGTCGGCCGACCTACCCGAGGCGAGCACCGACAACGAGCGCACCAGCGTGCGGATCCGCACGGCCCACGGCGCCGACGTGGTAGCCGTGCAGATCGCCGGTCTGGTGGCGCGCCGCATCGTGTGTGACGCGCACGTCGGGGACAAGCTGTCGATCGGCGACACCTACGGCCTGATCCGGTTCGGCTCCCGGCTGGACACCTACCTGCCGGTGGGCTCCGAGCTGCTGGTCGAGGTCGGGCAGCGCGCGGTGGGCGGCGAAACCGTGCTGGCCGAGCTGCCATGATCGACAAGCCCCGGGTCAGGCGGACCGTCGACCTGCATCTGTTGCCCAGCGCGATCACGGTGCTGTCCATGTGTGCGGGCCTGTCCTCGGTGAAGCTCGCCCTCGACCACAAGCCGATCCCCGCGATGGCACTGATCGCCGTGGCCGCCATCCTCGACGCCCTGGACGGCCGGGTGGCCCGCATCCTGGACGCGCAGTCGCGGATGGGTGCCGAGATCGACTCGCTGGCCGACGCGGTGAACTTCGGCGTGACGCCCGCGCTGGTGGTCTACGTGACGCTGTTGTCGAAGTGGCCGGCCGGTTGGATGGCGGTGCTGCTGTACATGGTGTGCGTCGTGCTGCGGCTGGCCAGGTACAACGCCCAGGCGGACGACGGGACCCTGCCGCCCTACGCGAAGGAGTACTTCGTCGGGATGCCGGCGCCGGCGGGCGCGGTCTCGATGATCGGCCTGATCGGCCTGAAACTGCAGTTCGGCGAGGGCTGGTGGAGCTCGGTCTGGTTCCTGGTCTTCTGGATCGCGGGCACGTCGCTGCTGATGGTCAGCGCGCTGCCGATGAAGAAGTTTCACACCCTGGCGATTCCGACGAACTGGGCAGCCCTGCTGTTGGCGGTGCCGGTGGTCGTCGCGGCGGGAGCGGTCTGGGCCCCGTTCATCACGATCTGGGTGATCATCATCGCCTACGTGTGCCATATCCCGTTCGCGATGCGCAGCAGGCGCTGGCTGGCCAAACACCCGGAGGTGTGGGACGACAAGCCCAAGGAACGGCGCGCCGTGCGGCGGGCAGACCGCCGGGCACAGCCGCATCGCCGGTCGATGGCACGGCTGGGGCTGCGCAAGCCGAGCGGGCGGTCGATGGCGCGGCTGGGGCTGCGCAAGCCAGGCGGGCGATTGCCGTGACTTCCCCCGCGTTCGGGGACGCCGACCGTCAGTTGACGCTCACCGCCCGGCTGAACACCTCAGCCGTCGACTCACGCCGCGGCGTCATCCGGTTGCACCCCAGCGCCATTGTCGCCCTTGGCATTCGGGAATGGGACGCGGTGGCGCTGACCGGGTCGCGGACCACCGCGGCGGTGGCGGGAATGACTGCCGAGGACATCCCGGTCGGCACCGTGCTGCTCGACGACGTGACGCTGTCCAACGCCGGGCTACGCGAGGGCACCGCGGTGATCATCAGCCCGGTCATCGTCTACGGCGCGCGGTCGGTGACGCTGAGCGGATCCACCCTGGCCACCCGGTCGATCTCACCGGTCACCCTGCGCCAGGCCCTACTCGGCAAGGTGATGACCGTCGGTGACGCCGTATCGCTGCTGCCCCGCGACCTGGGCCCGGGCACCTCGACGTCCGCCGCCAGCCGTGCGCTGGCCACGTCGGTCGGGATCAGCTGGACATCCGAGCTGCTGACCGTCACCGGCGTCGACCCCGACGGACCGGTCAGCGTGCAGCCCAACTCACTGGTCAGCTGGGGTGACGGGGTTCCGTACAGCGCCGAGACGGGCGCGCGCGAAAAGGTCATCATCGGCCTTCCGGAGATCCAGGTCGAGGAGCTCAAAGGCGCCCAGCCGCAGGCCGCCAAGCTCACCGAGTGGCTCAAGCTGGCCCTCGACGAGCCACACCTGCTCAAGACGCTGGGCGCCGGCACCAACCTGGGTGTGCTGGTGTCGGGACCGGCCGGGGTGGGCAAGGTGACGCTGGTACGCGCGGTGTGCGCGGGGCGTCGGCTGGTGGCGCTGGACGGCCCGGAGGTCGGCGCGCTGGCCGCCGACAACCGGCTCAAGGCCGTCGCCGCGGCGGTGACGGCGGTCCGCGACGGCGGCGGGGTGCTGTTGATCAACGACATCGACGCCCTGCTGCCGGCCACTGCCGAGCCGGTGGCCGCGCTGATTCTGGCCGAGCTGCGCACGGCGGTCGCTTCGGACGGTGTCGCCTTGATCGCCACTTCGGCGCGACCCGACCAGCTCGATCCCCGGCTGCGCTCGCCCGAACTGTGCGACCGGGAGCTGAGTCTGCCGCTGCCCGACGCCGCCACCCGCAAGGCGCTGCTGGAGGCGCTGCTCAAGCGGGTTCCCACCGGCGAGCTCGACCTCGACGAGATTGCCAGTCGCACACCGGGTTTCGTCGTCGCTGACCTGGCCGCACTGTTGCGCGAGGCGGCGCTTCGGGCCGCGTCCCGAGCCAGCACCGACGGCCAGCCACCGGCGCTGAACCAGGACGACCTGATCGGCGCGCTGACCGTCATCCGGCCGCTGTCCCGCTCGGCCAGCGAGGAGGTGAGCGTCGGCAGCGTCACCCTCGACGACGTGGGCGATATGGCCGAGGCCAAGCAGTCCCTGACCGAAGCGGTGCTGTGGCCGTTGCAGCACCCGGACACCTTCGCCCGACTGGGCGTCGACCCGCCGCGCGGGGTGTTGCTGTACGGCCCGCCCGGGTGCGGCAAGACCTTCCTGGTCCGCGCGCTGGCCAGCACTGGGCAACTCA
>Ga0335073_10011589_pt1 | contig 12383 bp, 11 predicted proteins | sample Lox_Sample_22_FD_207093 | JGI IMG/M metagenome (GOLD analysis project Ga0335073, IMG submission 207093) | Soil microbial communities from Loxahatchee National Wildlife Refuge, Florida, United States - Lox_Sample_2.2 | ecosystem: Environmental > Terrestrial > Soil > Wetlands | place: USA... | reverse complement strand
GCGCTTCATCCCTCGTGAACCCTGACCCCTGATCTCGAGATCGTACGCAGCAGGGGCGCGGGGGCGGCAGCCCCCGAAGAAGAGAGAAACCGTTCGTTGACTTGCGCCCCCGAACCTTCCACAGTCCCCGCGATGGCCCTGGGGAAAAAGCTCGGCATCGTCGGCTGCGGCAACATGGGCGAGGCCCTCGTGAAGGGGCTCCTCGCGGCAGGTCTGTCGAAGCCCGAGGAGATCTGGGCGAGCGCCCCGGGCCAGGAGCGGCTCGACACGCTCTCGCGCACCTATGGCATCCACGTCGATCGCGACAACCGCGCCGTCACCCGCGCGGCCGACGTGGTGATCTTCGCGGTGAAGCCCCAGATCCTCGACGGCGTCCTGGAGCAGTGCGCGCCGGAGGTCGGTCCCGGCAAGGTCGTGATCTCGATCGCGGCGGGCGTGCCGGTCTCCGCCATCGAGCGGCGGCTGCGGCCGCCCGCACGGGTGGTGCGCGCCATGCCCAACGTCGCGGCGCTGGTGGGTGCCGGCGCGACGGGCCTCGCCGCGGCGCCGCACGCGACGGCGGACGACCTGTCGCTCGCCGAGCGCATCTTCGGGGCGGTCGGCACGACCGCGGTGGTCGAAGAGACGCTCCTGGACGCGGTGACCGGCCTGTCGGGCAGCGGCCCCGCGTACGTCTTCCTGGTCATCGAGGCGCTGGCCGACGCGGGCGTGAAGGTGGGCCTCTCGCGTCACGTCGCGCAGGATCTCGCCGCGCAGACCGTGCTCGGGTCGGCGAAGCTGTTGCTCGAGACGCACATGCACCCAGGGCAGCTCAAGGACATGGTCACCTCGCCGGGCGGCACCGCGATCGCCGGGCTCCACACGCTCGAAGCGGGTGGCCTGCGCACGACGTTGATCGACGCGGTCGAAGCAGCGACCCGCCGCGCGAAGGAACTGGGAGACCGGCTGAGGGGGTGAGCGCGGTGCGGCTTCGACTGGCGTCGGCAGCACTCGCTTTGGCGCTCCTGGCGTGCTCGGGACCGCCCTCCTCGCCGGACGCCGGGGCCAGCTCCGCGGGCGGGGCCACGAGCGGTGGGACGACCTCGGCGGCGAGCTCCGGCGGAACGGGCTGCGCAACTTCCTGCGGCAGCGCGAGCTCGGCGGGCGCCGGTACCTCGGGCACGAGCGGCGGCAGCGGAGGAAGCCACGGAAGCTCCGGCACCAGCGGCACCGGCTCGAGCAGCGGCGGCACCACCGGCAGCGCTGCCAGCACCGGTGGCACGGGCGGCGGCTGCGCGGCCGTCGGCGCGAGCTGTGCGCTGGCCAACTGTTGCAGCGGCGCCACCTGCGACCTCGGCACGCAGACCTGTGTCGCCGCAGCCTGCGGACAGATCGGCGGCCCGTGCAACACGGCCTCCGACTGCTGCAGCGGGCTGAGCTGTCAGAACTTCGTCTGCAGCCCGCCCTGCGCCGGCCCCGGCGCGTCGTGCGCCAGCGCCTCGTGCTGCAGCGGTCTCACCTGCACGGTCACCAGCCCGAGCTCCGAGATCTGCGAAGCTCCCCCCGACGGCGGCTGTGGACCGAGCCCACTGGGCGGCCCGTGCCTCACGATGGCCAACTGCCTGCGCGGCCTGGTCTGCAGCCCGAAGCCCGACGCCGGCAGCGTCTGCGCCACGCCGATCACCCCCTCGGCGGCGTGCGTCGCCAACGGGCAGGCATGCGGAGGCAGCGAGCCCTGCTGCGGCAGCTGCGACGGCGGCCTCTGCGTCCCCCGCCGCCCCTGCGCGGTCACGGGCGGCGCCTGCGCGGGCGACGGCGACTGCTGCGCCGGCTTCGGCTGCAACGCCGGCGCCTGCGCACCGACCTGCGGCGCCGCGGACGCCCCCTGCGATCCGAGCCACGGCAACGGCGACTGCTGCCTCACGGAGGGGCTCACCTGCGTCTCGGCAGGCATCGACGCGGGCCGCGCGGTCTGCGCTTACGCCCAGTACGCGGGCCCGAACGGCCCGCTCGATTGCGGCGCCCCGTGCTCCGGCTTCCCGTGCACGCTGGGCACGACCTGCCAGCCGCCGAGCGCGAGCGGAAGCACCGACCCCTGCGCCGCGGCGGGGCTCGTCTGCGATCCCACCTACGACGTCTGCCGCCAGCCGGGTGAGTTCGACGTGTGCCAGCCGGGCGGCCCTCCCTGCCTCCCCATCGCGGGCAGCACGGCCACCGACCTCATGTGCCTCCCGGAGCCGGCGCTCTTCGGCAGCGGCGTCGATCTGTGCCTGCAGCCGTGCTCGCCGAACGACCCGGCAAGCGGCACCTCGGACTGCGTCGACCCCCTGATGATCTGCAGCGCGCTCAGCCAGGGTGCCGGCGACGCTTGCTCCTACGACATCGCCATCGGCTCCTGCCCGCAAGGCGCGGCGTACTTCGCGCCCTGCAACTCCGCCGGCATCGACGACGGCTTCTGCCTGCCCTTCAACTACACCGGCGGCAGCGAAGGCGTCTGCGTGCAGGGCACGCTGGACGGCGGCCTGCCGGGCGATCCCTGCCTCGACGGGAACCGCCAGAACGGCGGCCTGTGCGATCCCTCGTCGCTCTGCCTGGGCGGCATCTGCGCGGCCGCGTGCAACGCCGGAACCGGACTCGCGCCGAGCTGCGCCCAGAACGACGGCGGCGTCGCCATCGCCTGCGTGCCCACCGAGGGACAGACCGGCAACCCGAGCGACATGGGCAACTGCTCGCCCGACTGCGACTTCACGAGCGCCTCCGGAGGCGGCTGTCCGGACACGGCGGCCGCCGAGAAGTGCGTCCCGGAGATCCTCATCACCGGGGCCGACAGCGCCGCGGGCCTCTGCGTCGCCGGCGCGGCGTCCCCAATCCCGGTCGGCCAGGCTTGTACGGCCTCCCCCGACCTCGTGGACCCCTGCGCCGCGGGCGCCCTCTGCCTCGGCAGCCCCTCGCTCGGCGGCAACCTGTGCGTGCAGCTGTGCAACGGCGTGGGCAGCGTCGGCCGCGCCCCTTGCGGCGCGGGCTCCACCTGTGCGCCGCTCGGCCTCGCCATCGGCAACTCCGCCCACGTGGGCTACTGCGCCCTCCCCGACGGCGGCCTCTGAGCCGGCTTTTTTGGCGCCGCGCGCGCGCGTGGTAGACTTCGCGCCATGAAAGTCACGCCCCTCGACATCCGGCAGAAGCAATTCCGCACGAAGTTCCGCGGGCTCGACGGCAAGGAGGTCGAGGCCTTCCTCGAGCTCATCGCGGCGGAGTTCGAGGAGGTCATCCGGGAGAACATCGCCCTCAAGGACGACCTGAAGCGCAAGGTCGCTCGCCTCGAGGAGTTTCACGAGCGGGAGAAGACCCTCCAGGAGACCATGGTCACGGCGCAGAAGATCACCGAGGACATCAAGGACTCGGCGAAGCGCCAGGCCGAGGTCATCGTGGGCGAGGCGGAGCTGCAGGCCGAGAAGATCGTGCAGGGAGCCCACACGCGGCTCGTGCAGGTCCTCGACGAGATCAGCGAGCTGAAGCGCCAGCGGACGCAGTTCGAGGCGCAGATCCGCTCGGCCGTGGAATCGCAGCTGAAGCTGCTCGAAGTGTTCCAGGCGCAGCCGGCGCCCTCCCCGCGCATCGGCGAGAACGTCGAGTTCCTGCAGAAGCAGCCGAAGAAGGCCGGCGCGGCCGAGTAGCTTCGAGGATCCCGAACAACCGCTGGCGGGCGCCTTCGAACGCGCCGGACTCGCGCGGCCACACGTCGGCCCGCGCCGCCACGCCTCGCGCCACCATCAGGGTCTGCGCCGGGTCGCGCGCGTACGCCAGCGCGAGCAGTGCGTGATCCTGGATGGCGGCCCGGAGCAGCTCGAGCCGCACCGTCGGCCGCGGCGGATCGCCGGCCGTCAGCGCCTGCTGCGCCGCGGCCGGCAAGAGCCGGATGCCGCGCACGTCGAGACAGAAGGCCATCCAGCCCAGCGCCCGCAGCGCGCGCCGATCGCCGCCGCGGGCCAGCGTCGGGAAGCGCGGCGCCCCGCCGGACGAGAGCTGCCACCACAGCGGCGGGGGAGCGCCGGCCTCCGCCTCGTCGAGCGACAGGACCTGGTTCGAGCGGCCGATGGGGACGATGACGCCGTCGCCTTCTCCGGTCCGGTCGTCGGCGAGGACGAGCTGCGCCTTCGGCAGCGCCCGGTGCAAGGCGGCGGCGCGCTCGTCGTCCAGACCGCCCGCGGCATCGCCGTACTCCACGACCCTTGCCTCCAGGGGACCGAGGTGCCGCCGCAGCTCCAGCAGCCACTGGAAGCGCTGCAGGTCGTCGAGCCCGTCGAGCCGCGGCAGCACGAGCGCCGAGAGCCCCGGCGTGGCGCTGCCGTCGAGCAACGGCCGCAGGGCGCGGTCGAAACGACGGCCATCGAAGGGACCCGCCGACGCGGGCCCCCACAGGAGCTCCGCGGCCACGCCCCGCGAGGTCGCCAGGGGCACGGCCAGCGCTTCGCGGGGCGGCGCTCCCAGCACGCCGGACGCCGCCGTCACGCGGAGAAGGGGCGTCACCGGGAGCCGCTGGTGCGCTACCTCGAAGACGAGGTCCAGCGCGCCATCGCCGATCCGGAGCCGCTCCCGGTGGATCCCGGCTGAGGTAGCGGGTGGCACGGCGACCTCCACCCACAAGGCCACCGGCGCCCGAGGCGTCAGCGCCAGCGTCCCGGACACCGGAGCCAGTGCATCGCCGCTCCGATCTTCCTCGAAGATCGCCGTCGCCCAGTCGGTCGTGCCGGACCGAACGGGCTCCACCTCGACCGGGGCCGTCCCTGCCGGCCCCAGCACGCCCACTTGAAAGGTGACCGTCTCTCCGCGCAGGCAGTGGAGCACGACGGGCCCCGCCTGGCCCTGCGGCGCCGACGCGGGCGGAGGGTCGGTGGCGGCCTCCCCCCACACCCCCCCCGACCCCCCCCCCGCGACCCCCGGCCCGCCCCAGGGCGCGACGAGCGCCGCCACGGTCAGGCCCAGCCCCCGCCACCGACTGCCCGCCATGCCAGCCCCCGGCACGGGAACGACAGCAATGGCCATGCCGAGCCGCAAGCACTTGGTATCACTGAAGTATGACCCCGGACGGGGGAGACTCGGACGCCGTCTGGGAAGGACTTTTCCCATGAGCCGCCGCGATTTTTCACCGCAAGGCGCTTTCCTCCTTGCTCCGCGGACGCGATTTCACCTATAAGTCTTGGCGAATTCTCGACTCTGAGCGATCTCCCGAGGAGGGCTCCGATTGAGCACCGAGGGCACCTTGCCGGTCGCGCTCGTGGGGCTCGGCGCCATCGGCCGCGACGTCGCCGCGGCCGTGCTCGACACTCCCGAGCTCCGGCTGGTGGCCGCCATGGACGTCGACCCCCAGCTCGTGGGCAAGCCGCTCTCGCAGCTGCTCGACCGTCCGGCCGGCGATCTGCGCGTCGAGGAGGAGAGCCCCCAGGCCCTCGCGCGAGCCGGCGGGGGCGCCCTGCTCCAGCTCACCGGCTCGCGGCTGCCCACGGTCGTGGCCCAGCTCGAGCGTGCCCTCGACGCCGGCCTCAACGTGATCTCCTCGTGCGAGGAGCTGGCCTTCCCCTGGCTCAACCACCCCGAGCTCGCGGAGCGGCTAGAGAAGCGGGCGGTCAAGGCCGAGGTCTCGGTGCTGGGCGCGGGGGTCAACCCGGGCTTCGTGCTCGACCGGCTGGTGTGCACCCTGGGCTCGATCGCCGGCAAGGTCACCCGCATCGAGGCCGAGCGCGTGGTCGATGCCTCGACGCGCCGCGAGCAGCTCCAGCGCAAGGTGGGCGCCGGGCTCACGCGCGAGCAGTTCGACCGCGCGGTGGGCGCCGGCAAGATCGGCCACGTGGGCCTCGTCGAGTCGGCCGCCCTCGTGTCCGCGGGCCTCGGCCTCGGCTGCGACGAGTTCGACGAGTCGATCGAGCCCTTCATGGCCACCCGTTCGGTGGCGGGGCCGGTCCCCGTCGACATCGGCCGCGTGGCCGGCGCCTCGCAGGTCGCGCGCGGCTTCGCTTCGGGCCGCGAGGTCGTCACCCTCTCGGTCACCATCGCCGTGGGCGCACCCGACCCGCACGACGAGATCCGGATCACCGCCGACCCGCCGCTGCATTTCCGGTCGCAGGGCGGCGTCCCCGGCGATCGGGCCACGATCTGGTCGATCGTCAACGCCATTCCCGCCGTGGTCACCGCCGAACCCGGCCTCTTGACCGTGCTGGACCTGCCCGCCGGACGCTGAGGAGCGAAAGAGCCATGACGACGAAGAGCAAGAGTCAGCCGTCCCGGAGCGCGGTGCCGCCACCCGTCGTCCGCCCGCCGGTCACCGATCGGTCGCCGTTCGCGGGGCTGCCGATCGCGTCCACGGGGGGCGAGGGACCGGCGCTCGACAAGAACGGGCCGGCCGGCTGGAGCCGCCCCGCGCTCAACGAGATCGAGCGCGGCGCGATCCGGCGCTTCGCCGAGGCGATCGGCGAGACCAACCCCCTCTTCTTCGACCCCGAGGCCGCGCGCGCGCAGGGCTACCGCGACGTGCTCGCGCCCCTGCTCTTCCCGTTCTCGCTGCGCTCGAGCCTCACGCTCAAGGACGTGGCCCAGCCGAACCGCACCGTCCTCTCGAGCGACCAGCAGGTCGAGGCCTTCGAGCCGATCTGCGCCGGCGACCAGCTCCTCGTGAGCTCGCGCATCGCCGAGCTGACGCAGCGGCCCGGCAACACGGGCCCCCTCGAGTTCGTGGTGGTGGAGGACGAGGGCCGGACGCCCGAAGGGAAGATCGTCTTCCGGACTCGCCGCACGCTGATCATCCGAGCCGGGCGGGAGCAGCCGGCGGCAGGGGGTATCTAGAATGGCGACCGCGCGAAAGGTCTACTACCAGGCGCTCCAGCTCGGCGACGAGATGCCCTCGTGGCAGTGCCCGCCGTTCGACCGGCTGCAGATCGTCCGCTACGCGGGCGCCTCCGGCGACATGAACCCGCTGTACTTCGACGAGCCGTTCGCGCGGGCCGCGGGCTTCCGCTCCGTGCTGGCACCGGGCGCGCTGGCGCTGGCCGCGCTCGCGCAGACCGTGCACGAGTGGTTGAAGGCGCCCTGCCTGCGCCGGCTGCACGTGAAGTTCCTCAAGATCATCTGGCCGGGTGAGCAGCTCGTCTGCCGCGGCCGCGTCGTGGGCAAGCGCCGGGAGGGCGGCGATTACCTCGTCGACCTCGACGTGTGGATGGAGAACCCGGAGGGCGAGATGATGGTGCGCGGCAGCGGCACCGCCGTCCTCTTCTACAGCGCCCAGGACGAATCGCAGCGGCTCGCCGGTGGCCCCCCGCTCATCGTCGACGATCCGGCGCCGCCGAAGCCCCAGGAGCCCGCGCGCGCGGCGAAGTCGCCGGGCAAGGCAGCGCGGGCCAAGCCCGACCGCGGCAAGCGGCCCGCCCCGCGCAAGGCCGCCGGCAAGCGCCGGCGGTGATCTGGCTGCTCGCGTGGCTGGCGGCGACCCCCGCGCCGCCGTCCCCCTCCCCCGGGGAGCAGCTGTTCGCGCAGCGGCTCGATCCCGTCGCCCTCGACCGCGCTTTGGAGGCGCTCGCCGACGAGGCCGCGAAGGATCCCAAGGGTTACCGGCCGCGCGTCCTGCTCGCCCGCGCCGAGGCGTTCTGGACCACGGAGCACGAGGAGGCCACCGCCGAGGAGGCGGCGGCCCATCTGTCCACGGGCGTGCGGGCCGCGGGCGAGGCGCTGGCGCTCGTGTGCCCGGCGTACGCCAAGCTGTCTGCCGAGGGCAAGACGCTGCTCGGCGACCTGTCGACCGTGGAAAAGCCGGGCGCGGAAGCCCTCTACTGGATCGCCGTCGACCAGCACCTGCTGGCCGCCGCGCACGGCCTCTCCTGGCTGCTGCTCGAGGAGGGCGACCTGCGCCGGCTCTTCGAGCGCGTCGTCGATCTCGCGCCGGCCACCTGGTACGGCGGCGCCTACCTGCACCTCGCCGAGCTCGACCTGGCGCTGCCCACTGGCTTCGGCGCGGGGCTCAACCCCGTCGCGGCAGAGCTCGCCACCGCGGCCCGGCTCGGCCCCGCGATGCTCGAGACGCACCTCGCGTGGGCGGGCCGCTGGGCGGTGAAGGCGCAGGATTACCGCGTCTTCCTCCGGGAGCTTTCGATCATCCGCAAGGCGCCGCTCGACCGGGATCCCGCCATCCAGCCCGAGAACGAGCTGACGCGCCGCAAGGCCGAGGAGCTCGCGGCCGGGGCTCCGGAGCTCTTCACCCGCGTCGCGATGAGCAGCGTGCGGGACGCGGGCAGCCCGTCGCGCTGAGCGGGGTCGCGAGGCCCCCTCACCCAGCCTCTCCCCCTTTGGGGGAGAGGGGCGCGGGCAGGGGCGCAGCCCTGCGGTGGGCGAGGCGGCGACGGCCGCGCCCGGTCCTCGCGCGATCGAGACCTCCGGTTCGACTTCGCGACTCCCCTCATGCCTCTAGTGGGCAACGATTCCATACGGTTACCCCTGGCCTTTCGCTTGCTGTTCGTGACCCCATGCGCCCGGTGGGCGCTCGGAGGTCCCATGGCCAGGCTCGTCATGTTCCTTGGAATCGCTCTCGTCTCCGCCTGCGGCAACGGAGTGGTCACCCTCGCCGGCGACGATGCCGGCCTCTCCCCGCCCCCGACTCTGGACTCGTTCGGCCCCGGCAGCCCCAGCCGTCCCCCGGGCGGCGGCGCCGGCACGGCTCCCGAAACGGTCGTGCTCTCCGGCCAGGTGTTCTACGGCCTGGGCCTCTCGGCCCTGGGCGGCGCCACCGTGTCGCTCGATCCCGCGGCGGCTCCCGCCGCCACGACCGACGACGGCGGCAACTTCTCGTTCGCCGACGTTCCCACCGGGAGCTACGTCGTCACGGCCACGTTCCCCGGCCTCGCGACGGGCTCGCAGGCCGTGGTGGTCGCAGACGCGCCGCCGCCGATCGTGATCGGGCTCGAGGCCTCCACCCAGCTCTTCGCCAACGACGGCGGCGACGACGTCCCCTGGCTCGGCTTCGCGCCCGACGGCGGCCCGCTCTACGCCTCATCCGGGACCGCGCTCTGGCAACTCGCGGGCGGCGGCGCGACCCCGGTCTGGGCGGACGGCACGGCCGTCGAGCCGCTCGGCTTCGGCGCCTCGGGCGAGATCGTCTACCTGAGCGACTGCGACGGCGGCGCGCCGAGGAGCTGTAGGCTCGGGTTCGGCGCGGAGGCGGCGGCCGATGGCGGGCGCGTCGAGCTGTTCCCCGACGGCGGCCCGTTCGTCATCGGCGACCAGGTGGTGTACGCCGCCGAGCCGCTCGCCGCGAACGGCACGCAGGCCTGGTCCGCGGCGACCTCGTCCAGCTTCACCGCGCTCGGGCCGTTCTTCGCGGCTCCCCCGCCGGTCGCGGCGGCGGGCGCCGTGGCCTTCCTGAGCCTGCAGGGCGGCCAGGCCGTCACGTACTCCGCGGCCGGCGTCACCCAGGTCGCGGACTTCGCGCAGGCCCTCCCCTATGGCTACGGCGGCTCGTCGCTCGTGCCCCTGGGCCCGGACTCGATCGCGGCCCTATCGGGCAAAAATGGCCAGGGAGCCATCCTCGATGCCTCGGGCGCGGCATCCGTCACCTTCGACCAGGGCACGCGCCTGGCTCCCGGCGCACCCGGGACCGCGATCGTGTCGTACGTCTCGGCCGGGCAGCAGTGGATCTACCGAGTCGCGGCCGGCGGCACGACCGAGGCCGCCTGGGTCATGCTGCCGACCACCGCGTGGCCGCCTCTGCCCTCGCCGGACGGGCGCCGCGCCGCCTTCGTGGGGACGCCGTACGTCGCCGACTTCGCGACCGGCAGCTATGCGACCCTCGCGGAAGCGGCCGCGCTCGCGCAGTTCGACGCCAGCGGGAGCGCGCTCCTCGTGGTCGACGGCAGCGGCAACCTGCACGCGGTGACGTTCGAGAGCGGCGGGGTCGCGGACCGGACTCTGGAGGGGGTCGACGTGACCGCCGCGGCGTTCACGCCCGACGGCCAGTCCGTGGTCTACGCCGGCGGCGACGCGCTCGCGAACGCCGGCGTCTTCGTCGAACCCGCTGTTCCGCCACCGCCGGTCACCCAGGCAACCCCTTGATCTCGGCGGCGCTCCCGCACAAGATGCGGGACGTGACCTGCCCGTCGTGCAACGAAGAAGTCGACGACGGCGCCGCCATCTGCCCTCACTGCGACGCCGTGCTCGACGCCGGAGCGTTCGGGGAGAGCGAGCCGGCGCCCCCGCCGCCGAAGGCCGCCGCGAAGCCCGAGGCGCGCAAGGCGGCCGCGAAACCCGGCGCCGCACCTGCGGCGGCCGCGGCGGCGCCCGTCGCGCCCGTGCTGGTCGGCCGGCGCCGGCGCAAGAAGGTGGAGATCGACTACTCCCCCGACCGCATCCTCGGCGACACCTGGAACGTCATCCAGTCGCTGTTGCCGTTCGATCGCATCGCGCTCTACGGCTGCGCCGGCATGGGACTCGCGCTGTTCCTCCCCTGGCGCTTCACGCAGGCCGAAGGGCAGGAGATCGGCGCGTTCGGCGGAGGTTGGCCCGTGGCGGTGCTGCTCCTGCTCGCGGGCGCGGCGCTCTTCGTCCGCACGAGCGACGACCTGCGCGGCATGCGCGCCGATCTGCTCGCAGGCGGCCAGTTCTGCGCCGCGCTCCTCTCGGCGGCCTACTGCACCTGGTACTACTTCGGCGCGATCGACAACCACCCGTACCGCACGCTCCTCGGCACGACCGATCTCGCGATCTCGTCGCCCTCGATCGGCGTGGAGTTGTGCGCGCTCTGCGCCGTGGTGCTGGGCGCCGGCTCGATCTGGGCCTGGATGGTCGAGCGCGAAACCTAGCGAGGGCGCCGATGGGGGCGCATCTGCTTCGTTGCTCGGTCGCTGCGGTCCTCAGCGTACAGAATCGTACGCTTCCGGTCCTCGCTCGGTCGCGCCTCGCAGCTGCACCCCCCTCGACGCCCTCGCTCACGCGTTAGGCTTTGCCGCTTCGCGGCCGCTGCCCCCTTCGGCGCACTCGCTGACACGTTGGGGGAGAGTGAGGGAGAGCCCCTCTCCCCCGGCGGGGGAGAGGCTGGGTGAGGGGGCCTTGCTTCCCTCTCAGTCGACCAGGCTTTCGAAGTAGCCGATCGCGGCGGGCTCGTCCCACTCGCGGGGGCCGACGAACTTCGCGATGACGCGGCCGTCGCGGTCGATCACGTAGCTCTCGGGGTACTTGACGGTGCCGTAGGCCTGGCTCACGCGCGCGCCCTTGTCGAGGAGCACCTGGAAGGCCGGCCGCTGGCCCTTGAAGAAGCCGTGCACCGCGTCCCAGTCGTCGTCCACCGAGAGCGCCACCATGGCGAAGTCGGGCTTGTCGCGCAGCGCCTCCGCCAGGTGCGCCATGGAGGGCATCTCGTCGCGGCAGGGCGGGCACCAGGAGGCCCAGAAGTTGAGCAGCACCACCTTGCCCCGGTAGTCCGCGAGCGAGCGGGCGTGTCCCTGGTCGTCGGGGAGCTCGAACGCCGGCGCCGCGAAGCCCTCGGGCTCGAAGTCGAGCGAGGCGATCTCCATGCGCCGCTCCACCACGGTCTTCTGGTACCACTCGTTCACGAAGACGCCGAGGAGGCCGGCGGCCGCCACCACGCTGAAGACGACCTTGGTCGTGCGCGCGACCGGCTTGCCGCGCGTGAGCGTGGTGCGCGGATCGAGCGTGCCCATGGCGAAGGCGCGGCCGCGCTCGAGCCGGGTGGCGAAGTCCTGCTCGTCGACGCGGTGCTTGAACGCCCTGCGGCCGTCCACGTACACGACCGGCACGTCGTACTTGAACTGCTCGAAGAGCTTGGCGTCCTGCTCGATGTCGACCTCGATCAGCTCGAAGGGGATGCGCTCGCGCACGCGCGCGAGCACGGCCTTGGCCTCGTCGCAGAGGTGGCAGTCTTTCTTCGAGTAGATCTCGACCTGGATCATCGGCGGCGCGAAAGATAACAGACGCGCGCCGCCCGCGACACTTCATCGCGGGCGGGCCGTCCCTCGTCTGTCGCCGTTAGCGAGCCGGTGCAGGGTTGCCTAGCAGCCGCTCGAGCCGATGCAGGCGCCGACGTACTTCTGCGCCTGGAACAGCGCCTCGCAGGTCTTGCCGCTGGGGCACTGGGTGCCGCTGCCGTCGAGGTTGCACGACTGGCAGCAGAACTGACCTCCGAAGCCGCCGGAGGCGTTGTTCAACGCGAGGCAGAGTGCGCCGGGGACGCAGCTGTCGACGACCACCGGATCTGACCCGCAGGTCTGACCGATCGCGGCTGCCGGAACCGCCGCCTCCATGCAGGCGCCGTTGGGATTGTCGACCCCAGTGAACAGAGCGTCCGGGATGCACTTTTCAGGCACCCCGTCGACCGAGGGCATGCAACCGCCGCCGTCGAGGTTCGTGAAGTC
>Ga0335073_10011587_pt1 | contig 12385 bp, 8 predicted proteins | sample Lox_Sample_22_FD_207093 | JGI IMG/M metagenome (GOLD analysis project Ga0335073, IMG submission 207093) | Soil microbial communities from Loxahatchee National Wildlife Refuge, Florida, United States - Lox_Sample_2.2 | ecosystem: Environmental > Terrestrial > Soil > Wetlands | place: USA: Florida... | reverse complement strand
TGCCGCATGGATAATCCGAAGATCTGGCAGGAGCGCATGGTGCCCGTGAGATTGGTTTCAATCACGCGCGCCCAATCAGACTCAGAGGCCTCGAGCGTGTCGGCGTTGTAGGTGATGCCAGCGGCGTTGACCAGGATATCGACTTTGCCGAACGCGCCTACGACCGCATCATGAAGAGCCTGGAGGGATGGGCGATCGCGGACATCGCTGGTGACGCGCAGCGAACGGCGGCCCAGGGCTTCGATTGCATCGGCTGTCTTTTCCACCTGATCGATGCGGCGCGCGCTGGCGATGACGTCGGCGCCCGCGCCTGCCAGGCCGAGAGCGATGGCATTTCCGAGGCCGGTGGTGCCACCGGTGACCACGGCGACTCTGCCGCTGAGATCGAAGAGATTCTGTGTCATGTAGAGCGTCTTTCCGCGGAATGGCCGGCGATGCCGATCCCCCTCCGCACAGAAACTATAGGGAACACAGCCACGACCGGTCAGTTCTTATACATTGATTCGACACTCGAATTATATTATAAATTCCCGTGGACTGAATGAATGCACAAATACTGCAATGAAAGATGCGCGCTTGACACGTGTATATTCGCGGGAATAAATTCGCGCCGAACAGAAATCGCTGTTTTAACTTACCTTTTTCGCGCCTCCTGGAGATTGCACAGTCTCGATCAGTGCGCGAACAATGGATCGCGCTCACGCAATCACTCTCACCACTCGCATGTGGAGGAACGATGAACAGCAAATTCACACCCCGGCGCGAATTCTTGAAGCAGGCCGGCATCTTTGGGTCTCTTGCGCCGGCTGCGATGATGGCGGCAATGCCTGAGACGGCGGCGGCTTTTGGCGCGCGCGGCGCAATCATTGAAGATGCCGTACTGCCGGCGCAGACCGAAGAAGCTCCCAAGTATCACATCAAGTTTGCCGTGTGCGGCATGAGTCACGACCACATCTACGGCATGATCGGCGCGGTGCAGCGCGGTGGCGGAGAGATGGTGATGGCGTGGGCCGGCGAAGACGACAAGCTGGCGATGTTCACCAAGCGCTTCCCGAATGTAAAGATTGTCAAGACGCAGGAAGAGATTCTGAACGACCCCGAAGTGCAATTGGTGCTGAGCTCGCAGATTGCCAACGAGCGCGCGCCGCTAGGCGTGAAGGCGATGAAGCACGGCAAGGATTTTCTTTCCGACAAGCCGGGCATCACGACGCTCGAACAGCTGGAGGAAGTGCGGAAGACGATTGCCGAGAGCGGACGCATCTACGCCATCATGTACAGCGAGCGGCTGGAGGTAAAAGCCGCCGTGTATGCCGGCCAGCTGGTGCAGCAGGGCGCGATCGGCAAGGTGATCCAGACCATCAACATTGCGCCGCACCAGATCTTTCAGCGCGCCGGCAACGCCGGCGGAGGCTCGGGGCGGCCGGAGTGGTTTTGGCACGCCAACCAGTTTGGCGGCATTCTGTGTGACATCGGCTCGCACCAGGTGGATCAGTTTCTGTATTACACGGGATCGACACAGGCCGAAGTGGTGGAGTCGCAGATCGCCAACGTGCGCCATCTCGATCACCCCGATTTCCAGGACTTTGGCGATATGGTGCTGCGCGGCAACCGCGGCTTAGGCTACGTGCGGCTCGACTGGTTTACACCCGATGGCCTCGGAACCTGGGGCGATGGACGGTTGTTCATCCTGGGCACCGACGGTTACATTGAGGTGCGCAAGTATACCGATGTGGCTGTCAAGCACCAAGGCAACAACCTGTTCATCGTGGACAAGAATCAGGCTCGGTACATCGACTGCAACCAGATGCCGCTGCCCTTCGGCGCGCAGTTTGTTGCGGACATTGTGAACCGCACGCACACGGCGCAGGACCAGACACAGTGCCTGCTGGCGGCGGAGCTGGTGATCAAAGCGCAGATGAACGCGAAGCAAGTCACGTTGGAGGCGTAGTGAGGAGGGTACCATGACGATGCCAAAGAGAACGGGGGTTTCGCGGCGCGGATTTCTGAAGACCAGCATTGGCGCGGCTGCCGCTCTAGGATTTCCGACAATCGTGCCCTCGAGTGTCTTCGGTCAGTTTGCTCCGAGCAAACGGATCAATGTGGGAGCCATCGGCGTAGGCCGCATCTCGCGGGTGCACGACATGCCTTCGATTCTGCAATACGATCGCGCGCGGATCATGGCGGTCTGCGATCTGGACGCGCACCGCATGGAAGATGGAAAGAAGTTCGTCAACGACTACTACGCGAAGAAGACGGGTGCGGCGTACGACGGCGTGACCGGCTACGCGAATTATCATGACCTGCTCGCCAATAAAGACATCGATGCCGTCGTCATCAGCACACCGGACCACTGGCACGCACTGATAGGCATCGACGCTGTGCGCGCAGGGAAGGACGTGTATCTGCAGAAGCCGGCCTCACTCACCATTGCCGAGGGCCGTGCACTGAGCAATGCGGTTCAGGCGTCGGGGCGCATTCTGCAGATCGGCAGCCAGCAGCGCTCGACCATCCAGTTTCGCTACGCCGCGGAACTGGTTCGCAACGGACGCATCGGGGATTTGCAGCGCGTGGAAGTTGGACTACCCGGCGACCCTGCGGGCGGAGACAAGACGCCGATGCCGGCGCCCGAGTGGTTCAATTACGAGATGTGGCTGGGCGAGACGCCTTACGTGTACTACACGGTCGATCGCGTGCATCCGCAGCAGGGTTATGACCGTCCTGGGTGGCTGCGCTGCCGGCAGTTCGGCGCGGGTATGATCACCGGCTGGGGAGCGCATCACATCGACAGCGCACACTGGGCGATGAATACGGAATACACGGGCCCGGTCGAAATCTGGGGTCACGCGGAGTTTCCCGACCATGGTCTGTGGGATGTGCATGGTCCATTCAAGACTGAGGCGGTCTATGCTCCGAACAACATTTCCGCTAACGGTGTGCACATGAGCGTGAGCGGCGACTATGCGAACGGCATCAAGTTCTACGGCACCAAGGGATGGATCTTCGTTTCGCGCGGTAACGAGCAGGTGACGAAGAGCGATCCGATCGCGAAGTTGAATGACGCAACGGCGCTGGCCGCGAGCGATCCCAAGATCATCAAGTCGGAGATTGGGCCTGACGAGATTCATCTGTATAAGAGTGAGGAGCAGCACGGCAATTGGCTGGATTGCATTGTCAGCAGGCGGGAGCCAATTTCTCCTGTGGAGATGGGCCACCGCGCCTGCTCAACCTGCCTGTTGCACGACATGGCGATGGTGCTGAAGCGCAAGCTGTCTTGGGATCCTGTGTCGGAGCGCTTCAGGAACGATGACGAAGCGAATGGCATGTTAGCGCGTCCGCAACGCGCGCCGTATAGGCTGGCTTAAGGAGAATTCTTTCGATGACGATGACGAGACGCGATGCTCTGGTTGGTTTGATGGCTCTTTCTGGAACGCTGACAGAACTTCCCGCAGCCCATGCTGACGATGGGGCACAGCAGCAGATTCTTGGCCCCACCGTTTTCCACTGGGATGAAATGAAGTTCAAGCCCAACGCGGTCGGCGCGCAGGCTCCACTCTGCAAGCAGCCTACGGCCACGCTCGATCAGCTGGAGATGCACGTGAGCAAACTCGAGCCCGGAAAGATGTCGCACCCGCCGCATCGGCATGTGAATGAGGAACTGATCATTCTGCGCGAGGGCAGCTGCGAGACGCTCTCGAATGGCCAATGGGTAAAGGTCGAGGCGGGCTCGGTGGTCTTCAACGCGTCGAACAGTTTGCACGGCTTCCGCAACGTGGGGACAACGACGGCCGTGTATCACGTGATCAACTGGAGCCCGAACAAGGATATGGCTACGAAGAAGTCATAGGCCTAGAAGAGTGGGCGTGGATCGCGATCGTACGAGACACAAGAGCCGGGAAAAGCTATCCTGATCGGGATATGTTGGGGCGCGACCCACGCAGCGTTGTTCGCTGGTTGTTCGACTCCCGCTACGGCCCGCGCGGCCGGCTGATTCCGCGGTGGATTTTTCTGCGCGCGCTCGCGGTCATCTATTTTTCCGCGTTCTTTTCACTGCTGTTCCAGATCAACGGCCTCATCGGACCGGAAGGCGTGCTTCCGGCGCAGAAATATCTCTCCGTCATTGCGGGCTCGCTGGGCGCGCTGCGTTACTGGTATGCGCCCTCGCTCTTCTGGATCTCCAGCAGCTCGACGATGTTGATGACGATCACGTGGATCGGGCTGATCGGATCGGTCATCGCGTTCCTGAACCTTTGGCCGCGGCTCAGTTTCTTGATCTGCTTTGTGTGTTTTCTCTCGTTCATCGGCGCATCGAATGTGTTTTCGAGCTATCAGTCGGACGGGATGCTGCTCGAAGCGGGATTCATCTCCTTATTTTTCGCGCCGGCGGGTCTGTTGCCCGGATGGGGCGCGGACAGTCCGCCTTCTCGCGCCAGCCAGTTTCTTTTGCAGTGGGAGTGGTTCCGGATCTACTTCGAATCTGGCATGGTGAAGCTGCTGAGCGGCGACACGGAGTGGCGCAACTTCACGGCCATGGACGATTACTACCAGAACGGACCTTTGCCGACGTGGGTTGGCTGGTATGTGCAGCATCTGCCGCACTGGTTTCACGCGGCTACTGTTGCCGGGACGCTGGCGCTCGAACTCGGTCTCGTCTTCATGCTGTTTTTTCCGCGGCGCGTGCGGGTGGTCTGTTTCTTCATTGTCACGCCCTGGGAACTGGGTGTGATCTTCACCGCGAATTACACCTTCCTCAATTACCTGGTGCTCTCGCTGGGATTTCTTCTTCTCGATGACAAGTTTCTGTTGCGGTTCTTTCCGAGACGTTTCGCGCCAATCGAGCCTGAGCCGATAGTGGATGCTGAAGCAATTGAAGAGCCATCGCTTTCCATTCTCAGTATGCGCGAGGCAGGCGGCGCAACTCCGGATGTGGAGGTGCTTTCACTCGCGCATGGTGATCGAACCTTGCGCGACAGGATCGGTCAGCATTGGAGCGCATTGCGATTGGCGCTTACAGCCGTGATGCTCTCCTGGATCGCCTATGACACTACCGCGGAGATGATCGGCGTTCCCTTCGGTCATGTTCCGCTTCCGACGGCACCCATTACTGCGCTCGAACCCTTTCGCATCGCCAACCAGTATGGGCTCTTCGCGGTGATGACGCGCGGCCGGTATGAGATCGAGTTTCAGGGTTCCAATGACGGCAGTAACTGGGTTGCCTATCACTTCCGCTACAAGCCGCAGGCGCTGAATGAGCCACCCGGGATTTATGCGCCCTATCAGCCGCGGTTCGATTGGAATCTATGGTTCGCGTCATTGGGAGACTGGCAGCAGAACGAGATTGTGCCGCTGACGGAAGAGCGCCTGCTCGTCAGTAGCCCCGCGGTGCTTTCGCTTTTTCGGAGCAATCCGTTCAAAGAAGCGCCACCGCGTTATGTGCGCGCAGTGCTGTGGCAGTATTGGTTTACGTCTGCTGAGGAGAAACGGCGCACTGGGAATTGGTGGCGGCGCGAGTTGCTGGGACTCTACGCGCCGGAGATGACGATGACACAGACCGGCGACTTCGCCGTGGTGCAATGGCCGGGGGAACTACCAGCGCACGACTAAGAGCGCCTGCAGAATGGAGATTCAATGGCGAGGAGCAGCGCCTCCGTAATCGGATCGGGCCCCAACGGGCTTGCAGCGGCGATTGTATTGGCGCATGCGGGGCTTGAGGTGGAGGTCTTCGAGGCCGAGGCCGAACCGGGAGGCGCGACACGCACGCTGCCGCTGACGCTACCGGGTTTTCTGCACGATTTTGGTTCCGCAGTGCATCCCTTAGGTGCAGGTTCGCCGTTCTTCTCGGTGCTGCCACTGGATGAGCACGGCCTGGAGTGGATACATGGAGATGCACCGCTCGCGCATCCGCTGGACGACGGCACAGCTGTGGTGCTGGAGCGCAACGTAGACGACGCGGAACGCGCTCTGGGCGCGGATGGCAGAGCGTGGCGGAGCCTGATGCAATCGGGCATCGATCATTGGAAGGAGTTTGTGGAGGATGCGTTTGCGCCTCCACCTCTTCTGCCGCGGCATCCTTTGCGCATGGCGTGCTTTGGCCTTGAGGCTATCCAGCCGGCGCAGATGTTGGCGAAGAATCGCTTCACCACTGCGCGCGTACGGGCGCTGTTTGCGGGCCTCGCCGGCCACTCGTTTCTCAGCTTCAATCAGCCACTGAGCTCGGCGGTGGCGCTGGTGCTGGGTGTGGCGGCGCATGCGGTTGGCTGGCCGATCCCGCGTGGCGGCGCGCGCGCCATTCCAGATGCACTTATCAGTTATCTCGAATTGCTCGGCGGAAAGGTGCATACATCGCGCCGCATCGATGCACAAGCGTTCCGGGAGTTGAGTGGCCGGCTCACTCTCTGCGACATTGCGCCGAAGAAACTGGTCGCGATCGCCGGTGACCGGCTTACGCGCGGCTATAGGCTTTTGCTGGAGGAATTCAAGCATGGGCCGGGCGCATTCAAGCTGGACTATGCTCTCTCGGAGCCGGTGCCGTGGCGCGCGCCGGAGTGCCGCCGTGCCATCACGGTGCATCTGGGAGGCACGTTCGAGGAGATTGCAGCATCGGAGCACGCGATGACGCATGGGCGTGTGTCGGAACGGCCTTTCGTGCTCGCAGTGCAGCCTACGCTCTACGATTCGACGCGTGCGCCGCAAGGCAAGCACGTTTTATGGGTCTATTGTCACGTCCCTAACGGCTCGTCCGTCGATATGACGGAGCAGATCGAGGCGCAGATCGAGCGCTTCGCCCCGGGATTTCGCGACTGCGTGCTCGCGCGCCACACTTCCTCCCCCGTTGTCCTTGAATCAATGGACGCAAATCTGGTAGGTGGCGACGTGAGCGGCGGAGCCATGACTGTGAAGCAGCTTCTTTTTCGTCCCACCTTGCGGCACTATTCGACCGGCACGCCAAATCTGTATTTATGTTCAGCGTCTACACCGCCCGGTGGCGGCGTGCACGGCATGTGCGGTTATCACGCGGCCAAACTCGCACTGCGCCGGATGAAATAATGCAAAGAGGCGTCGTGCTGCGGCGCGCGCCACGACCTGCACGAAGGGACGTACGATGACCGCCATTGATCAGCAGGAGCTGATGCAGCACTTTGCGAGCGATAACTATGCGGGCATTTGTCCCGAAGCCTGGCAGGCCACTGAAGCTGCCAATCGCGGCCACGCAACGGCGTATGGGGACGATCCGTGGACGGAACGCGCCGCCGATGCTTTCCGCACACTGTTCGAGACTGAGTGCGAGGTTTACTTCGTCTTTAATGGCACAGCGGCGAATTCGCTGGCGCTTGCTTCGCTTTGCCAGTCATACCACGGAGTCATTTGCTGTGACCAGGCGCATGTGGAAACCGATGAGTGCGGTGCGCCAGAGTTTTTCTCGAATGGATCCAAGCTGCTGGTGGCTTCGAGCGCAAAAGGCAAGCTGACACCTGAGGCCATTCGCGAGCTGGCGACCAAGCGGCAAGATATTCACTATCCCAAGGCGCGCGCCGTAACCATCACGCAGGCAACGGAGACGGGACGGGTGTATTCGCTCGATGAGCTGCGTGCAATCTCCGCGGTCTGTAAGTCTCATGGGTTGTCGTTGCACATGGATGGCGCGCGGTTCGCCAACGCCTGCGCGAGCCTGGGCTGCTCGCCGGCGGAAATGACGTGGCAGAGCGGCGTAGATGTGTTGTGCTTCGGCGGTACGAAGAACGGCATGGCAGTAGGAGAAGCAGTGCTGTTCTTTGATCGAGCGCTAGCGGCAGATTTCGATTACCGGTGCAAGCAGGCCGGGCAGCTTGCATCGAAGATGCGGTTTCTTTCCGCCCCGTGGGTGGGTATGCTCGAGAGCGGCGCGTGGCTGCGCAATGGCCGCCACGCCAATGAGTGCGCGCGCCGGTTTGCCGCGCAAATCGAGGGGGTTCCGGGCATTTGTCTTGCTCAGCCCGTTGAAGCAAATGCGGTCTTTGTCTCCGCATCGGACGAGATTCTCGAAGGGCTTCGCAGCCGCGGCTGGAAGTTCTACACGTTCATCGGCGGTGCGGCGCGCTTCATGTTTGCCTGGGATACGGACCCACATCGGATGGAGGCGTTCTGTCGCGATTTGAAAGAATGCGCGCTCCAGCTGCAATAGATCTGTAATTGAAATCAATCTTCCAAGGCCCCGGGTTCCGCAGGAAAGAACCCCTGAATAACTCAGTTAATGCGGAGTTATGTGAGGAGTTATCGCCGTTTCTTCTCTCTAACTGTGTGCATTTGGGAGAGGCGCAACAATCTTTTCCACATAGTAAGTGTCAACCGCATTGTCCTTTCGTGATGAATGATTGTGACTAATTTGATTGCGGAAAACGCCGCGTTGCGGTTATCGTAGTCCGAGGCGGCGGTGATAAATCATCGCTTATCGACTTATAACCCCTACTTGTCTTTAACTTTTTTTGCCGGAGCCACTGGAGGGATTTATGGGCATGGCAGAGATTTTAGCTTCGATTGACCGCGAAATCGCGCAACTTAAGCAGGCCCGCGAGTTGCTGGCGGATGGAGCGTCGCGCGGAAGTTCTGTGGGTAACTCGAAGAGAGCAGCGGCAAAAAGCACAGCGAAGGCAGCGAAGCGGAAAAAGAGGGTTCTTACCCCCGAAGGGCGCAAGCGCATTGCAGAAGCGCAAAAGCACCGCTGGGAGGCCCAGAAAAAGGCTGCCGCGGCAGGACAAAAGTAACCATATCCGACTTGGACCCTCCGCTGCGATATTCGCACGGTGGAGATCTACGCACTTCCGCAGCGGGATCACTGCTGCGGCGCTACCCATTGGCCAGAACTGGCCGACTGGAAAATCGCCTCAATAACCGCCATGTTGCCGATTGAGTCTTCCAGGCTGACGGGAACCTCTGCGTCTTCGAAAACTGCCTTAGCGAAGGCATCACCCTGCATCGTGTATTGATCGGCGACGGGGAAGGTTTCCGTGGTGATACCGCTGCCAGAGAGGTCGCCGGTTGCGTCGATGAAGAGGCGCGTCGGCCGATCGGGCGGCGCATTGAAGGGGATTTCGATCTCAATGCGGCCGCGCGTGCCGAGGAAATGCACTCGCTGGTAGGGAATCAACTGCGTGCTGCAGCTGAAGATGGCGTGGCCTGTGGGAAATTCGAGCAGGGCTGAAGCCAGACGATCCGTATTCATTTGCGGGTCGCGGTCGAGTGTGGCTACCACGCGTGTGGGCTCCTGGCGGAAAGCGTAGCGCGCGGCCTGGATGCAGTAGCAGCCGATGTCGTAGACGCCGCCGCCTCCCGTTTCTACGCGATTGCGAATATTGGCAGGATTGGTGTTGAAATAGCTGAAAAATCCGGTCACGGAGCGCAATTCGCCGATGCGGCCTTCATCGAGCAGTTCGCGGAGGCGCAGCCACTGGTAAAAGCTGCGGATCATGAAGGCCTCGCTGATTTTTACGCCGGTGCGGGCCCGCACATTGAGCAGCGTTTTTACTTCGGCGACCGTCATGCTGATCGGTTTTTCGCAAAGCACGTGCTTGCCCGCTTCAGCAGCCTTGGTGGTCCACGGCACGTGCAGCGGATTGGGTAACGGATTGTAGATCGCGTCGATATTCGGATCGGCGAGCAGTTCTTCATAGGAGCCGTATGCCGTGGGGATGCCGAGCGCGCCGGCTGCCTCTTTGGCTTTGGCGAGATCCCGCGAGGCGATAGCGGTGACCGTGGTGAGCTGTCCCCGCTGCATCGCGGGTATCACCTTCTTCAGACCGATGTTGGCAGTGCTGAGAACACCAAAGCGCAGCTTGTTGGACATGCACGCATCATACAGCCGGTCCGGGCAGGACGGTCCACACACCAAGACAGCGGCTTCTCTGCCGCGGTGGCTGCACGTTATCTCCCAGGCAGGTAAACTGAAAGAGGACCCATCCCGCTGGACTCGCCGTGCATCCTCTAATCGCCAAACTGAACCCTGAACAACGCGCTGCGGTAGAAGCGACAGAAGGGCCGTTGCTGATTCTGGCTGGTGCGGGATCGGGCAAGACGCGGGTCATCACCAACCGCATCGCCTGGCTGATTTTGGAGAAGGGCGTTGCGCCGGATTCGATTCTGGCAGTTACATTTACCAATAAGGCTGCGGCCGAGATGGGCGAGCGCGTGGAGCGTCTGCTGGGCCACTCGTCGCTGACGAAGCCGCTGATTGCCACTTTTCACTCGCTCTGCGTCCGCATTCTGCGGCGGGATATCGAAGCGCTGCGCGTAGGGGACCAGGGGCTAACGCGCAGCTTTGCGATCTTCGACGAAAACGATCAGCAGGGCATCGTGAAGCAAATCATGCGGCGGATGGGACTGGACACCAAGCAGCTTACGCCGCGAACGGTGCTGGGCCGTATTTCATGGGCCAAGAACCACATGGTCGATCCGCAGGAATACTACCTGAGCTCGAAGGACCCGAACAGCGAGCGGATCGCCCACATCTTCCAGAGCTATCAGGCCGAGCTGCGCAAGAACAACGCAATGGATTTCGACGACCTGCTGCTCGAGGCCGTGCGCCTGCTCAAATCGTCGGGTGAAGTGCGCGAGCGGTACCAGCGGCGGTATCGCTATCTGCTGGTGGATGAGTACCAGGACACGAACCGGCCGCAGTACGAACTGATGAAGCTGCTGGCCGGCGAGCACAAAAATGTTTGCGCCGTGGGCGACGAGGACCAGAGCATTTATTCCTGGCGCGGGGCCGACATTCGCAACATTCTCGAGTTCGAGCAGGATTTCCCCGACGCGCGCATCATTCGGCTGGAGCAGAATTACCGCTCGACGCAGACGATTCTGGAAGCGGCCGGCGCCGTGGTGGCCAACAACTTGCGCCGCAAGGGCAAGAAGCTGTGGACCGACCGCCAGGGCGGCGCGCTGATTGGCTATTACGAAGCGCCCGACGGCGAGAACGAGGCGCTGTTTATCGCGGATAGGATTCGAGCGTTTTTGCGCGAGCAGCAAAGCTCGTCGGAGACGCAGGACCCCGGCGCGGCGGGCCATTGCGCAGTTCTGTATCGCACCAACTCGCAATCTCGTCTTGTGGAAGAGGCGCTGCGCCGCTACAACATCAGCTACACGATGGTCGGCGGGTTCAGCTTCTATGAGCGCGCTGAGATCAAGGATCTGCTTGCCTATCTGCGCCTGGTGCGCAATCCGCACGATTCGATGGCATTGCAGCGGATCATCAACACTCCGGCGCGGGGCATCGGGAAAACGACGCTGGAGACGCTCGAACGGCTGGCGCTGGAAACGGGCAAGTCCACCTGGGATGCGGTCAGTGCGGCGACTCGCGAGAAGCTGATTCCCACCCGCGCCCTGATGGCTCTGGACTCGTTCCGCCAGCTCATTCTCGATGCGCAGGCGATGATGGACCCGGATTTTGCCGGCAAGCTGGCGGCGGATGTGGCCGAGGCGGAATCCGATGAGGGCGATACCGGCTTTGCCTTTGGCGTCGAAGAGCCGACGGCCGAAAAGAAGCAGCGGGTAACGGAGGAGTTAGAGGCTGCGACGGAGTTCAACTTCGGCGGCAATGAAGATCAGCTTGCGCTGCTCGATCCCACGCACTTTTCCCCCTTTGCCTCTGCGCCTGCGCAGCCGTTTCTGAAGATGCCGAAGCAGAAAGTCGTCAATCCCCGGCGGGCTGTGCCGGAGCTTGCATCGGACGGGGAAGGTAACGGAGGCGATGCAGCGGCAGGTGAAGCGCCGTTTCGCTCACCTGGTGATGCCGCGACGCTGCCTGAGCTGATCCGGTTCATCATCGATCGCAGCGGATACATCAAAGCGCTCGAAGCGGAGGGGTCGCCGGAGGCTTTCAGTCGCATTGAAAACCTGAAGGAACTGGCCAATGCCGCCCACGATGCGGAAGTGCGCGGAGAGACGCTGGCGGATTTTCTCGATCACGCCGCGCTTGCCTCGGATACTGACCAGATCGATCCCAACGCGCGGGTCACGCTGATGACGCTGCATGCGGCCAAGGGGCTGGAGTTTCCGCTGGTTTTCCTCGCGGGGCTCGAGGAGGGGCTGTTTCCGCATTCGAGAACTCTCAACAATCCCGAGGAGCTCGAAGAGGAGCGCCGTCTCTGCTACGTGGGCATGACGCGTGCCATGAATACGCTCATCCTCACACGCGCGCACTACCGCCGCCGCTATGGCAACGACGCCCCGGAGATGAGCGTGCCGTCGCGGTTCCTCGAAGAGGTGCCACCGCAGCTGATCGAAAATCTGGGCGGCCGCAGCCCGGCGTGGTCGACGCCAGGCTATGGATCGGGCTACGGAGCAGGACGCCGTTCTTCGGATGATTTTGAAGGCCGGCACTACAACTACGAGGACGAGAGCCAAGAGACGTACTCGC
>Ga0335073_10011586_pt1 | contig 12385 bp, 13 predicted proteins | sample Lox_Sample_22_FD_207093 | JGI IMG/M metagenome (GOLD analysis project Ga0335073, IMG submission 207093) | Soil microbial communities from Loxahatchee National Wildlife Refuge, Florida, United States - Lox_Sample_2.2 | ecosystem: Environmental > Terrestrial > Soil > Wetlands | place: USA... | reverse complement strand
CATTGGTTGCTACTGCAAGTTCTGGGTTGCCGGTAATCTTCAGTTCGAGCACTCCCAGTGTTTGCACGGTGGCGTCGTCAACGGCCACACTGCTTTCAGTGGGAACCTGCACAATCCAGGCCACTCAGCCCGGAGATGGAGCAGTCTTCGCACCCGCGCCAACGGCCACGCAGAGCTTTACGGTTACGCTGAAAGGCAACGCAAGCTTCGGCTCGATCAATGTTGGCAGTACGAGTCCAGCGATTTCGGTGACGCTCGATGTGTATACCGCGGCAACCCTCGGTAGCGTGTCAGTGTCGACGCAAGGTCTGAGCGGATTGGACTTCGCTGTTAGCTCTGGTGGAGGGACGTGTGCGGTTGGCGCAAGCTATAACTCAGGCTCCACTTGTACTGTGAGTGCGACATTCACACCGGCCCACTCCGGAAGCCGCTATGGCGCGGTCTCGCTTCTGGACGGTTCCGGAAATGTGATTGCAACTAGCTATCTGCAAGGCATGGGAGTGGGGCCGCAAGTTAATTTCCCTCCGGGAACTGAAGGTACAGTTCCGAACGGCGCCTATTATGTTGAGCAAATTGCGTTGGACGCTAATAACGACGTTTACTTGGCGGATGCTGGGGGCAACCAAATCTTAAAGGAGACGTTCACTTCGGGAAGCTATAGCGAAAGCGTGATCCAAACTAGTTCTTTAGCAGGCCCCTATGCAGTATCTATCGACGGAAACGGCAACGTGTATATCGCTGATTCTGGCAACAATCGGATTTTGAAAGAGACGCTGTCGTCCGGCAATTATATTGAGAGCACAATTTCAACTAGTGCCCTGGCGTATCCGGACGGTGTTGCAGTAGATGGAAATGGCAATATCTACATTAGCGACTGCGACAACAACCGTGTGTTAAAGGAGACATTGTCTTGGGGCCAGTACACGGAGAGCGTTGTGCCGACTAGTGCTCTGAATTGTCCTGCTGAGATAGCAGTGGACGGCTTCGGAAATATCTATTTTACGGATTACTACAACAATCGAGTGTTGATGGAAGCCCCTTCCGCAGATACATATCAAGAGACCACAATACCAACGAGCCCGCTAAATTATCCGAATGGAATTGCGGTCGATAACAGTGGCGACATATATGTCGTAGATTCTAATCCTTGGCTTAGAAAGGAAACCGTTTCCGCGGGAAAATATACCGAAGAAATCGTTCCTACAAGCGAGCTCTACTCCGCTCAAGCAGTTGCAGTCGACAGTAGTGGCAACATCTATATCGCTAACGATGGGTTTGGCACGTTGTTAAAGGAGGATTATGTGGACCCTCCAAGTCTTAGCTTCACCAATACGGCTCCGGGAACCACGAGCAGCGACAGCCCGCAGATAGTAACCGTTGAAAACACAGGAAACGCTATACTAGCCTTCCCGATTCCGAGCAATGGAAGCAATCCCGCAATTTCGGCGAACTTTGCTCTCACCAGCAACGGAGCACAATCCTGCCCGGTAATCGAAAGTGGCTCTTCGGCCATGGGTATGCTGGCCGCAGGTCAGTCCTGCTTGCTGCCCCTCAGCTTTACTCCGACTCAAGTGGGATCTCTCAGCGGTTCACTTGTATTAACTGACAATGCACTTAATGCTGCGGCGTCGCAGACCATTCAGTTGAGCGGATCTGGAGTTGAAGGTACGCAACAAACCATTACCTTTGCACCGATCTCAGGTCAGCTACCGGTCCAATATATTAGCGTGACGGCGACGGCCAGTTCGGGACTTTCGGTCACTTTGACATCCGTTACTCCGTCGGTCTGTTGGGTCACATCGTCGTCCTCGGTTTGGCTAGCAATTGCCGGCACCTGCACTATACAGGCAAATCAAGCGGGGAATAGCGTATATGCACCGGCGCCGACCGTGACACAGAGCTTCACTGTCAATTTGAACTCCCAAACGATCGAATATCAGCAAGTGCCTCCGCAAATCATCAATACTTCGGTTCCCACAACGCTTCCAATTTGGAGCACGTCAGGTCTTCCAATCAGTCTAGCTTCAATGACTCCATCTGTTTGCTCAGTGCCGGCATCAACACCAACAGGTGCGCCTGCCATTCTTTTATTAGCTGCGGGCACTTGCACTATCCAGGCAAGCCAGCCGGGCGATGGCGCACTTTACGCGCCGGCGGCGGCAGTGACGTTGAGCTTTACTGTCGAGCCACCGCCTCCGGCAACAAGCACGAGATTTGGTGCAGCGAATATTGGAACCACTAGCGCCGCGATTGCTGTGACCTTGAGCTTCAATGCGGCTGCATCCTTGGGAGGCGTATCAGTTGTCACGCAAGGCGTAACTGGACTTGATTTCGCGAATGCCAGCGGAGGGACGTGCACCATCGGTAGAAACTACGATGCGGGAGCAAGTTGTACCGTAAATGTTACTTTCTCACCAATTTCTTCGGGAGTCCGTTATGGAGGAGTCTCGCTCTTCGATGATTCGGGCAATCCGATTGCAACTGCCTATGTAGAGGGGATAGGGATTGGACCTCAGATAGAGTTCGTGCCGGGTAGCGAAAGCACGGTATCCACCAGCGCTCTGAATACTCCCTTCGGAGTCGCGGTGGATGGAAATGGCAATCTCTACATAGCCGATACGTGGAACAGCAGGCTAATAAAGGAAACGGTCACGTCTGGGGGCTATGTTGAGAGCACTATTCCGGTTGGCACACCGTATCCCGGTGCCGTTGCGATCGATGGAAACGGAAATCTCTACATCGCCGATCCTTCAAGTAACTTGGTCCTGAAAGAGACGGTCTCTGCAAATGGATACAGTGAAATGGTCTTACAAACCAGTACGTTAGACTATCCCGATGCTCTTGCCGTCGATGGCAGCGGAAATCTTTACATCACCGATTCCGGGAATAATCGGGTGCTAATTGAAGCGTCGACGGCAACTGGCTATGCAGAGACGACACTCCCGACCAGTGCGCTTGCCTATCCAAATGGAATTGCGGTTGATGGTAACGGCAATATCTATATCGCTGATACAGACAATGACCGTGTTTTAAAGGAAGGCGTTTCGCTTAGCGGATATACGGAGAGCACATTGCCGACGAGCGCAATAGGGCCAATGGGAGTGGCTGTCGATGCGGGCGGTAGCCTCTACATAACGGACTCCTTCTTCCAATCTTTCGGTTTCAACTCACCCGCAAACAGTGTTCTTAAGGAAACATTATCAGCTGGTACATACATTGAAAGTAGTTTAGCGACCAGCACGCTGAGTGAACCGCTTGGAATCGCAGTCGACTCAAGGGGCAATGTCTATATTGCCGATACTGGTAACAACCGGATCCTGAAAGAAGACTATGCTGACCCTCCCAGCCTGAGTTTTGCTTCGACGGTCGTGGGATCGACGAGCGGCGATAGTCCACAAACTGTCACATTCGAAAATGTTGGCAACGCAGCCCTCACTTTCCCGATACCCACTGCTGGCAGCAATCCAATCGTTCCGGAGAATTTTAGCCTCTATAGCGCTGGACCGCAATCGTGCCCTCTCGTAGTTGCTGGCTCTTCAACTGTGGGGATCCTTTCCTCGGGTCAAAACTGTTCGCTCGTCGTGAGCTTTATGCCTGACGAAACTGGAAACCTTAACGGGACACTCGTCTTGACCGACAATGCTCTAAACGCGAGTGGTCCCAGCTTCGCAACCCAGGGCATTCAGCTAAGTGGGACTGGCACACAAGGTGACCAATGAGGATTGCATTTGCGGCAATAAAGGCCGCGGCACTCGGAGGGTCGCGCAGGCTGCTACTAGCGGAAAGGAAATGGCCAATGTACAGGGTGGTGGATAAGTTGCGCAAGTGTTCTGCGATGATTTCGCTTGGGGTTATGGTCTTCTTCGTCTCTTTCACCGCAGACTGTGTTGCTCAGAACCCCGTTTCCGGTGACTTCGCTTATTCAGGCAACCCGAGCATCGCGGACCAGGTGCAACTGGCGAACGGTCAGAGTCTAAACGTGGAACCGGGAGAGACTTATACTTTTAATGTCACTCTCCTTTCAGGGCCCGGCTATTTCTACGAGCCTCCGAATGGATCAAACCCAATGGGCATTTGGGTTTTTACGTGGCCAGGCTATTCTACTGATAACTATGGCAACGGACCGATTGATACGAATATTTCTCTCACCAACTTTCAGTATATAAGTCCAACGCAAGCCTCGTTTACACTCTCCGTCGCTTCGGGTGCTCCTAAAGGAGTCGACCAACTCTGGCTAAGCAATGGCGCTGCAAGAGCAGTGTTTCCTCTCTTTCTTCAACCTCCGTCGCCTCCTACGCCGCCGACTCAGCCGCCGCAACCGCCGCAGCCATCGAATTGCGGTACTCCACAGATCAATTCCGTGACACCAAGTACATGGATAGCAGGACAGACCTACCCCATCACGATCACGGGGAGTAATTTTGTTACGCCCGCAATGGCTACTGCCAATTCGAATTGCACGGCCAATCAACTGTCGATCAGCGTGCCCACTGGAAGCATCACGCTCTCTGATTTCACCATCATCGATTCGAATAAGATCACCGCAACCGTGCAGCCAGCAGGCACCGACCCTACAGAGACCGCGACCCTCACTCTCTGGGGCAATGTGCCTGTTCAAGTCTTGGTCGCCAAAGCGCCCACTGGCGCTGGAGCAATAGCCGCGTCCGCAACGCCGATGACTAGCACGCCGATCCCTCCTGGAATGCAACAGGTCGCCCAGACGAGCGCGTGGATCTCACCGCTCCTGGTTCAGGCGCAGAATGTGACGCCGACTCTGAATCTCAAACCGGAGCAGCAAGCTGTCATCAATCCTTCCGTGGCGTTGATGGCCAACCTTACCCTCGGTGGAACCTTCCAAATTGCACTCGCAATAGCGGACCGCGATGGTACGATTCACACGATACCCAGTAGCTTTAGCTTGGGAACGTCGGCGCTTAATGGCGATCTTGACCCTAACGCGCTTTTTTCGGCGAACACTGTATTCCAATACACGGACGAACTGAACAATGCCGCCGTGTTTCAAAGTGTGCACCTTGGAACGCAGCAGCTCACCATCACGCCGAATGACCCTGCGATACCACCTGTGAGTGTCACTCTTTCGGTCGAAAATCCAGCGTCACTCGGCAGTTCGCACACTGCATTGGACAGAAGTCTATATCCACTAGCGCATGAAACCGGCCTCCCACCACAAATGATCAAGGGACAAGTCAAAACCGAAGGCGGCTTTAATCCTAAGGCGTGGCGCTACGAGCCGTTGAATGCCTTCGCTGGCGAGTTTGCAATTTCCCAGAAACCTAAAGACTACCGCACGCAGGCACCTTATAGCTCGCTGCGCCTGCCGACGATCGGTGACAGCGCCGATCCGGGGAATTGCGGTGCGAACTACAATTTCACTACCCATGTCGACTCCCGAATTCCGGATCCGAATTGCAGAGGCTTTACACAGGGAGGGACTTTTTCCGAACAGGTGATGAGCGACATCGCGCAAGCGAGTCCCACGATCATGATTCCCGAGCGCGATCCGAACTCAGGAGCGGTACTGACCGGAAGCAACGGCAATTCCCTCACGCGCCCTTTATCGCCGTCCGATCGCTACGTCTCAGTACATGACGTGTTCATTTATAACGACTCAAAAGAAAGATGGACGGCGAATGCCAAGAATCCCGCGCGTGTTGCATTGGTGAGCAATGGAGCCGTCGACTTCAGCTCACAGCTCAGCCTTGCTTCAAGTTATGGCTTGCTACAGGTGACGTATGTCACGGCGCTTGATCAGAGTAGTAGGGGTGGGCAATGGACCGGGAACAACGAAAGCTGCGGTCCCAGCGATCTGCTCGATCCTGATAATCTTTTCGATACTTCGTGCAATCTCGCTCACAACGGCGGCTCACTGGGTATCGGAACACGGATCACCGAGAGAAACTTTGTGGGGCAGAACAGCGCAAGTCCTTCAGTGGCCAATGAGTCTGCACTGGAAGCACTATTCGTGAACGCCTATCAAAGGTACGATCCAGGAAAGACTGGATATGGTAGTACCGTGATCTCAAACACTAGAAGTTTTGAACCAAATCCAACCGGCACGATTTTTGGATCGGGAGAACAACAATGACACGGCAATTCAGGCTACTCGCCTGTATCACATGTATCCTTGCGAGTCCGTTCGCTTTCACTGCGCAGTACACCGATCAGCAGCCAAATACGAGTGCGATGCGGGCCATAGATGCTGCGTTTTTGCAGGACCAAGGGCTCCAACCGACCCTGAAGTCGGGGCAGAGTTCAGTGGTCCAGCCCTACTTTTCCTGTGCTGCGGTGTTCAGCAGGATGCCTGATGGCACCCCGGAGCTGATAGCGGCAGCGTACAGCGGGAAGAGCGACGAAGTTGCCATGCTTAGCTACAGGTCGAGCGAAGCGCGGATTGTTAACGCCGTTAATGACCGCCAATTGGGGTTTGATGGCGGGTCATGCGAGGCCACGGTAGTCAACCTTGCTGATCCAGAACAATCTTCCTCATTGCTCGCTCGGACAGTGGAGATTTCTTTTGGTGGACAAGATTGGTTTTTCCTTTGGGATAGCGGCGCATTGCGGAGCATCACTGCAGTCGATCCGCGAACCGGCTTAGCTCAGAACGGCGTTCTCCCTGATAGCTATATGCACACCACTGAAGTTGTCGACGTCGATCATAGTGGCGCGATGCAGGTTGTCGGGAACAATGGAGACTCCGATAAATTTCCGCAAGATGACGGAATCGCGTCAACTGGGACCGATATTCTTTTCCGTTACAACGGCACAACTTACGCACCGGCGAAGACTTTCCTGTATTTGGAAAGGTACGAGCCCGATCTCCCCAAGTCCCAGGATGAACAGGCAGCATACCAGTCAGGTGCGTCTCCCTGGACACAAGAGCTTTGCATGCACCAAACTCCCGCACCCAACTATCAGCTCAGAGTCATCAATGGAGATCGCGACGGAAGAAATCGGGTGACGAGTGCGAAGGTCGAAGTGAATGGCGTTTTGATAGTACCGTCCGCCGACGTCAACCAAGACGTGGAAATTCTGACGCGAACGATTCAACTGGGAAAAAAGAACGAAATAAGGGTAACCGCTGATGGCCCAGTGAACTCCCACTTGTACGTCACAATTGAATAATTCATTTGCGCGTTCGCGATGCCTGAAGAACTCTGCCAACCAGTATGTGGCAACGAGAGCGCGGGCTGGTCCGATGGTGGCATACGATAGTGCCAATATCCGATCCGGCTAACAGATTCTTCCCAGATCACCTTATCGATCGAGCAAGACGTGCCGATCCAGCGATTGGCGTGGACAAAGACGGCATGGTCCGCGCGCTGCGCGACGGAAATGCGGTCATCACCGGCAAATACGCCGGAGTAAAGGATGAGGTTCGAGTTATAGTTCAATCGAAATAGCTTATTACAGGAATTGTGCGTGAGGTGAGCATGAAATCTTCAATCGTCTCGATCATAGGTGGAGCATTAGTAGCCTTCGGCTGCTGTGCGCTTGCATTCGTATGTTTCCTTGCATGGATTGAGTGGGGGGGGAGGAGTGGTGGAGGCTGGTTCTCCAACGTTGAGTTTTATAAGCTCGCGAGAGACCTGGGAATTGCTATGGCAATTTCGGCTGTAATTGGTTTTGGCGCTATTGCGCTCGGCGTGCGTCTAAGACGCATAAAACGCGCGTAAATGGCGCCCATCCGCAAAGCGTCGATTCTAGAAAATGAAGAGCGCCAAGAACGGGGCTGCAGCAATTCCATGATCGGCGTCGACAAGGACGGTATGGTCCACGCACTGCGTGAGGGAAACGCGGTCATCACCGTCAAAGTCGACGGAGTAAAAGATAAGGTCAGAGTAACAGTTCAATTGAGATAGCACATAGTAGTGAGAATGATTTGATAAGTAGCCTCGCAGAGACTCACTAGTGATGACGGCTCATTGCATATCCACCCATCCTTGTTCCGTTGAGATTTCTTTCTTGTAGCTGTTTTCGGAAGACATTGTGTAGGAGTGAGCTCGGTGAAAGATCACTGAAGTCATAAATTGTCACAGAAAGTGTTCGAAGGTGAACGTGAAGGTATCGATTCTAAGGATTGCCGGCGGAACGCTAATGATCCTGAATTGCTGCGCGGTTGCATTTGGCGGTTTCCTGGCGTGGGTTGGTTTGGGGGGAGATCAGGGAAGTTGGCCGATGCAAATGCCGACGCTTCGTGAAAGCCTGAAATCTGGCGGTGAGGTCTCCGCCGCGATAGGCGCTGGAGCAATTGCCCTTGGTTTCTAGCTGCGCCGCCTCAAGGGCACATCGAAGGATGGGCGCTAGAAACTCGTGACGGATGAGGTTCGAGTAGCAATCGAATTGAGACATGTTGCCACGGGCTTTTGGGCGAGGTGAATGTGAAATCGTCAATTGTCGCGATCATTGGTGGTGTACTCGTGATCTTAGGCTGCTGTGCGCTTGCATCTGCGTGCGTCCTTGCGTGGCTTGCATGGGGAGGAACCCCCGGGGGATGGACCTTAACAGTACCTGAGTTCGCCAGAGAGCTGAAGTTTGATATGGCGATTTCGATTGTGATTGGTCTCGCAGCAATTGCTCTTGGCTGGCGCATAAAGCACATGAAGCAGGGCTTAAGTGGCAACCGCCAGCAAAACAGCAGTTCTAAAGAATGAGGAGCGCCCAGAGCAGTCCCAATATCCGGAATCTCCCGTTCACAGACACTATACAGAATCAGAATGTAAAGTGGTTCGCGATTGGGTCCGACTGGCAAGATATTCCTGGGAACAGTTCGGAACTTCGCCAGTTCTTCAATGAACTCCTCGCGGGGATGGCCCCAGCGGGACCGGTGCCTTCAACGCTATGCAACACCGGTTCGCCTCCGACTATGTTGCGCCTTATCGGAGGCGATCCTAATAATGACGTAATTGTGACGACGACTAGTCAATCGGACAATTCGAGCGGAAACCTGGCAGAATATCTGAACGTAGCACATGCGGCCGTCGACAACCCTGATGTGATCGTGATCCCTGGCTGTGGATCAAGGCTTTCATTCGGTCAAGCTGAGCGTGAACGGGAGCGAAGGTGAGAATACGCATTGGCTTGTGCCGATGGTAACCTATTCCGGCGTGAAGAATCCGATTCGGCTTGGCGACTCCATGCAAGTCTCGTTCACAATTGACCAGAAAACTGCCAATCCGGTCATCCAACTTGACCAGAGCGGCTTTATTCGAGCATTGCGAGTCGGAGAGGCCACGATTACTGCAGATTTCGCGGGAGCACGGGACCAGATTGCTGTTGTTGTTAGGGCGAATTAGTTGGCAAACTTGAATTGATGTCAACGTCCGTGCGATATGGATGTCGGACCTTTGCATTGGTCGGCTCCGTATAGAACGATGGACTGGACCCTGGGGAGGAAGAGATGGGCAGCGGATTGGCAAAGGCCGTTGGTTTTTTTACTTTTGGCCGTTGACATTGATTTCTGTCGCTGGATTTTGCGCTTCCCTGGCTTTAGCTCGCGCGGAGTCAGACGGACGAACCTGTACGACTGCCGGAAGACGAATGGTCTGGGCACGAGCGTTTTTGGGAATAGGGTGTTTAATTTATACTCTTTGCATCTTGCTCGCTGGCAAATTGACTAGTTTGAGCGAACCATGTTATGGCTATTGGCTTGACCACTGGAATGTGTTTCTTGCTTTGATTCTCAGTGCGGAAGTTTCAATGTTTATTGCGATGGTCTATAGTTTTCGGGCACGCGGGCACCGTGGTTGGGTAATTCGAACGGCGACTGTGCTCATAGTTGCCTCGTCGATATTTGTAACCTTTCTATTTCTTTCCCCGGAATGACTTCTTATACGGCGTATTCATGCGTGCGAAGAGTACGCTCGAACCGGCCTATGAAGTGAACATAGTCCGACACCGTGCGCTCCACTTCGGTGAGGCCCACGAATACGGCTAGTTTCGCCGGAAAACGTAACCAGATTAGAATTCGGGTTGGTGGTGACTAATTGGCAACGCTGAGTCATTGGCGCACAACTTGGAGAATTGACAGTTTCAATTACGGTTGTGTATGCAGACAACTCGACTGCAGAACAAAGCGTGGATCTCACTGTCGTACCATCGTCGGCGGGCCTTAAGCAATTCACTATCGATCAGGGCTTTCATCAGGTTGAGCTGAAGCTGAATGAAGACGCAGGTGAGAGTACCGAAGCAGGAATGGGCGACTACGAAGTAGTGATGACATGTTTCACTGATACGAGGGAAATCACAAACGCCAGTACAGGGCAGGTGATTAGCGGTGTCTTCACGTCGACAACATGCTATTAGGAATGGTTATGAAGCGGGTTCTAATGCGGAACAAGACGTCCTCCGCTCATGGTTCTGAGCGACACAAGTGCTCAGCCAACCGAATGGAATCACGGCCTCGATGTATTCGACGCGATCGAACAGACCGGGTCGGCATTCAGGAGCTTACCATGACACTGGATCGCTATGTTGAATTTACTTGCCGGAATAGCTTCCGCATATTGAGAAAGGTCACTGTTCTGTTCTGTATCGTGGTTGGCGTTTGCCATGCACAGGATTGCGGAAACGGAAATATTAGACAAGTTCGTGAGGCTTCACTCCGTCGTGCAGGGATGGTGGTCCTAAACGCAATTAAGCAGAAGAATACCGACGGCCTTTTGAGTTACGTGGGTCGACATGGCGTGGGATTTGGACCCGATAAGACGCGGCTGTCGCGGAATGATCTGCGGAGTCAATTCACTCGCAAGGAAGGCGCATACTGCTTGTTCTTCTCCACAGCTTGTATTCCGTACATGGGCCGCTTCAAGGGCCTTGAACCCGATTCGATCCTATCTGAGTGGAAAATCTCGTACATCGATTGGCTCGGCATTTCCAAGACTTATGCGACTTACGCGGACCTGACCGATGATGCCGGAAGCAGCGGGTGTAGCGGATATTTCAGCGCCAGCGCACAAGCGAAGATGAAGAACGCGCCTGATAATATCGAACTCGATTTTTCTTTCGAAAATGGTAGGTGGTGGCTCGTCGATACCGTGGCGTCGGCCCCATAAATCTGACGGCGCCAATTCGCGTTAATATGCGATCCGCGGCCCGTCTTCAGGTTTGACCAACGTTGTACTGCTCAATTCGTGTGATCAATTTCGACACGCCCATTTGGCGAAGTGGACTCGATAACGGATCCAGTGATGGGTACTGGTCCTATACCTACCAAGACGACTTCAACCGGCTGATGAGCGGCAACGCGACGGCGGGTGTGGACAACGGGCTGATCTTATTAGGGTATTCCCTGAGGAGCCAATCACCTTCCCACTTTCTGCAGTTCAAAACGACTCAATACATCTAGTGGCAAAACGGAGCCCTTTCGGCTACAAGAACGGAGAAGTTTCTTCGCTTCCCGCTTCGTTGTTTTTCCAACATTTGAAGCGCCGTACGTCGCTGTCACGCCGAATCGCGATTGTGACAAATCGCCACTACGCAGAAATCGCGGCTCAGCATTTGGTGACATGGCGGTGACACAGAAAACAAGAAGCCGAGAGGTCTATTCTCGGCTTTCATCTAATCTATTGATTTTAATTGCTTTAGTGGTGCGCCCGGAGAGATTCGAACTCCCGGCCTACTGATTCGTAGTCAGTCGCTCTATCCAGCTGAGCTACGGGCGCACATGCCGCGATTTCAGGACGAAACCGCTGAGAAAAGCCTCACTCAGATTACCAAGGTTGCTGCAGCGGCGCAACGCGGATCGGGCCGCCTGGGCACATGCGGCAGCGCCAGTCCAGGCTCCGCCGGCAATCGCTCGCCTCGCGACGCGCGATATCAGGCCGCGGCAGGAGCGGCAGGTCCCGGCGCAGGCGGCGCAAGCTGTGGAACTTCCTCGGCCAGTTCAAGCCCTGCTTCGCGCACCAGCCTGGTGACCTCAGCCGCATTCAGCCGCGTGGCGTCGTATTCAACTCGCAGCGTGCGGGCGTTCCGGTCGAAATTCAGATGCCGGATTCCGTAAACGTCGCGCGCACGGGCCAGCGCCGTCGCCACCCGCTCGGTGGGCGGAGCGGCATAGTGAAAAAGGATCTCCACCGTCGTCATATTTCAAGGATAGCATTTCGTTTATTTCGTCGCAGCGGCGCCGGGGCGGTCCGTTTACTCGAGTTCACCTGCGGGTTTCACCGGATTCATGGCGAGCGTTTCAATTCGCTGTCGGGATCTTTGCCGCATCGTCAACAACCACAAATGTGACCCCGGCCTTGTCGCTTTTGATCTTGAGACCCAATTGATCTTCGAGAACGCCTTTCCAGAAGCTAAACCCATCGGTGCCAATCTCGGGTCTGAGATCGACGCTGAATTCGTAGATCCCCTCGAGCCCGGTCTT
>Ga0335073_10011585_pt1 | contig 12385 bp, 5 predicted proteins | sample Lox_Sample_22_FD_207093 | JGI IMG/M metagenome (GOLD analysis project Ga0335073, IMG submission 207093) | Soil microbial communities from Loxahatchee National Wildlife Refuge, Florida, United States - Lox_Sample_2.2 | ecosystem: Environmental > Terrestrial > Soil > Wetlands | place: USA: Florida... | reverse complement strand
CCATGCCGATGGTAGCCATCGCGGTAATTTCGGCGGCCGCGCCCTGCCCGTAGGTCAGGTGGTCCTTACCGATCTTCTCGCCCACCGTAACGACGATGCGCTTCCAGCCAATCATGGTGCCCAAGCCGAGCGCCATCGCGACTGCCACCTTCACCCAGGTGGGGATGAACTTGGTCGCAAGGTCGATGTGTTTTTTGTAGTTGGCGAGAATCTTCTCCTCATCGGCTGTGAACGTCGATTTGCCGGATTTCTCAATCAAGCGAATCGCTTCGCTGACCACGTACATGTCGTTGCGGAAGTTGCGGGTCATGTTCGAGGGAACATTCTTGAGCTGCTTGTAGATGGCAGTTTCGTCACCGATGCCGCTGATGACCTGACGCAGCGCCAGCATGGTGTTGGCGTTGAATTCCTTGGTGCGGATGTAGGCGGTCAAATCGTCGCGCGGGTCGCCGACAACGGCGGACGGCTCTACGTGCGTGTTCAGCATCTGGACCGTCTGTTGCGATACTGCGAGAAAATCCTGGGTTTGCGCGGGAGAGACGGCCCGGTTCAAGGCATAGGTTGTGGGCACCGTGCCGATCAAGATCAGCATAATGAGCCCCATCCCTTTCTGACCGTCGTTGGAGCCATGAAAGAAACTGACGCCGGTGCAAGTGAAGACCAGCAAGCCCCGAATCCAGAAGGGCGGCGGATCGCCGGTGGTCGGCGCTTGGTATAACTGGCGGTCCTTAATAATCGCCTTGCAAATCATCAACAGCACAGCGGCCATGAAGAATCCCACCAGGGGCGAGACCAGCAGGGAACGTCCGACGCCCATAGCCTGGCCCCAATCGACGCCGCTGGTGCCTTGCCGGGGATTCATAAGCTGATTGGCGATACCAACGCCGATGATCGATCCGACCATGGTATGCGAGCTCGACGCGGGCAGTCCGAAGTACCAAGTGCCGAGGTTCCATAGAATCGCGGCGATCAGCAAGGCGAAGACCATCGCAAAGCCGGCTCCGCTGCCCACTTGCAGGATCAATTCCACAGGCAGCAAAGTGATGATTGTGAACGCGACGGCGCCCGTGGAGAGCAGGACACCAACGAAGTTCCACATGCCGGACCAGGCGACGGCGAGGTGCGGCTCCATGGAATGCGTATAAATGACGGTTGCGACGGCGTTGGCCGTATCGTGGAATCCGTTCACGAATTCAAAACCGAGCGCGACCAGCAGGGCGACGCCGAGCAAGAGGTACGGGAAGATAGACGTGCCTCGCTCTGCTTGCAAATCACGCGAGAGGCTCAGGACAGTGTAGATAAGACCAACGACGAGAGCCGCTCCGAATACTATCATTCCGATCATTCCGGGGCTTCGTGAAAGTTTTTGGTGTACTGTTGCGGGTGCGGGTGCTGCAGCGGCCATAGTTCTCCTTTGGCCCGAGCAGTATATCCCGCCAGTGTGACGGTCTACTTAGTTTTCGATTACGTTTTGGTGACTGAGTAGTGTCCCAGAGTTTCCAGGACGAACCCGTTGAGCCGGTAGCGAGGTTTGGCGCCGCGAGCCAAAATCGAGTCACACCACTCGATTCCGCGGCGAGTGGCCTGGCGCTGCTCCTCCCACCAGGGGCTGGTGCCGCCGGAGCTGTAAAAGTCGTGGCAGACCGCGAGATGCTTGCGGAAACCGGCCATGAGGCGGCTGGTATAGTGCGCAGTCACCGCATTCACGTCCTCGCCCGCGACCGCGGCACGGATGACGGCGGACGCCAGGATCGCTTCGCGGGCGGCGTTTCCGGCGCCCTCTCCGCAGAGTGGGTCGAAGGCCAACGCCGCAGTACCACAGGCGAGCCACTGGTCAGAGCAGAGCGATCCGGCGATGCGCGGATGCGAAGGGAAGCTGCTTCCTTGCGCCAGGATTTCCAGGACTTCGTCCGCGATCACCCGGCTGCGCGCGAGTTGCGACTCCACCGGCCCACCCACCGACAGCAGCCACGCGCACTTACCGGTAGGCAACAAAAACAGCCAACCGTCGTCGAGCGATTCGATCCAACAGGTTTCCGGAGGTGATTCTGGTTGTAGCTTCACCTGGGCCACGTTGGCGACCCGCGAGCCAAAGTTCCTTTCTTCGACGGTCTCGGGAAGGGGACGCGCGGCGAAGACAGTCCAGGCAACGTCTGTTTCGCTGCAGCCAGGCGACTCGGAAAGCGCGGGCTGCGGGATGTGCCGCAGCAGTGCTTCTTCGGACGTAACCACGGCCGAATGAGGTAGTACGACCGGCTTGGCGCCTGGGCCCCAAGCCACAACGCGCCGGCGCACATGGGATAGGCCCTCGAACAGATCGGGCCGCGCGAAAACGTCCTGGAGGAGCTTCTGCGTGGCTTCGCTGATCATGATGGCGGGGAGCTTGGGGCGAAATGGTCCGTCCACGGCCACGCTCAGGCCGGCTTGCCGCAACAAGCGAATGCAGCCTGAGGCGGCAATGCCATCGCCTCGGACAAGAATCCTGCCGCCCATGAGAATGAAGGTTTACGGGAGCAACTTCGGTGGCGGAGGAAGAGGGATTCGTTCTTTTGCGCCTCTCCTCACCTTCATAAGTTACACATTCTGCGTTCTGCCAGTCAAGCCAGAACAGTCAAAGTCATTTCCGGCCAATTGCGAAGGTCGCCGGGAGCTGTGTGATCCGTAGGGCCTGTTGGCGGCCGACATTTTATCTCGCCGTTGCATCAGCCCTTCATATCCCTTCAATGCCTCGCGAAAGTTGACTTCTGCCGGACCGTACTTGCCTTGTTCGAACTGCGCTCGTCCCAGCCTTATCAAGGCTTGTTGGTGCGGATTACGAACCGTTTGTGCGCGATTTTGCGCGAAACAATTGCCACTGCGAGCTGGCCCGATCCTAAGGTTCTACCGTCGGCTTGGCACAGAATGATCCGCCTGGAGTCTGGCACGCCATTCGACGGCCTCGTCTGGCTTCCCCCAGTCAGTGTATAGATGGATGATCGCCTCTCGAGCGTCGGTAAGGAATGGGCGATCCTCCACGGGTATCGAGCTGCGGACCTGCATCATTCCTTCGTATCCCGAAAGCAAAAGCGGCTCCGCTTCCGTGAATCTTCGCTCCATCGCCAGAGCCGCGCCGAGGAGGCTTTGACAATGAAACCGCTGCCATGTCTCCAGGCCGGCTGTTTCGAATCCGTCGAGAGCCGGGCGGAGAGTACTCTCCGCTTCCGAGTATTGCTGTTCCTGGAACTGGACCATGCCGAGCAGGACCGCGCTGTTAAGAGTGGCGGGGTTATTGTTGCCCAGCATGCGGCCGCGGCCATCTCGCACGTCCCGAAACAGAGCTTCGGCCTCCGGGTACTTGCTCTCCAGACGATAGACCATCGCCAGATTGCTCATTGCGGCGAGCGTGTTGGGATGATCCTTGCCTGCAACGCGGCGGCGGATGTCTATGGTCTTTACAAACAGAGCCTCTGCCTCGGGGTATTTTCCTTCCTTGCGGTATAGAGCCGCCAGATTATGCATGACATCCAAGGTTTTGGCGTGCTCCTCGCCCAAGACGCGCCGCCGGATCTCTAAAGCCCGATTGTAAAGGTCCTCGGCATCGTGGTATTTACCTTGGTTGCCGTAAGCCAACGCGAGATTGTTCATCACCGAGAGAGTATTGGGATGCTCGTCGCCTGAAACACGACGGCGAATGGCGAGTGCCTTGACTAGAAGCGACTCGGCCTGAGCGTATTTGCCCTCGTCCATATAGCAGCCTGCCAAGTTGTTCATCACAATCAAGGTATCGGGATCGCTCTCGCCCACCAAGTGTCGCCGGGTTTCAAGCACCTCGGCGAGGAGCGGCTCAGCCAGCGCACTCTTGCCCTCGTCGCTATAAAGGACCCCCAAGTTATCCATAACCGTTACGGTCTCCGGATCCTGTTTGCCTGCAACACGGCGTAGAACCTCCAACGATTTAGTGAACATTGCCTCCGCGGGTGCATACTTGCCTTCGGCATCATAAACCTGCGCCAGATTGTTCATTGCATCCAGGGTCTCTCTGCTGTCCTCCCCGAGAAACCGGCGCCGCAGTTCCAGGGCCCGCTCCATATGCCGTTGCGCTTCTGGCAACAAGCCCAGATCCAGGTAGGCCCTGCCGATCGTCTGACGGATGGAAGCTTCCACCAACGGCTGGTTGGAGAACTTCCCCTCGATCCTGGCCGCTGCCCGGTCCAACGCGGTCCGAACCTTGAGTTCGGGATCAGGTTTCGTGGCGGGTGCAGCCTGAGTGTTCGGGCTCGCCTGAGCCAGCAAGTCTTTTTGCAAAAAGTCACTGATCGCCTTTGAGGTTGCCGATTCCTTATCCGCCCTCTGTGTCTCAGCGACGGCGCGATTCCGTTCCTCGACAGCCTTGGCCCCCGCTGCGGTGGCTGCCCGTTGCGACTGTAATGCCCGATCGCGCTGCTCCGTCGCCAGTCGCTCTGCGGTAGCAGCCCGGTCCCGCTGCGCCAGCGCCGCTTCCGAAGCTCGGTTCGCCCGAATCGCTTCCCATGTGCTAACCCAGATCCCCGCCGACAGCACCAGAAACACTGCCGCCGCTCCGCCCACCAGCGCCCGGTGCCGCCGCGCGAATTTTTGCAATTGATACACGGTGCTGGGCGGCCGCGCCGTAATCGGTTCGTCGTTCAGGTAGCGTTGAATGTCGGCGCCAAAATCCGCTGCCGATTCATAACGGCGCGATTTGTCCTTCTCCAGCGCCTTCTTGGCGATCGTCTCGACATCGCCTCGGTAGTTTCGATCAATCCTGCTTAGACTTGCCGGCTCTTCGTTCCGGATGGTCTCGACTGCGTCCGGCAACTGCCGATGATTCACTTCGTAGGGCGGCCGTCCGCACAAAAGTTCATAGAGGATCACTCCTAGCGCATAGACATCGCTGCGAGTGTCCACTTCGAGTGGATCGCCCAGCACCTGCTCAGGACTCATGTAGGCCAGCGTCCCCACTATCTGTCCCAAACCAGTCTGCATCGTCGGGGGTGCATCTGCCTGTTGTGCGTCTGCCTGTGTCAGGCGCGCCACGCCGAAATCCAGAATCTTGGGCTGCCCCAACTCATCCACCAGAACGTTGCCCGGTTTCAGATCCCTGTGAATCAATCCCCTCTGATGCGCGTGATGCACTGCCTCACACACCTTCACCATTAGGGCCAGGCGTTTGGGCGTGTTGAGATGTTGAGCTTCCGCGTATTCGTTCAGGGGAAAGCCGCGGATGAACTCCATGGCGAAATATGGCTGCGGCCCGAAGCCGGTATCCGCTGTATTGGATTCGTAGATTTGGGCGATGCCCGGGTGTTGTAAACGAGCAAGAGCTTGCGATTCCTGGCGGAAGCGCCGCAATTGATCCGGCGCCGCCAGCCCGAGCTTGATCATCTTCACAGCCACGATCCGCCGCGGCTCTTCCTGCTCAGCCTCGTACACCGTGCCCATACCGCCTTCACCGATAACTCGAAGAATTCGATAGCGGCCGATCATTGCCGGGTGTATTCTTGCCTCTTGCACGTTGGTAGAGCCAGCCAGCTCCCTGGCTGCGACCACGAGCGCCGGCGCTTCGAGGAAAACATCCGTCTGCCGCGCCTGCGCGAGCAGCGATTCCACTTCTTCCCGAAGCCATTTGTCGCCGCTGCACTCTGCTTCAAGGAAAGCTGACCGCCGGCTCTCTTCCTGCTCCAGTGCCGAATGGTATAGCTGCTCGATTTTCCGCCAGCGCTCAATTTCCAAGTGGGTGCCCCCGGCTCAGCTCGCGACGCAGCCAGCTCTTTGTAATGTTCCAGTCTTTTCGAATCGTTTCTTCCGATACCCTGAGCACTTCGGCCGTCTCTTTCAACGTCAGGCCGCCGAAAAAGCGCAGTTCAACGATCTCGCTCTTACGCGCATCCAGTTCCGCTAAAGTCTTCAAAGCGTCGTCAATCGCGACCACATCGTCGGTCGACGTTCCCCAAGGCTTGCCGTCCTGGTCGAGCGCCAGGTTCTGAGGAAGCTCCAACACCGGCGCATCGCCGCCACGCTTCTGCGCGTTCTGCACACGTGCCCAATCCACCAAAATACGGCGCATCACGCGGGCAGAAATGGCGAAGAAATGGGCCCTTCCCTGAAAATCCGCCGGTCCGGCGTTCGCCAGCCGCAGGTACGCCTCATTCACCAGGGCAGTCGCTTGCAGTGTGTGCCCAGGGCGTTCCTGGGCCATATAGTGCCGCGCGAGCCGGTGCAACTCGTCATACACCAGCGGTATTAGCTTGTCCAGCGCGCTCTCATCGCCCTCGCTCCAGGCGTGCAAAAGCTGGGTGACCTCTTTACCTGACGAGGCCATCTTCTGTCCTTTCCACAAGTCGGTATCAAGCATCGTATCATCCCGTGTCTGGCTTTGCGGGCACTATCTAAAAACCAACCGGGCGGGGTTGGGTTTTTGAACAACTTTTACGCCTTAGCAATAGAACGCGGGAAAACGAACACCCGCCCCGAGAGTTTCTTGGAGACGAACTGAGGACGAAGGACATGACAAAGAATAAATGTTTCAGCTTAAAGCGATGTTTACCTTCCAATATCGGATTGACAGGCGCGGCTCTCTGTGTCGTTACCATGTTGGGCAGTACGCCGGCCTTTGCGCAGACGCCTTTCACTACCGGAATCCGCCTCGCAGATCACACGCCGCCCCAGGTCCTCAATAGGACGGCGACCTTCGTCGAGCACTACGACCCCACTCGGAAACTGCGGCTGTCGTTTGCCATTGAGCCGCCGCACCTCCAGGAAGAAGAGCAGTTTATCACCGAGTTGCAAACCAAAGGCTCACCGAGTTTCCACCAGTTCCTGACACCGGAGGAATGGAACGCACGCTTCGCCCCAACGCCGGAAACCGAGCAGGCCGTTGTCGACTGGGTTACGAGCCAGGGCTTCACCATCACCCATCGTTTCAACCACCGCCTCGTCGTTTCGGTCGAAGCTCCGGTGGGAGTGATTGAGAACGCCCTGAATATCACAATCAACCGCTATCAGCTTCAAAACAAGATTTATTACTCGAACGACCGCGATCCGCTGGTTCCCTCGCAACTTTCGGGTGTCCTCACCTTCATCGAAGGCCTGAACAACATCCAGGGGATGCGAAGAGCGGGCAAAGGCCCGGACCCGGACCCGGACCCTGGGCCGGACTACTCGGAGGGTCCGGCCCTTTCGCACGGCGCGACTTTTCAAGCCGACGGCGACCCGTCCAAATTGCCTTCACGGAAACCTGCCGCAAACCTGATCGGCCCTGCCCCTGCACTCGACTCTCCTCAGCAAAACTGGTTTACAGGGCCGCTCTTCACCGACTATACAAACGGCGGAACAAGCATGAACCCCCTGGCAATGCTGAGCGAGCAAGCCTACAACTACGAAGGCTTGTATAATCTCGGCCATTGCTGCAACCCGTCGAACCAAAATCCCAAGCCGGTGGCGACCTCCATTGCTGTCTTCGAGACCAACGCAGACTTCCTGGATTCGGACATAAAGGGATTTCAAAAGGTCTTCCCGTACCTCGCCTATGACTATGACCGTTGGACCGTCGATGGGCCGGTCACCTGCGGCAAGGGGGTGACTGCACCTTGCCCCAGCAGTGAGGCCACGCTCGACGTAGAGTGGGCGATCGCCACTTCCAACAACTTCGGTCCTGTGAGCGGAACCGCGAAGATCCGTGTATACGAAGGCGGCCCCGGCGCAACATGGTCGGACTTGTTCTCGTCGGTTCTGGAGAACAATGACACGCGCGTGCTGACTGCAAGTTATTCGTGCACCGAGCTGGGTCTCTATGTCGGCGTGTCCTGCTCGGCGACCAGCCTGCAGGCGTTCCATACGTTTTTTGACCACATGGTCGCCCAAGGTTGGACCCTGATTGCCGCTTCCGGCGATCGCGGCGCTACCGATAACTGCAGCAGCACCACTGTCTCCTATCCGTCCTCGGATCCCGATTTTGTGAGCGCCGGCGGAAGTGTCCTTAGCCTCGACTCGAACGGGGTGTGGCAGGGCGAGGTCGCCTGGACGGGCGGCACGAAGACCGGCTCTTGCAGTAAAAACGGCGGCGGCAGCGGCGGCGGTTTTAGCGTAGTTTTTCAAACTCCGTCCTGGCAGAGCGCCCTCGACGTTCCTATGCGCGCGGTGCCCGACCTTGCGCTGAATATGAACAACGAGAGCGTTTTCTTTCAGGGATCACTCGACGGGAGGGGCGGCACCAGCATCGTAGCGCCGGCACTCGCAGGTTTCTTCGCGCAAGAGAATGCTTATCTTTTGGCGATCGGCAACATTTGCGGCGGTGGTGGCAATGCCCCGTGCGCGCCGGTCGGGAATCCAAATCCACTCCTCTATGAAGAGGGCACCGTAGGCGGCGCCAGCCATTATCCGTATTACGACATCACCTATGGCTGCAACTCCAATGACGTGACTCAAGCCAACCCAGCCCTGACGTTCTTTTGTGCGGTTGCCGGCTACGACGAAGTAACGGGTTGGGGCTCCGCAAACATGATGCAGCTCGCCTGGGCTCTGAACTGGTTCATCATTCCGGCAAATGGATTTCCCACAGTCGACTTTCAAGGGCCGGAAACCCATAAGTGGTACAACTCTGAGCAAAAGGTCTCCTGGAAAATTGTTGATAGCGGTGGCGATCATCCCGGAACGGGCATCGCCGGCTTTACACAGGGCTGGGATTCGATTCCGGATGACTCCGCGACCCAACCAACGGGCGGCTCCGGCGACTCCTTCTGGGACGGACCTCAGTTCACGAACATACATCAAGGATGCATTTCCTTGCTCGGCAAGGAGTGCCAGGGCGGCGTCTCCCAGGGTTGCCACGTCGCTCATGTCCGCGGCTGGAACAACCAAGGAGGCACAACCGGGGACTCAACTTACGGTCCGATCTGCCTGGACACAACTCCTCCGGAGACACAAGCCATTGCCTCCGGCCTTCAGAGTGATGCTAGCTATACGTCTCCAGTGACCATAACGCTCGTCTCCAACGACAATGTAAACGGAAGCGGCGTTGCCTCGACGACTTATTCAATTGACGGCGGGCCGAAACAGAACTATACCGCGCCGTTTACGATTTCGACGCCAGGATTTAATTCCGTTACTTACTTCAGCACGGATGTGGCGGGCAATGTCGAAGCAAGTCAAACTTTTTCATTCACCAGCATCGCTCCGACGACGACTACGCTGACGTCGTCTACCCTTACCTCGGTTTTCGGCAAGACGGTCACATTTACGGCTACCGTAACTGGCGCCTTCGGATCGGCGCCTTCCGGCACAGTAACTTTCTTAGACGGGGCCAAGAAACTGAACGCCAGCACGATGAAGGCAGGCACAATCACGTATTCCACCGCCTCGCTTCTTCCAGGCACACACAATGTGACCGCCGTCTATGCAGGCGATGCACTCAATCTGACCAGTACCTTCAGCTCTGTTGCCGTAGTCGTCGAGGATTCGACAACCACCAAGCTCTCCTCTGGGTTGAATCCTTCGATCTACGGAGAGAACATCACCCTGACGGCAACCGTAGCGGCGACCCATGGCGGAAGCGTGGCCGGAACGATGACCTTCTATGATGGCGCCACTACGCTCGGAACACAGACGCTCAATTCCTCGAACCAGGCCACCTTCTCTACCGCCGCGTTGGCCGGAGGCAACCACAGCCTGAAGGCCGTGTACGCCGGCAATACATCCGCTGCGGGAAGCACCTCGCCCGTGCTGACGCAGGTGGTGAAACCCGCTACGACAACGACAGGCCTCGCTTCGTCTCTCAACCCGTCCGTGTACGGCCAGGCTGTCCAGCTGACGGCAACGATCACGCCCGTTGACGGCGGAACGGTGACCGGTACGGTGACATTCAAAGACGGAAGCGTGACGTTGGGCAACGCTTCGGTGGGAGCAAACAACACTGCGGCTTTCTCCACAACGCGGCTTGCCAAAGGGTTCCATAGCCTGACTGCGGTTTATGGCGGCAGCCCCAACACCTTGGCCAGCACCTCACCGTCTGTCTCGCAGCAAGTCACCATCGCCTCCACTACGGCGGCGTTAAGCTCCGATGGGAGTCCTTCGGGTTGGGGCTCGGCGGTCACAATCACGGCAACCATCACCTCAGCCTATGGCGGCGCCGTCACTGGCACCGTGACGTTCAAAGAGGGAACGACAACGGCCGGAACAGGAAAGGTCAATCCAGCGACCGGTACCGCGACTTACTCGACCGCAGTACTGTCACTCGGAACGCACACTTTTACCGCGGTGTATTCGGGTGACGCGAATAACCAGGGTTCGGCGGCCGCGGCGTTCAACCAGACCGTGGTGAAGGCTACGACCAGCACAATTGTGAAATCCTCGCTAGATCCTTCGAGTTGGGGCCAGAGCATAACTTTGACCGCTACCGTTGTACCCGTGAATGGGACCGGCGAAGTCACCGGGACGGTCACCTTCAACGACGGCCTCGAACCACTAGGCACCGCAACGTTGAGCCACAACCAGGCCAGTTTCACCACGAGCTCACTTGCGGTCGGGACACACACAATGTGGGCGTCCTACGGAGGGGACGCGGACAACAACGCGTCCGATTCGGTGACTTTCACGCAAGGGGTCAAGCAGGCGGCGACTTCAACTACGCTTGCATCGTCGCTCAACCCGGCGAAAGCAGGTCAGCCGATCACGTTTACCGCAACCGTGAAGCCGAAGTTCGGCGGAACCGTGACGGGCACGGTCACCTTCATGAATGGCATCGCCGGTCTTGGGACGGCCACGACTCTCGGGACAGGCACGATCGACGCCACTACAGGCACCGCCACATTTGCAACCGGAAATCTGCCGGTGGGGACGCAGGCGATCACAGCGGTCTATAACGGAAACGCCAATCTGTTGTCAAGCACTTCTGTGATTCTGAAGCAAACGGTAAATCATAACTAGGAACTTGTAGGGGCTGTCAGGCCCCGTTTCTCAACAAGCCGCTTGTGCCGGGCGCGGGGAGAAGGTCGAACTCGATTCGAGCTCCCCGTTCCCGGCCAATATGTTCCGCGTCGATGGTCCCCAGCGATTCGCAGAAATAGCGGCCCATCGTTGCCGGGTCGCCGAATGGAAGATGCTTTCGATTCTCAACCAGCGCTCGTCCGGCATCACGGTGCCCCCCGGGTGAGTTCGCGGCGAAGCCAACTCCTGGCTAATCTCCAGTCGCGATGCACGGTCTCGACAGATACTCTGAGGACATCTGCGGTTTCTTTGACGCTCAACCCGCCAAAAAACCGCAACTCCACCACCTGGCTTTTGCGTGAATCGATATCCGCCAGAGCGCGCAGTGCGTCGTCGACCGCGACCAGGTCTGTTCCCGGCTGTGCGGCGGCCATCAATGCATCACCGAGTTCCAGCTTAGGCACATCCTTTCCGCGTTTCTCTGCCTGACGGGAACGAGCCCAATCCACGAGAATGCGCCGCATCATTTGGGCGCACACGGCGAAGAAATGTGTGCGACCCTCCCAGTTGGGGTGCGCGAACTCCACCAGCCTCAGATACGCCTCATTCACCAGGGCGGTGGTTTGCAGAGTATGGCCTGGACGCTCGCCCGAAAGGTAGCGCCGGGCCAAGCCGTGCAACTCGCTGTATACCAGCGGCATCAGTTTTTCGAGCGCCTGCTCGTCGCCTCGGCTCCACTGCTCCAGCAGTTGCGTGATGTTGCCTGCCTTTGGCTCCATCGTGTCTCTCGGCGGATCGGGCGCTTTAGAAGATAGACTAGCATTTTGCGTGGCGTTTCTCTCACGCTCAGTCGCGAATTGACAGGCTGAACTAGGTTCCAGTACCCACGAAAAAAGAGCGGCCATTGCAGTTTTCGCCGGGTTTTCCGCCCTAGAGAATATGGACGCGGATTTCTCCACCGCGACCAGGAGGGAACTTGTCCAAAAAGATGTTGGGATCGACCGGTCTTCGCGGGACTCTGCTGGCTGCGGTCCTCTTTCTTCTGGGCGGTGGAATGCTTTCCGCGCGCGCCGATACGTTCGATCTGACCTGGACGGGAGCTTTCGGCCCGGTAGTGCGACTCTCACTGCGACACTGGTGAGCACCGGCGAATACCTGGTCACAAGTTTGACCGGTACGCGGGACGGTAACTCTTCCGCTGCTCGGTGGCGCCTTGATCGCGATCGGGGCCGTGCGCCGTCGTTTCGCGTGATTTCATCGCCCGAGGCTTCGTGGGGTAACTCGCTAACGTGCGCAGATCTATTTGCCCAGGTCACGTTCCGGTGCTCACAAAAGAGTGCCGGAGATTGCAGTTTTCGCCAACATTTTCCGCTCTAGAGAGTATAGGCGCGAACTTCTTTGCTTCGCGTCAGGAACAAGACTCGGAGGTGTTCCGCTCCGACAGGCCGCGGCCCTCGGGGTTTTG
>Ga0335073_10011582_pt1 | contig 12388 bp, 10 predicted proteins | sample Lox_Sample_22_FD_207093 | JGI IMG/M metagenome (GOLD analysis project Ga0335073, IMG submission 207093) | Soil microbial communities from Loxahatchee National Wildlife Refuge, Florida, United States - Lox_Sample_2.2 | ecosystem: Environmental > Terrestrial > Soil > Wetlands | place: USA... | reverse complement strand
GCTCACCAGTGAGATCCGCCGGGCGGTCGTGAAAGACGATTCGCTTTCGACGCTGGCGCACAACGTCAAGATCATTACCGCCAACGGCAGCGTCACACTGCGAGGCCCGGTGCAGAACGAGGCTGAAAAGACCTCGATCGCAGACAAGGCCAAGGCGCTCGCCGGCCCAGATAAAGTCAACGACGAGCTCGAAGTAAAAGCTCAATAACAGGAGAGGTCATGGCAATCAAAGCAGTATTCGGTATCGCGAAGACTGAGACGCAGGCGATCCAGATCGCCGATGGTCTCAAAGCCGCGGGCTTCAGCGAGAATGATATTTCAGTCCTTCTGCCCGATAAGCAGGGAACTCGCGACTTTGCTCACGAGCAGCATACCAAGGCGCCCGAAGGCGCGACCGCTGGAGCGGGAACGGGAGCAATCCTGGGCGGCGCGCTCGGATGGATGGTCGGTATCGGAGCACTGGCTATTCCGGGGCTTGGCCCATTTATCGCCGCGGGTCCGATCATGGCGGCACTCGCCGGTGCGGCCGGCGGCGCTGCGGCCGGTGGCGTGACCGGCGCCCTTATCGGCTTCGGTATCCCCGAGTACGAAGCCAAGCGCTACGAGGGCAAGGTCGCCAGCGGTAACATCCTGCTGTCGGTCCATACCGAGGACGGCAAGGAGCGCGATCGCGCCAAGAAGATTTTCGAGGCGCTCGGCGCCGAGGACATTTCGTACACCGGCGAAGCGTCGGTGCCCAAGGAAAATAAAGCGCCTGCCCACCACTAACCGCCTGACGAGCGGGTGAGATCGCCACGATTTCGCCCGCTCCCTTCCAATCTCTTTGCGGTCATCTTCAATCGATCGCCCAGTTTGGTCGCTCTCTTCACGGCGTGGTATGAGATGCGCTGCGGCGACTCTGGCCGAGGAGAGTTTGATATGGCGATTCAGATTGACGGTTCGTGCGATCCCAGGTTCAATCGCGTCAAGGATGCGTTTGCGCAGAATTTCGAACGCGGCGTTGAGGTTGGCGCCGCGGTGGCGATCACAATCGACGGCAAGCCGGTCGTTGATATCTGGGCTGGTCATGCCGACAAGGCCCGCACGCGGCCGTGGACTCGCGATACACTGGTTAATTGCTATTCGACGACCAAGGGCGTGACGGCAATTTGCGCTCATCGCCTGGCTGGCGAGGGCAAGCTCGATATCGATGCGCCTGTCGCGAAGTACTGGCCGGAATTCGCGCAAGCCGGAAAGGCGAAGCTGCCGGTGCGCTATCTGCTCAGCCATCGCGCCGGACTCGCAGCTGTCAGCAAGCCGCTCCGCCCCGACGATATCTACAACTGGGATACGATGTGCACCGCGCTCGCCGAGCAGGAGCCGTGGTGGGAGCCGGGAGCAAAGCACGGTTACCATGCGCTCACATTTGGATGGCTCGTCGGCGAAGTGATCCGGCGTATCTCGGGCAAGACGCCGGGACGCTTTCTGCACGATGAGCTGGCGGGTCCGCTCGGACTCGATCTGCATATCGGCCTCGATGCGAAGGACGATGCGCGTACTGCCGACATGATTCCGTCGCCGCCGCTGCCGCCGGGCGCGCCGAACCTGTTTGCCGAGATCGCGAAGAATCCCGAAGGCGTGATGGCGAAGGCATTCGCGAATCCGCCGGTGCTCTCGATGCCGGGACTCGACAACACGCGTGGTTGGCGCGGCGCGGAGATCCCCGCCGCCAATGGTCACTTCACCGCGCGCGGACTGGCGCGCCTTTACGGTGCGCTCGCGCGCGGCGGCGAGCTCGACGGCGTACGGGTCGTGGCGCAGAAGCAGATCGCGCATTGCTCGGAAGAACAGTCCCTCGGTCCCGACGCGGTGATCATGGGAATCTCGACCAGGTTCTCGCTGGGCTTCATGATGTCGCAGCCGTCCGCCGCGTTCGGTCCCAATCCCAAAGCGTTCGGCCATCCTGGCGCGGGCGGTTCGGTCGGCTTCGCTGATCCAGAGGCGAAGGTCGGATTCGGCTACACGATGAACCAGATGCAGATGGGCCTGCTGGTCGATCCGCGCGCGACTGCGCTGATGGACGCGTTCTACGCGTCGCTCTGAGTGAGATTGCGATGAACGTGAAGAGCGAAGGCAGTTGCGATCCGCGCTTCAAGCGCGTCAAGGAAGTCTTCGAGTCAAACTTCGCCGCCGGACTCGAGGTTGGCGCCGCAGTGGCCGCGACCGTCGATGGCAAGTCCGTCGTCGATCTGTGGGCTGGGCATGCTGACCAAGCCCGCACGCGTCCCTGGCAGCGCGATACGCTGGTCAACGTCTACTCGACGACCAAGGGTATCACCGCGATCCTGGCGCATCGCCTCGTCGATCAGGGCCGGCTCGATCTCGACGCGCCGGTAGCGAGTTACTGGCCTGAGTTTGCGGCAGCGGGAAAGGCGAAAATTCCTGTTAACTATTTGTTGAGCCATCGCGCCGGCATGGCCGCCGTGCGCAAGCAGCTTCCGCCCGACGGGTACTTCAACTGGACGCTGATGTGCGATGCGCTCGCCGCCCAGGAGCCCTGGTGGGAGCCCGGCACGAAGCACGGCTACCATGCGCTCACCTTCGGGCATCTAGTCGGCGAGGTGATTCGGCGCATCACGGGCAAGACGCCAGGCACTTATCTGCGTGAGGAAATCACCGGGCCGCATGAGCTGGATATTCATATCGGCGTCGGCGCGAGTTTCGATTCGCGAATCGCGGACCTTGTTGCGGCGGCGCCTCCGCCAGCGGGTGCCCCCGACCCGATGGCGCAGATGGCGAGCGATCCCGAATCGGTCAGCTACAAGGCGATTGCCAATCCCGTGCCGGTGATCGATTCAAAATTGGTGAACAGCCGCGCCTGGCGGGGCGCCGAAATTCCCGCCGCCAATGGTCATGCGACGGCGCGCGATCTCGCGCGCCTCTACGGCGCACTGGCCATGGGCGGCAAGCTCGACGGGCGTCAGGTTCTAACGCCCGCGAGCATCAGGCGTGCGCATACCGAGCAGGCGGTCGGCCTCGACGCGGTCCTCGGGCAGAAAACGCGATGGGGCCTCGGCTTCGCGCTGACGCAGGCCGAAACGCCGCTCGGTCCGAATCCGCATACGTTCGGCCATCCAGGAGCGGGCGGTTCGATCGGCTTTGCAGATCCCGATGCCCACGTCAGCTTCGGCTACGTGATGAATCAAATGGGCGCGAACGCGTTGATCGATACACGCGCTGCTTCACTGTACAACGCACTGTTCGAAGCGCTCTGAGACGCCGCGCGCCTAGAGTTCGTAGAGTTGGTAGAGCGCCGAGCGCAGCTTGAAAAAGTGCGTCATCGACGCGAGGTAGCGCACCCGCCAGACCGGTGAGATCTTGTCGTGCTTCAAATCGAGCTTGAAGCGGCGGCCAATCAGATCGTAGGCGAGCTTGATACGCTCAAAAATGTCATCGCCCGTCCCCGGGCGCGTGTTGCCGACCAGACCGATCGTGCGCATCAGTTCGGCAGGATAGGCAGCCAGCGCGACGAGGCTGTCGGCGAATAGCTCGTCGGGCGCATCGATATGGGCAGACAGGTTTCCTTCCATCAGCGCGACCGTGGTCTGCGTCTCGCCGACCAGCGATCCATGGATGAAGTGGCCGAGCTCATGACCCAGGGTCGCCGCGACTGCGCCAGGATGGTGCGCGGTGTTGAGAAAGATCACGAATTTATCGCCGCTTTTGAGATTGGCGCGGCAAAAAAAGCCCCGCAGCGCCAAACCCGCTCCGCGACGATAGGGCTCGGTGCGGAGCTCGATTTCGCGTGGACCGAAGATGCGCGACATGTGCGAGAGCATCTCAGGACTGTCGTCGAGGCTTTTCCAATCCGTGACGTAGGGACGGAGTTCGTTATTCGCGATGAGCGAAAGCTCGCGCAATAGCGGCCGCGCGGGGAGCCCAGCTGCCGCGAGATAGTTGGCGCTCAGGATCTTCTTGAGGTCAGCGAAATGACTCAGCACTCGCTGCCCCAGCGACTGGAACGGGATGCGGGTTTCGGTGAGCAGGCGCGAGACGAGCGCATCGACCTCGCGCGCGACCATAGCATCCGGGGCGCGACCGGAAAGTCGCCTGCCGATTCGTGGCGATTGGGCGAGGGCGGCACTCATAACATCACCAAGCGCCTTTCGCTGGTCCCGAAGGAACCGCACGTAGCCATCGGGTGGCTACGCTCTGCGCTACTTTAAATTATCTACCGCTAAATTAAGCGAGTTCCAAGCGATAATTCCATCAAATCGTCATGCTAAAAGGCGAAAAGTCCAAGATCGTCGGATGAATTGAAAATTCTGGCTTGCGCTTTGAATGATCGATAGGTTGCGACCCCAGTAGCAGGCCGCGATCTAATCTCCGAGAAAGGGTACGAAATTCGAAAACATTTTGAGCCTGAAATTGCATTTTTCTTCCCAGCGTGAGCGCCAACGTGCGAATTGTTTGTTTTTGCTTACTATTTGTCAAGGCTGCTTGCGTTGCTGGCTCGTAACTCTCCTCCTCGTCAAAGCGTCCCGCCCCCGTTTTTGCATTCAACGGCGTCGGGAAAGGCCATTTCGACCGGGTTGCGGCAAGGCGACGCGATTGTCATTACTGCCTGACGGTCGCTCCCGCACTTCTGTATTATCGAATTAACATCGACTGATTCAGGCGATTCATCATCATGAGCCGACGTGCCAAAGCCACTCCAACGCTAAATGCTTCCACCGGATCGCCGCATCCTCTCGGCGCAACCTTCGACGGCTCGGGCGTCAATTTCGCCCTGTTTACCGAGAGCGCCGCCGGCGTGACGCTATGCCTCTTCGACGGCGAGGGCGGCACCACCGAAGTCGCGCGCGTGCCGCTAATCGAGCGCACCGAGGGCATATGGCACGGCTATATCTCCGGGCTGAAGCCGGGGCAGCGCTACGGCTACCGGGTTGATGGCGCCTACGATCCCAATGCCGGCCTTCGTTTCAATCCGATGAAGCTCCTGCTCGATCCGTATGCCCGCGCGTTCGATCGCCTGCCGCTGCCGTTTGATACGATCTTCGCCTATCGCTTTGGCCACGCCGATCTCGACTTGCGCAAGGATAATCGCAACAGCGCAGCCGTCGCCGCCCGCAGCGTTGTGGTCGATCCGAGCTTCGATTGGGACGGCGACTCTCAGCTCAGGACTCCGTGGACTGACACGATCATCTATGAGGCGCACGTCAAGGGCATGACGGCACGGCATCCCGACGTGCCCGAGAATCTGCGCGGCACTTACGCGGGCCTCGCGTCCGCGCCGGTCATCGCCCATCTCAAGGAGCTCGGCATCACGGCGATTGAGCTTCTGCCGGTATATCAATCGTCGCCGGAGCGCCGTCTGATCGACCACAATCTCGTCAATTACTGGGGCTACAACACGATCGGATTCTTCGCTCCCGACATCCGCTTCGCTGCATCGAAGGAGCTCGGCGGCGCGGTCAACGAGTTTCGCGAGATGGTCAAGGCGTTCCATCGCGCGGGAATCGAGGTCCTGCTCGACGTGGTTTACAATCACACCGCCGAAGGCGGACCGGCGGGGCCGACCTTTTCATTTCGCGGAATCGACAACGCCGCTTATTACCGGCTCGATCCTAACAACAAGCGCGCCAACCTCGACACCACCGGCTGCGGCAACTCGCTCAACATGATGCATCCGCGGGTGCTGCAGTTCGTGCTCGACAGCCTGCGCTATTGGGTCGTCGAGATGCACGTCGATGGATTCCGCTTCGATCTCGCCACGACGCTCGCGCGCACGCGGATCGGTTTCGACGGGCAGTCGCCGTTCTTCTCGGCGCTGATGCAGGACCCGGCGCTGTCCAAGACCAAGCTCATCGCGGAGCCATGGGATATTGGCGACGGCGGTTACCAGGTCGGCGGCTTTCCCGCCAACTGGAAGGAATGGAACGGCAAGTTTCGCGACAAGGCGCGCGACTTCTGGCGCGGCGCCGACGATACGATGGCGGAGTTCGCCTCGCGCTTCACCGGCAGCTCCGATCTCTTTCAATGGAACGGCCGCGCGCCGCAGGCGAGCGTAAACTTCATCACCGCGCACGACGGCTTCACGCTCGCCGACCTCGTCTCCTACAACGAGAAACACAACGAAGCCAATGGCGAGAACAACCAGGACGGCGACAACACCAATCGCTCATGGAATGGCGGCGCCGAAGGTCCCACCGCTGACCCGGTGATCAAGGCGCTGCGCCGCCGCCAGCGCCGCAACTTCATCGCGACTCTGATCATCTCGCAGGGCGTGCCGATGATGCTCGCCGGCGACGAGCTCGGACGCTCGCAGCGCGGCAACAACAACGCGTACTGCCAGGACAACGAGATCGCGTGGCTCGACTGGTCGGCGGCCGATACCGAGTTCCTGGATTTCGTGCGCGCGATGATTCGGCTGCGCAACGAGCATCGCGTCTTTCGCCGGCGCAAGTGGTTTACCGGCCTTGTGCGCGCTGGCAGCAAGCTCAAGGACATCGGATGGTTCCGGCTCGACGGCAACGAGATGACCGTCGGCGATTGGAGCGCGGGCTATGCGAAATCGCTCGCGGTCTTTCTCAACGGCGACGCGCTCGACGAAGTGAAGGGCGATCGGGTGGGCGCCGACGATTCGTACTACGTGATTTTCAACGCCGGCGCGGATGCGCTCGACTTCGTGATGCCGGCACGCATCTGGGCCCGGCGCTGGGTCAAGATCCTCGACACCACCGAGCCGATGCCGCAGGAAACGGATTCATTCACGCCAGGCGGCAAGGTCCACGTCGCGGGACGTTCGATGGTTATCCTGCGGCGCACGGCGTGATTTCGCGAGCGCGTTTCAGCTCGTGACGCGGTCAAGAAACGCGCGCACCGCGGCGTTGAACGCCTCGGGCTGATCGATATTGGCGGCGTGGCCGGCATCGGCCAGCACGACTTTTTCCGCGCCAGGAATTTTCGCCGCCATGTAATCGGCCGAAGGCAGAAACTGCTTGTCATTCGCGCCGACCAGCACCAGCGTCGGCACTTTGATCTCCGGCAGTCCTTCGATGACGCGGCCGTCCTTCTGCGCCAGCATCCCGCGCGCGGCATGCGCGAGCCCTTGCGCGCTTCGATGATGCGCGAGGCGCGCTTCGGAGCCGCCCATCGCGCCTTCGAGGCCCTTGGTCTCGAGCGTGCGCGCCAGCGTGCCGGCCATCGCATTCCATTCGTTGCGCGGCCCGTCCTTTTTGTAGCCGGGTCCCGTGTCGAAGAGCATCAGCGCGGCGCTGCGCTCCGGATGCGCGAGGTGAAAGGCCAGCGACATGAAGCCGCCCAGCGAGAGGCCGCCGATCACGGCGTGCTGCGCACCGCATGCATTGAGAATCGCGGCCATGTCCGCGACGGTCGCCTCGTGCGAGTAGGCCGCGGGATCGGCCGGCGAATCCGAGCGATCGTGACCGCGCATGTCCCACGCGATGATATGAAAGCGATCGGAGAGTGCGCTCAACTGCCCTTCCCACATCCGCGCGCTCGCGCTGTAGCCATGGCTCAGCAGAACCGCGGGCCCGCTGCCGCGCTCCTCGTAGTAGATGCGCACGCCGTCACGATCCAGATAGGCCATGATGCTCCTCCAGCGATATCAGCCGATGACGACGCTATCGCACGAACCTCGCTCGCGGTGCAACGAGCGCTTCTAGCGCTTCGCCGAAGAGGCATGAAACACGTTGAGCGCCGAGCCTGCGCGAAACCATTCGAGCTGCCGCGCGCTGTAAGAATGATCGAGGATCAACGTTTCCGACGTGCCGTGGGCATGTGCGACGCGGCATCGGACTGGCTGGCCCGGCGCCAGGGCGGCGAGTCCGAGGAGGCTTATCCGATCATCTTCGCGAATCCGCTCGTAGTCGGCTGGATCGCGAAACGTCAGCGCGAGGAGGCCCTGCTTCTTTAGATTGGATTCATGAATCCGCGCGAAGCTGCGCGCGATTATCGCGGCGCCGCCGAGAAGCCGCGGCGAAAGCGCGGCATGCTCGCGGCTGCTCCCCTCGCCATAGTTGCGATCGCCGAGCACGACCCACCTGAGTCCGCGCGCCCGATAATCGCGCGCGACCTTCGCGATCTGCTGGCTCCGATCGCCGCTCACGACGTTCGCGGTCTTGCCTGCCTCGCCGGTGAACGCATTGATTGCACCCATGAACATATTGTCACTGAACTTGTCGAGATGGCCGCGATACCTGAGCCATGGTCCGGCCGGAGAAATATGATCGGTGGTGGTCTTGCCGACGGCTTTCAGCAGCACCGGCATATCGACGAAATCGCGGCCGTCCCACGCGGGCCATGGTTCCATCAACTGCAATCGCTCGCTGTGCGGATCGACGATCAATTTTGTCGCCGAGCCGTCCATCGGCGGCGCAACGTAGTCTGCTTGTCCACGCTCGAATCCAGCGGCGGGCACTTCAGGCGCAGACGCGGGCGGCTGGAGCCGAAACGTCGTGCCATCCGGAGCCGTGAGCAAATCAGTGAGCGGATTGAAGGACAGCCGACCCGCGATCGCGAACGCCGTGGCGATCTCGGGACTGGCGATGAAATTCATCGTCGATGATTTGCCATCGTTGCGCCCGGGGAAATTACGATTGTACGAGGTGACGATCGTATTCGGATCGGGGGCGGAATCGCGCCGCCACTGGCCGATACAGGGGCCGCAGGCGTTGGCGAGCACTGCGCCGCCGACGTCTTCGAAGGTCTTGAGCTGGCCGTCGCGCGCGATCGTCGCGCGAATCTGCTCCGAGCCCGGCGTGACCATGAAGGCGGACGCGGCTTTGATTCCATGCGCGCGCGCCTGCGCGCCGATATCGGCGGCGCGGCTCATATCTTCGTACGAAGAATTCGTGCAACTCCCGATAAGCGCCGTCGAGACCCGGTCGCAGAACGAGTTCGCTGGATCGCGGACTTCTTCGGCTAGCTTTGAGATTGGACGCGCGCGATCGGGCGAATGAGGTCCGACGACGTGCGGCTCCAGTTTCGAGAGATCAAGCTCGAGCACGCGATCGTAGTAGCGCTCCGGATGCGCCTCGGCCTCGGCGTCGGGCTCGAGCAGCGTCTGATACCGCCTGATCAAAGGCACGAGGCCGGCGCGCCGCGTCGCGGCGAGATAGGTGCACATCCGCTCGTCGGCCGGGAAGATCGACGTTGTCGCGCCAATCTCCGCGCCCATGTTGGTGATCGTGGCCTTGCCCGTGGCGCTTAACGTGCGCGCTCCAGGGCCGATATATTCGACAATCGCGTTGGTCCCGCCGCTCACTGTCAGTTGGCCTGCAACGTACAAAATGACGTCCTTGGCTGCGGTCCATCCGCTCATCACGCCCGTCAGGTAGATCGCGATGCGCTGGGGATAGAGCACTTCCCACGGCAGGCCGGCGATGACTTCGACCGCATCGGCGCCGCCGACGCCGACCGCGCACGCGCCGAGACCGCCGGAATTGGGCGTGTGTGAATCGGTGCCAAGGATTAGCTCGCCCGGAAACGCATAGTTCTCGAGCACCACCTGGTGGATGATACCGGCGCCCGGCCCCCAGAATCCCGCGCCGAACTTCGCCGCTGCCGAGCGCAGAAAATCGTAGATCTCGCGATTCTCGGCCAGCGAGTCGCGCAGGTCCGAGACGCCGCCGGTGCGCGCCTGGATCAAGTGATCGCAGTGAATCGTCGTCGGCACCGCGACCGTTTCGCGCCGCGTCTGCATGAACTGGAGCAGCCCGGTCTGACCGAGCACATCCTGGAACACAACGCGGTCCGGCCGCAGCATCAGATAGCTCGCGCCAGGCTTCAATTCCTGATGCTCGGGCTCGTCGAGATGTCCAAGCAGGATTTTCTCGGCCAGCGTCAGCGGCCGTGCGAGCCGGCGGCGCACGACTGCGAGATTCTTTGCGATAGTTTCATAAACGCGCGCGGCCATTTCAGGTGTCGATTCGATCGCTGGCATGAGTACTTCCTCCGATAAGAAAATTCTGCGGAGGAACTGCATTGCAAGTAAAATGAATTTATCTCTAATATTAATGCATATTGTTCATGAGAATCGACACGCTCGGACTCGAGGCTTTCGTTGCGATCGCCGATCATGGCGGCTTTCAGAAGGCCGCCGACGTTCTGCACCTCACGCAGACCGCGCTCACGCGCCGCCTGCAGAATCTCGAGAATCTGCTGGGCGTAAAACTGGTCGAGCGCACGACGCGGCGCGTCGCGCTGACCACGCTCGGGCGCGATTTCGTGCCCCAGGCGCGGCGCCTGCTCGCCGATCTCGGCAATGCGCTGACGGAGATTCACAACACCGGCAAGGCGCAGCGCGGCGACGTCGCGATCGCGTGCGTGCCGACGGTGGGCGTGCAATACCTGCCGCGCATCATCCAGGAATACGCGGCGCGCTACCCCGACAACCGCATCAAGATTCTCGACCATGCTTCTTCGGGAGTGGCCGAGGCGGTGCTGCGGCGCGAGGCCGAATTCGGCATCAACATCGGCGGGCCGCATCACGCGGAGTTAACAAGCATCCCACTGCTCGAGGATCGCTTCGTGCTCATTTGCCGCGACGACCATCCGCTCGCAGCGAAGAAGAGCCTGCGCTGGAAGCAACTGGCCGGCTCGCCGCTGATCTTCGCGGGTGACGTGAGCGGTAATCGTCCCCTGCTCGACAGCGCTCTCGGTGCGCAGCACGTGACGCTCGAGGCGCACTACGAGGTGCAGCGCAGCTCGACCGCCGTCGGACTCGTCGCGCAGGGCGTGGCGGCGGCAGTTGTGCCGAGCCTCGCGATTCAGAAAGGCGCCTATCCGCGGATCAAGGTTATCGCGCTCACCGATCCGGTGATCTCGCGAACCCTGGTGCTGGTGGCGCGCAAGACTGCGTATCTCTCGCCCGCGGCGCAGGCACTTTACGAGATGATTCGCCGCCAGGCGAAGCTGGCATGAGTCAGTGCCGGGCGGCACATCGTGTCACACCGCGCGCGTTTCGTGTAAGTAGATGCCCGTGGGTGGACGGCTGCTGATGCGCACTCGGATAGTCCTGCTCCTCGCAGTTTTCGCGACTCTGGTCCTCTGCGCATGCGATCCGATTATCACGATCGCGGGCGCGAATTTCCCGAGCTGGCTCGTATGCATGATCGTCGGCGCGATCGTCACGGCGATCGTGCGGCCGCTGCTCGCGCTTTCACGTCTCGAGCCGTACCTTGGACCGCTCACGATTTTCTATCCCAGCATGATCGCGATGTTCGCGATGATCCTGTGGGTAATTTTCTTCAACCGGGTGTAGCGCGCGATGGCGTTGGACGATCGTCAACTCGCTCGCAATATCGCCGGGAAGATTCTCGCCGCCGCGGTCTATGCGGTGACGATCGCGCTTGCGATTTACGTCACGCACATCTACCTGGCCTTTCCGCAAACTGACGACGCATACGTGCGCGCGAATATCGTCGGCATCGCACCGCACGTGAGCGGGCCGATTGTCGAGTTGCCGGTTCGCGACAACCAGCGCATCAGGAAGGGCGACTTGCTGTTCATCGTCGATCCGCGCCCCTATCAGGCCGAGCTCGATTCCGAGGTCGCCAATGTCGATCTGACTAATTTGCAGATAAGCGCGCTCGACGATTCAATCTCGGCCGCCAAGGCCCGGCAGGCGCAACTCGAAGCCGACAGCGCCTATGATCAGCAATACCTTGCGCGAATCGAGCCGCTTTTGAGCGAGAATTTCGTCACCGCCAACGACGTGTCGAATGCCAAATCAAAGCTCGCCGCCGCGCGCGCCGCCGTCGCCAACGCCAGGAGCGAAGTCTCGCGCGCAACCAACGAGCTCGGCAAGTATGGCGATATCAACGCGCGGCGCAAGGCCGCCGAGGCCGCAGCATACAAGGCGCGCCTGAATGTCGAATATTGCTACGTAAAGGCGCCATACGACGGCTACGTGACCAATCTGAATATCGCGGTCGGCCAGTATGCCAACGAGGGCAAGGAAGTGCTGAGCCTGGTCGACGATCGCAACTGGTACGTGCTGGCGAACTTTCGTGAGACCTTCCTCGCCAATATCCGGCCCGGGATGCGGGCCGAGGTGTTTCTGCTCGGTTATCCGAATGTGCGCTTTCGCGGGCGCGTCGAAGGCGTTGGATGGGCGCTCTTCCAGGACAACGGTGCGACAATCTCCGGCCTGCCGCGCGTCGAGCCGACGCTCAACTGGGTGCGTCTCGCGCAGCGCTTTCCGGTGCGAGTCACGCTCGAAGATCGCGACGCACGCTATCCGTTTCGCATGGGCGAGACGGCGGTAGTGACCATCAAAGGCTTTCAGCAGTAACGCGTCGGTAACAAAATCACGCTGACAGAAAGTCTGCGGTTACCCCGCCGCATTGCTACGCGATTTTTTAGTCTGGATTTTTTCTGCGCG
>Ga0335073_10011579_pt1 | contig 12390 bp, 10 predicted proteins | sample Lox_Sample_22_FD_207093 | JGI IMG/M metagenome (GOLD analysis project Ga0335073, IMG submission 207093) | Soil microbial communities from Loxahatchee National Wildlife Refuge, Florida, United States - Lox_Sample_2.2 | ecosystem: Environmental > Terrestrial > Soil > Wetlands | place: USA... | reverse complement strand
ACGCGACGCCCAAGGTCCCCAATCCCTTTGCGTGATTCATGATCCTCTCCTTTCTGCAGCGATGCGATTTACCCCGCCCCATCGAGGAGAAAACGCTCTCCGAGAGGAGCGAGAACCCAATCACGTATAAGCCTGTGGAACTCTCGATGTCAATCCAGCTTATGCTGGCCCCTGCCTGCGCTAATTTGAGCTATTAGCACTTCGGATACGAACCCCGGGCGGCGCATGGCGCGGAATTGCGCACTTCGGCTTGTCGAATGATTCCGGCGCGTCTCCTCTGCCTGGCGTGGCGCTGGCCCGGTCCGTTCAACATGCCGAGCAGAAGGCGGTCTGCGTTGAATTCAAGCCGGCGCCTTCGATTCGGCGGTGGCAGGTCACTCGATGTGCTTGATGAAGGATCGGCAAATCGCGGGCGCTCCAAATTCTTTGGAGCAGTGCGAAACTGATAATGGCGGTGCGGAGAATAGCAACTCAGTCGAGGTCTCGCGTGGGGTGAATGTCCGCGATGGTATCGCCACCAGCCGCGAGTTATCACTCGGCGGCCCCACGGCATCTAGCGCAGCGAAAGGTGACCGACGACATCGGTAGCTCTTCTATGCCAGTCTCATCGACTAGCTCATCGGCCCCAACGAGCGGTGAGGCGCTTGATGATCGCGGTGGCGATATCGCCCAGCGGCGTCCTGCGCGAGGTGCTAGGTGCCCAAGGAGACCATGCTTATGCTCATTGTGAGAGTCAGCGTCAGTCTCATACCTACGTAAGTAGAGATAAAAGCCTCATGCCGAACAACCTGTACTGCGGTATTGCGCCGACGGGCGATTACTGAGAGCATGCTATCGATACGACGTATTGAGCAGTTCTAGTGGGGGCAGGAGGAAGGAAATGGATCTTCATCGCATAGTAAGTGAACTCCGAAGTGAGAGGGATCGCATCGATCGCGCGATAGCAAGTTTGGAGAAGGGCACCGTCGGGCGACCGGCTCGGACTAGCGTCTCAGCAGCATCGACGAAGCAGGGCCGTGGTATCTCGGCCGCAGGGCGAAAACGTCTGTCGGAAGCTATGAAGCGTCGATGGGCTGAACGCCGCGCCAAGAGCATCAAGCCGACTCCTTCAGTTTCTGTATCAGCCAAGAAGGGCGGTGGGATGACACCGGCGGCGCGCAAGCGGCTCTCTCAAATGATGAAGAAGCGCTGGGCGGAACGGCGCAAGAATGGACTGAAGAGGCTCGGCTGATTTTGCGCTGATACTCTGAGCCCGTCGCGTTTGCGGCCGATCACCCACGCCCTGGTTTCTACTGCCGGCCGGTAGATCTGATTGCATGGGTGCGAGTAACCTGTCGCCCATATTTGTTAAGGGGGGCTAACCGGATTCAACACATGGTAAGGGCCTGATCTGGGCGACGGGGAGGAACCATGTTCGTTACAGAATGCACAACGGAATTTCTTGGCCATCAGATAGCTGCGAGAAATTCCTGGGGACCCTCTTTCTCCTTCAAAATGCTCACCGGCGAGAATCGACTATACATAGATGGAAAAGTGGTCGATACCAACGTCGATGTAGTTGCGCTTTCGCCGACGCCGATAATGCGCGGGGCGATCGATGAAGGCGGGAAAGTCCACATCGTCGAGGTCTATGCCCGCTCTGGCATGTTTCGAGTAAAACTCCGCATTCATATCGACGGGAAAAAAGTCGCGGGCGAGGATTTCTGAGAGACCGCGCTCGAGCTAATACGCATGAAAATGCGTGGCCGCTCATTGTCACACACGGCTTGGATACACGGAATTTATGTCTCAGGGCGGGGATTCGAACGCGGATGTCCGCGATTACCGCGGCCGTGCTTGATCGCAAATGCCAATCCTTCTTGTTGTAGGCAAATCCGTCGAGGCTCGTTTCCGGCGGCGTCATAGCCTGGATTTACTCTCACAAAAATCGCCTCCCAGTGCTTACGGTCACGTCCGCAGTAACGGCCGTGGATTAGTAGATTAGATGTGGCCGGGGTGAATATGCACTGAGTATTGACTGAGTATAGTATAAGATTCAGTGCGTGAAGGTCAGATGCGGCGAAACCAGCGGCGCAGACATCACCGGGTTTTGAGCACTGAGTATATCGCGCCGCTTCACAAAAAAGCGCGGACTACCTCATCACTGACATGTTTGTGAACGGAACCTTTCCCCCTCCGCCGAAAATAGCCGTCGAAGACAGTCCCTATCGCTAGTCTCGTTTGCATCGCTTCTTTATCACCACAAAGCGCCTGTTTGGGTTTGGTCTCGTCGACGGGAAGTTGCTGGAATTTCTCGGGATTTAGGACCATGTTAGCCAGTTTTAAGTAAATTTTTCCGACAGCGGCTTAACCGACATGAGTAATGTTTTTCGCTTTCGTTCGATCTTGACTTGCGGTCACCGCGCGAATTGCTTAATAGTCGATAAAGCTGGAACCTATGCCTGCTTATAACTTCTTCCTCCGATTATATCGTCTTCCTTGGGATTGGACGGCTATTGATGTGCTCAACGGCTTTTAATTAGCTCTACTAAAGGGAGGGCAAATCGAATGAGTGGGGAACTCAAGGCAAAATGGGCCTGGTGGAAAGTTGCGTCTGCTCTGACTGCATTGGCAGTCATGCTGGCAGTCGGAGGGTGGCTGAATTGGCATCGCAGCTCGGGGCACGCTGCCACGAACGCCGAGGCGGCGCGCGCCGATGCGTTGAAACAGTACTCCGCGATTCCGCTTTACTTCGAGCGCAACGTGGGGCAGACCGATCCGGGCGTCCGCTACTTGTCGCGCACGCCGCGTTACACCTGGTATCTGACCGACAACGCGACCGTTGTTTCCGTTGTCGGCGGTACGATTCATAAGGGGCCGCGACTCAGTAAGAGCGCCAAGCAGCCTGACAAGCTGGTCAAGTCCAACGTGCGGATTCGCCTCGTCGGCGCGAACCCGCATCCCGAGTTCGAAGCTCTCGAGCCGCTGCCCGGCCGCGTCAATTACCTGACCGGCAGCGACCCCTCGAAATTCCATCGCGGTATTCCCACTTACGGCCGGGTGGAGATGAAGAACGTCTATCCCGGTGTCGATCTGGTTTACTACGGGACGGCGAAATCGCTCGAGTATGACCTCGTTGCGGCGCCGGGCGCCGACACCTCGAAGGTGAAATTCGCGGTTGACGGAGCGGCGACCACGACCGTCGACAAGGCCGGAAATCTCGTCATCAAGATGGCGGCCGGCGCGATTGTCATGCAGAAGCCGCGCGTCTATCAGAAGGACGCAAGCAACCAGGAAACTCCGGTCGAGGGTTCGTTCTCGCTGGCTAAAGACGGGACCATCGATGCGGGCATTCCGAGCCGCGAGGTTGGCTTCAAACTGGCCAGCTATGATCGCAGCCGCACTCTCGTAATCGATCCGACGGCCGTCGTGCTTTATTCGAGCTATCTCGGAGGTTCGGCCTCGAGCACCGGTCCGCTGAATCTCGAGCAGTTCTCCGACATCACTGGCGGCAATCTGCAGTTGACGGTTGCGGATGCCGGCGTGGATGTCTCACTGGACGGCAACAGCAACGCGTACATCACGGGCGTCGCGTACTCGATGGATTTCCCCACAACGTTGGGCGCATTCCAAACGACCCTCAATGGCGATAACACCCCGCCGGGTCAGAATCCCAACGTGTTCGTGGCGGAGTTCAATTACCTGACTCCCGCTTCGGCATCCGCGTCGCTGATCTATTCGACATATATCGGCGGCACGGGCGATCAGAACTCGGACGATGCCGGCGATGGCAACGGCGATCTCGCCTTTGGTATCGCAGCCGACTCCGTCGGCGATGCATTCGTCGTCGGCCAGACTTATTCGATGGACTTCCCGCTGACAGCCACCACCTGCGGCGCCTTCGGGCAGACCAATACGATCGGCGGCTCTGATGCGAATGTCGGCTTCGTCACTGAGGTCGCTGCCGGCGGCGCTTCGCTTACTTATTCCTGCTACATCACGGGCGCGAGCACGACCGAAGCACGTGTCGCGCTCTCCCCGATTGGATGCGGCACCGGCAACAACTGTGCGGCATACGTGGCAGGTTCGTCACAGAGCGATTCGACTACCACACCGGCGTTTCCGGTTTCGGGCGGCGCGTTTCAATCGACCAACAACGCCGATGGCCTGAGCCAGGCGACGTTCCTGGTAGTCGCCGCTGGCGGGCAATCGCTCACGTATGCGACGCTCTATGGCGGCTCGGGCAACGACTCCAACGCCGAAGCCGGTCTGGGTGTCGCACTCGATGGTTCCGGTCACGGGTACATCACAGGCGCGACCTTCTCGTCGGATCTTGTAGTACCTAATGGCGCTGAAACTGCGTATCAAGGCGGGACCAACGCAACGCCGAACGCATTCCTGGCGGAGTTTGATCCGACAATGTCGGGCTCGGGCTCGCTGCTTTACGGAACCTACCTCGGAGGAACTGGAGCCATAAACGCGGAGTTCGAAATCGCAGTTGGCGATGCGGGTACGGCTATCGCCTTTGATACGACCACCAGCACCGTCTGGGTGACCGGTTTTACCGCCTCAACCGATTTCGCGCCTGCACCCACGGCGAATGCTATTCAGACGAGCAACCAGGCCAATGTGAACGCCGGAGCGCCTGCGACGGCTGCTTTCCTGACCCAACTCGATACCACTCAATCGGGCTCAGCGTCGGTGCTATATTCCAGTTATTTTAGCGGGACCGGGTTTGCAGTCACGATAGAAGACGAGCCGGTAGGAGGTTTCGGCGATGCGCCGACCGGAATCGCGTTATCAGGAGGCAACGTTTTCCTGACGGGCGTCACGACTTCAGGATCCGTCACCGGCGGATTCCCGTTGAGCAACGCCTGTCCGGGCTCATTTTCCACCAATATGAGCAGCGGATTCGACTTCGCCGGCATCGCTACCGTCCCCATCACTTCTTTCATCAGCGAGATCAATCCGACGGTTAGCTCAGATCAGCTCATATATTCTACGCTGCTGGGCGGGACGGGAATGGCCGACGCGACGGGCGGAATCCAGGTGGATCCGAGCGGGAATATCGTCGTTGGCGGTTTGACCTTCTCGACCGATTTCCCAGTCACGTCGAACGCGTTTCAGTCGGTCAATAATGCCGCCGCCCAGGACCAGAGCAACGCGTTCCTGACGGCCCTGAATCCTACGGTAGCGGCCAATCCAACCAACTGTCCGACGATGGCCGCGACCGCGACGCCGACCGCCACTCCGACTACGGTTGCCCCCGGCGGTGACGCGACGATCGTCCAACCGGGTGCGACCAGCGGACAACCCGGCGCTACTGTCAATCTGGGGACTTTCACGTACACACCCTCGGATAGCAACGATCAGTCAATAAGCGAAGTCGATGTTTCGGTCAGCAATCCAGGACTGTTCAGTGCGCTGATCCTCACTCCCACGATAGATGGCGAGGCCGGAGACTCGGTCGAGGTTGACGCGCCGGACATCGAAACCACCACTGCCTTTGTATTCGATCCTTCGGTCGATACCACGAGCGGCTTACCTGTCACCTTCGAACTGAGCGGCGTCCTATCCGGAGGCGCCACGGGCATGACTGACCTGCGCAAGAACATCCGGCTGGCAGGCGTAGTCGGCGGAAGCTCGAAGGGTACGAATGGATTCGGCAGCCTGTGGTTTGCACTGAGTATGCTCGGGTTCGCAATCGTACCGCTCTCAGGTCCGCGCCGTCGGCGCGTGGCGATGATCGCGGCGATTCTGGTCGTCTTCGGAACCGGCCTGCTCGGCTGCGGCGGATCGTCAGGCGGAACGCCGTTCTTCCCTAATTCCAATCAGCAGGTCGTCGCCATCGATGTGACGGAAGGTGAAACCATAGTCCCAGTCTCAGGCCTGCCTGTGAACCTGGGAACGATCAAGAAGCTGTAGCCTCAAACTGTTGAGAGGCCACTAAGCGCGGGGCCGCGTCGAGAGTAAACTCGATGCGGCCCCAATACATTTTTGTCCAGACAAGCTCGACTATTGCCGCGAGGAAAGTCCCACACAAACTCGTGGCGCTGGCGTCACGCCAGTTTTCCTCGTTCGGTCCGGAGGTTCGCGAACTCAGAGTTCGTAGCGAACGAGAGCGTTCGATACGTCGCGAAGGTCGACGAAGAATCTACGTGCTGCTCGCATTCGAGAAGAAGACGTATCTGCTCTCTATGCGCAACGCACAAGGGGACTAAGTCATGAAGACGCCGCTATGTTCCGCACCGCAGGCATCACCTCATCGATGAACAGCCGCAATGAGCGCATTGCTTCCTCGTGCGTCATGTCGCCGAAGGGCAAGGCGGTCATCAGGTAATCGATACTTCCCTCGCCCAGGTATTGTTTGAAGTATTCCCTCACCGTGTCGGGCGAGCCGACCACAAGGCCTCCGCCCTTCTCGGCTCGGGCCGGGGACTCAAAGGCCTTTTGCAGAAAGTCATAGTGCTCGATCGGCAACTCCTTGAGCAGCCCGGGCTCGTACCAGTGCACTGACCATACATTGCGCTTGAGCGCGTTCCAGGCGCGGTGCCCGATGCGACGCGCTTCGTCATCCGTCTCGGCCACACAGAGCATGTGGGTACTGGCGATCTTCGGGCGGGTCACTTGTGGGTTGAGCCGACTCGGGTCATGGCGGTGCTCGGCCGCTATCTGTCGGTAGACTTCACTGATCTGCCTGGAGATCCGCACAGGGAGCAGAAAGTTCAGACCCCGCCGCGCGGCGTACTCCAGATTTCCTGGATACCACAACGGCGGGTAGGGCTCCTGGACAGGTTCCATATAGAGGTTGACCTCCGGGAAGTCGTGAAACTTGCGGTCGCGGCTATTGATCCTTCCAGTGGTCAGTCCTTGCACGATAATGTCTAGAACCTCTTCAAAGCGCTCCTTGGCTTCGGTGTGGGCGTGGCCGAAGAAAAAGTGCTCCGCGAAGCCGACCCCTCTGCCGACGCCGACGTCGAGACGTCCGCCGCTAAGGTTGTCGAGCATGCAGATTTCCTCGATGAGCCGTAACGGCTGGTGCAGTGGCAAACAGAAGACCAGCGGGCCGAGGCGAAGCCGCTCGGTCGCCTGCGCAACTGCGGCGAGGAACACCGCTTGCTGCGGCGCCATACACAGATGCGAGCCGTGGTGCTCGGCGAGATGGTAGCCGGTAAAGCCGCCGCGTTCGGCGGTCTGTATGAACTCCAATCGATCACGATAGAGCCGCTGAAGCGATACTCCTGGGACTCGCTCGATGTGGTCGAATATCCCGAACTCGATTGGCATGGTGACCGCTCCTTCTAAAGTTCAGACACCACAGGATAGATCAAGAACTTCAGATCATCGCGTAGTTTTGTTCAACGTCCAGTAATACCTTGCCTTTGATTTCGGCCACTGTGTCGAAGTCAAGCACAGCATGATGGCTTGCGGTATTTATGTCGCGAAAGAATCCCTGAAGCGCGTTGACGTTGTAGGTAGCATGGGCCCCTGCCGCAGCGTAAAGCCGTTCGGTCGCCCGGCGGCAAAGTTGAGTGCCGTAAGCGGCGTTCCAGCGTATCTGCGCACGCGCTTCGGTTCCCATCGGCGTCGGATCAGCCATCGCTGCATCGAGAAGAGTGCAGTTGCGTTCTGCAAGGACACCCGCAAGCTCGATCTCGGTGTTTGCTTCTGCAACGCGCATCTGGAGTCCCGCACGCATGGCCTTCGCGCCCCCAACGTAAATGTCCCGGCGCAACCTGGTCTGGTCGATGAAGTCTGCTAGACCCCGTTCCGCGATGCCCACGATCGTTCCGAGACCCATGGCCGCTAGGGTGGCGGCTACGGGCAGGCGGTAGAGGGGAATATCGATATCCGGCACAGTCCCTAGAAAAGCGTTCGCCATGTTCACCCCACGGTATTCGGGCACAAAGACGTCTTTGGCGACAATGTCTTTTGATCCTGTGCCGCGCATACCGAGCACATGCCAGGTATCATCGATGATCAGATCCTGCGCGGGTATCACCACCAGCGTGTCGGGCGTGCGATTTCCGGACTCATCGGTAACGCCGCCTGCCCCTACTAGGATCCACTTGCCGAGGTCGACACCGCTGCAGAATTGCCAACGCCCGTTCACCAACCAGCCGCCTCCGGTCCGCATACAGTTGCCCTGGCTAGACGGCGTGCCCGGGATCAGACTGTCGGGATTCTCCCCGAAGATTTCGTCCTGACAACGTCGTGAGAAGCGACCCAGAATGAAAGTGTGCGCCGCACAAACCATTTGCACCCAGGACGCCGCCGAGCAACCGTGGGCGGTAATGGCATTCGTGAGCACTTGCGCTCTGGGTGGCAACTGGTGGCCGCCATAGCGCGCGGGTGTCATCAGCCGCGCGAGTCCCGCCTCGCGCAGCAGCGCGACGGCATCGTCGGTGAGCCGGCGCTGCGACTCGCTGTCAGCGGAGGTTTCCCGCAGCTTGGGAACAATGGCTTCGGCTTTGGCAATTGGGTCGTACATCACAGACCTCACGAGTGGATTGCGTCGCTTTGAGCAGCATGAAGACGGAGGGCTATTGCGACGCTCTGGACTGGTCGACTAGTATACTAGTGCACTGCAATGTTATGAAAGTCAAGATGAAGCTCCCGATTCAATCACCGAATTTGCTCGACGCGCATCAGCACCTGCATGATCGCGCTTACGCTTACCTGAAGGGCCTGTTGTTGGATGGAGGACTGAGCCCAGGTGATTTGATCTCGACGGAGGCGGTAGGGCGGGCGCTGGGAATAAGCCGGGCACCGGTGACAGACGCTGTTAAACGACTTACAGCCGACGGCTTTCTGGTGGTCCTGCCGCAAATTGGGTGTCGCGTGTATACGCCCGTCCCGGCAGAAGTCGCCGATTTCTACGAGCTGTTCGCTATTTCCGAGGCCCTGATCGCGCGATTCGCCGCAAGTCGCCGCACTTCCGACGAGGCTCGACAGTTTGCGCGTTTTGTCGAGAACCTCGAGAGCGATGCGACAGAGCAAGGTAACAATTCGGCGCAAACTACAGCGGCTCGCAAGCGAAATCGCGCGCGCCACCATGCACTGCACGCACTAGCGCGTTCACCCCTCAGTGCGAACATCGCTGCATCCTTATGGGATCGAAGTGACTTTTTCGTTCGGCTTGCCTTCGGCAAATTTCTGATACCGGAGAATGCCGCAATCGCGCAGGACATCGTTGTACGCGCTGTGGTGAAGGGCGACGCAGGTACCGCGGAACGAATCACGCGCAAGTACCTCCACGAATCTGGAAAAACCGTGGCAAAATTGCTTGGCGGGTATCTTGAGTCAAAGGGAATTAGGGCCAGAGTCTGATATCGCGTTATCTATCCGCCTCGGTTCGTGTCATCGATAAGAGTCTCCGCCGCGCGCGTGAGAGCTGATGCGAAAGCGGGACGTGGTTTCGCAGAGGGGTGACTGCCGACTGGAACATCTCCACCAGTTCGCCCAGATCGTGGTCTAAATTGGACGTGGTGACCAAGGATCGCACCACGGTTGAGAGCAAGTTCAGAGCAATCGTTTATACCGCGCCAAATGCCCTCGGCAGCTCGATACCCTTGGTTAGCGTTCGAGGAGGCGGTCGACCAGACCTTTCATCTCGCCTACCGCCGGCGAACGGTAAAAGCGGCTACGCGTGAAGTACGGATCACCCGCATAAAACCACTCGTACTGAAGCTGGCGGCTGCCGAACTGTTCGCCGATGATGTCCCAAGCAAGTTTGAAGAGCTGCACGCGCCGTTTCGCGGAAACGCCTCTCCCCTGCAGATAGCGTTCGAGGTGCGCCGCGATCTCGGGATTTGCAAAATCCTTCTCGGTCGGCGTCATGATGAGGCCGCTGCCGCTCACCTGCCGGATGACTTCAGCCGCGCGCATTTGCGCCTGCGGAACGAACACCCACAGCGCGGAAGCCACGGTGCGAATCGGCTGTCCCTCTTTGCGCGCTGCCGCAACTTCCACCACTCCTGCTTGCACTGCGCCACGCAACATCTCAGCCTGCGCAATCAGCTCGCCGAGCTGCGCCTGAACGTGGAGCGCCTCGCTGCGCCCGACCGTCTCCGCGAGATAGCATGCGAGCCCGCACATGAATTTGAGTTTCACCATTCCCCGAATGGTGGCCTGCAGGAGTGCATACCCTGGCGCCTTAGCCAAAAACGCGTTGGAGGCCTCGACGTCGCCCGCGATGAAGACGCGCTCCCACGGCACCAGCACGTTTTCGAAAATCGCCAACGCATCTTCCTCATCGAAGCGGCTTGAAAGGGGGCGATCGAAGGTGCCGCGGCCACGATCGTATGATTCACGGCACACGAACTTGAGGCCTTCCGTCGCGATCGGCACCCCAAAGCACAGCGCATACGCTTCCTCGCCGGGCTTGCGCGGATAGAAGGGACCGACCCACAGTTCGTTCGCGAAGGGCGCCAGGGTTGACAGCATCCGCGCGCCGTTGACGATGATCCCGCGATCGGTTTCCCGCACCAGTTGAAGCGCGACGCTCGGATCAGCCTGCTCTCCGGGTCCTTTCGAGCGATCAACCTGCGGATCGACCAGTGTGTGCGTAAGGCACCAGTCGTTTTCGCGGCAGTCTTCATAGTAGCGCGTCAGGTTAGCCTCAAAGCGCGGATTGCGCGGCAGATTCATGATTGCGGCATCGGTCACCAGCGCATTCATGAAGTCCGGCATCCGGCCCATCAGCCCGCAGGTCGACTCGCATCGGAACTCCTCGGCGCGCCGACGGAGATCGACCTGCTCGACTGTATCGCCCATCAGAAACGAGAGACTGACCGCATCACCCGTCTTCGGCGACGCATAGGTCAAGAGGTCGCGGTGCTCGTGTTGCAAATCGTAAAGGGAGGCGAGTGTGTCGATCGTTCCTTGAAACGGCGGATAAGCGGTCACGTCGGAGATGCGCTGGCCATCGACGTAGATGGTGCGGCCGTCTCGCAGACTCTCGCGGAACTCGCTTCCGGTGCGGATACCCATAAGACCTCCTCGCACGTCTGGTCAATTCAGACTCATGGGCAAGCTTGCTGGCCCACACAAAATGTTGTTCAGCACAAAGACGTGCTCTCCGACCTCGATGGAATCGACCCGCGCGACCATCGCTTTGAGAATCGTGCAGGGCGGCTCGCCGCAGCCTTTCTCATATCAATCGCAATTGCTTACCCGGCGCGACCCGATAAACGAGCAATTCAGGACCATCGTTCTTTACGTTGTTAACCAGTGGAGACGCGGGAGTGATAACCAGCTTTTTGTCTGGTGCCGACGATCACTCAGGCATCGTTGTACATAGAAGCCCGGCTATGTGCGAACCTGAACCGGGGGCGTCGGCACGCTGAGCTTGGCGGTGATTTCCTCTCGATTCACCCGCGCGCGTCGAGGTCAATCCCGCCGCAAGCTGTCAAAGCCCCATGTTGCGCATGAAGTTCGGGTCGAGGCCCTGCTCGGGCCGATACTTTCTGAGTTCGGCCTCGGGGACGCCCGCATGGTACTGGCGCGCAAGTTCGTCCGGATCGAAGCTCACGCCGATCGGATTTTTCGAGAAGTCGTTGCTGCGGAAGAATCCCTTCAGCTCCTCGACGGTGGCGAAATTGTCGATTTGCAACTCGACCTTGTTCCCGTCCGGATCGCGATAGTACATCGAGAGCGTCAGGCCGTGATTGATCGGAGCCACCGGCGTGATACCCGCGGCCTTGAGCCGCTCGTAGGTCGCGACCAGATCGCCCAGGCTCGCGTAGGTGTACGCGAGATGATCGAGGCCGGCGCTGTGCGGCGCGCGGTCCTGGGTTCCGGGAAACGTCCCGATGGCGAGCCGATGATGCTCGTCGTCGTAGGTCATGAAGGCGAGCATCTCGTTCGCAAACACGATCTCAGCTTGCAAGACTGTCGTGTACCAATCGACCATCTGCTTGAATTTGTTGGTGCGCAGGACCGCGTGCGCAAATTTGCTGGGAACAACTTTCTTCGGTGCGCCATTGCCCGTGCTGCCGCTCATGATGAAGTCTCCTTGAATGCCCCTTGACGCGACATTAGATCGATCGTCCCAGTGCAGCAATCGCTCCGTAAAGCGCGACCAGTTCCATACCGCAGACCTGGGTGAAGAACTCGATCTGTCCCTTGATATCCTTGGTAAAGATCGCGGGATGATGAACTCCGTTCGGCAGTCCCATCGTCCTAGCCTCCTCAAAAAGGGAATAACTTTCTTGTCTCGCGACCACTTTATTGTTTGACAGCCTTCAGACAGAAACTCGTGCAGGCTCTTCCAAATAGTTTCCCGCCCTGAACCTGACCGGCGCGTCGTGCTCAAAGACGACGCCTGCAGGATTTCCTCCCGCTGCAACAATCTCGATCTGCTTGCGGAAGAACCTGCGGAGCATCGCAACGCCGCGGTCCGAGGAAGCA
>Ga0335073_10011577_pt1 | contig 12391 bp, 11 predicted proteins | sample Lox_Sample_22_FD_207093 | JGI IMG/M metagenome (GOLD analysis project Ga0335073, IMG submission 207093) | Soil microbial communities from Loxahatchee National Wildlife Refuge, Florida, United States - Lox_Sample_2.2 | ecosystem: Environmental > Terrestrial > Soil > Wetlands | place: USA... | reverse complement strand
GCCAGACCTCCCGGCCGAGCCCTCCCGGCCGAGCCCTCCCGGCCAGGCCTTCCCGGCCAGGCCTTCCCGGCCAGGCCTATCCGGCCGAGCCTTCCCGGCTGGGCAATATCCGGCCGAGCCTACCAGCCAATGCTTCGCGACCGGGCCTAGAGCGGCGGCGCCGGCCGTTGCCGGGTGGAGACGTGCCAGTAGAGGTAGCCGACAATCAACATATTCGCGAGGATCAACAGGCAAGCACCGATCGACGGCTTCTGGATCAGCCCCCACACCTCGATCGGGATCAGCGAGGCGGTGATAACCACCGTCAGCCACTCGGCCCAGGGCTTCTGCATCCACAACCCGACGCCTTCGACCGCGAACACACCCGCATAAGTGAACGTGAGCAGCCGCAACTTGTGCACGCCGGACTCGGACAAGCCGCTGAGCCAGGAGAGCCCCCGCGTCACGAGCTCGTGCTCGAGCCCCTCGGGGCGCTGCGATGCCCAGGACAGGATCTTGGCGGACAATGTCGCATCGTGCAGGCGGATCTCTCCATACGCGGCGAGCAGCAGGATGATGACCTTGACCATCTTGTAGAGTGCGATGGTGCGCAGCAGCCCGAAGCGCGCCAGGGGCGCCGAGTGCACGGCGGTCGCCACGCGGACCGCCTAGGCCTGACCCGCGGGGGGCTGGAACTCGAGCGTCGCGTCGAGCAGAGCGGGAATGTCGAACACGGCGCGCTCGTTGTCCATGACCAAGGGCGCGACGCCGGCCGCTGCCACCAGCGCGGCGGGCACCTGAATGCGATCGTGCTCGCGAGCGACCGTCCAGGTTTCGAGCCGCTTGTCCTGAAAGGCCAGATTCAGGGCGCCCCAGCGCAGGAGCGCGGCGCGCGCCATGGGCGTATCGCCGCCCCACTGGCGTTGCGCCAGCGTCATGGCGGAACCCGCGGCGATTTCGGCCTGCGGCAACGTCATGAGCTCTTGGATGTATTTGACCATCTCATCCGGGGGCACATGCAGATTCAGGTAGGGCGAAGCCGCGTCGGTCATGTAAGCGTCATTTTACGTCGGATTCTCGAGGCTGAACATGGCATTCTCATCGTCGTAGGCAAAGGCCTCAGCGTATCGGGCCCAGCGCACCACCGCACGCAGCGTCTGGTCTGCGTCCTCCTCGCTCATGAAGTCCTCCAGCTCATCGATGAAGCGGCTCTTGCGCGCCGAGTGGCTGGCGCGCTCGTCGAGCACCCGGCGGATATGGGCCGCCAGCGGAACGTAAGCGAGCAGATGCCGCAGGAATATGCGCTTGCGCTCGTCGATGTCGGCGTGCGCGAACGCCATGCCGTCCTCGGTGAGCTTGAGATCGCCGCCCTCGAGCTCGCCGAAGCGCAGCATCTGCAAGGTCTCCGCCACCGGGAACAGCTCGTCGATCTCCATCTGCAGATCGGAGGCGATCTCGGGCAGATCCGCCTTGCCGTTGAAGGGCGGTGCAGCGACCGCCTCCATGAGGCCCGAGATCAGGTTCGACCCCACGTGCGGCAGGACGCTGCCGATCCCCAGGCCCGGGAAGCGCTCCTGCCGCCCGCCGGTGGCTGCGGCCTTGGGGCGCGCCGTCATTTCGACATAAATGCGCTCCACCAGCTCGCGGAAGCTCGGATCGAGGCGGTTGCGCGGCTGTGGCAGCGTCACCTTGATCTCGCTCAAGATCCGGCCGGGGTTGCTGCCGAACACGAGGATGCGGTCGCACATGAGAACCGCCTCCTCGATGTTGTGGGTGACCAGGATCACGCCCTTGATCGGCATGCGGCCCTCGGCCCACAGATCGAGGAAGTCGGTGCGCAGCGTCTCCGCCGTGAGCACATCGAGCGCCGAGAACGGCTCGTCCATGAGCAGGATATTGGGATGGACCACCAGTGCACGCGCGAAACCCACGCGCTGGCGCATGCCGCCCGAGAGCTCGCGCGGGTACGCCGATTCGAAACCGTCGAGCCCGATCAAATCGATCGCGGCGAGCGAACGCTTGCGGATCTCGGCGCGCGGCAGATTCTGGGCCTCGAGACCGAGGGCGACGTTCTCGAACACCGTGAGCCACGGGAACAGCGCGAAGCTCTGGAACACCATCGCGATGCCGCGCGCCGGTCCGACCACCGGCTGCCCGAGATAGCGCACATCGCCGGCGGATGGCTCGGCGAGTCCCGCGATCAATCGCAGCAGTGTCGACTTGCCCGAGCCGGAGCGGCCCAGGAGGCCCATGATCTGACCTTCGCGCAGCTCGAGGTTCATCCCCTCGAGCACCAGCAGCTCTTCGCCGTCCGGCTTCGGAAAGGACTTGCGCACGTCGGTGCATTGCAGGAGCGGTGAGCCGCTCAGCAGCGGCGAGCTGTTCATGGCGCTTACCTCAGGTCATCCGATATTTGCGCTCGGCGTAGTAATACAAGGGCCGCCAGAAGACCCGATTGATGACCACGACGAACAGGCTCATGACGCCGACGCCTAGCACGATCTGATGGAAGTTGTCGGCCGCCGCCGCATCCGCGATGTACGAGCCGAGACCCTTGGCGCGAATCTCGGTATGCCCCCAGCTCACCAGCTCGGAAACCTGCGCGGCATTCCACGATCCGCCCGATGCTGTGATCGCGCCGGTCACGTAGAAAGGCAGCACCGCCGGCAGCGCCACCTTGCGCCACCAGAGCCAGCCCTTGATACCGAAATTGGTTGCCGCGTAGCGCATCTCCGCGGGGATGGTGCTCGCGCCCGCGATTATGTTGAACAGGATGTACCACTGCGTGCCGAGAATCATCAGCGGGCTCAGGAACACGTTCGGATCGAGCCTCCAGGTGGCGATGCCGTACACGGCCAGCGGAAACAGCAGATTCGCGGGAAACGCCGCCATGAATTGCGCGATCGGCTGAACCACCTCTGCGACGCGCGGCCGCATGCCGACCCAGATGCCGATCGGCACCCATACGAGGCTGGCGAGCGCGATCAGCACGAATACTCTCACCATGGTGATGCAGGCGAGACCGCACACGTGCAACGCCTCGCTCGGCGAGGTGTTCGCGATCAGCCCGGCGACGATGTGCCAGAGCCCGAGCACCAGCGCGGCGATGATCAGCGACACCCACAACCAGTCGAGGCTGCGACGCTTCGAAGGAGCGGGGTCCTCGACCGGCGGCTTGTCCGGGCGTTTCACCAGGCGGCTGGTCCAGAACACCAGGTTGTGGAATGCGGCGGTTGCGGCGTTGATGACCCGCGAGCGGCGCATCATGGTGAGCGCCCACGAGTCCGGAATCTTCTCGCCCGGCTCCTGCTCGACGCGGAATCGATCCACCCAGGCAACCAGCGGCCGGAACAGCAGCTGGTCGTAGATGAGGATCACGATCAGCATGGTCACGATCGCCCAGCCGATGGCGACCAGATTCTTCTCCTGGATGGCGAGCGCGATGTAGGAACCGACGCCCGGCAGCGCGACCGCCGAATGCCCGACGGTGATCGACTCGGAGGCCACCACGAAGAACCAGCCGCCCGACATCGACAGCATCATGTTCCAGACCAGTGCCGGCATCCCGAACGGGGTCTCGAGCTGCCAGAAGCGCATCCAGCGCGACAGCCGGAACGATTCGGCCGCCTCGATCAGCTCCACCGGCACCGTGCGCAGCGACTGATAGAAGCTGAACGCCATGTTCCAGGCCTGGCTGGTGAAGATGGCAAAGATCGCGGCGAATTCCGCGCCGAGCACGCGTCCGGGCGCGAGCGACAGGAAAAACACGCTTGTAATCGAAATGAAACCCAGAATCGGCACCGATTGTAGAATGTCCAGTATGGGCACCAGGAGCCGCCCCGCGCGCTCGCTCTTGGCTGCCCAGGTAGCATAGGTGAGCGTGAACAGCAGCGAGGCGGCGAGCGCCGCCAGCATGCGAAAGGTGGTTCGCGCGGCGTATTCGGGCAGGTGTATCGGATTGAGCGAGAGCGGCGTGGCCTCGAGCTGGGTGAGGGGCGCGAACAGGCCATGCGCGGTCTCGCCGAGGAACGCGATCAAGCCGATCACCACGATGAATGCCAGAACGTCCCAGCGCGAGGCGAGTCCCTTGAGGAACACGTAAGGCTCGAATCGATTCATCCGGGCATTCTCTCAGGACAGCCGAGCAACATACTAGTAGGGTGGAACGGGACGGAGCGTGAATATGCACGATAGTTTGACGGCCGAACCGCAATCGCGAAGCGCACGCACGGGCTTTCGAGTTCTGGGCGCGATCAGTTTCTCGCACTTCCTGAACGACATGATCCAGTCGCTCATCATCGCGATCTATCCCGTGCTGAAGGGCGAATTCGAGCTGAGCTTCGCGCAGGTCGGCGCAATCACCCTCACTTATCAGCTGTGCGCGTCGGTGCTGCAGCCGGTGGTCGGCGCGTATACCGACCGCCACCCGAAGCCGCACTCGCTGAGCGCGGGCATGGGCTTCACGCTGGCGGGGCTCGTGAGCCTCGCCTTCGCGCCGAACTATCCGACCATCCTGCTGGCGGCCGCGCTGGTCGGCACCGGCTCCGCGATTTTCCATCCGGAATCCGCGCGCATCGCGCGGGTTGCCTCCGGCGGCCGGCACGGCCTGGCGCAGTCCATCTTTCAGGTCGGTGGCAACGGCGGCAGCGCGGTCGGACCCCTGCTCGCCGCCTGGATCATCATTCCGAACGGCCGCACGAGCGTCGCCTGGTTCGCGCTCGCGGCAGTGCTCGCCATCGTGGTCCTGTGGAACGTGAGCGATTGGTACAAGCGCCGCCACCTCGACCGGTCCGCGGCGAGAAGCGCGCGCACCGCGGCATCTTCGCTGTCGCGCAGCCGCATTGCCTGGTCGGTCGCGATCCTGATCGTCCTCATCTTCTCGAAGTACTTCTACCTGGCCAGCATCTCGAGCTACTACAGCTTCTACCTCATGGAGAAATTCCATCTCTCGGTGCAGTCCGCGCAGCTGTACCTGTTTCTGTTCCTGTTCGCGACGGCGCTGGGCGGGTTGATCGGCGGACCGGTGGGGGATCGGGTGGGCCGCAAGCGCGTCATATGGTTCTCGATCCTGGGAGTCGCGCCATTCACCCTGGCTCTGCCTCATGTCGACCTTGCCTGGACCGCACTGCTGAGCTTCGTGATCGGGCTGATCATCGCCTCGGCGTTCTCGGCCATTCTGGTGTTCGCGCAGGAGCTCATGCCGGGGAAGGTGGGTGCGGTGTCCGGGCTGTTCTTCGGATTGGCGTTCGGCATGGGCGGCATTGGCGCGGCCGTCCTGGGCGGACTGGCCGACGCCCGAGGAGTCGAGTTCGTCTACCAGGTGTGCGCGTTCCTGCCGCTGCTCGGCGTGATCACCGCGTTCTTGCCCGACATCGAGCGCCATGCCCGAGGGGGCGCGTCTTGACCCAGCATCTCGTGCTGCTGGTCTCGGAGTACGGGCTGCTGCTGGTCGCCGTGAACGTGCTGCTCGATCAGATCGGACTTCCCGTGCCCGCGATGCCGACCCTGATCGTGGCCGGGGCGATCGGCGCCGGCGGCGGTCTCGCGCTCGGCTCGTTGTTCGCCGTGTCGGTGATCGCATGCGTGATTCCCGATTGCGGCTGGTTCCTGATCGGCCAGACCTACGGCATCCGGGTGCTCAAGACCCTGTGCCGCATCTCCCTCGAGCCGGATTCCTGCGTGAATCAGACCCAATCGCGCTTCGAGCGCTGGGGCATCAATTCGCTGCTCATCGCAAAGTTCATTCCCGGTCTTGCCATCATAGCGCCGCCGCTCGCCGGCGCCTTGCGTGTCGGCTGGTGGCGCTTTCTCGTTCTGAGCGCGGCAGGCGCCATGCTGTGGGTGGGTGCGGGACTCGCCGCCGGGGTGTTGTTCAAGTCGCAGATCGGAGCGCTGCTGGTGCATCTCGACCGCATCGGCGGAATGACCGGGCTCGCCGTGCTGGGCGCGCTCACGGTTTACGTCGCGTACAAGTGGTGGGAGCGCGCGCGTTTCTACAAGACCATGCGCATGGCGCGCATCAGCGTCAACGAGCTTTACGATCTCATGCAGGCGGGGGCCGACCCGATCATCGTCGATGTGCGTTCGCCGACCGCGCGCGCGCTCGAGCCGCGCTGGATACCCGGCGCGCTGCACGTTCCCGTGGACGCCGTGGGTCAGCACATCGGTCACCTGCCGAGAGACCGCGAGATCATCCTGTACTGCACCTGCCCGAGCGAGGCGTCGGCGGCACGCGTCGCCAAGATCCTGATCAACCACGGCTTCAAGCTGGTGCGGCCGTTGTTCGGCGGACTGGACGCCTGGATCGCCGCGGGCTACTCGGTTGAGGGTAGCGCGGCGCCGGTGGTCGAGGCGGTCATCGAGGTGGCGGCCGAGGCCTCGCAATCGGCGTCGAGCCAGCCGAGTGCCGCGATCGAGGCCGACCGGTGAGCGATGCGCACCACGTGCTCATCGTCGGTGCCGGATTCGGCGGGCTCGCGGTCGCGCAAGGTCTGACCGGCGCCGCGGTGCGCATCACCCTGCTCGATCAGCGCAATCACCACCTGTTTCAGCCCTTGCTCTATCAGGTCGGCACCGCCACGCTCTCGACGTCGGAGATTGCCTGGCCGATCCGCCAGCTGCTGCGCCGGCGCAAGGAGGTCACGACGCTCCTCGGAACGGTCGCAGCGGTCGATGCCGAGCGGCACACGGTGGGTCTCGCGGACGGCGGCGAGCTCACCTACGACACTCTGGTGCTCGCGACCGGTGCACGTCACGCTTATTTTGGTCACGATGAATGGGAACCCTTTGCGCCCGCGCTCAAGACCCTCGAGGATGCGACCTCGATACGTCGACGCATTCTCATCGCATTCGAGCAGGCCGAACGCGAGTCGGATGCAACCCTGCGCAGCGCATGGCTCACCTTCGTGATCGTCGGCGGCGGCGCCACCGGTGTCGAGCTCGCCGGCGCCATCGCCGAGCTCGCTCATGTGACGCTGCCCGACGAGTTCCGCCGCATCGACACCCGCAAGTCCCGAATCCTGTTGATCGAGGCGGGACCCCGTATCCTGCCGACCTTCACACCCGCGCTTTCGGCCTACGCGCACGCAGCGCTCGAGCGGCTCGGCGTGGAGATCCGCACGGGAGTCGCGGTTAGCGAATGCTCGGCTCAGGGCGTGGTATTCGGCGGACAGCCGCTCGCCGCGAAGGTCATCCTCTGGGCCGCCGGTGTGCGCGCCTCGCCCGCCGCCGCCTGGCTCGCCGCTCCGGCGGACCATGCCGGTCGGGCCAGAGTGGCGAGCGACCTGAGCGTGCCCGGCCGACCCGAGATCTTCGTCATCGGCGATACGGCGACGATCGATGCGTGGCACGGCAAGCCGGTGCCCGGCATCGCGCCGGCCGCGAAACAGCAAGGCGCGCATGTTGCGGCCACGATCAAGCGGCGCCTCGCCGGCGATTTTGCGGCGCATCCGTTCCGTTACCATCACGCCGGCAATCTCGCAACCATCGGCCGGCGCGCCGCGGTGATCGATTTCGGCTGGCTGTCGCTGCGCGGTTATTTCGCCTGGTGGGTCTGGGGACTCGCACACATCTATTTTCTGATCGGCGTGCGCAATCGATTGGCGGTTGCCTTGAGCTGGCTCTGGATCTACATCACCGGCCGACGTGGCGCCTGTCTCATCACCCAGGGCGAAGCGCCTATCAACCGTTGAGCAAACCCATCATGGCCGGGTGGTAGCGCTCGCCCTGGGCGATGCCGCGCGGCGCGACCGCCTCGATGCGCGCGAGCTCGCGCGCGCTGAGGCGCATCCCGGCGGCGGCCAGATTTTCCTCGAGTCGCGCCGGGCTCGTGGTGCCGGGAATCGGCACGATATCCTCGCCGCGGCCGAGAAGCCAGGCGAGCGCGAGCTGCGACGCGGTGCAGCCGCGCTCCTTGGCGATCGAGTTGAGTTGCGCGACGACCGCCAGATTCTTCGCGAAATTCTCGCCCTGAAAGCGCGGCGACTGGCGCCGCCAGTCGTCGGGCGCGAGATCGTCCGGACTCGAGAAGCGCCCGGCCAGAAAGCCGCGGCCGAGCGGGCTGTAAGGCACGAATCCGATCTCGAGCTCGCGCAACGTGGGAATGATCTCCTGCTCCGGATCACGGCTCCACAGCGAGTACTCGGTCTGCAAAGCGCTGATCGGATGCACCTTGTGGGCACGGCGGATCGTGGCGGGCGCGGCCTCCGACAGGCCCAGGTAGCGCACTTTTCCCCGCCGCACCAGCTCCGCCATGGCGCCGACCGTCTCTTCGATCGCAACGGCGGGATCGACGCGGTGCTGGTAGTAGAGATCGATGAACTCGACACCGAGCCTGGCGAGCGAGGCGTCGCAGGCGGAGCGCACGTAATCCGGCCGGCCGTTCACCCCGCGCGCCGTGCTGCCCGGCTGCCGGACGATGCCGAACTTGGTGGCGAGCACCACGCCCGCGCGCCGCCCCTTGAGCGCCTTGCCGACGGTCACCTCGTTGCTGTGAGGACCGTAGGCATCCGCGGTGTCGAGAAAGGTCACGCCGAGATCGAGGGCGCGGTGGATGAGCGCGATGCCCTGAGCCTCGCTCGCGTCGCTCGAGGAATAGAAGTCCGAGAGTCCCATGCAGCCCAATCCGAGCTCCGATACCTCGAGGCCGTGGGTGCCGAGCTTGCGCGTGCGCATGGTGTCCCGCGATCCCGCCTCAGTTGAAGGCCGCGATGCCGGTTTGCGCCCGGCCGAGGATCAGCGCATGGATATCGTGCGTGCCCTCGTAGGTGTTCACCACTTCGAGGTTCACCAGATGACGGATCACGCCGTACTCGTCCGAGATGCCGTTGCCGCCCAGCATGTCGCGCGCCGCGCGCGCCACATCGAGCGCCTTGCCGCAGGAATTGCGCTTGAGCATCGAGGTGATCTCCACCGCCGCTTTGCCCTCGTCCTTGAGGCGTCCGAGACGCAGACAAGCCTGCAGCCCGAGCGCAATCTCGGTTTGCATATCGGCGAGCTTGCGCTGGATGAGCTGGTTGGCGGCGAGCGGCCGGCCGAACTGCTTGCGTCCCAGCACGTAGTCGCGAGCGGTGTGCCAGCAGCTCTCCGCGGCGCCCAGCGCTCCCCAGGAGATGCCGTAGCGCGCGGAGTCCAGGCAGGTGAATGGGCCTTTGAGGCCGCTGACGCCGGGTAACAGGTTCTCCTTCGGAACGAACACATCGTCCAGCACGATCTGGCCGGTGGTCGAGGCACGCAGCCCGACCTTGCCGTGCAACGGCGGCGCGCTGAGTCCCTTCCAGCCGCGCTCCAGGATGAATCCGCGAATCGTGTCATCCTCGGTCTTGGCCCACACCACGAACACGTGGGCGATGGGACTGTTCGAGATCCAGGTCTTCGAGCCGGTGAGCCGAAAACCGCCGCTCGCTTCGCGCGCGCGCGTCACCATGCTGCCGGGATCCGAGCCATGATTGGGCTCGGTCAGGCCGAAGCAGCCGATCGATTCGCCGCGCGCCAGCGGCGGCAGGTACTTGCGCTTCTGCTCCTCGGTGCCGAACACGAAGATGGGCAGCATGACCAGCGAGGATTGCACGCTCATCATCGATCGGTATCCGGAATCGACGCGCTCGATCTCGCGCGCGATCAGCCCGTAGCTCACGTAGCTGAGGCCGCCGCCCCCGAACTGCTCGGGAATCGTGGCGCCGAGCAGCCCGAGAGCTCCCATCTCGCTGAAGATCGCGGGATCGGTGTGCTCGCGCCGAAATGCCTCGACGATGCGTGGCGCGAGCTTGCCCTGCGCATACTCGCGCGCCGCATCGCGCACCATCTTCTCGTCCATGGTGAGCTGCTCCTCGAGCAGCAACGGATCGTCCCAGTGAAAGCTCGCCCGCGCCATTGTCACGTTCCTTTGGAGTTTGACCGCCACGCGAGCGTGCAGCCGGCGCGGAGCGCACTATTGTACTGGAAGTTCCCGGCCGGGCGCTGTGGGACCCATCCGGGCGCTGCGGCGCTCATCCGGTTGCACTAGCGCTCATCCGGAGGCCGGTGCGCGGCGAGTGCCGTCTCGATGCGCCGGTCGGGCACCAGCCACATCAATGCAACCAGCGCATAGAGCGCCTGCGACGCCCGCGGCGATGCGAACGATGCGACTACGCCGATCAGGTAGAGCGGCGGCGATAGCTTGCCCTTCCAATCGCGCCCCACCGCGCGCCGCAATAGAGAGTCCGGGCCCTGCGCGGCGATGATCGTCTCCTGCAGGATCCAGTAGGCGATGCCCCCCATCAGCAGGATGGCACCGTACAGCGCGCTCGGCAGGGGAGCAAGATGATTCTCGCCCATCCACGCGGTGGCGAGGGGAAATAGCGACAGCCAGAACAGCAGGTGCAGGTTGGCCCACAGAATGCCGCCGCTCACCGCCCGGCAGGCGTGCAGCATGTGGTGATGATTATTCCAGTAGATCCCAACATAGATGAAGCTCAGCACATAGCTCAAGAAGACCGGCAGTACCGGCTCCAGAGCCGCGAGATTGTCGCCGTGAGGCACCTTGAGCTCGAGCACCATGATGGTGATGATGATCGCGATCACCCCGTCGCTGAACGCCTCGAGCCGGGTGGTGTTCATTTCGGCTATCCTTGCAGGGAACCGCCGCGAAAACGGCACTCTCGAAGGATGAACCGGCGCATGTACAAAGCTTACCTCAAGCTCGGCGTGTTGGCGCTCGCCTACCCTCTCGCGGCGTTGGCCGACGCCTCGCTGTTGCCGCCCGCTGCGGATCAGGATCTGGCACGCGACATGCTGAAGAGCCTGGTCGAGATCGATACCACGCACGCCCACGGCTCGACGCAAGCGGCGCGGGCGATCGAGGGCTGGCTGCTCAAGGCCGGATTCGCGCCCGCCGATGTCGTATTCATCGCGCCGCCCGATCATCCCACCAAGGGCAGCCTCGTGGCGCGCTACCGCGGCAGGAAGCCGGGACCGGCCGTGCTGTTCATGGGACATCTCGACGTGGTCGAGGCCAAACCGGAAGACTGGTCGGTCGATCCCTTCAAGCTGACCGAGAAGGATGGGTGGTTCTTCGGGCGCGGCACCATCGACATGAAAGACGGCGATGCCGCGCTGGCCGAGTCCCTGGTGCGCTTGAAACGCGAGCATTTCGTGCCCGAGCGCGATCTGATCTTCGCATTCACCGCGGACGAGGAGGCCGGGGGCGATGCGAACGGCCCTGCGTTCCTGCTCAAGGAACACCGCGCCCTGATCGATGCGCAGCTGGCGATCAATCTGGACGGCGGCGGCGGCGACCTCAAGGACGGACGCCGCGAGTTCTTCGAGGTGGGCACGAGCGAGAAGACCTATCTCACCTTCACGCTCGAGACGACGAGCCCCGGCGGCCATGGCTCGTTACCCGGGCCGGACAACGCGATCTATCATCTCGCCCACGGGCTCATGCGCATCGAGGCCTACAAGTTTCCGGTGATGCTGACGGCCACGACCCGCGCGGCGTTTCAAAGCCTCGCAAAGCTCGAGCCCGGTCCTGCGAGCGCCGACATGCTGGCAGTCGCGCAATCGCCTCCCGATGCCGCGGCCGAGCCGTCCGTTGCCGCCGCCGCCGAGCGGCTCAGCGAGAACGTGCGCTTCAATGCGCTGCTGCGCACCACTTGCGTCGCGACTCTGATCTCGGGCGGTCACGCGGAGAATGCGCTGCCGCAGCGGGCCAAGGCCACCATCCAGTGCCGCATGATGCCCGGAGATTCAGCCGCGGCGGTCGAGCAGCGCCTCGTCGGGGTCGTCGCCGATCCCACCATCCGCCTGACCGAGGACGCGCCGCCGATCGTGAGCCCGGAATCGCCGCCGACCCCGCAAATCATGGGCAAGATTGCGGCCGTGGCACATTCCATGTGGCCCGGCGTGCCGCTCGTGCCCACGATGTCGACGGGCTTCAGCGACGATCGCCAGACGCGCAACGCCGGCATTCCGAGCTACGACGTGAGCGGAGTCTGGATCGACGCCGACGAGAACCGCGCGCATGGACGTGATGAGCGCATCGCAGTGCAGTCCTTCGATGAGAGCGTCGAGTTCACCTATCGTCTGATCAAGGCGATGGGCCGCGGCAGGTAGCGGCACAGACCCGCGTAGATCCACGCGCGACGTCGGCGCCCTCCCATGCGACGCGCGGCGGCGACCGCGCGGCCTCGCGGTGGAGTCTCGTGCAGCCGCTGCTGGTGGGGCGGCGGCTCAAGCTCAATCCGATGCTGGTATTGCCGGCGCCATGGTTCGGCGGCCTTTTCCGGGGCATCGCCGGCGTGGTGCTCGCGACGTCCATGCTCGCGGCGCAGACGCCAGCGGTTTGCGCGCGCGCGGGTTAGAATGGCGCGGTGAGACACATCAACGAGCCGGCTCGCCGCATCGAGGTAGTGGCGGAGACCGAGGTTCTGGTCGT
>Ga0335073_10011575_pt1 | contig 12392 bp, 9 predicted proteins | sample Lox_Sample_22_FD_207093 | JGI IMG/M metagenome (GOLD analysis project Ga0335073, IMG submission 207093) | Soil microbial communities from Loxahatchee National Wildlife Refuge, Florida, United States - Lox_Sample_2.2 | ecosystem: Environmental > Terrestrial > Soil > Wetlands | place: USA: Florida... | reverse complement strand
TCAGCGGGTTGATTGTTTTGGGGATGATCCGGCGAGCGTGGATGGATCTGCTGTGGGTTACGGCGGGAACGCTGTTGCTGTACGTACTCGACTACCGGGTGATGCATTTCAATCACGTGTTCATGGCTGGGTTCTCGTTTGCGGGCTTATCGTCGTTGGCGGTTCTTGGGACGAGGACAGTTTGGGCAGAAGGGGAGGAGCGCAGAGATCTGCTCTATGGATTCGTGCCGGTTCTGTTATTCATCACAAGCGAATGGTTCGCGACGACGCTGCTCGATTTCACGGAATGGCTGCATCCGAAGACGTTCGACCTGTTTCTGTATTCGTTCGACGCCAGCCTGGGTGTGCCGACGAGTTTCCTAATCGGTCGAGGATTTTGGACGATTCCGTATCTGAGAACGACTTCGATGCTTTTCTACATCGCGCTGCCTTTGCCGCTGGCTCTGGTGTATGCGGGACATGTGCGGCGGCAGAAGGCGATGGCAGTGTCGACGATGGCGGCGTTTCTCTTCACCGGGCCAGTCGGAGTGATTCTTTACAACATTCTGCCGGCGTGCGGTCCGGTTCACATATTCGGAGCGGCGTTTCCTTTTCATCCCCCCGCGATGGCGGATGTCATGCGGATGCAGGTCGTGCCGATTCTGATGAAGGGCGCACGTAATGCGATCCCATCGCTGCATATGACTTGGGTGCTGCTGATCTGGTACAACTCGCGGAAATTGCCGCGGTGGATCCGGTCGATCGCGATGGCATTCGTCGTGTTCACGTTTCTTGCGACGTTGGGATCGGGAGAGCATTACTTCGTCGATCTTGTGGTGGCGTTTCCGTTCTCGCTGATGATGCAGGCGATCTCGTCGTTCTCGCTGCCGTTCCGAAGTCGCGAGCGGCGGATTGCGATCCTGTTTGGTGCGGCGCTGACGTTGACGTGGGTGGGGCTGTTGAGCTTCGCGAATAAGTTGTTCTGGATCTCGCCAATTATTCCGTGGGCGATGGTGGCGGCGACCGTATCGTCTTCGCTAGTCCTGTGGCAGCGACTGCTGCGCGTGTCATTCTCGGACAATTCGGTTGATGCGAAAGCGCTACCTGCGCGGGCGATGGTTGCCGGCGCCGGGGCATAAACCGACTCTCCTTCCTGAAACGGTTCCCGAAAATTTTCAGGGCTTAGCAGACCATGGATTCCACCAGTCGGGACGCGAAGGCATGAGACCGTCCCGCTGCTTCCGGCGATTTGCAGGTAAGATTTCTCAATCAGCGGCCTGGAGGGCGGCCTGGTTGCGCGGTGCGTAGACTGGGCCTTAAAATCGAAGAGCGAGTTGACCTGCCCAGGTCTCGAGTCACGAATGGCGCTATCGTCTAGGGGTTAGGACGGAAGATTCTCAATCGACGCAACAGCAGTCGCCCGCTATATTAATCAATAATTTAGGTTTGGTTCGATGGGCTGATTTCAGGCTCTTTTTGGGGACTTTGGTGAGACTTTAGTGAGACTTTGTTCGCCGCCCATTCGCCCTCTAAGGTGCGCCGATGCGTTTCATTGCGAATGCAAACGGCGACTTCGTCCGAGACCTTGGTCATCGTGCCGCCACAAACCGTACAAGCCAGTTCAGGAAATAACGTCATGACTCAACCTCAGGCTCATCAAAGTCGCGAGCCAATCTTCTAGCCTAACAATTTCACGCGCGACTTCTCGCGTCTGACAAGATGCGCGGCGTCTGCGGAGTTCCCGAAGCTCCCATAGCGCTGTCTCGACTCGGTCAATTGCTTGGATCAGATCAGCCATGGTGTTAGATCAGCTTTTGGCGCGCTCTCTCAATCCGCGCGTTAATCTCGCTCTCAGTCAGCTCAGTGGATTTGCGATATGACGCGCGCAACTCCGGTTCCGTGAAAAGGGAAATCGATTCAGGGCCGCTAGAGTCAGCCTTCATAGTTACTATTGCGAACGTTTCCGTGGCACCTCCTCGGACCTTTCCCAGGTATCGCGGCATGAGTTCACCTCCAAATAGAACGGTATTCACGGCGCGGTCGGAGCGTCAAGATTACGAACGATTACTGTGACGAGACAACTACAGCGTCCAGCGTTGAGCCCTGAACTGCGCCTTCATCGTCGCGAGCCACGCATAAAGGTCCATCCGAACCTGCTCGGCGCTCCACGTCGTTGGATACATGACCGGAATCATGAAGTCGGGATATTCGGGCTGCGCGCGCGAATCACGGAACGTCGCGGCAATTAACTCGAAATCACGCGAGCAATAGCGTGTCTCGATCTGGCTGAGACGCATCTCACCGTCGTTCACGTTCATCTGCCTGACATCTTCAACACGGCTAGTTTCCTTTGTCATAGTGACGCCGTAGGTTTGTTGGATGCAGATGAACAGTGATTAAGTTTGCTACCCGCCTGTCACTTGCCCGCCATCCAGTCAGGGAGTAAGGTTTGATTCGATGCCGGATACGACTACTCCGTTCCAGCGGTGCGAAAAATGCGAATCCGAGCGCTTTAGCATCTGGGGAAAGTGGGGACGGTGGTTTGCCATGTGCCTAGATTGCCAGTCTGAATATGAGCTGCAATCCAAGAATGTCTTCGTCCTAACCCGGTCGCCTCGGGACGAAGAATGGGGATCGGTCGGCAATACGGGTCCGTGATTCTTGCGCGCGCCGTCGCAGTCAGTTCACTCTCTCCGACAAAGTCCGACCGCATTCCCGGCGTGACGATGTGCACCCACGTCGAGTCCGGCTCGTAGGTGAACTCCGTTCCGCAACCGCGACAGCGCTCGACGATAAGCCAACGCGAGCAGCGCTCTTCGACGCGCTGTAGCTCACCGTCGCAGGGGAAGTCGGCGATGAGATCGTTGTGCAGCATCCGCCAAGGTTAACTCGGATGAGGTAACTGAGTTGGTTCATTTTTTCCATAGCTTGATTTACCGCGATACCAGCCCAATATTTTTTGGAAGTGGAGGAAACTGAGATGACTCAAGAACTAATTGACCTTTGCAACATGATCGATGTCGTAACCGTACCGCTTGGGTTGCAAGCCACGGTTGAAAAAGTCTTACCCCACGGCGTGACTGTGTGCCTATCCGGGCCGGAGCGTAGAAGCAAGCATGTTTTCATAGCGACCAACCTACTAATGGACACTCTCGCGAATGAAAGACTTTCACCCGAACTAATGAAGCACTTGAAGGAAGACCTGAGAGGGGAAAAAGCATCGTAGGCTCCCCTGCCTCGGCTTTGGGTGTTTCTTGTTGTGTAGCAGCGGTGAGCTGTAGAAGAATTGCGTGCATGAGAAAGCGAGCGCGCATCGTAACGATCACCTTCGACACCAAGGTGTATTCCAAGTCCAAAGGTTTTCAGTTTCCTGTTCCGTATGCTAGAGGGTTGGGATGGGTCAGGGGAAAACCGTTCTCCGTTGCCTTGCAGATCACTAAGTTCTCTTCCGGGGAACCAGTGTTTCGCGGCACCGTACCATTTTCCTCGGGCAGCGAGATCACAAGTCGCGCAGTGTTCCGAAGGCTTGAAATCGGGGACGCGATTCGAGTAACGGCAACAAGGGGAACACGGAAATCATACTAGCAATGTGCCAGGCGCGCGCCGCCGTGGAGCAGTACCAAGGGGGCGAGCCGGGTGCTGGTCTTCTGGACTTCACCAAGTAGTCGCCCGGTTTCGTCGGTTCGTTTTGGCCGCATTTGGCCTGAATGGTGCAAATCTTGCGCAAGAATACTACTCTATAGTTTCGCCTTGCATTCGCCTACTGCATGCGGTACGTTTACCCCATGCCTCCCCGCAAGAAGATCAACCTGGACGCTGTACGCGCGTGCCTCGATAAGATCTGCCCCAAGTGCGGACATCGGATCACGCCCGATCAGATTCAACGGGTTGATTGGGAGCGCGTGAAGTGCCCGGCGTGTGGAGAAGTGTTCGATGCGGCTCGGAAGGTCTCCTCGCCGTAAATTCGCGTAGCGAAGTTCCGTGGCAAAAAAGAAAAGCTGTTTTAACAATCCAACATCGCGGCTGCGTCGCCCCTCTTGGTATTGATACAAGTAACTGCTCCAATCGCCGGGCAGTCTAAAGACACGATAAAAGGGTCAAACCTGGGAGGCTAGGAGACAGAGGCCCGCAAAAGTGCACCCCCCGCCCCCGCTTTCCACGCCGGAGGGGCTTCCTCGCGCTAGTTGTCCTGAATTCGTAACAAGAGACGAGCGAGGAAGCAGAAGTAGCAAGCAAAGCCTATGTTGTTGGAACTTCGAAAACGAGTGATGATCTGATATTTCCTGTCACTCAGGAAGGACTGCGAAGACGCTGAACATAGCTAAGAGACCCAACTGTTATCATTCCGACGTGAATATTCCCCAACGAGATTACCGGCTTTCCTCGAACTATTCGCGGAGGGCTTCATCAACTCATAAAGCGTGAGTTTGCTATGCCGGAAGTGCTTCTCCAATCCGCCGTTCCGCCCTATTTGATTCTCCTGAGTCAGTACGCTCTGAATTTCGGACTGATCGACCTTAGGGACAATCTCATTCGTTATCTAATTTTGTTGGCCCTTAGAGGTTCAACTCCGGAGTCGCCGGTTAATACCGACGGCATCCGGCACCGAATCGCATCAATGTTGAATCTGAAGGAATTACATTACCCAGATGATGTGGTACAGAAGCGAATCGACGCCCTCTCGGAGGAGGGGCGCATAACACGAGCGCCGACCGGATATGTGATCGTAGAGGAGGCCAGGCATCAACTAGAATCAGACGCGATCCGGGTTGCAGAGATCCATACGGCCGTATTGGGGGACCTATTTTCCTCTATTAAGAGAACCCTGCAAGACGACGAAAAAAGAACGGTCGCCGCTGCACTATACGATTTTCTTGGAAACGTATTCGCATTCGACGGAGAACGCTTTGCCCGGGTTTTCATTGAACAACACTTAGAAATCGCTTCACCTGGAACCGTTGGGGATCTGCAAACGCTATTAGCCGAATCCAGCCTTCGATTAATTCCTGATGCTGAGCTTAGGCGTGACTTCATCAAGGCGATGGAGGAATCACTTGTCTCGAAAAGCGAACCGTGGCTCCGCTTTTTTGGCACTGTTGCGCAGACATATCGTGTAATGGCAGTCCTGAACCTGGCTCCCGATGTATCCAAAATCCAGGTCGATTCGTTCAAGAATTTCTTTAGCGCAACGAAGATTTACGTCGATACGAATGTAGTACTCCAATTGCTTTTGCCAGATAGCCCCTATCATGATGCGGACGTAATGGTTATAAAGCGTCTGAGAGACTTTGGTGCGCGTTGCATCATCACCGAAATGACGCGCCGCGAAGTTCTTACAATACTCAAACGGGAGGAGTTCTTAGTAAAACGCGTTCCGGCACCAGCTCCAAACTTATTGCCCAAAGTAGTGACTGCAATCAAAGAGCCCTTCGTCCGGGCCTACTACTCTGCAGTACTAAAGAATCCAAACACCAAATGGGAGTATTTCTTCGCTCGACTTGAGGAGATGGTTAACCTTTTATCGAATCTTTACGGATTCGAATTTGATCCCGCCGATCTTAGCGAAGAAATGAAGACCGATCCTCGCTTTGAAGATGCACTGCTCGCAGTGATGGATGAATTCGAACGATTACGAGGCAGAGCAAAAAGCTGGTCTGCTGCAGAACACGATGCTTTTCACTTACTATACTTTTCCAATAAACAGACTAATGAACAAGAACCCCAACTCTTTTTTACCGCTGATCGCAGCCTTCGGTTGATTCCCCAGAAAGTTCGCGGACTCGAACTTGGCGAATTTGCAGTTTATCAGGACCAACTGCTCGATATAACCCTGCCTTTTCTCGCTCCGCCAGAAGCCCAGAAAACGGCCGCGCAGGTCTACGGCGATTTCTTCGCTTCTCACTTTGCGTCAGCTTTAAGCAGCAGCATACCTTTTGAGGAGCTCTCGATGCTGCTGCGACCGTGGATGGAGCACGATGGCCTCTCAGAAGAGAATGTTCTCCGAATCTTGCAAAGAACATACATTCAGAAACTGGCTAAACGGGCGGACAAAGACATATCGACCCCAGAGGCTACAACTGAGTTCGTCGATGCCGCTCTGATTGAATCCCTTAAATCAGAGATGCAGCGTGAGCGAACTAAGGAAATCGAAGCTTTATACGCGCAACTACAGTCTGAGTCCAAGAAGCAGGTGGAAGTTGAAGTCGCTCAAATAAACGCCCGATATCGTGACCGATTGCAGATTAACACCAAGGTGGTGGGGTTCCTTTCCGCGCATGGGATCTCTACCCTTCCTGACGTGGCAATCGGATGTTCGCTTTTGCCAAGCGAAGTAGCTGCCGCACTGGCCCAATTGGCTCACTATGGTCTAGTCAATATCTATGGCGTTGGCGGAACGGACCCAGAGAGCATTGGCCAGCAAATGTTCAACTCTAATTCGCGTGTCAGATTGTCGACAAAAGGGCACATGCGGGCCCGGACTTATGAGGGCGGGGCATCGGAATGAACGAGACGATATCCTACATCATCATGTCTGCTGGTGGTGTTTTCGCAGCACTTTTGGATCTCCCTTCAAACGAGACGACATCATACGTACCGTACATCATCATGTTCGTCGGAGGCGCATTCGCAGCGCTTTTGGATGTGCACTCAAAGGAAGGTTTTCCAATAATCAACAAACACCTCGCACTCTGCGGAACGTTTGCTATCCTTATGGGCCTTCTCGGGGACTGTTTTTTTTTGATTGTACTCGCATTAGATTGGTTTAACCCTAGCCTATCAACACTCAAAGCAAGCGTCATTGTGTTACTCGGATACCGACTCTTAGTTCGAAGCAACCTCGTTAGTGTTCGAGTTGGATCAACCAACAAGACTTTTGGTTTCGGGTGGCTATATGAGGGGGCACTATTTTTATTTATCGATTTTCTTAAGAGTAGGGAATCGTATTCACGTCAGAGCGACTATGCGAGCCTCTCTCTAGAGGATCTCATTGTGATGGCACGCTGTGCTGCTAAAACCGCGGAGCAGCAAGCTCGGGTTGACGAGATAGGTCAACTTAAAAATGAACCTTTTAAACGGAAGTGGTTAGTAGAGCTTTGTACCAAGAATGACGGTGATTGAAGCAGAACTCCCATCCCAGGATGTCAGACATGACGGATTTTAATGAGTTCCTGATTCTTCGGATGAGGTCGTCGCCGATATTTGCCTGCTAGTTTCGAAATGCCCTCTTTAGTTCAGTCTGAGACAAGAAACTTCCGTCTCAAATTACCGTGATATTTGTGAGTTAAAATGTCGCAGTTTCAATGTTTGTCACTTTAGAATTAACGATTCGAATCGAACCGACTATTTCGACATGATAGTGATCAAGTCGCAGCATTCTTGTGTCGCGTTATCGTAAGTTCAGTGCCGCTTTTGCGATCTCGATGCCAGTTCATCCCATACCGGACACCGACTATCGGACCTAGCGCAGCGCAAATCCCGAGAATGATAGTTGCCCAGACGAACGGGTCTTGCATTGCTTTCTCCTTGACAAATCCGCACGTGCTACCGCACTAAGCCTCGTCACGCATTCGGTCCTGCTTTGCACGTTGGTCCTGCAACCGAGCAAAGTGATCCCACGACTCCGCTATCCTTTGGAGCATCGCGCTGGTACGCGACCATGCCTCACTTTTCTTCGACCATCCGCGAAACTGTTCTGCAATACCACGTTCCCGGCTGCCGCCACTATAGAGAGCGCGCGCGTGAGGTCGTCCGGCCATATTAAAACGTTCAGTGTCGATTCCATTCTCCAAGTCGGTTGACGACACCCCTTCGATCAAATCTCGTACAACTCTATGAGGCCATGCCTCATCGTCTGGATCAGATGGGGCGTGTGCCAAGAGGTGGCCGATAAACTCATCTGCGATCCCTGATCGGTCGTCCTCTTTGGCAATCGCGCGCACCGCTTCTATCCACGTCGACAAAATTTCCGCTTCAATCTGGCCGTCATGCACTCCCGGTATAACCGTGAACTCGCTCAGGAGACGGTAGGCTGCTCGTGCGGTCGCTTTCTGCGCGTCTGTTGGTTCTGGAACTTCTTGGTTGTGAGGGTTAAACGCATCGTGTATTAACGATGCGTAGAATGTCGGGTCTTCCGCCATGACGCGGTGGAGCGTCAACTGTCGGTCGCGGTATCCGAAAAGGGGAAGATAAGCGTACTCACGCTTAGCGACCTCAGTAATAGAGATATCACCGCGCCGCTGAAGTGATTCCAGAATCTGCTCAATTTCAAAAACGAAATTGCTGTTGATTTGTTGACGAGACGCGTTCAACTCCTTTACGGCAGAGTCCAACATCTTCAACAGAGTCTCGCTCGACAGGTTGCCAAGATTCAAAGCAAACGCATTTATCGCGGCAGTCGCACGACCTACACCGATATAGCGCTGTGCGGCCATCTCTGCATCCTCTGCACTCAGTCCCCGAGGGGCCCAAGGTCTCTTGCGTTCCCAGTAGATTCGGTCGATCTCGGCTCCTAATGACGCGACAAAATCCCAGGTGGTACGCTTGTCTTCCCAGTTAAGGACTAGGTTTGCAAATTGCCAATCAGGCCAAGACCGTTCTTGTTTCCACGAACTAATTTGATCATGCCAAGCTTTGCCCAAATGTCGCTCCGCTTCGGCACTCAACACACTCGCGAACACTGCCATGCTGTCGGTTTTATCCATTGCTGTGTCTACGAGCGTTGCAAATTCTTGGATTGTCGTGAGAACTACCCCGCAGGCCATTCCCACAAGCTCAGGGTGCTCCGCTGCACTGGCGAGATCAAGAAGCAGACTTAAACCACCAGTTTTGAGAAGATCGCGAATCGTGCTCTCACGAGTTTTTTCTGGTAGGTCGTAAGGAAAGTCCAGCTTTTGGGGTATCGCAGGATTCCAGTCATTAAAGAGCCAGACGACCCGAGCAATTGGATCAACGGGTTCCAAGGCTACCACCAATCGCTGAAACGGTTCGAGGTCTTCCGCCTTCAGCGCCCAATCAGCGGTTGGGAAAGCCTTGTGGTGGGCGACGAAACTTCTCAAGGCCGTCCAAACCACCATGCGCTTCTCAGCGTCCAATCCTGTTCCTAACCGCTCCAGAAGTTCGGCTGCACGAACTCGCTGCGCTTCTTCAAATTGTGACACTTCCCTGATCAGTTGGACCCATCGCTCGGGATTCTTGCCCGCTAATGAGATCGCACGTTCGACGATTCCACGCCGCCCGTCTGCGACAAGCCCATATGTGAGGATTTCACGCTCCGACGCTCCAGCTTCTAGATAGCGCGGTTTCGCGGTCGGAAATGCAACTTCATGTAAGCTGGGAAGAAGCTTCATTAACAACTGCCATCCGATTTCCGGCTCCTTCACAATGATTTGATCCAAAGCGGCCAAGCGCTGGATCAAAGTTGCATTTGTGCCCGGATGCCACGGCAAGAGAATCTCGCGCAGACTATTCAGCGGGCGGTTAGTCAACTTTCCGCCCGGGTCAATGCGCGCAAGTTTTGCAAGTGTTAGGCTCGAATCCGACAAATACTTCGGGTCCCATGCTAGAGTTTCCAGTGCCCACAACAGCCCGGTGTGGGGACTGCGCGAAAGGAACGGGTCTTTATCCTGAAATATTGGTGCGAGGGCCTTACCGTCGCCCCCGAGCATCTGCCCGAGGGCCAGTAACAAAGGGAGTGGGGCCGCCTCCATGAGGATCGGCAATTCTTCGTAAAGACTCGCCATTCGCCGATAATCGCTCGCCAGGCCCGGAAGCCCAGCGATTAGCTGATTTACAAACTGATCGGGAGCAACTCCAGTGTTAGCCACTCCAAGTGGACCGTGTAAGATTGCGACTATGCGTAACGTTCTTGCGACGCCATCTCGTAGCCACTTGGAATGCTGGAAATTCTTCCCGTAGATTTCACCGTACAACCGCTCTGAGTCCGGAAGATCGAGACGAGGGTCTATCTCGCTGAATATGGTAGTGGCGACAGCGCAAAGCCTGTCGAAATCTCTTCGACTGATTAGGTGACCGAGATACTTAAAGGCATCGATGGGAGCGCGCACCTGCCAAGCATCAGCTTCTTTGATGAGTGGTGAATCTTGTCTTTGAAGAAACGGAAGAAGTTCTTCCTCATATTCAACGTATTCGGTGACACCCGCGAGTGCTGCTATTGCATGTTTGTCATGATCCGACTTATCGCTCCAACTTCCTGCCAACACGGCTGGGATGAGATTGCGATCACCTGCCCAATGCGGCTTTCGGGCCACGGCGCTTGGAATCTGCCTACCAAGGATTGTTACACTGCGCCCGCATTTCACGGCCAACCTCCTAGCCTCATCCTCGGACAACCCCATCGTCTGGAGCGCTGTTGAAAGCCCCAGAACGGTTTGCTGCTCCAGAAGCGTTCCACTGCCCGACAGGGGATTATCGCGACCAATTGGAACGATAACCAAGTTGCGTCGAGAAAGCGCGCCTGCGATGTCGTGCGCATCAGGCCCGAGTAGCAGGATCAGATTCTTCAAATGCTCAAGCTGCCGTGCGCTTTCCGACGTATCGATTATCAACGTGCGGTCTTCAATGAAACGGCGCACGTCAGGTTCCGCTTTTCGAATCGCCGCGACCGCGAATGCAATAACCTCATCATTAGAATCGCCTTGCCATACGTAACTCGCCGGGCCCGTCCTCATCTGGCTGAGAATCGTGTTCATCTGGTCGATCCGATCAGCCAATAAAACATCCTCCGTGAGGTCCGGCTTGAACTGCCTTGCATATTCGTCCCAGAGTTGATCCGTGCAATGAACTCCGATAGTCGGCATCAATCCTAGGTTGCGTGCTAATCGCAGCGCAACGGCCGGACAGAGGTAAAGCCAGTGCTCCAGAGCAAGTGCGTCGAACGCTTTAACGTCTTTCCATTTCCCTTGAGATAGTTTGTTTTTTGCCCAAATCTCGCAGTCTTTCCATCGTCGCGGCGTGACGAAAACGAACGTCGCATTGAGTTTGTCAACGGGTTCTGATTTGTTCAGTCGGCCTTCGTAGTCTTCGTCAGCTTTAGTTTCCACGCCTACGCTTGTTCCAAATTCCCAACCTGACTCGTCCGCGGGAACGTAGGGCGGTGCTCCAGTGCAAATCAAGTGACCGTCCCAGCCGTGCATTTGAGAGGAATCGCCAGTGAGAAACCTGATTGAACTAATGTTCGGTGCCGACGCCCGAATTAGGTCGGAAACGAGTTGCAGAATGTCACTTCGCGAAGACAGTGACCCCGCCCAGCGTTCTAAATCTTGGGCTGTGATCCACTTCACGCGTCTCCCTCCCGCTGATTCTCGAAGGTTGTGACCGGTCACAACAACCTGAAGAGCAGATTATAGGTTACGGTCGAAAAGAAACCGTGTAAACCTAGTGGACGTAACAGTCTGAATATCAACCGACCTCGCGAGCGCCTGCCAGTGCCTCGGATGCGGCCTTCGCTTTCGCTTACGGATATCGGATGCGTAAGGAAATTGAAAATATCGATGGCCGATGCAGTCTGAGAAAGAGTGGCACTTTTCAGTCGAGGTTGGAGTTCTCTTGCATAGAAATCTTCCGTAAGCCACTCGGCTGATCCGACGGGGACCAGGTTTGGCGCTTCAAGTCGTCACGGCGCTTGCCTTACTTGCGTCTTGCCTCGGCCTGTCGAGTGTGCCCGATTATCTGCGTCAGACTCTCGTCAACGGAGACTCGATCCGACCGCCAAGAAATCTGGCCGGTCTTAGATATCTTTAACGCTTTGCCAGGTGACCAAGCCATCACTGAGGAGGTGGAGGGGGTTAGGCCGGTGCCCGGTCTAGGCAAAACCGTAAAGTAGTACTCGCTCCCAAAGAAAATCTCTCCCGCAAATCGCGCGCAAATCTCCAGCAGACTCATTCCCTCGGCAGAATTGTGCTGAGTTTGCTCCCCGTTCTGAAAGCAGATTCCCTCTGGTGCCGATCGCTCTCTTGCGCGATTTGCCCAGTATTTGCGCGGCATTTCGCAAGCACTCGCACTCTTCTTAATGCACTGATTTTCGCTCGGAAGTGCTGTCAAGAATTTTATTTTCCACGTTCTCATGTGCTTAGCACTGCTGCGGACATGCGTTCGCAAAATTCCGCGCTATGCTCCCGTTCGCGATACACGTGCTAGGCGGTGCTTAGTACGAATTCACATGGGAGAGCGTTATGGACAAACCGAACAAAGCAGCAGAATTGAATGCAGGCATTCGCAAGACGATCGAACAACTCGCCACGGAGACCGATGCAGCCAGACAGTCAGAGCTATTCCGCAATTACCTGAAAGCCTCAGCCGCATTCTGGGATTACTCGTGGCATAACCAGATGCTGATATGGCGTCAACGTCCCGATGCAACCTACGTCGGAGGATTCAATACGTGGTTGAAGTGC
>Ga0335073_10011574_pt1 | contig 12393 bp, 10 predicted proteins | sample Lox_Sample_22_FD_207093 | JGI IMG/M metagenome (GOLD analysis project Ga0335073, IMG submission 207093) | Soil microbial communities from Loxahatchee National Wildlife Refuge, Florida, United States - Lox_Sample_2.2 | ecosystem: Environmental > Terrestrial > Soil > Wetlands | place: USA... | reverse complement strand
TCCTCCTCAGAAGTGACTGCTTGACGCCTCCGGCTGTCCGGAGGCCGCGTGGCACTATAGCCGCACTTTGGGGGGTAACGCAAGCGAAAACATTCAAAAAGCCCGAAAAAATGGGCCTTTCAGACGATTCCGTGTGCCATTTCCGGATTTCACGTTTTTGCGAGCTCTTGATAGAACAACGCGACTGCCCGGATGCCTCCGAAATAATTCTCAAGTGAGATGTGTTCATCAGGAGCGTGCGCGTTTTCGTCCGGCAGCCCGAAGCCCATTAGCACGCATGGTACTTTGAAGGTGTCGTACATCTGCGTGACGAACGGGATCGATCCGCCCTCGCGGATGAAGGCGGCTTTTTTGCCAAAGCCTTTCTCCAGCGCATCGATCGCTTTCTGAAAAATTGCGTCCGTGTAAGGCGCCACCCACGGCTTTCCCGTGCTCAGAACCTCAAATTTGCACTCGACGCTCTTCGGCAGCAATTTCCGGAAATGCCTTTCCACGAGCTTCGCGATTTTCGCGGGTTCCTGGTTGGGAACCAGTCGCGTGGAAAATTTCGCATACGCCTTTGACGGAATCACTGTTTTGGCGCCCTCGCCCGTATACCCGCCCCAGATGCCGTTCAATTCCAGCGTTGGCCGCGTCCATAGCTGCTCGACGATCGTGTAGCCCTTTTCGCCGCACAGCGCCGCTGCTCCCACTGTCTTGCGGAAGTCTTTTTCTTTCCAGGGGAGGGAATTCAGCGCTTTGCGTTCCTGTTTCGAGAGCGTCGCGACGTCGTCGTAAAATCCCGGAATGGTGACGCGGAAGTTTTTGTCGTGCAGCTTCGCGACCGTCTCGGCCAGGATCGTGATTGGATTCGGCACCGCGCCGCCGAACACGCCCGAATGCAGGTCTTGTACGGGACCCGTGATTTCCACCTGGTAATAATTCAGGCCGCGAAGGCCGTAAGTGACGGAGGGAACTCCCTTCGCGAGCATGGAAGTGTCCGAGACGATCAGCGCGTCCGCCTTGAGCCGGTCGCGGTTCTGCTTCACGTAATCCCACAGGCTGACGCTTCCAACCTCTTCTTCGCCCTCGACCATCATTTTTACGTTGATCGGAAGGTTACCTACAGTTTTATTTAATGATTCGAGGGCCTTCAAGTGGATGTGGACCTGGCCTTTGTCATCCGCCGTGCCGCGCCCGTATAGATTTCCGTCGCGCACGGCTGGCTCGAACGCCGGGCTGGTCCATAATTCGAGGGGTTCGGCGGGCTGGACATCGTAGTGGCCGTATATGAGCACCGTGGGTTTTCCCGGCGAGTGAAGGGACTCTCCATAGACCAATGGGTGCATCTTTGTCTGAGAGATGTTGACGTTTTCCAGGCCCGCTTGGCGCAGCTTTTCGGCCACCCACCGGGCGGCGCGTTCGATATCTTCTTTGTGCTCGCTTTTGGTGCTGACGCTCGGAATTCGCAGAAACTCCTTCAGTTCAGCCAGATGATCTTCACGCCTGGCCTCAATATGCTCTAGTAAATTCATTCCGCTTCCCCCATTCCCCTGAACGGAAGGCTGCTGATCCGCCCGCGCGGCTCTCCCAGGAAGTGTTGCTTGGGCCGCGCACAAATGATGCATTTTATTAAAACTTACGCAAGTTCATCAAGCCTAACAGAGACTGCCACTTTGGACACCTTCGCACCCCGCATCGTTGACTCTCCTCGGTCCCCATTGCACGATACCCGCATGAGCGCCTCGCAGTCCGGCACGCCCCTATATAGCGACCAGCGGCGCAGTTCGCGGATGTTCACGCGTATTCCCGTGCGCGCCCGCGGGAAAGACATTGAAGGCCGCAAGTTCCGCGAAAACAGCCAGACCATCGTCGTCAACGCGCACGGTGGCCTGTTGTATCTGCATGAAACGCTCAGCCTGGGCGAGGATCTGGTCTTGACGAATCCCGTGACCGAGGAGGAGCAGGAATGCCGCGTCGTGTACGTCGGCGACACTTCGGAACGGGGAACTCGCATCGGCATTGAATTTCTGGCGCCCTGCCCGCATTTCTGGGGTGTGGATTTCGCGCCGCCCGACTGGCCCGCCCACTCTTCCCCAAGCTCCTAACACAGGGATCGCTTTCACTGTTGTGACGTTACTCGCATCTCCCGAAAGCATTCTGTTATCTCTTCACTTGCTTGCAATTCGACGCCGTCCTACCCGTAGAGGAGTCTCGGCGTAAGTAGGGATATTCAGAGCAGAAGGACGTACCTTGGCGGGTGAACTCACGAGCCAATTGAGGAGATTGTGGCAGTGGGAGGGGGCAGAAGAAGAGCCGCCTATTCGGCCACAGGCGCGCCGCCGTACATGGACAGATCGACCGTCTTCCATTGGCCGGCGATGATTTCCTTGCGGATCTGCGCGGCGGTCTTGCCTTTCTGTGATTCCGTCGCGGCGAACACCGCTTCTTTCTTGCATAGTTCGCATCCGCTGGCGTGCATGCTCGTGTAGCAATCGAGCAGGCTCTTGTGGTGATCTTCCTTATCGCAACCGCAGTAGCAAGGCTCCTGGTACAGGATGGCCTCGACCTTGGCGGCCAGCGCGTAGATATTGCGCGTCTCCAGGTCGGAGAATTGCGCGGGATCGAGCGTCGGCGGCAGCGGGCCCTTCGGCGCACTAGAGTGATAGGCCGGAACGGGACGCTTCGCGCTGGATCCAGAAGGCGTGCTCTGAGTTTGTTGGGCGCGCGCCGCGCTCAATCCACAGCCAAATGCGCCCGCGGCGCAGCAGAAAACCGTCGTTGTCAATAACCGCGTCAGCGTCATTTGCCGCTCCTTCCCGGTCCCGGGCGCGCGCCGTTTCGCGCGCGGCAGGCCTCATTATACAAGCCGCCGCTCCGCGTTTCATTCCATTCTTCTCGCCGCCGGATAATACTTCTCGATCATTCTGCCTGTCATCAAGCCGCCCTCGTACTCCGGAATCACCACTTCATCCGCACCGGAGCTCCGGATGGCGTTCGCGTATCTCTGCTGCCCGGCCCGCGTGATGATCTTCACTTTCGCGTTGAGCGACCTGGCCGTTACGGTGATGTACAGATTATCGGCGTCGTTGTCGATCAGCACGCAGATGCCGCAAGCTCGCCGGATTCCGGCCGTCTCCAGCACGTCGTGGCGCTTCGCGTCTCCGTGAATGACGTTCATGCCATCCTTCAGCAACTCGCGATACAGGCCGTCATTGGTTTCGATCAGCACGAACGGAATTTTCATGCGGTTCAATTGGTCGATGGCCGTCCGTCCTACCTGCCCGTAGCCGCAAACGATGAAGTGATTGCTGAGATTCTCGATTGAAACCTCGTTGAGCATGGATTTCCAAGCCTCCATTCCCTGTCGGCGGAACAGTGTGCCGAGCACGCGTTCCGCCACCCAGATTTGAAACGAAAAGACCCCGAAGAACACGAAAATGGCAAACAGCTTCGTTGCGCTCCGCACGTCGTGATAGTCAATTGCGTGTGGGTGGATGATCCAGAAGAACGCGTCGATCCATCCAATGTGCTCGAGACGCACGTACACCCCGGCGCAAACCGCACAGAACGCGGCGAAGGCTCCGACGGGCAGGAGCATCCGCCGGAGAAACACCGTAACGACACGACCGAATTCCAGAGACAACGCTTTGCCTCGCGCCTGATCGTTTTGCCTGCACTCGTCTTGGAGGGGCCGTCAGGAAAACTGAAGACTCCAGCCTACCATGTTTTGTCCCACTCACCTTGTTCTCGCTGGGTCACGGGCAGTGGTGGCATCGGAGCGTTCCCTCGGCGAAAGGGGCGAAGGGCCATCCAGGTCCTGGCCGTCCCGGACCCTCCAATTTTTGCCCTTACGAAGGGCCAAGGGTCGCAGGAGCAAATAGCAGCTAACTGTCACGTTTTCCGCCACTTACTTTGTAACCTAGATTTAATGTTCCAGTGACTCATCGTTTATCCCACCTCCCTACTTTCTCTTCTGCCGCTTTGTTCCCGTATGCGTCAGAGCGGATGTCGGGTGGGGATGCGGTTTGCTTCAACGGGGTGTTGTCGCAAGTCGATTGATGCGTCAGGACAGTTGTGCGGGCTACCGGGGAACTTCGAGAGATGATTTCCCTCCACACGACTCCCTGTTGCCTCTGTTGTAGCTAAAAAAGCGGTCGCCGTTTTTCCCCTTTATTGACCAATCAGAGCGCTCGATCTTCTCAGGCGGTCTGCAAAAGGACTCGGGTCAAGTCTTTCTCTCGGGTTGAACTCTCGCTTTAAGCAGCTCACTTTAAGGAGGAATGAATGCGAGTACTTGTTGCATCAATTCTTGCCGTCGGGCTACTCGCCTCTCCGGCGTTTGCTGGAGATGGCGGCAAAACCGATGGCAGCGGCGGCACACCTGCGCCGTCAAGTTCCACTCCGTCCGCAGAGGCTACGAAAACCGCCACTGCGGCCGCTCCCACGCCCGCCGCTGCTCCTGCCAAGCCGGAAGCTTCAAGCACGGAAGACGAGCTTCAGCAGCTTCGGGACCTCATCGTCTCTCAGTCCAAGGAGCTGGAAGCAACGCGCCAGCAACTTCGGGAACAAAAGCAGCAAATGGAGACGCTTGAGGACAATATGAAGGCCGCTTCTTCTTCCAGCAATGCCTTTGAAGCATCTCCGGCTGAGGGAATCGACCCGACGACCGTTCGTGTCTCCAACGTTTCCGGGGCTGGGCATTCCGCGTGGTCGGGAGCCAGCCCTGAGGGGGATGAACCTGCCTCTTTGCACTTCAAGGGAGTCACGTTGACTCCCGGTGGGTTCATGGCGGCTGAAACGGCGTTCCGCAACCGGGCGCTCAGCGCGGACGTCAACACACCGTTCACCTCCATTCCGTACCCGGGATCATCGAACGCTCACGTCACAGAGTTCAATGCGAGCGGCCGGCAGTCGCGCATCAGTATGTTGGTGCAAGGCAAGCTCCCAAGCGCGACCATCGGTGGATATTACGAGGCGGATTTCCTATCGGCCGGAACCACTTCGAACTACAACCAGAGCAACAGCTACACTCTTCGTCAACGCCAGTTCTGGGCACAAGCCAAGTTCAACAGCGGCTTCACCTTCACCGGCGGTCAGATGTGGAGTCTCGTGACCGAAACAGGTCACGCGATGGACAACCGGACGGAGCAGCTTCCAGGAACGATTGACGCGCAGTATAACGTCGGCTTCAACTGGGCTCGTCAATACGGCGCCCGCGTCACCCAGAGCTTCCTCGATGGCAAGCTGACCCTCGGCTTCGCCGTGGAGAACAGCGAGCTGACGCCGCTCACGGTTCACGGAAATCCGACGGGAACGTCAACTTCTGGCGCCACGTTGGTCTCCTGCCCCGACCCCGGGGTGGGAACTTGCAGTGCGGCCGGCACGGTAAGCGTCGGCGGCACGACCACGACCTACACCAACTACTTGCTCGGCCAAGCTGGTGCGGGCGGCGGTCTTTTGAACTCGCTTGCCAACTACACGTATACCAAGACGCCGGACTTCATCTTCAAGGCAGTTCTGGAGCCTGGGTTCGGTCACTATGAGATATATGGACTCGTCAGCGAATTCCGCGACCGCATTTTCCCATGCGCCACAGCTTCCGCTACGGCTCCTTGCTCGATCGATGCAACGGTCGTGGCTCCCTCAGCTGAAGGCGCGTTCAATGACAGCAGGACCGGCGGCGGTATCGGCGCCAGCGCCCGGTGGCAACTCTTCTCCAAGAAAGTGACTCTTGGCATCAAGGGTATGGGAGGAAACGGTGTCGGACGATACGGCAGCGCGCAGCTTCCCGATGCAACAATTCGCCCGGATGGGACTCTTGCTCTTCTCCACAACTACATGGGGTTGGGTACTCTCGAGTTCAATCCGACTCCCAAACTGCAAGTCTACTTGAATGCTGGTGATGAGTATGTTTCTCGTGGGCAGTACTTCAAGACCGGCGCAACCACCCCCAACGAAGGGTACGGCGCGATTGGCTTCAGCAACACCGGTTGCTGGACCGAGACTCCGCCCACCACCACGACGCCTGCGGGCACCACAGCTGGCGCCGGATTCGTTCCGGGCGGTCTCTCAAGCTGCACGGGCGATACCCGGAACATTGTTGAGGGAACCATCGGTTTCTGGTACCGCTTCTACCAGGGCCCGAAGGGTCGCTTCCAATACGGAATGCAATATTCCTACGTGACTCGCGTCGCTTGGTCGGGCGTGGGTTCTACCGCGCATCCAACGGGCGCACCGTCGGCGAACGACTCGATGGTCTTCACGTCGTTCCGCTACTACCTGCCCTAAACAACCCGAGACGGCGAGGCGCGAATCTGCGCCTCGCCGGTCCTTTTTCTCCACTCTAGGGCGCCAGCAGCGTTGCCCTGCGAATCGAAGAAACATCGCGAATTGTCCTGCATTTGCCACTGTACCCAGGTCAAGGACAATTGCTATTGACGCCCACCCGGTTCGGGTCTATTCCTGTTCGCTAATGACCCCTGAGAAGCTCTATTCCCCGCGCGAGGCCGCTCAGATTCTGGGCGTCAGTTATCCCACGTTGAAGGTCTGGATCTACAAACGCAAGATCCGCACCGTGAAAACCGCCGGAGGCCATCATCGCGTGCCGGAAAGCCAGCTTGATAAGTTTCTTCACCGCGCGCAGGAACGGGGCGAACCTGCTTCTCGCCGCACGGGCTTTCGCCGCGTGAGCGGTCGCAATCAATTGATTGGGCGAGTGACGGACGTGAAAGTCAGCGGCCTGATGGCCCAAGTTTCGCTTTCCATCGGAGGTCAGCACATCACCTCCGTCATCACTGCCGACGCAGTGCGCGAAATGCGGCTGAAAAAGGGAGAAACGGTCGCTGCCCTTATCAAATCCACCGAAGTAATGATTCTCCGCGTCTGATTGTGTTCGCCGGCGTTTCCCGATGCCGGCCTCTATTCAATTCGCGCGCACATCCATCCCACGCTTGATTTTCTCCTCGGCTTATTGCTGCTGTTGTTGCTGTTGACCTGGCTGCTGCGGGCGCTCCACCAGAACGGGCGCGGGTTGCTGATTGACGGCGGGCTTGTTCATCTGTTCGTGGCCGTCTTCATCGAGAGCAGGCCGCACCCGCACATCCACTGAGAGCCGCTGCCCCGCTTTTCCTTTATAGACGCCGCGCACCGGCGCGACATCGCCGTAGTCGCGTCCATACGCGACACGAATGTGGCGCAATCCCACTGGATGGCCCAGTGTCGGATCGAAAGCGCGCCAGCCTGTCTCTGGAATGAACACTTCGGCCCAGGCGTGGGATGCCTGCCCGCCGATTACTTCCTCCTGCTTGGCGTCCGCGGCCGACGCGGGACCAGGAACGAGATACCCGGAAACGTAGCGCGCTGGAAGCCCCCGCATCCGCACAATCCCGAGGAGCAAATGCGCGAAATCCTGGCAAACGCCCGCCTGAATGGAAAGCGAATCGGTGATCGACGAATGAACGTGCGTCGCTCCTTTCACATACCGGAATCTGTTGTGAATCAGGTCCGAAGCCTCATTCGCAAATCCCACTGTCGTCCCGTCGCTCGTTTGCTCGGCTTCGTCGACAAACTGTTCCAGCGCGGCCAAGTGGGGAACGTAATCGCTCGGCGCGATTTGATCGTAAAACTCCTCGCACAGCTCTTCCCGGCGCTCATCCAGCTCTTCCAGCGAGATGGGATCCTTCGCGGGAGATGGTTCCTCGTGCGTCAGCACCACCGATTCCGCCTCGATGCGCAGTTGCCGGTGGTCGGAAAGAATATTGAATTGGTGCACCCAGTTGCCCGAAGAGTCGCGGTACGCCATTACGCGGGAAGCAGGATGCGAATTGAGCCGGAAGGACAGACAGCTCTGCCTTTCATCGTGGATCGGACGCAGCCGCACTTCGTTGTAGCTTTCCGTAACCGGGCCGTCGTAATGAAACTCCGTCGTGTGCACCAGGCGATAACGGTTCATGCCACCACCGCGTAGTAGAAATAGGTGCGCGCGATGTCGTGGCCGATGGCTTCGGACATCCGCAAAAGCTCGTTCAAATAATTGTGCAGCCCTTGCTGGAAAATCTCGTTGATCTTGTCGTAGCGCAGCCGCTCGAGCAGCTTGCCGGTTAGTCGCTCGGCTTCGTTGGCATAAGAGCCTGGCCCAGTGCCGCTGATCGCGCGCAGCCCGGACTGCACCTCCTGAATGCTGAAGCGAATCGAGCGCGGATGCTGCGGGTGAAGGATCAGCATCTCGGCCACTCGCTCCGGCTCGATGATCGACCGGTACTGGCGGTGATACGCCTCATACGCGCCCACTGACTTCAGCACGGCCATCCACTGATGGTTTCCCGGCGCTTCGGCGGCGGGTCCCGCTTCGAGAAGGTTGTGATATTGCACGTCCACAAGCCGCGCCGTCATCTCCGCGCGTTCGAGGGACCATCCCACGCGCAGAAAATCCCAGGCTTCGTCGTGCGGCAGCGTCGCGTCCGTCACGCCGTGAAAGCGGTGACACGCGAATTTCACCTTTTCGCAGAAGCGGTGAGGGCCGGCCGCCACTTCTTCGGCGGCGTTGTAGCGCGTGACCATCAGGTACAGCCCGTTGATGTCTTCCCACATTTCGCGTGAAATTCGGTCGCGCATCGTCCGCGCGTTTTCGCGCGCCTTCATGATGCACTGCACGATCGAGCTCGGATTGCTCGGATGGAAGGCGAGAAATTCGAACACGCTTTGCGAATTGGTCTTCTCGTAGTATTTCCGAAAGCGCGCTTCTTCCCCCGCCATGGCGATCAGCGGGTCCCAGCGAAGTCGGTAGGAGTGCTGTGCCTGCTCGAGCAGCGTGTGATAGGTCACGTCGAGAATGCGCGCAGTATCTTCAGCCCGTTCGATGTAGCGAGCCATCCAGAACATCGAATCCGCGATACGCGACAGCATCTCAGCATTCTCCCCGCAATACCCAGGTGTCCTTGCTGCCGCCGCCCTGTGAAGAATTCACCACCAGCGATCCTCGCTGCAGCGCCACGCGCGTCAGCCCGCCTGGCACCGTCGTCACTTTCTCTCCGTCATAGAGGCAGTACGGACGCAAATCCACGTGGCAGCCCCACATCTTCCCTGATGCGGAATCGTACGACGGCACGCGCGAAAGCGGGATCACCGGCTGAGCGATATAGTTGCGTGGGTTGGACTGAATGCGCTCGCGAAACTCTTCAATCCGCTTGCGCTCCGCTGCCGGGCCGATCAGCATTCCGTGCCCGCCAGATTCTCCCACGTTTTTGACGACGAGATCTTCCAGATGCTCGCACACATAGCGCCGGTCGTCTTCCTTCGAGCACAAATAGGTCTCGACGGAACGCAAAATCGGCTCTTCGCCCAGATAGTAACGAATGAACGTGGGAACGTATGCATAAATCGCCTTGTCGTCCGCCACGCCGTTGCCGATCGCATTCGCCAGCGCTACATTGCCCGCGCGGTACGCCGCCATCAGTCCGGGCACGCCGAGCAGCGAATCCGGCCGGAAGCAGAGTGAATCCAGAAATTCGTCGTCCACCCGGCGGTAAATCACGTCCACGCGTTTCAGGCCCCGAATCGTCTTCATGTAGACGATTCCGCCGTCCACCACCAGGTCGCGCCCCTCCACCAGCTCGATTCCCATGTTTTGCGCCAAAAAGCTGTGCTCGAAATAGGCGCTGTTGTAAATGCCCGGAGTCAACAGCACGATTTGCGCCTCGCTCTCGCCGCGCGGCGAAAGGCTTTGCAAAATCCTCGAAAGCTCTGTCGGATAATGATCCACGGGCAACACTTCCTGCGCTTGGAACAGGTCCGGAAACGTTCGCGTCATCACCAGGCGGTTTTCGAGCACGTAGGAAATGCCGCTCGGTGTCCGCACGTTGTCTTCCAGCACGCAGAACTCGCCGGTCCTCGAATCCCTCACAAGATCGATGCCGCAGATATGTGTGTATATCCCGCGCGGAACTTCCACTCCGAGCATTTCCCGGTGAAAATGTTTGCAGGAATATACCAACGAGCGGGGAATCTTCTTGTCGGACAGGATGCGCTGCTTGCCGTAAACGTCCTGAAGAAACAGATTGAGCGCCACCACGCGCTGCGCGAGCCCGCGGTCCACGTGCTGCCATTCCGATTGCGGCAGGATGCGTGGAATCAGATCGAAGGGGAACAGCCGCTCCGTCCCGCGTCCGTCGCTATACACAGTGAATGTGATTCCTTGCAGCAGGAAGGAAAGGTCGGCCAGCTTGCGCTGCTCTTCGAATTGCGCTCCTGCCATCGCCGCGAGCTTCTGGTAGAGCTTGGCGTAATGCAGGCGAGGATTCCCCGTCCGGACGAACATCTCATCGTAGAAGTTGTCCGTGCCATACCCGGCGAAGAGTCCTGGTTGCATTACGCGCAGCGGCGCTGCCATGGACGCAATCTAGCAGCGATTGGGGGATTCTCCGCCAGCGAAAAAAGTGATGCAACCTATAACTGTTTCCGTGTCCGGCCGCTCGACCTAGTGAGTCTACTCGAAGCGAATCAGCACGATTTCCGGAGTGGTCCCAACGCGCATCGGTGGTCCCCACGTCCCCGCGCCGCACGACGTAAACACCTGCATTTCGCCGAAGCGGCTCAGCCCGTAGGTGTAGCTGCCGAACACGCGGTGCGTGAACCACGTGAACGGAAACATCTGCCCGGAGTGCGTGTGTCCGGAAAGCTGCAGCGAGACGCCGTGCTTCTCCGTAATCGCCATTCCGTGCGGCACGTGCAGCAGCATCACACTCGCCCGCCCCCGTTCCACGCCCCCCTTGTCGAGAATCGCCTGGAGCTGCTCGGCGCTTCTTGAATCGCTGTAATTCACGCCCAGAATTTGCAATCCATCCACTTCCACGCGCTCGTTCTCCAGCGCGCGAATTCCCGCTCCCTCCACCGCTTCAATGTATTTTCGCGGATTGGTGAAGCCCTCATGGTTGCCCGTCACGAAATACGTTCCGAACGGAGCAGAAAAATTCTTCCACGGCGCCACCAGCCCGTCCGCGTCCACTTTCCCGCCGTCGTAAAGGTCCCCGGCGATAAAAACAATGTCGGGATTTTGCTTGCGGACAAGTGCTATGACTCGCCGCAAAAATCCAGCGCCTCGCACATGTCCAAGGTGAACGTCTGTCACGAGCGCCGCCGTGCGCCCGCGCCACGCTTCGGGCAAGCCCGGCAGCTTCACGGTGATGCGCCGTACTCGCACCAACGACGCGTTAATGATTCCGTAGAGACTCACCGCAATAGCCGCGCCAAAAAGCACCGCGCCAATTTCCGGCCGGTTCGCAGGCGCTTTCATCAGTAGCCCCGCGCCATACACGATCCAGCATCCCCACGCCCCCAGCACCAGGTAATTCAGCGTTCCGATCCAGGCAGCGGAAATCGTGTAAAACATTCGCACCAATGGATTGTTGAATCGAAAGCTCAGCGTCGACGCGGCGATGAAGGTCACCGACAGCACACCGAGTGCGATCTGCAAAGCTCGCACTTCTTGCGGCGTTCCCGGTCTTGAGAAGTACATCCATGTCTCGTAAACCAGCCAGTGTCCAAAAAACAGCAGCAATTGAATCGTGACGACAAATCCCGCGATTCGTCTTCTCAATCCGTTTTCCTCTCGCTCGTCCGTTTCGAGCTGTTTGGCTTGTATTTTCGCTTCAACGTTCGCATGTCTCGGCGGCTGGGTCGCCGCCCGGCTCCGTCTATTCTATACGGCTTCCCATGCTGCTTCGTTTCATTGCGCTCCGTAAAGACGTGTTGGGGTTCGCTTACGCGCTGCTTTCCCCCCGGCCGATTTTCTCCGCAGGATTCCTGCGTCGTATTGTTTCGCTCAAGAATCCAATTCGTTGTCGGAGCCGGCGTGAAATATCGTGGCTCCGTCGAACCGCAAGTTGGCTCACTCATCGGGAAACGGCTCAGGGCCCAGGCTAGTCAACGCGAACCGCTTCCGCGAGCCATGCCTTGCTCGTATCCCGCCCCGCCGGGGTCGGCGATCTGGTCATTTCTGGCCGCGGAATCCGACTTAGTGAAATCTAAAGCAGCGAGGAAGGCGGGAGAATGACTCTCGAAAAGGCGGTCGAACAGGCCAACAAGGCGCTTGTCCTGGAAGCTTTCGATACACTGTTCAACAAGCGCGACTATGCTGCTGCGGAGCGATTCTGGTCGCCCGCCTATATCCAGCACAGCGCCCATATCGCTCCAGGCCGCGATGGCCTGTTCGATCTCATCAAGAGCAGCCCGCCCACATTGAAGTACGAGCCGGGAACTATCGTCGCCGATGGCGAGTTCGTGATTGTGCACGGACGCTTTTCAGGTACCGGAAGGCCCGGTGCATTCGATGGGTCGATGCAACACCATCTAAGAACTTCAAAGGTGGTGTTTATGATCCAACGAAAACGATCGAGACTTTCTCCCGCGGAAAAG
>Ga0335073_10011573_pt1 | contig 12393 bp, 7 predicted proteins | sample Lox_Sample_22_FD_207093 | JGI IMG/M metagenome (GOLD analysis project Ga0335073, IMG submission 207093) | Soil microbial communities from Loxahatchee National Wildlife Refuge, Florida, United States - Lox_Sample_2.2 | ecosystem: Environmental > Terrestrial > Soil > Wetlands | place: USA: Florida... | reverse complement strand
ACACCGACCCGCCTGACCACACCCGGCTGCGCCGTCTCGTGCAGACAGCGTTCACGCCGCGCCGCGCCGCGCAGCTGCGGCCGCGCACGAAGGAGATCGCCGCGGGCCTGCTGGACGAGATGGTGACGCGTGGTGACGTCGTCGATCTGCTCGACGGGTACGCCCGCCCCCTCCCGATCACGGTGATCAGCGAGCTGCTCGGCATCCCGGTGACGGACCGCGGATGGATCTGGGTCACCGTGACGGACTACGGCAAGGGCGGCGAGGAACTGCAGCGCGTGCCGCGGGAGCTGGGCGCCTACTTCACGGGGCTGATCGACGACAAGCGCGCCGAGCCCGGCAACGACCTGCTGTCGGCGCTCGTCCTCGCCCGCGACAATGCCGATAAGGACAGCGCCGCGGACGCGCTGACCACCACCGAGCTGCTCTGCGCGGCGTACCACCTGGTCATGGCCGGCTTCGACACCACCGTCAACCTGATCGCCTCCGGCACTCTGGCGCTGATGACGCATCCCGAGGAGATGGCCAGGCTGCGGCAGGACCCGTCGCTGCTCCCGGCGGCCGTCGAGGAACTGCTCCGGTTCACGAATCCGGTAAACCACGTGAACGACCGGTTCACCACCGAGGACCTGCCCATCGGCGACGTGGTCATCCCAGCAGGCGAGCGGGTCCTCATCGCGACCAGTTCCGCCGACCGGGATGCCGCGCAGTTCCCCGACCCGGACCGCCTCGACCTCGGCCGCGACACCAGCGGCCACGTCGCCTTCGGTCACGGCATCCACTACTGCCTGGGCGCTCCCCTGGCCCGCATGGAGGCTGAGGTCGCCCTCGGCGCCCTGCTCACCCGCTTTCCGGAAATATCGCTCGCGGTCCCCCCACGGGAACTCCGCTGGCGTCCCGTCAGCCTCATGAATGGCCTGGAATCCCTCCCCGTCCGCCTCGCCAGTACGGACAACCTGCAGTCCTGACCGCCCCGGCCAGAATGATTGAGATTCTCAGTAAATATCACTGAGAATCCCAATTGGTGTCTGGTCAGCCACGTATTTCCGCGCAGCAACTAAATGTGGACATGGGAAAGTTGCGCGTGAGACAATCCGGCAGTTTCGCGGCGGCAATGGGCCATAGCCGCAGGGGAGGGCGTTGAAATGTGGGCGAGTCTGCGAAAGGTATTAGTGGTCGCTTGTCTTCTCGGGGGGGCCGTCTGGGCGGGGCAGTCAGCAGCATTAGCGGCTCCGACGCCATCGGGGCCAGTGCAACCTGGCACGGCGCCAGTGGCGGGGGTTACGTACACAAGCTCCGGCGACATCGGCGAAGCCGGCGGGCTGACCTACTCATTCAGTGGCCTGACGAGCGGGGTAATGGCTCAGTTCTCGGACCTCGAATGGGGTCCGGCTGATTCCAGCGCCGTTCAGCTGTCGATGGACGGGAACGCAAGCTTCAGCGAGGCGGGCCAGACACTGTCGTTCGACTCCGGCGACTCGGATCTGGCGGGCGGCACAGCGGTCTGGAGCGGTACCTCGCAGTATCCGCTGGCGCAGCCTGCGGAGACGGTGACACTGGATACCCGTTTCATCATGACCGCCAGCACCGGCCTCATTGCCACCTCTGGCTACGGGGACGGCGCGACGGTCCCGGTGACAGGCAACTTCTCGGTCAACCTGCTCTTCGAGGTGTCCGCGGACGGCGGCACCACGTGGACGCCCGCGACCGACTATTTCAATGCCCAGCAGAACGTCATAGGCAACACGATCCAGAGCAGCTTCCAGGGCGGCTTCTTCTACGTACTCGCAGGCGTGCCGGTCGCATCGATCAGCCCGTCGCCCTTCGACTTCGGCAACCAGGTGGTCGGCCAGACCAGCGCTGTTCAGGTGTTCACGGTTCAGAACACCGGGAACGCGGATCTGAACATGCAGAGCGCGAGTGCCTCGGGTGATTTCGCGATCTCGTCCGACACGTGCTCTGGCACATCGGTTTCAGCCGGCGGCATGTGCACGATCAGCGTCACGTTCACACCGACTCAGACCGGGAGCCTTACCGGGACGCTGACGATCTCTGATAATGCGGCCGACTCGCCTCAGCAGATCAGCCTCAGCGGCACCGGCACGCAACCGCTGCTGTCCCTGAGCACTAACTCACTGACTTTCGGTGATCAGGCCGTCGGTACGACTAGCGCCGCACAGCCCGTCACCATCACCAACACGGGAACGTCAGATCTGCACGTGGCCTCGGTCTCTGCCAGCGGAGCCAACGCCGGTGACTTCTCGGCGTCCCCGTCTGGATGCGGGGACGTGGCACCCACTGCGACGTGCACGATCTCGGTCACATTTACTCCGTCTGCGTCTGGAGCACGTTCGGCGACTCTCAACATCGTCAGCGATTCGCCGAGCAGCCCCGATCAGGTGACCTTGTCCGGGACCGGCGTCGACGCCCGCCTCGCGCTATCGCCCAACCCGATGAACTTCGGCACCGTGCTGGTGGGGCAGTCGAGTACAGCAACCCTGACCCTCTCGAACTCCGGTACTGATCCCACTTACCTGACCGGGCCGCCTAGCAGCGGGGGCGCGGATCCAGGCGACTTCGCAGTCGTTCCGACGAGCGTGACATGCCCGAGCAATGGCAGCGGAACTTACGTTCCGGCCGGCGGCTCGTGCTCGGTCAACATCACGTTCACGCCCGCGGCGACCGGCGCGCGCTCGGCGACCCTCACCTTCCCGAACAGTTCGAGCGACGGACCCCAGAAGCTGACGCTCTCCGGGAATGGAACTGTAACCGTGCCGACGGCTACAACGCTGTCGTCCTCGGTTAATCCGTCGGTGACCATCCAGGGGGTCACCTACACTGCCTCGATCAGCCCCGCCCCAGGCGGAGGCACCGTGAGTTTCACCGACAATGGAGCCCCAATCTCCGGGTGCTCGGCGGTACCGGTATCGGGGGCCACGGCCACCTGCCTAGCAAATCCAGGGACAGCGGGCGGGCATAACATCGTGGCTACCTTCAGTGGTTCCACCGGGTTCAGCGGCAGCCAGTCCACGACGATGACTCAGGTTGTTACGACGACCGTGTGCGCGACACTGGCAGGCTGTGACCTGGAAGGGCTCAACCTCACCAACGCCAACCTGGTCGACGCCGACCTTGTGAAGGCTGACCTCAAGAAAGCGGACCTCTTCGGGGCCGACCTGGCAGGTGCCGACCTCACCACCGCCACGCTGACGAAGGCCGACCTAGCCGGCACTAACCTGAGCGATGCCGACCTGACCAGCGCGACCCTCACCTCTGCCGACCTGGCCGGGTCCAATCTCGGCGGCGCCGACCTGGCTAAGGCCGACCTCGCCAGCGCCGACCTGAATGGAGCGAATCTGACCGGGGCCACTCTCAGCAAGGCGAAGTGGTCCGACACGACCTGCCCGGACGGCACCAACAGCGATAACGACGGCGACACCTGCGTGAACAACCTCTAGAGGCATGCCCGACTCGGACTGATCTTTTAACACGTGTCAACGATCAGTCCGAGTCGGGCTTCCTTGGGGAACGGGGCACTAACTCGGCCGACTGCTTCCGTACTCATGTCACAGAGGATGGCGGGGCCTTGGCCGATACCTTTCACGTGATCGCATGAGGGTTCAGCCTCGGCCAATTTCAAAGATTGGCGAATCTTTGCTGCTGAATGATCCCGAATTCGGCATGGTTGCGCCAAGTCCGAATCGTGCCTCAATCATTGCGTTCATGGTCTGCCGTCACTAGCGTCATCTCCCAGGCCCGCGGAACGGCGCGGGTTGCCGGAGCAGGGACGTACCAAAGAGAGGCAATCAATGAAGCATGCCCGATGGTTGGCGCTATCTGCGTCGTTTGGACTGGCGGTGTCTTTCGCCGCGGCGAGTACCGCCGAAGCCAATGCAGCATCTACGGCCGCCCAGCCGCACCGCATCACGTTGCGTGGCTCCTCGGTACCAGCGACGGAGCGCGCACATTCGGCAGGTTCCGTGGCGGCCAAGAGCAAAGTGAGCTTCGATCTGGTGCTCAAGCTCCGGAACGCCTCAGGTGCGGCGGCCTTCGTCCGCGCCGTATCCAGTCCAGGGTCACGCAAGTTCCACCATTACTTGAGTGATTCGCAGTGGGTGGCCAAGTACGGGGCAACGCGCTCCGAGCTCGCGAAGGCCGAATCGTGGCTCCGCTCCAATCACTTCACCGTCAACTCGGTACCGAAGGACCGCCTGTTTGTCGCCACTACCGGAACTGCGCGACAGGTCGAGCGCACCTTTGGCGTAACGCTCGGGTACTACATGGTGAACGGCCACAAGGTCCGGCTCGCCAACGGCGCTCTGAGCATCCCCGCATCGATGTCCGGGATCGTGACCGGCGCGGCAGGCGTCAACGAGTCAGTGGCGACGCCCGAACTGTCGCAGACCGGTGCCAGCAAGGCTGCTGCCAAGCCAGCTCAGGAGCCAGCGCCGCCTGCAGGCTTCCGCAATCCCCAGCCGTGCTCGAAGTACTGGGGCCAGAAGATCGACACAGCCGACTCGACCTCGCTGTACGCGCCGTACACCGGCCCCCTGCCTTATGACGTCTGCGGGTATAAGCCTGCTCAGCTTCGTGGCGCCTACGGGCTGGCGCACTCGGTAGCTACCGGCACCAATGGCAAGGGTGTCACGATCGCGATCGTCGACGCCTACGACTCACCGACCCTGCTCTCTGACGCGCAGCTGTACTTCAGGCTGAACGACCCGTCCCACCCGCTGAGCTCGAGCCAGTTCACTAACATCCCGCCGGCCACCGTCGGCAACGAAGGTGAGTGCGCAGCGAGCGGCTGGTTCGACGAGCAGGCACTCGACGTCGAGGCCTCGCACTCGATGGCGCCGGGCGCAAACATCCAGTTCGTCGGCGCACAGGACTGCCTTGACAGCAGCTTGCTTGCGGCCGAGAACACTGCAATCTCCAGCGGTGCCTCCGTGGTGAGTAACTCCTGGGGCGACTTCGCCGGTGACCTCTTTACGGACGCTGCGACGCATACCGCGTTTGACGACACGTTCATGGTCGCGGCCTCGACGGGCGTCAGCGTGATGTTCTCCAGCGGGGACGATGGCGACAACTTCGCCGTCTCCGGGCTGGCGGTGCCCGATTACCCGGCAACCAGCCCGTTCGTCACGGCAGTCGGTGGGACCTCGCTGGAGGTAAGCCGTTCGAATTCACGCACGGCCGAGTACGGCTGGTCGACGGCCAAGCAGGTGCTCTGCACGCCGCCGGCAGCGCCGCCGACCTGCGGGTCTGCCACGACGCCGACTGGCACGCTCGCGTGGCAGGCAGGCGGCGGCGGCGGAACCAGCTACTACTACACCCAGCCGTACTACCAGGCGCCCGTCGTCCCCTCTGCTCTCGCGCTCCGCAACGAGAACATTTTCGGGCCGACACCATTGCGCGTCATCCCGGACATAGCCATGGATGCCGACGCGAACACCGGAATGCTGATCGGACTGACCCAGACCTTCCCGGACGGTGTCTACTATGACCAGTTCAAGGAGGGCGGAACGAGCCTTGCTTCGCCGCTTCTCGCTGGCGTCATAGCCGACGCCGACCAGGCGGCGGGCGTACCGCTGGGTTTCCTTAACCCGGTGCTCTACAAGGCCTACGCCCAGTCGCGGTCGGCATTCTTCGATGTCAACGCCCCAGCCAATCCCGACGCGGCCGCCGTAATCCGCGTCGACTACGGCAACACGGTCGATTCGTCTGACGGCTACGTCGTCAGCGTCAGGGCGATCAACTACGCAGGGCCCGAGACCTACTGTGACGGAACAGGCAACTGCGCAACACGTGACGTCACCCTGACTGCCACAAAGGGCTTCGACAGCCTTACTGGCCTCGGGTCAGTGGGGTCGAAGTTCATCACCGTGCTGTCCAGATTCTGATCCGCTAGCGAGCGGGGGCGCCGGGCAACCGGGGCCCCCGCTCGGCATGTCAGGGGTTCGGGCCGTGCCCGTGCTCGTGCGGCGGATGTAGGCGAACGCCAGGTCGAGACCGAGCGCGATTCCGCAGACCGTGCCGATACCGACGGCAGCGCCTGCGACGGTGTCGGTGAAGTAGTGCCATTGCAGGCCGATGACGCCGACAGCCACAGCGACTGCGAGCAGGCAGCCGATTGCGGGAATCGCGAGGCGGAGCGCCGCCGCCCTGGCGGGTCGCTGCGGGCCGATAAAAAGCACGGCGGCCGAGGCCCCGATCGCGACGATTGCCGTCGTATGGCCGCTCGGATAGGTGAGCTGGCCCAGGTAAGTCCGATGGACCAGGTGCTTAAGCACGCCATCGTCAAGTCCGACGGCAATCGGGAGGGCCAGCGCCGCCAATACGGCACCTTTCGTCCGGCGGGTGAGCAAGCAGCCGAGGACGACAGCTGCGCACAACACTGTCGCTGGGATCGTCGATCCAGGGCCAGCGAGCCACAAGGACAGCCCCTGATGACCGCTAAACCCGCTGATGATCGGCGAGTCGACAGCGCGATCGAAGGGGTCCGGCCTGGTCTGGTGGGCGAACAGCACGCCGAGGACGGCGACGAGAATGCCGCAGCAGGCCATCAGGGCAAAAGCCCAGGGGCGGGCTGCTGGCGCCAGCAAAGGTTGGCCCAGTCGTCTGTCCGCCACGCTCCTCCTCCTCGCCGCAGGTCATACTGCTCGAGGCTATCGAGCTCGCTCAGCCTTATGGAACGGGAGAGCTGCTGACGGGAGTGATCAAGCAAGCCCGTGAGATGGCGCTGGCGTCTGAACGTGACGAGGTTGCTTCTGAGGTCAAGAGCCTTGTCGACGTCTCGGGACTGTCTCAGCGGGACTTCGCCGACAGGATAGGGACGTCGCGGTCCCGCCTGTCGACATACGCATCGGGGAAGGTAATGCCGTCGGCTGCGCTCATGGTGAGGATGCGGCGAGTGGCGCGCCATGCGGCAGAGGGCGCAGCGTCACCTCCCGCGGGATCTCGCTCGGTGACCGGCTGATCGCCAAATCGTCCGGCGTACCGTCCGGCGCCGAGCCAGTGCCTGCATCGTTTGCGTGCTCTTTACCTGTCGGCCGAACTGCGGCCGTCACAACTCAGGTGAGTGTTCGGGGATAACTGGGGTAGGGGCGCGGGGTCTGAGGCTCCGGAGGTCGATTATGGCGACGAATACGGCGAGTAGTGCGGGCATCCGCAGTCTGATTCCCGCGCGGATCGACCGGCTTCCATGGTCTAGATTCCATACCCGAATGGTGGTGGCCCTCGGCGTCGCCTGGGTGCTGGACGGGCTGGAGATCACGATCGCCAGCAACGTCGGACCGCTCCTGACGCAGAAAAGCACTCTGGGCCTCTCGGCTAGTTCCGTCGCCGACATCGCGACCTGGTACCTGATCGGGGAGGTTATCGGCGCGCTGGTATTCGGGCGGCTGTCCGACAAGCTAGGCCGGCGGAACCTGTTCATGGTGACGCTGGGCGTCTACCTCATCGGCAGCGGCCTCACCGCGGCGACACCGGCCGGGGGCAAGTGGTTCATCTTCCTGTATGCGACCCGCGTCATCGCCGGCACGGGCATCGGCGGTGAGTACGCCGCCATCAACTCGGCGATCGACGAGCTGATCCCGGCGCGCTACCGGGGCCGAGTCGATATAGCTGTCAACGGAACCTACTGGGGCGGAGCGATCATCGGCACGATCGTCACTTTGTCGCTGCTTAACAGCCTGGCTCCGGACACTAGCTGGCGGGTCGCTTACGTTGTCGGGCCGGTGCTGGCTCTAGTGATCATCTACGTCAGGCGCAACCTGCCAGAGAGCCCGCGCTGGCAGATCATGCATGGCAGGGAACAGGCGGCCGAGGCCTCGATCGCGGAGATCGAAAGCGACGTGGAGGCGACCAAGGGCCAACTCGCGCCGGTCGCTGACGACCGCGCCATCGAGATCGTCCCGACCGAGCAGATCGGATATCTCGCGCTGCTTCGGGTGCTGTTCGCGCATTATCCAGGCCGCGCGATCCTGGGCGCGGCGCTGATGATCACCCAGTCGTTCCTGTACAACGCGATCTTCTTCACCTACGGCCTCGTGCTGGAATTCTTCTTCCACGTCAACCCCAAGGACACCGGCTGGTACTTCCTTGCGTTCGCGGTCGGCAACCTGGCGGGCCCGCTGACCATCGGGCGGCTGTTCGACACGATCGGCCGCCGGAAGATGATTGCGGGCACCTACCTGATTGCGGGCATCCTGCTGGTGATTACCGCGCAGCTGTTCAAGGCGGGCACGCTGAACGCGACCACTCAGACTCTCTGCTGGGTGGTGATCTTCTTCTTCGCATCAGCGGGCGCGAGCGCCGGCTACCTGACCGTCAGCGAGATCTTCCCGCTGGAGGTCCGGGCGAAGGCAATCGCCGTGTTCTTCGCCATTGCTCAGTGCTTCGGGTTCCTGGGCACGCACCTTTACGGCCACCTGATCGGCACCGGCAAGGATCCGAACTCCCTGTACTGGGGCTACCTGCTCGGCGCAGGCGCAATGATCCTCGGGGGGCTAGTGGCGGCCTTCCTCGGCGTGGATGCGGAGGGCAAGTCGCTGGAGGACGTGGCGCGCCCGCTGTCGGTCATCGCCAAGCCTGCCCAGGCGATCTTCCGTACAGGCAGCCAGCATCCGCCTGAGACGACCTAGCCAGGCGTAGCGGCGGCCACACCCTGCTTGCGGGCGCGATAGGCAGCGACGTGCAGGCGGTTGCCGCAAGTCCGGCTGTCGCAGTAGCGGCGCGACCGGTTCCTGGACAGATCCACGAACGCCGCGCGGCAGGTCGGTGAATCGCAACTGCGGATCCGGCTGGCTTCGCCCGCTACCACCAGCCAGGCCAGGCCCATGGCGAAATGTGCTGCCATCCGGTCGGCCAGTGGCGACGTCGGCCTGGTTACGTGGAAGTGCGGGCCGCGGCCGTCATGCGCGGCGATCTGCGGGCTCGCGCCCGTCTGCGACAACAGGGCGTTGATCTGCTCGATCGCCAGCTCCTCCTGGCCGGCCTCGCATGCGGTCACGATCGAGTCGAGCCGGGCCCGGTACTCACGCGCCTTGGCTACGTCGGAGGCTGTGCCCCGGACGCCAGCGAACACGTAGCGATCGGCTATCTCCTGCAGGTCAGCCACCTGGCACAGCAGTTCGCCCGAACTGTCACGGCCGGTATTGATCAGGTCGACGCAGCCGTTCATCGCTTCCAGCTGGTCAGTATCAAAGTGACTTTGACTCCTGTCACCGGCGCCCCGTATCGTAATCCCCATGCCAGCACCGTACGGCAGAACGGTCATGACTGCCAGCGACCGGACGCCATCGGTGGGAGGGGGGACGGCCGCGGCCGCAGGCGGGGGCGCGGCCGCGACCGGGCATGCCATTGCGGGCGGTCCCATGGCCAGCCTGCCCGCCACCGGCAGGCCGGCGCTGATAGCCACGCTCGGCGCCGCGTGCATCTCCTCGTCGGCCATCCTGGTCACGCTGGCGCACGTTAGCCCCGTCACAACGGCGTTCTTCCGGTGCGCGCTGGCGTTGCCGTTGCTGATCCCGCTGGGCATGCTCGAGCAGCGCCGACTCGGGCCACGGCCGCTGACCAGCCGGCTGTCCGCGGCGACGGCTGGGCTGTTTCTGGCCATCGACCTCGTCCTGTGGAATCACGCGATCGCCGACGTTGGCGCGGGCGTTGCGACCGTGCTCGGGAACCTGCAGGTGCTCTTCGTCGCGGTCTTCGCCTGGCTAGTGCTGCGAGAGCGGCCGAGTCGGCGTTACCTGGTGATGCTGCCCGTGGTCCTGGTCGGCGTGGTCCTGGTCGCCGGCATGGTGGGAGGTCACGCGGCCGGGCTGCACCCGCTGGCCGGCATCGGCTTTGGTGTCGGCACATCCGCCGCGTACGCGTGCTTCCTGCTGATTCTGCGCACTACCTCGGGGCAGACGCCGCACGTGGCCGGGCAGCTCGCGGACGCTACCGTGGGCGCGACGGTTGGCGCCATTCTGCTCGGGCTGTTCCTGGGTGGCATTCAGTTCGACATCGGCTGGCCGTCTTTCGGCTGGCTGCTGCTCCTGGCGCTGCTCAGTCAGACCGTTGGCTGGCTGCTGATTACCTCATCGCTGCCGAGGCTGCCGGCTGCGATTTCCTCGCTCCTGCTGCTACTCCAGCCGGCTGCGACGATGGTGCTCGCCGACGTGATCCTGGGCGAGCGGCCGACGCTCGTGCAGGTTGCGGGCGGTCTGCTGGTCTGCCTCGGCGTGCTCGCTGCCGCCAGGACTTCGCACGGCGAAGAGAACGTAGCCGTAGGTAAGGCCGGTCGCCGTCGGGTGGCGGCGAAGCCAGTCCGCAGCTACCCGCGCCGGGAACTCGATCCGGAGGACCGCGGCCAGCTCTGCGCGGCTAGCGAAGCGGAGCTCTGACCTGACCTCATGGCGGGCCGCCTGCCGGTCCCGCCACCAGCCGTCGACTGCGTCGGCAGTCTGCTGAGGCGGCCGGGTGGCACTTGCCGCTAGCAGCGCCGCGAACTCGCCCCAGCGGTAGTCGTTGTCCACGACGACCAGGTGGCCGCCCGGTCGCAGTACGCGCAGCACTTCCGTCACGCCTGCCTCGGCTCCCGGCGGAAAGAAGTAAGCGAACCGCGCGTGTACCACGTCCACGCTCGCGTCGGGTAGCGGGATGTGCTCGGCCGATCCGGCCAGGACCTCCGTTCCCCGCAGGCTGGCTGCCGCCCGGCCGGCCGCTGCCCGCAGAGCCGGATCCGGCTCCACCCCGATGACGCGTGCTGCCTCGGCGGAATAGCTCCGGAGCCAGTAGCCAGTGCCGCAGCCCAGGTCGACAAGGGTCCGGTCGGCCCAGGGAGCAATGGCGCGCATCGCGGTCAGCACGTGACCGGCCCGGTCGACGGCCGCATTCTCCAGCTCGTAGCTACGGGGATGGCCGCCGATGTTCGGCGCGAACCGCCAGTCCGGGAACTGTCCGCCGGTTACGCGCGCGGCGGCGCTGGCCGCGAGAGTCACGCTGAATTATCGGCCGGCCGAGCCCGGCTGGGCGAATCAGCCGCCTGGTGCGTGCAGCGAGGCGGGGCCAGGCTCAGCCGGGGCCGGCGCTGTCTGCCCCTGCCTGCGGGCCAGTATCCGGTTGATAACGTCCGCGACGAGCTGGACAGTCTGGATGCCGTAGCTCTCACCCTGGCCGGCTGCGGTCGCCGGCCCGGTCAGGACCACGATCTGATAGCCGATGTGCTTGCCGGTAAACGCGCCGATGCTGTTGATGTGCCAGTCAATAGCCTTCGGGTACGGCAGCCAGCCATTCTTCAGGTGGACGGTGACGCGAGACGGCGCACCGGCCGACACGCCCCACCGCTCTGACGGAATCACCTCGGCCATGAGCCGCAGCACGTACGCGCGCGAGGACTTGTTGAGCACCTTGTTGCTCTTGGCCAGGACGTGCAGCAGCGTCAGCTCGTCCTGCGCGGTGATCTGCGTCAGCCCCCACGCGTCACTGAGGATGGTGTGCCGCATCCCAGCCTTATTGAGGAACGCCTGCATATCCGTCATGCCGACGTCATTCCACAGCGCTGTAGCGGCGTTGTTGTTCGATTGCGTGATCATCAGGTAGGCGAGGTTGCGCTGGGCTTTGGTCAGTTCGCTAGGCCCGTGGACCTTGTGCAGCAGGGCGCTGATGATCGTTACCTTGATGACGCTTGCCGCGTAGAAATGCAAGGTCCGGTGGAACGCGCAGCTGAGGTCCTCGGCCGGATCGTCGGCTGTCAGCCCGACTGCTGAATCCTTGCGCCCGGCTAGCGCGGCCTTGATGCCGCTAGAGATCTTGGCGGCGAGTTTCGGGTGCTTGGCCGAGGTACAGATACCGCCCTTCGGCTTCGGCTTCGGCGTGGAGGTTGGCGTGGGGGTGGGCGACGGCGTAGGCGTCGGTGACGCGGCGCCCGCTCGGCTCTGCGTGGCCTGTGCTGACGCCACGCCTTCCACGCTCATTCCGACGACAGCCGAGACCGCAAGGGCCGCAGCCGCCACGGCCGCAGTGAGAAGCTCGCGCCGCATGCGCCCCATCAGAACCCCCGCTTCGTTCGCACAACAAAAGGACGCTTTCGGGTGCTCCAAGGTTGCCAGCCGCAGCCAGGGGCAGGACTGAAGAAACTAGATCGTGACCGATGTCGAAAACTGAACGAGCTCGTTCGTGGGACTGGGTGAGAGGGTCCCAGTGGACACCCGCTAGTAGCAGGAGGCACGCAACGTGAAGTACGTGATGCTGATTTTGGACACCGAGGCTGCAGCGAAGCTGACCGAAGAAGAGATGCAGGCCTGGAGCTCGGAGGTTATGGCCTGGTACGAGAAGATGGGCAGCAGCGGCAAGATGCCCGACGGCGGTGCGCAGCTGCAGCCCGCGAACACAGCCAGGACGATCCGC
>Ga0335073_10011572_pt1 | contig 12394 bp, 12 predicted proteins | sample Lox_Sample_22_FD_207093 | JGI IMG/M metagenome (GOLD analysis project Ga0335073, IMG submission 207093) | Soil microbial communities from Loxahatchee National Wildlife Refuge, Florida, United States - Lox_Sample_2.2 | ecosystem: Environmental > Terrestrial > Soil > Wetlands | place: USA... | reverse complement strand
CGAGCTGGTCGATTTCCTCGGGGCTGAGCACATCGATGAAGTGCCGGCGGACCGACTTCACGTGCAGCGGCGCTGCCTTCTCGAGTACCTGCCGGCCGAGCGGGGTGAGGAACACCGTCGCGCCGCGTGCGTCGTCGCCGCAGGTGCCTTTGGCGACCAGGCCGCGGCGTTCCATGCGGCCGACGTGGTGGGCCAGACGGCTCGTGGACCACAGCAGGCGATCGGCGAGGGCGGTCGCCCGCCAGGAGGGCCCGGTGGCGTCGGCCGGCATGGCGGGCGCGCCTGCGTCCTGGCCGGCGGGAGCGCCCTGGACCGGAGGCAGCGGGCTTTCGGTCAGCGTGGAGAGCACGTCGTAATCCGATTCGGACAGGTCGGAGTCCCTGGCGAGGTCACGAGCGATCTGCAGGTCGAGCAGCGCGCTCATGCTCCGGTATCCCCGCCACGCGCGCTGCTCCCGGTCGCTCAGCCAGCGTGGTGCGGTGAGGGGCCCCTCTGCCATGCACCCAGAGTAGCCCAGCACTTATTGACATGTCAGCTAACGCTTCCTAATCTTGCTGACGTGTCAGCAAAGCTGCGGCTCATCGCTCGCGTCGCGTGGCTCTACTTGGGGCTGGCCGGCTTCGGGGTGAGCATTGCGCTGCTGATCCGGGCCCGGCTCGGCCTGGATCCGTGGGACGTGCTGCATCAGGGCATCGCCCGGGACCTGGGCGTGCCGATCGGCTGGGTGGTGATCGGCGTCAGCGGCATCGTGCTGCTGGCCTGGATCCCGCTGCGGCAGCGTCCCGGCTTCGGCACGATCAGCAACGCGATCGCCGTCGGGCTGGTGGCCGACCAGGCCCTTTCGGTGATCGCCCCGCCGCGTGCCATTGCTGCGCGGCTGGCGATGCTGGCCGCCGCCATCGCGGTTAACGCCGTCTCCACCGCGTGCTACATAGGGGCCGGCCTGGGTCCCGGGCCGCGTGACGGGCTCATGACCGGCCTCGCCGCGCGAGGCTACTCGATCCGGGTCGTGCGCACCTCGATCGAGGTCTCGGTGCTGGTCGCCGGCGTGCTGCTCGGCGGCTCGGTCGGCATCGGCACCGTCGCGTACGCGCTGTCCATCGGCCCCCTCGTCCACTTCCTGCTCCCCCGGCTGCGACTACCCACGACATGGAGCGACCATGACTCAGCTACTGCTCGGCGTGAACATCCCGGCCAGCACCGACAGCGACCCGATGGAACTGGCACGGGCAGCTGAGACGCTCGGGTACGACTTCGTCTCGGCGTCGGACCACCCGTGCGGCACGAACCCGACCCGTGAGACCTGGACGATGCTGACCTGGATCGCCGCCAGCACCACCCGCATTCGCGTCGCCACCCGCGTGCTGGGCGTGCCGTACCGGCCGCCGGCCATCGTGGCGAAGATGGCTGAGACGCTCGACCGGCTCAGCAGCGGCCGCCTGATCCTCGGCCTGGGCGGCGGCTATTCCGACGCGGAGTTCCGTGCCTTCGGCCTGACCACGCCTACACCGAGGGAGAAGGTCGACGGGCTGGAGGAGGCAATCCAGATCATCCGCGGCCTGTGGGCCCAGCCGGAGTTCAGCTTCCCCGGGCGGCTGTACCGCACCGAGGACGCGGACCTCGAGCCCAAGCCGGCACACCACATCCCGATCTGGCTCGGCACGTTCGGGGACCGGGCGCTGCGGGTGACCGGCCGTCATGCGGACGGCTGGATTCCCTCCCTCGGCTATGTGCCAGACGACGAACTCCTGGCCATGCGCCGCAAGGTACTGGCCGCCGGGGGCAGCAACGACCAGGACTTCACCTGCGCGCTCAACCTGACAATCCACGTCGGCGGCCGGCCCGATCCGGCTCGGCCCGAACTGGTGGCTGGCACCGCGGAGCAGATAGCCGAGCGCCTGCGCGGGTTCATCAGGGAAGGCTTCAACGCCTTCAACGCCATCATGCTCCCGGGCCGCCTGGACCAGCTGGAGCGGATCGCCACCGAAGTGCTCCCCCAGCTGCGCGACTAGCGCGTCGCAGCCTGGTGCGGTGCGCATGCTGGCGACGTGTGCCGGCGGGCGGCAGTTGAGTTCTGGCTGGTGGCCGTGGCACTGTGGGGTTCTCCCAGGTGATGCGGTCGTGTATCGAGTTCGCCGCGTTGGAGTTATTGATGCCTTCGCGCAAACGCCCGATGGGCCTTTTCGGCGGTAGCAAACGTCAGGCCACCTGGGGCGGCGCGGCAGGAGAGGGGGGCGCGGTGGCCACGGGCTCCCTGACGCGCGTAACGCTTGCGGAGTTGGTGGCGACGCTGTCGCTTGTGGCTGACCTTGGGATGGGCCGGCCGATGGAGCGAGTGCTGCGTCAGACTGTGGTTGCCATGCGGCTGGCGGCGGCGGCTGAGATGGACCAGGCGACCTGCGGGTCTGTGTATTACACGTCACTGCTTGCGTGGGTCGGCTGCGGCGTCGACACGACTGAGCTGGCAGAGCTGTTCGGCGACGAGATTGAGTTGTACGCCGATACCCGCGACGAGGACCTGGACCGTGTCACCATGGCTGTCTTTGTCGCCCGCCATCTCGGCCGCGGCGGGCCGGGTTTCCGCCGGATCGGGATGGTCGGCAGGTTTCTGGCGACCGCAGGCCGTTCCGTTCAGCAGGTGATGGAGTCGCACTGCCGGGTGACGAGCAACCTGGCCGAGCGGCTGGGGCTGGGCGCCGCTGTCTGCGAGCCGCTGCTGCAGACGTTCGAGCGCTGGGACGGGCAAGGGGTGCCTGGGTCGCTCCGCGCCGATGGTCTTGCTCCGGCGATCCGCCTGGTTCACCTGGCCGACGCCATCGAGGCGTTCCACCACGCTGGCGGCGCAGAGGTCGCGCTCGAGTTGGCCCGTGAGCGGCGGGGTACCCAGTTCGACCCGGGCCTGGTCGACTGCTTCTGTGCCCGGCACGCCGAGATTCTGGACGGGCTCGGCGGCATCTCAGCATGGGAGGAGGTAATCGCGCTGGACCCTCGGCTGGGCGCGGCACTGAGCGACGACCAGCTCGAGCAGGCGCTCGCTGCTTTCGCCGACTTCAGCGACCTCAAGTCGCCGCTGCGCATCGGCCACTCCCGGGCGGTGGCTGAACTGGCCACCCAGGCCGGCCAGGCACTCGGGCTCCCCGCCGCCGATGTCGTCATGCTGCGCCGCGCGGCGCTGGTGCACGATATCGGGATGATCGGCGTCCCCAGCGGTGTCTGGGACAAGGCCGGGGAATGGAGCGTCGCCCAGCGCGAGCGGGCCCGCACCCACCCGTATCTGACCGAGCGGATGCTGGCCGGCACCCCGCTGCTGGCCGAGGTCGGGCGATGCGCGTCGCTGCACCACGAACGGCTCGACGGGTCCGGCTACCCGCACGGGCTGCGAGGCGATGCCCTGTCGATCCCGGTTCGTATCCTCGGCGCTGCCGATGTCTACAACGCGCTGCGTCAGCCCCGCCCCCACCGCCCGGCGCTCGATGCCCGAGCCGCCGAGCAGACGATGCGCGAGGAGGTGCGCGCTGGGCGGCTCGACGGTGAGGCCGTCCATGCGGTGCTCGAAATCGCCGGCCACCGGGTGCGGCGCCGGGCAGGCCTGCCTTCGGGGCTGACGGCGCGCGAGGCCGAGGTGCTGGTTCGGATCGGCCAGGGCAGGTCCAACCCCGAGATCGCCGCCGAGCTGCACGTCAGCCGCAAGACGGTCTCCTCGCACGTCGAGCACATCTATACCAAGCTGGGGGTGAACACCCGGACCGGGGCCGCGCTGTTCGCCATGCGCCACGGCTTGATCGGGACGGCAGGAGATCACGGAGTCTGACAGAAAGATCGGGCAGTTACCCGATTCGCCGCAGCCGGCGGATCCGTAGAACGGATCCATGACAACATCCCACAGCCACAGCACGGCAGCCGCGGCGCCGCAGTTCGCCCTCGCCGGCTCGTTCCTGGAGGGCCTGGCGGTTCAGGACTTCGCGCGGCTCGACGGCGCACTCGCCGCCGGCAGCAGGCTGCGCGCGCTGCTGCCCGCGGGCCCGCGGGAGTGGGCCGGTGCCGAGGCGATCACGGAGGTGTTCGCGCGCTGGTTCGGCGACACGGAGGACTTCGAGCTGATCGAGGCCACCGTCGGTGAGGTCGGTGGCCTGCTGCACCTGCACTGGCGGCTGCGGCTGCAGGCGGAGCGGCTGGGCAGCGGCTGGTTCACCGTCGAGCAGCAGGCCTACGCCGACACCGACGAGAGCGGCCGCATCGCCCGGCTCGACCTGCTCTGCACGGGTTACCGGCCGGAGGGCGACGATGCCTGACACCCTGATCCCCTGGGGCGGCTGGGAGCCGGCGATCCGCGACGATCCGTTCGGCCACCTCGCGCGGGCCCGGGCCCGGTGCCCGGTGCAGAAGGCCCGCCTCGCCGACGGTCACCCGGCGTGGGTGGTGCTCGGCTACGACGCAGCCCGCCAGGCGCTGGGCGACCCGCGCATCTCCAAGGACATGCTCGCCGCGCTGGCCGACAACGGCGACGTCGTGGCCGAAGGGCTGCCCGGACCGGAGTTCTCCCGGCACATGCTCAACGTCGACCCGCCCGACCACACCCGGCTGCGGCGGCTGGTGTCGCGGGCCTTCGTGCCTGCCCGGATCGCCGCGCTGGAGCCGGCCATCCGGGCGATCGCCGACGAGCTTCTCGATGAGCTGGAGGCCGCCGGGCCTGACGCCGCCGTCGACCTCATCGAGGGATATGCCTATCCTCTCCCGTTCGGGGTGATCGGCGAACTGCTGGGCATCCCGCCCGGCGACCGCCGGCGCCTGCACGCCTGGTTCGGCGTGCTGCTGACGGGGTGGGCAGGCGACCCTCCGGCGGAGGCGGTCGAGGCATCCGGCAAGATCGTGGCCTACCTGGGTGAGCTGGTGGATGCCAAGCGGCGGAGCCCGGCCGACGATCTGGTCAGCGTGCTGGTCGCCGCCGGCGATGACACGCTCACCAGGCAGGAGCTGCTGTCGAGCCTGTTCCAGCTCATTGTCGCTGGCCACGACACCACGGCCAGCCTCATCGGCAACGGGGTGGTGGCCCTGCTCGATCACCCAGATCAGCTCCAGGCGCTGCTGGCCGACCCCGGCCAGCTTCCGGCCGCCATCGACGAGCTCATCCGGTTCACCGCCCCGGTCCCCCACGCTACGTTCCGGGTCACGGCTGAGCCGGTGACTGTCGGCGGCGCGCAGATCCCGCCGCACGAGCAGGTGCTGGTGTGCCTGGGCTCGGCCAACCGCGATCCTGCCCGCTTCCCGGCCCCCGACGTCCTCGATCTCGGCCGCGCCGACGGGCCGAATCTCGGGTTCGGCCACGGCATTCATTACTGCCTCGGCGCCCCGCTGGCCCGGCTTGAAGCCAGGGTCGCCTTCGAGGCCCTGCTCGGCCGTCATCCCGGCCTGCGGCTCGCCGTCGGCCGTGACGCCCTGGCCTGGGCCCACGGCGATGGCCTGGTCCTGCGCGGCCTCGTCTCGCTCCCCGTCGTTCTCGGCCCCCTCCCGTCCCCGGTAACCGGGGGATGACCAACCATCCGATCCCGTCAAACCAAGGAGACACCGATGACCATCACCGACCGCCCCGTCGACAACGGCGTAAACGTCAAGGCCCTGCTCGATGCGCGCGACGCGCTATCCGCCGCGCCCGAAGCGGCCGAGTTCACCTGGCGGGCCAGCTGCACCTGGCGCAACGGCACGCACAGCCACTGCACGGTCGCCGGCTTCACCGGCCTGGGCGGCGAGCAACAGCACCGCTCCACCTATGAGTTCGACGTCGACCACCCCGAGTGCTTCGCGTCCGAGGACAACGGGGCGACGCCGGTGGAGTACGTGCTGGTCGGCCTCGTCGGGTGCCTGACCGCCGGCGTCGCCGCGGTCGCCCAGCACCGCGATATCCAGCTCCGGTCGGTCACCGCCACGATCGAAGGCCAGATGAACGTCCTGGGCATCCTCGGCGCCGACCGGGACGTTCGCAACGGCTTCGGGCAGGTCACGGTCCGGTTCGCCATCGACGCCGACGCCCCGCGCGACGACCTCCTGGCGCTGATTGCCCAGTCGCAGAAACGCTCAGCGGTCTACGACATCGTGACCAACCCGACCAGGGTGCTCGTCGAGCTGGCCTGAGCCGCCTCGGTCCGGACACCCGCATGATGCAGACCACGGCAGCCGTAATCGGCGCCGGCCACGCCGGCCTGGCCATGAGCCGCCGCCTCACCGAACACTCGATCGACCACGTCGTCCTCGAGCGCGGTGAGGTGGCGAACTCGTGGCGGACCGGACGCTGGCCGAGCCTGCGGCTGCTCACCCCGAACTGGCAGACCCGGCTGCCCGGCCACGACTACGCCGGGGCTGACCCCGACGGCTACATGCCCATCGCCGAAGTCGCGGCCACCCTCACCCGCTACTCCCGGCTCGTCGGCGCACCGGTGCGCACCGGTGCCACGGTGCACACCGTGCGCACCGCCCCGCAGGGTTTCGAGATCCACGCCAACGACGACGTCTGTCACGCCCGGGCCGTGGTGCTGGCCACCGGGGCGTGCGGCCGGCCTGCGATCCCCGGCGCCGCCGCCGGCGTCCCCCCGCCGGTCACCACGCTCACCCCGCTCAGCTACCACGATCCGAGCCAGCTCCCCGACGGGGGGGTACTGGTCGTCGGCGCTTCGGCGACCGGCGTCCAGCTCGCCGCAGAGATCCATCGGTCCGGACGCCCGGTGACCCTGGCGGCCGGCGAACATGTCCGGCTGCCCCGCACCTACCGCGACCGCGACATCTTCTGGTGGCTGGAAGCCACCGGCCTGCTCGCCGAACGCTACGACCAGATCGACGACCTCACCCGGGCCCGCCACCTGCCCTCCCCCCAGCTCACCGGAGCGTCGGGCGCAACGTTCAGCGACCTCAGCACGCTCACGGCGCAAGGGGTCCGCATCGTGGGGCGCCTCGGCCGGGTCACCGACGGCGTGGCCCAGTTCTCCGGATCGCTCCCCAACACCTGTGCCCTCGCCGACCTGAAGATGAACCGATTCCTGGCCCGGGCCGACCATTGGGCCACGGCCAACGGCCTAGACGACGAGCTCCCGCCATCGCACCGCTTCGCTCCCACCAGCGTCGATCCCCGCTCCCCCCTGGAGCTGGATCTGCGCAGCGGGGAGATCACCACGGTGCTGTGGGCGACCGGATTTCGCGCCGACCACTCCTGGCTCGACATCCCCGTGCTTGACCGCGCCGGCCATATCCGGCACGACGGCGGCGTGGTCATGAGGCCACCCGGACTCTACGTGCTCGGCCTGCCGGTCCTCCGCACCCGCGCATCCACCTACATCCACGGCGCAGCCGCCGACACCGAAGCCCTGGCCGGCCACCTGCGCTCCTTCCTCGGCATGCGGCGCCAATGACGTCCGGGTTACTGGCCGACGCGGCCGTCGATCCGCTCGCGGAGCAGATCGGCGTGACCGAGGTGACGGGCGTACTCCTCGACCATGTGGAGTATCACCTCGCGCAGCGCGATGGTCGTGCCGTCTTGCATGGGACTGCGGACGCCGAGGTCAGGTGAGTCGGCGACGAACTGCTCCGCGAAGGCGACCTCGCCGCGCCAGGCGCGCCACGCGTCGTCCACCACCGCCGGATCGGCCACTGCGCCCGCCCAGTCAGCATCCTGAACGTCGGACCAGTACAGCGGTGGCGCGTCGGCCTGAGCCATCACCCGGCGGAACCAGTTGCGCTCCACGTCGGCCATATGCCGGATCAGGCCGAGCAGGGACATGGTGGAGGGCGGCACCGAGCGCCGGGCCAGCTGCTCCGCGTCGAGGTCGGCGCACTTCAGTTCCAGCGCCAGCCGGTAAGCGCGGAGGTAGTCCACCAGCGTCGCCCGCTCGCCTTCCAGCTCTGGGTTGTCGAACCTCGGATCCTGCGCCGGATCCATCCACATGTTGGATTTCGGGTCAAGCGCGTTCCAGCGTTCGGGTACAGCGTCCCCGGTGCTCTGCTCCGTCATGGCAACCAGCCTGTCATCCCGCGTCGCGGGGCGGCGAGGCATTATTTATCATCACGACGATGAATCACGCCAAAAAACGAAGAGCGATTTCAGCAGCCGGCCGGTCGGCCGCGGGACCGCCTGGAGACCATTCCACCGGGCGGGCAGGCATCTGCTGTCAGCGTGCTGAACAGGCTTAAGATCAGACCAGGTCGTGTGCCTCGTGTGACCTCCGGAGGGCTTTTTGCTGCCTGGGCGCGAACGCGAAGGCGCGTTCCTGAACGAGTTGCTCGACAGAGTGCGCGGGGGTCACAGTGCCGCGATCGTCGTGTGGGGCGAGGCCGGGGTCGGCAAGACGGCCCTGCTGAACGACGCATTCAGCTCGGCTCCCGATCTGCGGGTGGTGCGGGCGGCCGGAATCCAGTCAGAAATGGAGCTGCCCTTCGCGGGGCTGCAGCAGCTGAGCATCTCGATGCTCGATCACCTCGAAAGCCTGCCGCTGCCGCAGTCGGACGCGCTGCGGACGGCGTTCGGCCTGCAAGACGGGCTGGCCCCGGATCGCTTCCTCATCGGCCTGGCCGTCTTGAGCCTGCTCTCGGAGTCCGCCGTCGGACGGCCGCTCATCTGCGTCGTCGACGACTGCCAGTGGCTCGACCGGGCATCGGCACAGGCGCTTGCCTTCGCCGCCCGCCGGGTTGAGGCCGAGGGTGTGCTGCTGGCGTTCGCCGCCCGCGAGCCGAGCAGGGAACTCGAGGGCATCGCCGAGTTCCGGGTCGAGGGGCTGCGGGATAGCGACGCCCGGGCGCTGCTGCGCTCGGTCGTGCGCTGGCCGCTCGATGAGCAGGTCCAGGAGCGGATCCTGGCCGAAACCAGGGGGAACCCTCTGGCGCTGCTCGAGCTGCCGCGGGGACTGTCGCCGGCCGAACTGGCGGGCGGCTTCGGCCTGCCGCGGGAGGCGTCGCTGCCCAGCCGGATCCAGGAGAGCTTCCTGCGCCGGGTGGCAGCGCTGCCGGAAGGGACATCGCTGCTGACGCTGATTGCGGCGGCGGAGCCCGTGGGCGACCCTGCCCTGGTGTGGCGTGCTGCCGCCCGGCTCGGGCTCTCCGCCGACGTCGATGTCTCCGCCGAGGCACAGGAACTGCTCAAGATCAACGGGCACGTCGTCTTCCGGCATCCGCTCGTGCGCTCCGCGGTCTACGGGGCGGCGTCGCTGAGCCGCCGCCGGAAGGTCCACGCCGCCCTGGCCGCGGTCACCGATCCCGACCTCGATCCCGACCGCCGCGCATGGCACCTGGCGCACGCTGCGATCGGCCCGGACGAGGGTGTCGCCGCCGAGCTTGAACGCTCCGCCGCCCGCGCCCAGCGGCGAGGCGGCCTCGCCGCAACGGCGGCGTTCCTGGAACGGGCGGTTCAGCTCAGCTCGGAACCCGGACCGCGGGCCCGCCGCGCCCTCGCCGCCGCCCAGGCCAAGTACCTCGCGGGCGCGCCCGACGCCGCCCGCCGGCTGCTGGTGGCCGCCGAGGCAGGGCCGCTGGGAGAGCTCGAGCGCGCCCAGGTGGACATGATCCGGGCCCAGATCGCCTACGCGCAGAACCGCGGCAGCGATGCGCCGGCGCTGCTGCTGCGTGCCGCCCGGCGGCTCGAGCCCCTCGACCCGGGCATAGCCAGGCAGACCTGCCTCGACGCCGTGCTGGCCGCCCATTTCGCCGGCCGTCTCGCGCGCGGCAGCCTGCGCGAAACCGCGGAGGCGGCGCGCCGCGTTCCCGGCGCCGCCGGTCCGACCCCGGCCTCCGGTCTCCTGCTCGACGGGCTCGCGATCGCGTACATCGACGGATACCCCGCCGCCGCGCCGGTGCTCAAGCAGGCCGTGGAAGGGTTCCGCGGCCCGCAGGCGACCCTGGAGGAACAACTGCGCTGGCTGTGGCCAGCCGCGCACGTCGCGATGGCTCTGTGGGATGACGAATCGTACGACGTGCTGTCCGCACGGCACATCGAGATCGGGCGCGAAGCCGGGGTGCTCTCGGTGCTGCCGACCGCGCTGACGACCCGCATCGTCGCCACCGCGTTCACCGGCGAGCTCACGGGGGCGGAGGAACTGATCGAGGAGCTACGGGCGCTCACCGACGCCATCGGGATCCCGGTTCCGGCGTATGGCCCGCTGTTTGTCGCCGCCTGGCGGGGCCGGGAGGCGGAGGCCTCGGCCGCGATCAGCGCCGCGATCCAGGAGTTCACCGCGACCGGCGAGGGCGCGGTGCTGGCCTTCGCCGACTACGCACGCGCAGTCTTGTGCAACGGCCTCGGCCGGTACGAGGACGCGCTCACCGCGGCCGCCGCGACCGACGCCTTCGGCGTCGAGGGAGTCACGATCTACACCCAGGGTCTGGCCGAGCTGATCGAGGCGGCGGCGCGCGCGGGAGCAACCGAGCGCGCTGCGGACGCGCTGGCGCGGCTTGCCGAGATGACCGAGGCGAGCGGGACCGACTGGGCGGCCGGCGTCCGGGCCCGGTCGCAGGCGCTGCTGAGCCACGATGACGTGGCGGAGGCCCTTTACCGTGAGGCAATCGAGCGGCTCGGCCGCACGAGCATCCGCCCTCAGCTGGCACGCGCCCGTCTGGTGTACGGCGAGTGGCTGCGCCGCCAGAACCGCCGCGTGGACGCCCGCCGTGAGCTGCTGGAAGCGTACGAGATGCTCATCGACATGGGCATGGTCGCCTTTTCCGAGCGCACGCGGCGCGAGCTGGCCGCGACCGGGCAGCAGGTCCGAAGGCGGGCCGCGGAAACGGCGCATGATCTGACGAACCAGGAGACGCAGATCGCCAAGCTCGCACGCGAGGGGCTGACCAACCAGGAGATCGGGTTTCAGCTCTACCTGAGCGCGCGCACCGTCGAATGGCACCTGCGCAAGGTATTCACCAAGCTCGGGATCACATCCCGCAGGCAGCTCCAGACCGCGACCCTCTGACCCGGCCGAAGGCGAGGCGTTGCCAGGCTGCGAGGGAGGTTCTAAGTCGCAGGTGAAACCTTTAGCGTCGCGATCTTTCGGGAATCTCTTGTGCGAGAAGCGCCCGGGCGGTCGCGTCCCGTGAGCTGACTCACGATTTTAGGCGCCGCACGGCTCGTCTCGCTGAAGCAGGCCCATTAAGGGGCAAGCGTGGCTGGGATCCCCGGCACGCGCCGCCCTGCTTCGCAAGGCCGAGACCGTCATGGCGGGCACCGATCGTGATGCTCGAGGTGCTGTTTCTGAACAACAAGCTGTACTGGATGAATCTTGCATTCAGCACGCTGATCGGCAATATCTTCAGCGTCGCTATCCTCGGCTGGCCCGTCGTCGCCATCTTGAGCCGGCTGATGGGCTGGTGGATCCAGCCGTCCTCCCGGTCACGGTCCACCGACCTGAAAGGCGCCCTCACTGAAACGGGGTGACAAGATGTGGATTTCATTCCCATAGTGGCGGCTGCCGTCTTCGCGCTGTGGTTCTCCCCGCTCGGCGAGAAGATTGGCATGCGGCGCCAGCCCAGGTAAGACGGCGCGGAAATTAGATCACGGCGCGGAGCGATTCGATGCCGCGGGCGAGGTCGCCTTCCCGGACCGGGCCGTACCCGATGAGCAAGGCCGGCGCCGCGGTGTCCGGGCCGGCCCAGTGCCACGCCGCTTTTTCCAGCACGATGCCGTGGGCCGCGGCGGCCGCCAGAACCAGGCCCGGGGCAGTTACCTGGACCTACTGGCGGGTGAACAGCGCGTGGATGACGATCGTGTTGTGCATCGGCGCCATGCGCAGCGGGCTGTAGGTCAGGCCGAAATCCGCCCGGTTGACCGGGACCTCGGCGTCCAGGCGCACCTCGCCGTCCGTGACGGAGACTTTCGCGCCGAAGGACAGCGGGAGCGTGCGGCCGCGGACGGTGAGGCTGCCGGTCACCCGGACGCCCTCGCCGGCGGGCTGCGCGCCGTCGACCGTGTAGATGATGTCCGGGTGGCTGTCGGTGTCGAAGACCTTGGCCGAGCGCAGGTCCTTGTCGCGCGTCTTGTTCTTCGTGTCGATCGACCCGGCACCGACCGTGAAGTTGCCGGAGGCCTGCCCGGCCTCGGTCACCACGGCGCTGGCGGTGACCTGGCGGAAGACGCCGTGCAGCGGGAGCAGGCCCCACGTGTGCCGGGTCTCCAGCAGGACCTCGGACCGGGCCGGGTCCAGGGTCCACGACCCCGTGAACGTGCCGTCCTTCACCAGCGCCTGCAGCGCCGAGGCCGTCAGCTGTCCCTGCGGTGCCATGCCACCCTCCACACATTCCATTCGGGGAACAGAATAGTTTTGATATCGGAAGCATATAGACTTGGGCCCGAGTGTCAAGGTGACACGGCGCACCCGGAAGGACAGCGCACCCGGAAGGCAGGCCCATGGCGGACGCGGCGGGCAGCTCGGAG
>Ga0335073_10011571_pt1 | contig 12394 bp, 9 predicted proteins | sample Lox_Sample_22_FD_207093 | JGI IMG/M metagenome (GOLD analysis project Ga0335073, IMG submission 207093) | Soil microbial communities from Loxahatchee National Wildlife Refuge, Florida, United States - Lox_Sample_2.2 | ecosystem: Environmental > Terrestrial > Soil > Wetlands | place: USA: Florida... | reverse complement strand
GCGAGCCGGCGATGATCATCCGGGCCTGCCGCTCGGCGGCGAAGTCGGCTATCCGCTGCCCGCTGTCGCCGTGATCGCCCACCACGCGCAGCACGTGGCCGTTCGCTGAGATCCCGGCCGAGCGAAGCCGGCTCACGGTGTCCGCGATGACGTCCCGGGCCGCCTCGGCGCTCTCCGCGTCGATCACCTGGTCGCCCACCACGTCGGTCTCCAGCACGTGCAGCACCTCGATCGGCGCGTCCAGAACCCGGCCCAGGCTGATCGCGGCGCCGGTCACCTCGGCCCCGCCCGGCCCGACGCCGACGGCCACCACGATCGGCGCCGCGGCCGGGACGCCCGGCTGGCCGTTGACGGCTGGCTCAGTGGCGGCACCCTGCTCTTCCGTGAGGCGCTGCTCGGCGCGGGTCAGCAGCGAGTGACCGGTGGACAGGACAACGATCGCTACGGCCACCGTTGCGGCACCGAGATAGAACGGCACGTGCACGTTCAGGCTGGCGGCCAGCCGGGCGGCGCAGTACGGGGCCAGGCCGCCGCCGATGAAGCGCACGAAGCCGTAGGCGGCCGAGGCGATCGGGCGCTCGACCGGGGCGACGAGCATCACCGACTGGGTGGTCAGCGTGTTGTTCAGCCCGACGAACGCGCCGGAGACGATCACCGCGACGATGAGCGTGATCTGCGACGACGTGAACGCGGCGATGACCACCAGGTCGATGGCCAGCAGGGCGAGGTTGACGTAGAGGCTCTTGGGCGTGCCGAACCGGCGCTGCGCGCGGGGCGCCACGAACACGGCGAAGATGGCGACCAGGATGCCCCAGCCGGTGAACACGTACCCGAGTTCGTGGATGCCCAGGTGCATCGGGAACGGGGTGTAGGCCAGCAGGGTGAAGAAGCCCCAGTTGTAGCAGAGCGCGGTCAGGCTCATGATCAGCAGGCCGCGGTGCCGCAGTGCCCGCAGCGGCTCGGTGACCGAGGTCTTGCGTTTCGGCTGCGGGGTCTGGTCGACGAAGGCGATGGTGGCGATCAGCGAGATCGACATCAGCACGGTGACGCCGAAGAACGGGCCGCGCCAGCTGATCCCGCCGAGTTCGCCGCCGACCAGCGGGCCGAGCGCTATGCCGACGCCGAGCGCGGTCTCGTACAGGATGATCGCCCCGGCGAACCCGCCCGACGCGGCGCCGATGATCACCGCCAGCGAGGTGGCGATGAACAGGGCGTTGCCCAGCCCCCACCCGGCCCGGAAGCCGATGATCTCCCCGATCGAGTGCGACGCCCCGGCCGCCGCGCTGCCCGCCACGATCAGGATGAGTCCGGCGATCAGGGTCCGCTTGCCGCCGATGCGGCTGGACACCCACCCGGTGATCAGCATGGCCACCGCGGTCACCACGAGGTAGCTGGTGAACAGCAGCTCGACCGAGCTGGGTGAGGCTTTCAGCTGCTTGGACAGGGCGGGCAGGATCGGGTCGACCAGCCCGATGCCCATGAACGACACCACGCAGGCGAACGCGACCGCGTAGACCGCCTTGGGCTGCCGGAACGGGCTGGCCGGCCGGGCGTGACCAGCGGGGCTGACCGGCCGGGCGGGTTCGGTGCTGGCCCGGCCGTTGTGGACGGCGCTCACCGGGCGGCGTCTTCGCCGGTCGCCGCGGGCGTCGCGTTCGGGCCGGTCACCGGGGTGAGGCCGGCCGCGGCGGCCCGGCGGTCACTGTCGATCTCGCGGAGCCGGTTCATGGCCGGGACGGCCGCTGCCAGCGCTTCCGCCTCATCACCGGGCAGCTTGTCGATCAGGTCGGCGAACGTCGCGGCGCCGGCCCGGCGCCGGGCGCGGATGTAGTCATACCCTTCCGGGGTCAGCGCCACGAGCACCACGCGCTTGTCGGCCGGATCGGGCCGCCGCTCGGCCAGGCCGGCCTGCTCAAGCCCGGTCACCAGCACGCTCATCGACGGCTGGGTGACCCCCTCGATCACCGCGAGGTCGGTGAGCCGCCGGGCGCCGGTGCGGTCCAGCGTGGACAGCGTCGACGCGGCGGTCAGGCTGATCTCCCGGGGCCCGTTCTTGACCGCGAGCGTCACCAGCCCGTACAGCGCCTCCCCGATCGCGTTCCGGCTATCCGTGCTGCTCACCGCGTCCCGCTCGGCCATCTCTCGCTCCGCCATGACACATAAGCATAGCTCAATCTATATAGATGTGCTATGTACGCCCCTCGTGAGCCGTGCTCGCTGGGTGAGGAGCCGCACCGGAGAGCGCCGGGCGGCCGGTCGGCCCGTAGTCCGGGAACGGGCCCGCGCCGGGCTCGGATGACGGCCGGGCGCCGGACCGCCTAGCAGGCCTTATGCCTGGCCGCCGGTCTGGCCAGCCCGGGAACAGGCGATTAGCCCGTGATTAGCGGTCAGTTGTAGGCATTCGTGCAGAGTGACTTGTTAGTACGAAGTATCCGGAAGGCGCGAAATGCGCAACCGAAGGAAGAGAGGGCAGCATGCGTTTGCGATTGCCAATCATGTCCGCCGCAGCCTCCGTAGCCGTGCTGGGTTTGGGTTTCGGCATGACGACCGCTGCGAGCGCGACCACAACGGGCTCCTCCGGGTCAGCGTATTTTCCGCTGACATCAGCGCACCAGGGCGCGGGGGGCTCCCCGGACATCTCTAATTTCATCACCTACCAGCAAACCAACCTGCGGGGTACACCGCATCCCGGTGCGTGCGTAGCCGGTCGTCTCTATGTTGCCGACCATAATCCGGTCAAATCCGTGAGAAATAACTGCGAATTCCGGATCTACCTGCAGCAAAATCCCGGAGGCGCCACTGGCTGGCAGGTCTGCATAGACCCGCATTCGGTCCGCACCAGTATTGACAGCGATCACCAGAATCCGGCGGCCATAAAGGTCGGACTCAAGAAGAGCAACTGCTAATCGCCGCTGCGCCCCCGGCCCTGGCGCCTCGGCGCCAGGGCCAGGGGCGTCCGGTCAGCGGTCGTCCAGGCGGTAGACGCGGCGGGCGTTGGCCGACCCGACCAGGTGGCCGACCCGCTCGGAGTCCGCCGCCGACCAGGCACCGTCGGCGACGAACTCGCCGGTGACCCGGGCCAGGTCGCGGCGGAACCCGGCCGCGCCGAGGTAGTGCAGCTCGGGCAGGCCGAAGGCGTCCGACGAGTAGAGCATCTTGTGGAACGGCGTGAGCTCGAGCGCCTCGGCCAGCACCGCGGGCGCCTGCGCGCCGACGTGGTTCAGCGCCTCGCCGACGTCCATGTACACGTGCGGGAAGACGTGGGCCAGGTAGCCCGCCTGCCGATGGTACGGGTAACAGTGCAGCAGCATGATCTGCGTGCCGGTGGCTCGGGTGGCGAGCAGGAAGTCGTGCAGCAGCGACGGGTCGGCCCGGTGCAGGCGCACGTCGGGATCGCCGAAGCCGACGTGGAACTGCAGCGGCAGCCCGAGGTCAACGCCGGCCCAGATGGCGTGCCGGAGCAGCACCGGGTCCTCGATCCGGGCTGCCCCGGCGGCCGGCTCGCTGCCGATGGCCCGCAGCCAGCGATCCGCAGCCGCCACGATATCCACGGCGCTGGGCCGGGACGGATCGAAGTCGAGGCCATACCGGTAGGCGGCGATGGACTTGAGCCCGACCGCGCCGCGTGCCGCGGCCGACAGCGCGTCCGAGAACACCGAAGCGTAGTCCGCGGCGGAGACCCCGCCCCGCGCCACGTGCTCGGCCACGGCCTCGAGCCGGACGATTTCGTAAGCCGACGCCCCGCTGGCGTCGGCCAGCTCGGCCGGGGTCTGCACCTCGTCGGACTGGTAGCCGCTGTCCACCAGCCACGCCTGCACGCCTGCGGCGCGCAGCAGCCGCTCGCTCACCTCGACAGACCCGAGTTCGGCGCGGCGCTCCAGGTAGACCGCGGCGGGTACGGACGGCTCGAGGTCGAGCACCGGTGCGCACCAGCGGCGCACGCCGAAGCCAAGCTGGCTGTCGAACGCCGACGTGCCCGGCGGCGCGGGCCACGCCGCCTCGGAGAGCAGTGCCGCGACCCCCGGGCCGTCAAGCGCGGACGTGACCACGCCATGGCAGTGGTGGTCGATCAGGGGAAGCTCCGTCATCGTCACCACCGCCACCTCGTCTGCGCAACGATCTCGTCCGGGCTCGCGTCGGCGAACAGCTCGGCCTCGCCGCGGCGGACCGCCAGGAACGCCTCGAACAGCGGATCACCCATGGCCGAGCGCAGGTCCGTGCTGCGCTCCAGGCTGGCGGTCGCCTCCGGCAGCGTCTGCGGAAGCCGGCGGACTCCGCCGCCGGCCGGCTCAGCGGCGGTCTGCGCTGGGTCACCGTCGATCTCGGCCGGGAGCCGGGCGCCGTCCCGCAGCCCGGCCAGGCCGGCGGCGATCGCCGACCCAGCCACCAGGTACGGGTTCGCGGCCAGGTCGAAACACTTGACCTCGATATTGGCCCGGATGTCCTGCTCCCCGGCCGAGCCGGTCACCAGGCGCAGCGCCGCTTCCCGGTTCTCCCGGCCCCAGCACTGGTAGACGCCGGCCCAGTGCGAGGGCACCAGGCGCAGGTAGCTGGCCACGCTCGGCGCCCCGACCGCGGCGAGCGCGGGCAGCTCGGCCAGCAGGCCGGCCCCGAAGGCCTCGCCGTCGCTGGTCAGGCCGTACCGCCCGGGCCCGTCCGCGAGCAGGTTCTGGCCGTCCCGCCACAGGCTGAGGTGCAGGTGCCCGCCGTTGCCGACCGTTCCGGCGACCACCGACGGGGCGAACGACGCCTGGAAGCCGTGCCGCGCCGACACGGCCCGGATGGTCTGGCGGACGAGCAGGCTGTCGTCGGCCGCACCGACCGGATCGGCGGCGGCGACGGAGATCTCGAGCTGGCCCGCGGCATACTCCGGGTGGAACTGCTCCACGGTGAGCCCTTGCCGCTCGAGCGCCCCGGCCACCTCGCGCCCGTAGTCGGACAGCTCGATCACCCGGGTCATGCCGTATGCCGGGCCAGTGCAGGCGGGCCGGAAGCGCCCGTCTTCCTCGGTGCCGAGTGCCCATTCCACCTCGAAGGCCATCCGCAGTTCCAGGCCGCGTTCGAGGGCCAGGCCGGTCATGCGGCGGGCGAACGAGCGCTGGCAGCCGGCGTAGACCCGGCCTTCCTGGGTGTAGCGGTCGGCCGGCGCCCAGGCCCACCCCGGCTGCCCGGCGAGCACCGTCGCCCGCTCCAGGTCGGGAACCAGGCGCAGGTCACCACCGGGACCGCCGATGTGGCTGCTCGTGGTGATGTCGTCGGTGACCAGGAAGACGTCGAACACCGGCGACATTCCGATGCCCCAGCCGGCCGCGCGCTCCAGCCGCCCGAGCGGGATGGTCTTGGTGCGCGTGATGCCCGCGTTGTCGACCCAGCCCAGCGCGACCATCGTGACCCCGGCGGCGGCGAGCCGCCTGGCCACCGGACCGGCCTGGCTGATCCGCTCGGCCCGTTGCGACGCGTCGAGCACCACCGGCCCGGTGGCCGGATCGCTGACGGCCGGTGTCGGCATGCGCGCCTCCCCGATCTTCTTGGACGGCGTCAGCATAAGCTCCTGGCCGGCCCGGGAAGACGGACGCCCCGAGAATGGTTCAGCGAGTCAATGTGCTCCGTGTATGACAGGGCGGCGATCGCCGCGAACCTGGCCAGCTTCCAGCGCATCGCGTTGCCACCGGACGGCCGCAAGCCCGCGTCGGTCGCCGTCTGTGCGGTGACCCAGCCGGGCACTGGCGCGTGCTGCCTGCTGATCACCCGCAGGGCGCCGAGCCTGCGTTCGCACGCCGGCCAGTGGGCGCTGCCCGGCGGGCGCCGCGAGTCCGGGGAGTCCGCCACCGACGCGGCGCTTCGCGAACTGCACGAAGAGACCGGCGTGCGGGCCGGGCTGGGCGACGTCCTGGGCGTGCTCGACGACTACCCCACCCGGTCTGGCTACCTGATTACCCCGGTGGTGGTGTGGGGCGGCCCGGTCAGCCCGGCCATGCGCGGGCCGGCCACCGAGGTCGCCCAGATCTACGTGATCCCGGTGGCCGACTTCGATGTCGAGCCCCGGCTGCTGAGCATCCCTGAGTCCCCGGCGCCGGTCATCCAGCTGCCCATCCTTGACCGGTGGCTGCACGCGCCGACGGCCGCGGTCATCTACCAGTTCTGCCAGGCCGGGCTGCACGGCCGCGCCACCCGGGTGGCGCACTTCGAGCAGCCGGTATTCGCCTGGCGGTAGCCAGGCCGCGGCTCAGGCCAGTTTCGCGGCCACCGACGCGGCGGTGCGCAGCAGCCGCCCGTCCGCCCCGGTGAAGACGGGCTGGTAGGCCGGCCGGGCCAGGGCCTCGTCGATGAGGTCGGTGAGCTGCCTGATGAACGGTATCTCCGGGGCTATCCACAGATACCGGGCCAGGGAACCGGGAATCGTGTTGAGCTCGTTCACCAGCACGTTGGCCCCATCGGTCATGAAGTCGAGCCGGGCCACCCCGCGCAGGCCGGCCACATTCGCGATCACGGTCGCCTGGCTGACCACGGTCGCGGCCACCTCGGGCGCGACCCTGGCCGGCAATTCCCGCGCGGCGCCGGCCATCCCCTCGTCCGGTACGTACTTGTCCTCGTAGGACAGCAGTGGCCCGGACCGCCTGATCGGCCGCTCGATCGGGGACAGCTGCTGCTCCGGCCAGGTCCGGACGGCGATGTTGATGTCGAACCAGCCCTTGAGGAACGGCTCGGCCAGGGCGCCAGACGCGTACAGCGGGCTCGACCGGACCAGCGCCCGCGCGCTCTGCAGGTCGTCCACCAGCTCGACTCCGATCGAGGAGCCGCCGTAACGGGGCTTCACGATGAGGGGCGTGCCCAGCGCTCCCAGGGCCGGCTCATCGGCCGTGGCCAGGTCCAGCCTCGGGATGGCGCCGACCCCGGCCTGCTCGGCGACGGCGGCGAACGCGAGCTTGTCCATGCCGAGCGCCGCCCCGGGCTGGCTCGGGCCGGTGTAGGGCACCCGCATCAGATCCAGCAGTCCCTGCAGGCGGCCGCACTCGCCTGGCGCCCCATGGCAGCAGGTGATGACTACCTCGAACGGGACGGCAGCGGGCCGGCCAAGTTTGCGGTTGCGGTAAAAGCCCGGCTCCTGACCCAGGCGAACGACCAGGGGCTCGGCACCAGCCGGAACGCCATCGCGGAAGCCCGTTGCCTCGAGGCCGGCCCCGACGTCGTAGAAGTCCCCGTCCTTGCCCCAGTAGACACCGGTGGCCCGGGCGCCGTTGTCGTTCAGGCACCGCTCGGCCTGAAGGCCGGTCAGGACCGACACGTCGTGTTCTGGCCCTGGCCCACCGAAGATGACCCCGACCTTGGCCCCAGCTTCCATAGAATTCCCCCGTTTCTGATCACGGATAATGACTTGGCAGATCGTTTTCCCACAGCACGCCGTCCCCGGCGGCGAGGGAGGACCGGACCCACTCGCGGGCGGCGGCCCGGGACCGGACCGTGACGATCTCGCCGCCGGCCGCCCCCGCGACCAGCGCGCGCCGGTTGGTCCAGCCGACCGCCACCAGGACGGCGTCGGCCTTGGCCACGGAGGCCGCGAAAGCCCGGTTCGCCTCGTCCTGGCCCGGCCCCAGCTCGACCATTCCCGGCGTGACCACGGCCCGCCGATTCCGGCCGCCCACCGCCGACTCGAGCAATTCCAGGGCGCGGGCGGCGCCTTCGGGATTTGAGTTATAGGTGTCGTCGATCACCACGACCCCGCTGCCGGCCACCGCCCGGACGGCGCGGTGCGCGGGCGCGGACAGCTCGCCGGCCCGCGCGATCACCCGGTCCGGCGGCGCGCCGGCGGCGAGCGCGGCGGCCACCGCGCACCCGATGTTGGCCAGATGCAGTCCCGGCTGGCTGCGGAACGAACCGATCCCGGTTCCGCGCAGCCGCACGATGATGTCGTCGGCGTCCCGTTCAAGAGAAATGGTGAGATCGCGCTGCCGGCGGGTGCCGCAGCGCCAGACCTCGGCGGCGGGCACGCGGTCGGCCAGTTCGGCCAGGCGCTCGTCATCGACGTTCAGGATCGCGACCCGGACCCCTTCGAGCAGCTCGGACTTGGCCCGGACCACCGTGTCCAGCGTTTTCATGCGCTCCAGATGCATGGGGCCGATCGCGGTGATGATCCCGACCTCCGGCTTGACCCAGGAGCACATGGCCCGGATCTCGCCGACGCCGTAGGTGCCCATCTCGGCCACCATGACCTGGGTGCCCGGGGCGAGGTGGTCGTTGACGGTGCGGCACAGCCCGGCGTCGTTGTTGAAGCTGGCCGGGCTGGCCACCACGTCGAAGGTGCCGCTGAGCAGGTCGGAGATGTGGTTCTTGGTGGAGGTCTTGCCGTACGAGCCGGTGACGGCGATCACCCGCGGGGCGACCCGGGCCAGCCTGGCCTGGGCCGCTGTCCGGTACTTGCGGGCGAGCCGCGCCTCGGCCGGGCGCATGATCTGCGCGGCGCCGTCGATCACGGCGGACGCGCCCACCGCCAGCACCGCGCACAGCCCGGGCACGCCGAGCCATACCGCCGCGCCGACGATGGCCGCCTCCAGGAGCAGGGAACACGCGGCCAGCCGGATCAGGCGCGGCGTGCGGACCAGCCGCTGCGGCCCGCCCATCAGCGGCATCGCCACCGGGAAGACCGCCGCCGCGGCCGTGGCGGCCAGCGCGCCGGCGAGCGCGACCCCGGCCGGCCGCCCGATCAGCGCCAGCAGTGCCGCCACGCCTCCCACCGGGGCAAGAACTTGATTGGGCGGGCGCCTGCGGGCCCAGCGCAGCGCCACCGTGGTGCACGAGCCCGGGATGTAGTGCTCGCGCTGCATGACCCGCAGCCACCGCGCATCGGCGATGGCCACGGCGACCAGCGGGACCAGGGTTATCAGCACCGGGTCGCCCTCCCGGACACGTCGAGGAGTTTCTCTACCATGGCGGCCAGCCGGTCCGGCGCCTGCAGGTGCACGTCGTGGCCGACCCCGTCGACAACCTCCGTGGCCACCGGCCCGGACAGGCGGCGGCGGGCCTGGTCGACCATGCTGGGCGGCACGGCCTGGTCGGCGCTTCCCCACAGCAGTGCCACCGGGCAGCCGACCGTGGCTAGCTGCGCGTCGTACGACTCGTTCACCACCCGGACCAGAACCTTCCGCATGACCCCGGAGGCCGCGTTGTAGTCGCTGGATCCGTGCGCCCGGCGCATCGCCTCGAAACGGCGCTCGCTGAGCAGGCCCATCTGGTGGGCCTTTCGGCCGAGCCGGTAGGCCAGCGGAACCTTTCCCGCTCCGGGTGGCCTGAGCAATGGCACTCCGCAAAGGAGCACCGCGCGGACCAGGTCGGGCCGGCTGGCGGCCAGGCAGACGGCGACCCGGCCGCCGAAGCTGTGGCCGAGGACCAGGGCCGGTTCCGCCGCGGCATGCTCGTCGAGTACCGCGGCCATGCAGGCGGCGTAGTCGGCCGCGCCCCAGGCCTGCGCCGGCGGGGGAGAGACACCGAAACCCGGCAAATCAACAAGCAGCTGCGAATATCCGCTCAATGAGTTTGTGAAATCGCGATGGTCGCGTCCCCATCCGTGCAGGGCGACCATCAGCGGCCCAGGGCCGCCGGACAGCTCACCGAAAACACGGCCACCAAGATAACTCCGCAAAGGCACGGCCATAAGTTATCTCGCGTCGTCGGCCCGCGCACGCCGCCCCCGGCACAGGGGTGGAAAGACCGGATTTCAGGTGCCGTGCCTCTATTAGGTAAACTAAGGCACAAATATGTGAAGCCAATGACCGGCCGCATCACCGTTATCACCTAATTCGAGTTCGGCGCCAATGGCCAAGTGGCTCTTTTCATCCTCACCCGGACTTCTTTACCCCGGGTGTGGGAGCCAAGGGCTGAAAAAGTTCAGTCCTGATGCTTTCCGGTCAACGGTCGTCATTCTGGCCACCCGACGAGGATGGAGCCCAGGGCCGAACCGAGCACGCTGTGCAGCTCCGCTGCTGCTGAGGGCCGCACTTCGTCGAGATCATCGAGCACGGCGTGCAGATACGCGGACGCGAGCCTGAGTTCCTCGGGCGCCGCCAGCAGCGAATAAATCTCCGCGGGACGCGTGGTCCCTAACATGCCGAGCAGGTAACGGTAGCGTTCATGGGCCGTGGCCGGCGTCCCGCCTTCCATTATTGAGCGCAGGCGGCTGAGCAAGGTGCTGGACGGCATCCCGCCGGCCGGTCGCTGCATTGGTTCATCCTTGCCTGGTCGCGGATTGGGCGCGTCGAGCTTATCGTTATCGCGCAATACCGCGCTGGCCGTTGTATTGGGCTGACAGCGTGTCGCCGGCGCTAAACCCGGCCGCCCCGGTGCCGCTTGGGGGCGCGTGGCGGCGCAGTTGAAGATGCCGTCCAAGACGACGTGGTGCCCATCATGACCCGGCCCCTTCCAGCACAAGGATCGAGGCCATACCAGGAATATGGCCAGGCCGGGATAGCGAGCGTCCTGGCCCCGAGCGAAGGCCAAATTTCCGAATGTTTGGTGAATGCTTCACATGTTCCGGGTTCGGCCTGCCACACTGAGGGGCGCTGTAAGGGGATCTTGGGGAAGGACCACACATGCTACGGTCGTGGCTGCGGATCGGCAGGCCGAATCCGACATTCTGGACAGCTTCGATAGCGTTCCGGGGGAGACGGCACCGCCTTCCGCGCCCGCTGTTCGTGATTCCGCTGGTGGCCGCGCTGGTGGCGGCGCTGCTGGTTCCTGGGTCGCACTCCCCGGCGGCGGCTGCGACCACCCCCACCGGCTGGTCGCAGTTCCTGTACGGCCCCGGCCACAGTTCGTATAACCGGGGCGCCACGTCGATCACCGTGGCCGGCGTGCAGGCCGGAGACCTGCAGCCAGTCTGGCGCTGGCAGGTCCCCGATTCGACCAACGCCGGACCGAACTCCCTGTGGGCCAGTCCCACCGAGGTCAACGGCGTCGTGTACATCGGGGCCGAGGACGGCATGTTCTACGCGGTCAGCGAGGCAACCCAGACCGTGCTCTGGTCGAAGAACCTCGGTCTCGACACGGCCAAGGGAAGCTGCGGCGCGGGCGCTCTGGGGATCACCTCCACGGCCGCGGTGGCGACCGATCCCACCACCGGCAAGCTGACCGTGTACGTGTTCGGCTCGAACGGCACGCTCTACGCGATGACCGCCGCCACCGGCGCCACGGTGTGGACGGCGCAGGTCGACACTCCATCGACAACCGTGAATGACTTCTACTCGTGGTCATCGCCGCTGGTCGTCAACGGCAACGTCTACATCGGCACGGCATCGGACTGCGACACTCCGCTGGTGGCCGCGGGCCTGGGCGAGTACAACCAGTCGACCGGGGCCCAGGTGGCGTTCTGGCACACGCTGCCACCCGGTCAGGTCGGCGCCAGCATCTGGAGCAGCGCGGCGGCGCTCTCGAATGGCGACATCATCGCCACGACCGGAAACGGGGAGAACACCACCGGCCAGCCGCGCTACGACGAATCGATCGTGAAGCTGAACGGCTCGACGCTGAAGCCGGATGGCTCGTGGGCGATACCGCCGGACCAGCAGGTGTCTGACGCGGACTTCGGGGGGTCCCCGACGCTGTTCACCGCGGACCTCGACGGCACGTCCACGCCGATGGTAGGGGCCTGCAACAAGAACGGGGTCTATTACGCGGTCCGCCAGAACAACGTCGGTGCCGGGCCGGTGTGGCAGTCGAGCATCGCGATCCCGTACCCGGGCGGCGCCGAGGAGTGCGACTCGGCGGCCATCTGGAACGGCAAGAGCCTGATCATCGGCGGCGGTGGGCCGACCACGATCGGCAGTACGACCTCCCTCGGATCGGTTCAGGCGCTGAACCCGGCCACCGGCAAGCCGCTCTGGCAGACCGGGCTCCCTGGTTTCGTCGTCGGCACGCCGACCGAGGACGCTGAGGGTGTGGTCGCCGCACAGGTGTACGAGGCCGATACCGAAGCCGACATGGGCGTCTATCTGCTCAATGCCAGCAATGGCGACATCATCGGCAAGATCTCCCTGCCCCAGGCGATCATGTTCAGCCAGCCGGTCTTCGCCGGGAACGACCTGCTCGTGGCGGGCAGTGACTTCGTGCAGGCCTACGAGATCACGACGCCCGGCGCGGCGATCACCAGCGTCACTCCGGACACGGTCGACGTGAACTCGACGGGCGACACGCTCACCCTGACCGGCAGCGGCTTCTCCGGCACGCCGAAGGTGATCGTTTCCGGAACGAACGTGACCGTCACCGCCAAGAAGGTGCTCTCGCCCACCTCAATGTCGGTGACCTTGTCGGTCTCCAAGACGGCACTTGCCGGACCCATCAACCTAACGGTCATCGAGCCGGGATCATCCTCGCCCTACACGGTCAACACTTGCCAGAGTTGCCT
>Ga0335073_10011570_pt1 | contig 12396 bp, 11 predicted proteins | sample Lox_Sample_22_FD_207093 | JGI IMG/M metagenome (GOLD analysis project Ga0335073, IMG submission 207093) | Soil microbial communities from Loxahatchee National Wildlife Refuge, Florida, United States - Lox_Sample_2.2 | ecosystem: Environmental > Terrestrial > Soil > Wetlands | place: USA... | reverse complement strand
CGGTCCTGATGCCTGGCGGTGATCCAGGTCGCAGTAGCCGACCCCATTGCACCGACCAGAGAGCCGCCAATCGCAGCCAGCGCGGTGATCATCCCCGAATTCACAGATGCTCCGAACGTATCTGCTCCTTGCTTACTTCGCGCTTCCAGTCCGACGGTGCGCACTCCGGGGTCGCGGCCCCGTGGCTTGAACGTGCATTTAGCTCGCCATCTGTAACCCACTGACGCGCAACGATCGCAAATTCGTCACTGCGCCTGTTCTTCAGCAAAATGCTGAGTGTTCAGCAGAGGACAGGACAACAAGAACGCGATTCATCTGCGCTAACCATCTTGCCCTCAATCGGTTTCGGAATGGTCACTTGCGTGCCTTGACGATAGGCGCCAGGAGTTCGGGCACAGATCATGAATGGAAAGGAAGAGCTTGAAGGAGGAGAAATATGACGTTCATTCCTACTCAAACCGGTTTCATGCGGCTGGGAGATTCCGCGAAGCTCTTGCGTGACATCTTTCCAAACTACCCTAGCCTGGAACCTTGTCATCCCGCACCGCGTTTAGAACCGATCGCCGACGCCGATGCAGATCGGAGCAATTAACTATGTTTCGCATCACTACAGAAACCTGCCGGACATTCACATTCGCCGAACTTCTGATTATGGCTGCAATGAACATGGAAAATGCCCGTTTATCGTTCGAAGGCGGCCTCGGTTCGCGACTTCATCACAAGGATAAAGATCATGGGCTCGAATCTCTCTGATCCTGCATTCTGGAGTCGACTGCAGTTCGCCTTCACCATTACCTACCACTATTTGTTTCCGCAACTCACCATGGGACTCGCCTGGTTCTTGGTTTATTGGAAGTGGCGGGCCTTGAAAACGGGAGACGAACGGTACAACAAGGCGGTGCGTTTCTGGGCGAAGATCTTCGGGCTGAATTTTGCCTTGGGAGTTGTCACGGGTATTCCCATGGAGTTTCAGTTCGGCACCAATTGGTCGGGATTCAGTCGGTACGCAGCCGGCGTCATTGGGCAGACGTTGTCAATGGAGGGCATGTTTGCTTTCTTTTTGGAAAGTGCGTTCATCAGCGCCTTGATCTGGGGTGAAAAACGACTGAGCCCGCGAGTTCATTTTCTGACAGCAGTCGCGGTCGCGACGGGGAGCTGGCTCTCCGGATTTTTCATTCTTGTCACCAACGCATTCATGCAGCACCCAGTGGGCTACAAAATCGAGCCTGGCGGCTCCCTTGGTATCGCCAGCCTCAAGGGTTATCTCCTGAATCCCTGGGCACTAATCGAATTTGCCCATAACCAAATGGCGGCCCTTGTCACTGGATCGTTTGTGATCGTTGCAGTCGGCGCCTTTTATAGTCTAAGGGGGCTCCATCGAACGCAGGCCCAGTTATATCTTCGTACCGGAACACGCGTTGCACTGCTAGCGTCTTTGCTGGTCGCATTTCCTACCGGTGACCAGCAGGCCAAAATGGTCGGCAAACATCAGCCGGTGACGCTTGCCGCAATGGAAGGAAAATTTCAGGGTGGCTCCAAGGCGGGTGTTGCGCTAATTGGCCAGCCGAATGTTGCAGCACACCGTCTTGACAACCCGATCGAGCTCCCCGGTGCCCTCAGCTTTCTTGCTTACGGACATTTCGGTAGTTACGTGCATGGTCTGGAGGAGTTCCCGCAAGACTCCTGGCCCGATAACGTCGAGCTTTTGTACTACTCGTTTCATTTGATGATCACGCTGGGCACTCTCTTCATCGTGCTCATGGCGTATGCCAATTTCCAGAATTGGCGCGGCCGCCTGGAATCGTGTTCCGGGCTCCTTTGGGTATTAATGCTGGCATTCCCTTTTCCGTACATTGCGAACACCTTGGGCTGGATGACAGCAGAATTAGGGCGACAGCCATGGCTTATCTACGGCCTCTTTCACACCCACGACGGCTATAGCAAAGTGGTGAGCGGCGGCAATGTCGTATTCACGATCATCGGGTTCGTCGGACTCTACTTCGTTTTGGGACTGATGTTTCTATATTTGGTGGGACGCGAGATCGGCCACGGTCCTGAGGCAATGACGATTGGAACAGAAGAAGGGCACGAGTTGGTGTTGGCCGGTCGTTAGAGAAGGAGCGTTTCGTATGGTCGGAACATGGTACTTCATCGTCAGCTTCCTACTGATCGCCTATATAGCCCTGGACGGTCGCAATTTCGGTGCTGGAACGCTCCACTATCTTGTTGCTCGAACTCCCGATGAGCGGCAGCAAGTCATTGCGGCCCTCGGTCCTCTATGGTCGTGGCATGAGGTATGGCTTGTAGCGTTCGGGGGAACCTTGCTACTTGCGTTTCCCCGACTCATGGCCTCGGCTTTCTCCGGATATTACCTCGCGCTGTTTCTGATTTTGTGGTGCTTCATCCTGCGCGGCATCTCTATCGAATTGAGAGGCCACATTGTTAATCGCCTTTGGCAATCTTTTTGGGATTTCGTTTTTGTCGTGTCGAACGTTTTTCTTGCAACGCTGTTCGGTGTGGCTGCTGGAAATCTAATTCGCGGTGTTCCGCTCGACGTGAACGGAAATTTCTCACTCGCGTTTTTCACGGATTTCCGGGTGCGTGGTAATGTGGGCCTGCTCGATTGGTACACCGTATCGATCGCGGCGTTCACCGTGGTGCTGCTCGCCGCACATGGAGCAACTTACCTAGTGCTCAAAACGGAAGGTGCAGTGCATCACCGCAGCACAGCATTGGCGAAGTTGCTTTGGGCAGCGGTGGCCCCACTCTTCCTGGCCGTCTCGATCGAGACATGGCTCGTTCGTCCTGAACTTTTTGCTCACCCGATTCACTACTTCATCTGTTGGCTGGGACTGCTCTTGTTCTTCGCTTCCATCGTCCTGTTGATTTCTGGTCTGACCAACAGGAAGGAAAAGCGTGCTTTTATAGCCTCGAATCTGTTGCTGGGAAGCGTCATCGCGACCGGAGCAGCAAGCATGTTTCCGGTAATGTTGCACTCGACCCTTCAGCCTGAGAATTCACTGACTGCATATTCCGTTGCCGCCAGCCCTGGAACATTGCTGATCGCTTCTGCCTGGTGGCCGATCGGCTTGGCTCTGACCCTAATCTATGCCGCGTTCATCTCGCGGAGATACACGGGAAAGGTTAGCGCTAAGAGCGATATCCAAGGCTCGTACTAGAACGCCGACACCGACGAGCAACCGCAGTGTTTCTTCTTGCGTAGCGGTTGTGGAATCTGCGTCGGGACAATCATTCGAGAGCAGTAATTCTTGACGCACTTGACCTACGAATCGCGCGAGCGTGTCAGGTCTTTCCTCAACCTTAGGCATTACTTCATCCCGCACCGCTCACCAGAATTGCACGACTAACCTTCGCGGTTGGGCCCATCGTGCTTCCCAGGGCCGCGATTCCAACCATTCACCTCGCTTTGCATTTGGAGAAGCGCTTTTTCCGTCCCCGGCTCGATTCACCAAGTCTGCTGATCGTTCATCAATTTGCTGAATATTCAGCGTGACGTTCTTGCTTCTGATCATTACTTACTGCCGACATTGCTCTCAGAACCCGATTTGCAGCGCATTGAAAACACAGTCTTCATTCTTGTTTGCGTGCCGACTTACATCGGCGTTCTTCATGTGCGGACGGCTTGGCACAGTGCGTGCTTTGAAATGAGAGCGAGGAGATCGTCAACATGAGTTCGATAGCTTCCACATCAATCACCGCAGAGGCCAACAAGTCAACCACCTCCGGACGGCTCTTCTTTCTGGATCTCGGAGCTGGTCGCGTGTTGTCCGCAAACCCCGATGGTTCCAATTTGAAGACCATCCTCAACGAAGGCAAGAGGTTTCCGGACGGACTAGTTGTCGATGTTGCAGCCCGGCACCTCTACTGGACCAACATGGGTAATCCCAAGAAGAACGATGGCACCATCTTCCGCTCGGACCTCGACGGCAAGAACATTGTCACCATCGTTTCTCCGGGCGGCACGTTCACACCCAAACAGCTTCAGATCGAGAAGGCGGGCGGCAAACTCTATTGGGCAGACCGCGAGGGGATGCGCATCATGCGTGCCAACCTCGATGGTTCGAACATTGAAACTCTCGTGGACACGAGCCAGGGCCATCCACGTCCAGGATCGGACGAGACGAAATGGTGTGTCGGCATTGCCGTGGATGCTGAAGACGGCAAGCTTTATTGGACGCAGAAAGGCGCAGACAACTCCGGCCAAGGTCGAATCTTTCGCGCGAACATTGAGCTTCCGCAGGGCCAGTCGCCCGCGGATCGCGACGATATTGAGCTCCTCTACGAAAACCTCCCTGAACCGATCGATCTGGACCTCGATCCAGTCAATCGCATGATCTATTGGACCGACCGCGGCGATCCGCCGCGTGGCAACACGGTGAACCGTGCCTCCATGGACCCGACTCACGGAAGTGGTGAAGAACCGGAGATTCTCTTCACCCACTTGATGGAAGGTATCGGGCTGGCTTTAGACCTGAAGGGCGGTCGCATGTTCTTCACTGACCTCACCGGTTCGGTCTACTCCGCCAATCTAGACGGGTCGAATCCGAAAGCGTTGGTGGTTGCTGAAGGAAACCTCACCGGCATTGCGTACGCAGAAGTGCCAGCCGAGGACTGAGCACAAGCACCACTACGTCTCCAATCCGTTGGATCGCAATGATTAATGCCCAGCGCGAGCGAGACCGCGCGGCGCATAACCTGCCCGGCCAGCAAACCTGGCTCGAGCTGAACTCTAAAAGCACTTCGAAAAGGAGAAAACTGTTTATGCCATTTGACAAATCGATTCGCAAGATTGCAATTGTCGGCACCGGAGTTATTGGCGCGAGTTGGGCCGCACACTATCTGGCTCGCGGTTTCGACGTGATTGCCACGGACCCAGCACCCAACGCCGAAGAAAACTTGCGCAAGTACGTTGACGCAGCGTGGGAGCAAGCAACAACTCTTGGCCTCACACCCGGCGCATCGCGCAACCGCTTGAGCTTTACCTCGAAGATGCAGGAGGCCCTTGCGGACGCCGACTTCGTTCAGGAGAACGCTCCTGAGCGGCCGGAATTCAAGATCAAGCTTTTCGCCGACATGGACGCCGCCACTCCGGTTGATTCGATCATCGCGTCAAGTTCATCGGGAATTACGCCGAGCGTAATGCAGTCGAATTGCAAGCATCCCGAGCGTGTTCTCGTTGGCCATCCTTTCAATCCACCGCACATCATGCCGTTGGTTGAAGTTGTCGGCGGAACGAAGACATCGCCCGAAGCAATTCAACGAGCTATCGAGTTTTATGGCTCCATCGGCAAGAAAGCCATCCTGCTGAATAAGGAGCTTCCCGGCCACGTTGCCAATCGGCTTCAGGCCGCGCTGTATCGCGAAATCATGTACCTCATCCAGAACGATGTGCTGAGCGTCGCCGACGCGGACGATGCCGTGAGTTACGGTCCGGGACTTCGTTGGGGCGTGATGGGTCCGAGCCTGCAGTTTCACTTGGGCGGGGGTGCTGGCGGGATCAAACATTTCATCGATCACCTGATGGATCCGATGGCCGCGCTGATCAAGACCCTCGGTACTCCCGATGTAAATCCCGAACTCAAGAAGACGATCGCCGATGGCGTGATGCAGGAAGCTGGAGAGCATTCCGTGGAACAACTCGCGCAGGACGAGAACAAGGTGCTAGTCGGCCTTATTCGACTGCGCTCCCAGCAGACGGCGGCTTAGAGGCGAGATTCACCACTTAAGGAAGGAACATCATGTCGGAGCATAAATTGCCACATGTGGTGATCGTGGGCGGCGGTTTCGCAGGACTCGCTGCCGCCCGCGCTCTGCGAAACGCGCCAGTTCGCGTGACGCTGGTTGACCGTTCGAATCACCATCTCTTTCAACCGTTACTCTATCAAGTCGCCACCGCCACTCTGGCGCCCGGAGACATCGCAGCTCCGATTCGCCATCTGCTTCGCAAGCAACGCAATGTCACTGTTGCCATGGCGGAAGTGACGGGTGTCGACGTTGCGAACCGCCGGGTGTTGGTCAATTATCTGGGCCAACCCGACACGCCGTTCGAATATGACTACCTGATCCTGGCGACTGGCGCCTCGCACAGTTATTTCGGTCATAACGAATTTGCCCAATTTGCTCCAGGCATGAAAACGCTGGCCGATGCCGAGGCGGTGCGCGCCAAGGTATTGAAGGCGTTTGAAACAGCTGAGATCGAGGAAGACCCCTCCAAGCACCAAGACCTACTCACATTCGTTTTGGTCGGTGCCGGGCCGACCGGTGTGGAGATGGCTGGCTCTTTGGCCGAACTGCGCCGCTTCACGTTGAAGTCCGATTTCCGCCGCATCGACCCGCTGCGCGCACGCATCATCCTCGCGGAAGCAGCCCCGCGGATCCTGGCGAATTTTCCCGAAGAGCTTTCGCGCAAAGCTCAAGCTCGATTGGAAAGCGTCGGCGTGGAAGTGCGGCTCGGCCAGCCTGTCAAGGCGATTGACGAGTCACACGTGGTGATAGGCGATGAAACCATTTCGTGCCGCACCGTGATCTGGACGGCGGGGGTCACACCTTCGCCTGCTGGCAAATGGCTGAATGCGCCAACTGACAAGGCTGGACGCGTTCGGGTTCAGCCCGACTGCAGCGTTCCGGATCATCCAGAGCTCTTCGTTGTCGGTGATACCGCTTCGCTCGATCAGGACGGCAAGCCGTTGCCGGGCGTCGCACAAGTCGCCATGCAACAGGGGCGTTATGTCGGCGCAGTGATTGAGAAGCGAGAGACGGGACGTTCCGCACCGCCGCCATTCCGGTATTTCGACAAAGGCAACATGGCGGTGATCGGACGAGGCTTTGCCATTCTGGATTCACGATTCGTGAAAATGAGCGGACTCCCTGCTTGGTTGGCCTGGGCGTTCATTCACATCCTGTTTCTCCCGGCGCGCGGCAATCGGTTGCGAGTTTGGACGCAGGCGATATGGTCGTACTTCACTCGCCAGCGGAGCTCGCAGCTCATCGTCGAGCCTCACAGTCAGCGTGCAGCAGTGGCTCCGTCAGGGCAGCTTGCCGAAAAACAGAGCACTGGCTTCCAAGCGTTGAATGTAGTGAGGAATGCAGGCTTGCTCCTTTTTTTGGTGGCTGCCTCATTAGTACGTCCCACCGTGCTTCATGGTCAGAGCAGCGCCCCGGCTCAGGCGTTCGACCCGCCGTCTATGACTGAGTCAGCCATAGTCGCACCGGCAAAAACTTCGACTGCCAATGAGACCCCGTCCGCGACGGAAAAAGGTTGGGTCGTTGGTGTTGGCGATATCAACGCTTTCTACCATTCTGGCGCGACTATCGCGACGGGTGGTCAAGTGATTCCAGGCGCGACAGCGAACGTCAGTAACAGCTTCACGCTGATGTTCGACATCCGTCGATACATCGCCAAGGATCTCTCGCTGTCTTTGATGGGAGGGATTCCTCCAAAACCTACGATTACGGGCCAGGGGTCGGTTGTATCACTTGGTGAGCTTGGAAAGGTTCGATATGGTCCCGCCATTCTTACGGCCGAATATCACCTCCCGAGGCTACTTGGCTTTCGACCGTACCTAGGCGCGGGAACCGCGTACGCAATCATTCTTAAGGATCACGATGCCGCGGTTTCACACCTGGGCGTTCACAACAACTGGGGATTCGTCTTGGAGGGAGGAGCGGAGCATCAACTCACCAGGAACCTGGCCGTATTCGCCGATGTCAAGGAAGTTTGGCTAGCTGTTAATGCACACGGCGCCCTCGACGGCGTTCTTCCCGTCACCGCTCACGTGAACCTAAATCCGACCATTGTTTCGGTCGGTATCAGATTTCACCCTTCACTGCACATATTTGATCGTCGATAGCGATCCATCAAAACCCTCGAACCTATTTTTCAAGTCACCGAAGGAGGCATTGTTATGAAAGAGTCGATTGGAAATTTTCTGCTCCGCCGCCTGCAAGAGGCCGGTATTCAACATATTTTCGGTGTGCCGGGAGATTACAACCTCGGCCTCATGCAACAGCTCGAAGACCGCGGCGCGCCGGCATGGATTGGAAACTGTAACGAGCTCAATGCTGCCTATGCGACGGATGCGTATGCGCGAATCAATGGCATTGGCGCGATGATTGTGACACACGGTGTCGGAACTCTTAGCGCGGTCAACGGCATCGCTGGTGCATACAGCGAGCATGTTCCCGTGATTCTGATCTCTGGCTCGCTTCCACTGAGAGCCGTTCAACGTGGAGATCTGATGCACCACACTCTCATCGATCCCGAAAAAGGGGATCTCTGTCGTATCTTCGCTGAGTTAACGGCGGCTCAGGCGCGGATCACTCCGGAGAATGCTGTGGCTGAGATCGATCGACTCATTCTGACGGCTTGGCGCCGAAAACTTCCCGTCTACATGGAATTGCCTTCCGACATTCCTTATCTCGAAATCGAGGTGCCTGACAGTCCTCTCAAACTCGAAATGGCCCCGAGCGATCGGCAAAATCTGAAAGCCACCACACAGATGATTCTGGAGAGATTGCACTCTGCCAAGTCGCCCGCGTTTCTACTGGACATGGATGCGCTGCGCTTCGACGTTTCGACGCAGATCGTGGAGCTCGCCGAACGATTCCAGATGCAGGTCGCGGTGATGAACTGTGCCAAGGGCGCTTTTCCCGAGAACTCCGGGCACTACGTCGGAACGTACGTGGGCAGCATTGCAAGCTCCCCAGCCACGCGCTCCGCAATTGAAGGAAGTGACTGTCTTTTGACGATTGGCTACAGGCGCGTCGAAACGACAGTTGGTTTTTTCACTGACAAGCTGCCCGCTTCTGCCATCCATCTGAATTCCGACAGTGTTGACACGGCGGCCAAGAACTATCAGGGCGTCTACATTACGGAGCTCTTGCAGTCCTTAATCGACGCGTCTTCGGACGTCATTACGAAAAAACAGCCAATTCGTCCGTCCAAGCCGGTGCCTGTCATGCCCTCGGACGATCCCCTCACTCAAGATGCGTATTGGAAGGCGATCCAGAATTTCCTGCGTCCCGGAGATGTGATCGTTGTGGAAGATGGAGCATCGAGCGCCGGGATGGGCCGACTAACGCTGCCTGATGACAGCACCTACATCACCGGAGCTTTTGTCTGGTGTTCGATTGGCTATGCGACACCCGCATTGCTCGGAGCTATTCTCGCTTCACCCGGGCGGCGTCACATCTTGCTCACCGGAGAAGGATCACTTCAGATGACCGTACAAGAGCTATCGACAGTTATGCGGTGTGACCTGAAACCCTTCATCTTCGTGATCAACAATGCGGGATACACGGTAGAGAGAGCTGTTCTGGGTAAGGACGCCAAGTACAACGACGTCGCGAACTGGCGGTATTCGGAATTGCCACGCGTCTTCTCTCGTGACAAGAAGGCGGAGACTTACGTTGTCCAGACCAGCAATGAGTTGCAGAAGGTCCTCGACTCTCCGCATTCGGAGTTGGTCTTCGTGGAGTCTGTCATGGACAAGTACGACGCGCCAGTCGATTTGATCGTCGGCGGTCACGCCCTCGCCGATTCCGATTACGGAGTACCCGGGCCGCAGGCAGTGCCGGATTCGCAAATTCCAATGCCGGCACGGTGAGCGGACGACACTGATCGTTTAGAACAGCGCCGCAAGTGAACATAACTGTAGGCGCATCGAGGAGACGATTATGAAAGTGTTCCGGCAAATATTGGCCGTGTATTTTTCGTCCTGGCTGTTATTGGCACCTGCTGCGATCAACGCTGCTCAGACAGAGCAACCCGCAGCACAATCCCAGCCTCAGGTCGTGACGCAAAACCCCGAGGAGTTACAGCAGATGGTTGCGCCGATCGCGCTCTATCCAGACGCATTGGTTTCACAGATACTCGCCGGGGCAACGTATCCCACCGAAATTGTTGAGGCAGATCGCTGGGTACAGGACCATCAGAATCTCAAAGAAAAGGATCTGGCCAATGCCGTGGACCAACAACCGTGGGATCCTAGCATCAAGGCGCTCAGCCAGTTCCCCTCCGTGCTTGCCAACATGGACAAGAATCTTTCCTGGACCTCTGCGCTTGGCGAGGCCTATGTCAATCAATCAGAGGCAGTGATGGCTGCAGTGCAAGTCATGCGCGCACGCGCCCAGGCATCTGGGAATTTGAAGAGCAACGAGCAGGTGAAGGTGCAGAGCGAAGAAAAAACTATCGTCATTGAACCTGCGAACCCTCAAGTTGTCTACGTTCCCGCATACGATCCGTGGATTGTTTACGGAACACCTGTGGTCGTTTGGCCTGGATGGTATCCGTATCCCGGACTCTACGTTGCCGGCCCAGGTGTTTCTTTCGGGGTGGGTTTCTCGGTCGGATTCGTCGCAGGTTTCGCTTGGGGATGGCATGGCTGGGGATGCAATTGGGGTGGCGGAACCGTTGTCTACAACCACAACACATTCGTTTCTAATAGTCAGACGTTCTATGGCGGGCATGGGAGATATCAAGGATATCGCGACTATGGAGCTGCGCGCGGATATGAAGGATACAACAACGGTCAGCATCGCTATGCAGGAGTCAACAACTCTGGTGCTGAGCGTAGCTATGAGGCTTCCCGCGGCTCCGGAGTTGAGCGCGGAGATGCGGGATCTCACGGCGGATATGGCCGGGGTGTGGGATCTGACGGCAGCGCGTCCGAACACGCTTCCTCACAGCCCCATGCCGAAGATAACGCTCATTCTGGCGCCTTCGCAGGGTATGGCCATGGTGGCACCACACGCAGCTATTCGGATCGGGGCGCCTCTAGCCTGCATAGCGGGAGTTCTCACGGCAGCAGCGGCTTTCACGGGGATGGCTTCGGCGGCCACCGCTAACCGAACCACTCAAGATAATCGAAGCCTACATCTTTGGAGATACAGTCATGTCTGAAAATAAAAACAAATTCCGAATTTCTAGTTTAGGACTGGCGGCTGGTCCGGTCCTGATGACGCTAATTCTCTCGAGTCAGCTAACGCTCGCGCAGCAACCGAACCAGCGACTATTTCACTCACCCGAAGAAGCTGGTGCCGCCCTATTCGAGGCAGCTCTACAAAACGAGAACAGTGGGTTGCTGGAAATTCTCGGCCCGGCGGGGAAGGATCTGGTCTCTTCAGGCGATCCTGTCGAGGACCAGAAAAATCGTGACAACTTTGTTGCCAAATATAAACAGATGCATCGTGTCGCGAAGGGACGTGATGGCGTGATGATTCTCTACGTTGGCGCCGAGAACTGGCCGGTGCCGATCCCGCTCGTAAAAGAAAATAGCGCCTGGTACTTCGACACGGATGCGGGCAAAGACGAGATCCTGGCGCGCCGAGTCGGGAAGAATGAATTGGCCACGATCGACGTTTGCTATGAGCTTGTTCATGCCCAGCAACAGCATTACGCAACGTCGACTGACGGCGAACACCAGTACGCGCTGAAATTCAACGGCGATAACGATGGCCAAGTCGGCTTGTTTTCGTCCGAAAAGAGTGAACCCATGAGTCCCCACGACGCGCTCATCGCCTCCGCAGGTATAGAAAACGGGACGGCGACACCCTACGCTGCCGTACCGTTCAACGGCTACTATTTCCGCATTTTGACCTCTCAAGGAAATAGCGCCGAGGGTGGAGCAAAAGATTACCTGGTGAACGACAAGATGGTTAGCGGGTTCGCCTTTGTCGCGTATCCAGCCGTCTATCGTTCTACAGGTGTCATGACCTTCATCATTAATCAAAACGCCGTCGTGTACCAAAGGGATCTCGGTCCGGACACCGAAAGGGTCGCTAATGCAATGACCGAATACGATCCGGATTCGACGTGGAAGCGAGTGGATTGATGAGGTGGGTTTCCCACCCTATCCGAGACTCGCGACGTTCCCTATTACATGACAGCGGTTCTGCTCTTGGTTCGGCCTACATGGATTGAGATGTCTATGTTTGACTTCTTCGTAGCAGCATTAAGCTTGGCTCCGCTCGTACTCCTTCTGCTGTTCTGGAGAGTCTTTCCTCATGACCGCGGCGTCCACCCCATTTATCGCGTGGACCGAATCGAAACAATTGATGAAAGGGCCGAAGTTTAGGAGACACGGTGCGGGGCCCACGCTATGACTCTTTCCTGGTGCATTCTGCAACAGCCCTGCCGGCGCGGTGAGGCAGAAAGCCGATCGCCCCCTGAGATGCACCCAGGTGAGCGCAATGAGAACTACGAACACCCAGAAACATATCCGCCACACCCAAGAACTCCACCCAAGATCGATGTCTCTCTTACGACCTCTCAAATACTTACGCAGCCCACCCAAACCTTTTAAGTCATTGAAACTACAGGTTAATTTAGCCCTGAAAAGGCTGGCGTCGGCGGTTCAACTCCGTCCCTGGCCACCA
>Ga0335073_10011569_pt1 | contig 12398 bp, 13 predicted proteins | sample Lox_Sample_22_FD_207093 | JGI IMG/M metagenome (GOLD analysis project Ga0335073, IMG submission 207093) | Soil microbial communities from Loxahatchee National Wildlife Refuge, Florida, United States - Lox_Sample_2.2 | ecosystem: Environmental > Terrestrial > Soil > Wetlands | place: USA... | reverse complement strand
AGTTGCTGGGTTTTAGCGCGGCTCGGGCAGCACCGGGCGCTCAGCGTGCGACGTGACTTGCGAGCCAGTCGCCGACCTCGCGCGTGCCAAGCGATCCGCCGAGGTCCCGCGTCGTCTTGCCTTCGCAGACGGCGGCGCGGACGGCGTCTTCGATCGCCTTCGCCTCGGCCGCCCATCCGAACTGCGCGAACATCATGCTCGCGGCCAACGCCGCGGCCATCGGATTGACGATATTCTTGCCAGCGATCGGAGGCGCCGAGCCGTGCACGGGCTCGAACATCGACACCCGGCCCGGGTGAATATTTCCCGAAGGCGCCAAGCCGATTCCCCCGGCGAGCTGCGCTCCGAGGTCGCTGGCGATGTCTCCGAACATGTTGCACGTCACGATCACATCGAATTGCGAAGGGTCGCGCACCATCTGCATCAGGAGATTATCGATGTACATGTGGGATGACTCGATCTCGGAATACTCGCGGCGCACCTCGGCAAAGGTCCGCTGCCAGAGATCGTGCCCGAAGATGAGCGCGTTGGCTTTGTCCGCCATGCAAACGCGTTTCAAGCCGCGCTGGAGCGCGAATTCGAAGGCGTAGCGAAGAATGCGCTCCACGCCCTTGCGCGTGTTGATGTCTTCTTGCGTCGCGATTTCGTCGGCGGTTCCCTTCTTGAAAAATCCTCCCATGCCGACGTAGGCGCCTTCGGTATTTTCGCGGAAGACGGTGATCTGAATCTCTTTTTCGGTGCGATCCTTGAGCGGCGTCAGCCGCCGATCGAAGAGAATACACGGCCGCACATTCGCATAGAGATCGAGTTTGAACCGCAGGCCGAGCAGGATATCCGCCCCGTGCTGATTGTCGGGGACGCGGGGGTCGCCGAGCGCTCCGAGGAGAATCGCGTCGTATTCGCGGCGAAACATTTCGGGCGCGTCCGGCGGCAGCGTGGTGCCGTCGCGCAGATAGCGGTCCGCGCCCCAATCGAATTCCGTGAGCTCGACCTCGCGCCCGGTCTTCGCGGCCGCCGCTTTCAGCACTTTTGCGGCTTCGGGGATTACGTCCTTGCCCGCTCCGTCGCCTGGGATCATGGCGATGCGCTTGCGATTGGCCGAACGAGGCTGCGACGGCGGATGTGAGTGCGGAGTCTTCGCTTCCGTCATTCTCGGCGGAACGTAGCACGCGCCTGTACCGGTGTCAACGCGCGCACGCGGCGGTGCGCCGGACGATCGACTGGCCCGTGGCCGATCTGATGTTCGGGAGAAGCGTCACCTGGTATATACTCTCGCCCGGCCCGAGCCCCTCTCGCGGGGTTCCGGCCCGCCGCCGCAAAACGAGAAGGCGTCTTGCGCGGAACCCGTCGTTGCGCACGACTGAAATTCGAGACGAGGCATTTCTGAGGAGGCACTCGATGAAGAAGTTTGCCATGGCTTTCGGACTGGCAGCACTGATGGCGATCCCGGCATCGGCGGCGACTACCACGTGGACGCTCGACCCGATGCACACCAACGCGCAGTTCACCGTGCGCCATTTGGGCATTTCCAACGTGCAGGGCGAGTTCACGAAGATCAGCGGAACTGTCCAGCTCGACGATCAGGACGTCACGAATTCGAGCCTCGACGTGACGATCGACGCGACCTCGATCGATACGCGCGTTTCGCGGCGTGACGACGACCTCAAGAGCGAACACTTCTTCAACGTCGCCCAATACCCGACGATCACGTTCAAGTCCACCAAGGTCGAGAAGGACGGCGACAACCTTAAGGTGACCGGCAATCTCACCATTCGAGGCGTCACCAAGGAAGTGATTCTCAACGTGACCGGCCCCACCGCTCCGATCAAGGCGATGGGTGGGTTGCGTCGCGGCGCGTCCGCTTCGACGACGATCAACCGGCAGGATTTCGGCGTGGCAGCCGATCCGGGGATGGTCGGCGACCAGATCGCGATTCAGATCGACTGCGAGATGACCGCGCCGGCGCCGGCGCAGTAACGCGGCAGTCGTCGCACGGACAACTCCTCAAATCCTGGCAAGGCCCGGAGCGCTCAGCCCGCCTCCGGGCTTTCGCTTTCTTCCAAGCGCGCACCGGCGGAAACTCTTTCGACGAAGTACACGCCCACGAGTACGAGAATGCCTCCCGAAATCAGGTGGCCGGTCGGATGCTCGCCCAGAAACAGCATCGACAGCAGAATTACGAGAATCGGCTGCACGTAGTTGATCGCGGCCACGCGCGACGCATCCAGATGCTTCAGCACCCAGTAGAAGAGCGTGTACGCCGCGACCGAGCTTCCCGCCGCCATGTAGATCATCGCGGACCATCCCGCCCAGCCGACACTGTGCCAGTCGAGGACGATCGCCTGCCGTGCGGCGAGCGGCAGCAGCATCAGCCCGGCTGCCGCCGTGATGAACGTGTTGAGCGAGATCGAATCGTATTTCGCGGCGTGAGCGGTGTAGAGGACCTTTTTTCCGAGCACGCTGTAAATTGCGAATCCCAGCGTGCTCACCATCGTGATCGCGTCGCCCACGACCGCCGAAGTGTGGCCCACGCGACTGCCCTCGGTCTCCAGCAGCACCACCCCAAGAAACGCGAGCGCCATGCCGCCGATTTTGGCCTTCGAGAATGCTTCGAGCCCCATGGCGCGCGCGAGCAGCAAAATCAGGATCGGACCGATCGCCTTCACCAGCACGGAGCGCTCCGAGGTCGTGTAGTTCAGCCCCGTCATAAAGCAGCCCTGATTCAGCACGACGCCGAGAAATCCCAGGTAGGCGAACATCCACGCGTCGCGCCAGTGGAAGCGCGCGCGTCCGCGGCGCGAGAAGTGAACGGCGAGCATGAGCATCGCGGCGAGCTCGATCCGCAGGGGCGCGAGCGTCAGCGGGCCCATGTGCCGCAGGGCGATTTTTCCGGCGGTGTAATTGACGGACCACAGCAGGAGGATCAGCGCGAGTGTCGCGCCGAGCAGGAGGCCGGCCGGATGTCGCTCATCCGCACCGGCAGGGGCGGGAGCTACGGCCGGGCTTTCGGTGCTCGGGGTCGGCGCCAACGTTATTCGAGAACCTCGCGCCGCTGTGTGACGGCCTCAATCCGGTCGAGCCGTGGGGCGTAGCCGATGCCCGGACCCGACGGCACGCGAATCGTGCCTTGCGGCGAGACCTCGACTTCCGGCTCGATGATGTCCTCGGCCCAGTAGCGCTTGCTGGCCGAGACGTCTCCCGGCAGCGAGAAATTCGCCAGCGACGACATTGCGATGTTGTGCGCGCGCCCGATTCCCGATTCGAGCATCCCGCCGCACCACACCGGGATCGAGTTCGCCTGGCAGACGTCGTGCACCTGCCGCGCGGCCGTGTGCCCGCCGACGCGCCCGAGCTTGATGTTGATGATCTGGCAGGCGCGCAATTCGATCGCGGCGCGCGCCTGTTCGGCATCGTGAATGCACTCGTCGAGGCAGATCGGGGTCGCGAGCTGGCGCTGCAACTGCGCGTGCGAGTAGATGTCGTCCCAGCCGAGCGGCTGCTCGATCATCATCAAGTGGAAGGCGTCGAGCTGCTTCAGGAGCGGCGCATCGGCGAGCGTGTAGGCCGAATTCGCATCGGCCATCAGGCGGACGCGCGGAAAGCGCTCGCGCAGCGCGCGCACCGGCGCGACGTCCGTTCCCGGCTTGATTTTGATCTTGATGCGCTGGTAGCCGGCGGCGAGCGCTTCTTCGACCTTGGCGATCAGCTGATCCATCGCCGGCTGGATGCCGATCGAGACGCCGCACGGAATCTCTTCGCGCGTGCCGCCGAGCAATTTAGCCAGCGGCATGTTCTTCTGCTTGGCCTCGATATCCCAGAGCGCCGTCTCGAGCGCGGCCTTGGCCATGTTGTGTCCGCGCACCGGCGCGAACAAATTCCACACTTCCGAGGCCGACGCAATTTCCCTGCCCCGCACCATCGGCCAGAGGTAATCGCGCACGATGTACCACGAGGTCTCGATCGTCTCGTACGAGTAGAACGGATTTTCGCCCGCCGTCGACTCGCCCCAGCCCGTCGCGTCTCCCGCGTCCGCCTCGACCAGCAGGATCCGCCGCAGCTGTTGGGTGCCAAAGCTGGTCTGAAACGGCGAAAGCAGGCCGAGGTGAATTTCGCGCAGCGTGATTTTGCGGATTCGCATTCCGTTCCTCAGCGTTCCGTGAGCTCCGGCAAGATCAGCCCGGCAATCTCGGCGCGCGGTTCCAGCATGTAACCGGCCACGCCGTTGCGCGTCTCGATGCCGGTCGCGACGTAGTCCTTCGCGAACAGAGCTTGGAATTCATCGCGGACTCTCGACTGGATTTCGATGGCGGCGTTCAGATCCATATCGCGGATTCGCGAAAAATCGGCGGGAAACTCGATGCGCGCGGGCTCCAGCGTCACGGCGGGACGATCGCTGCCCACAATCGACCGCACGCGCTCGGAATCGAGCCGCCACTCGGCGACCAGCCGGTCGGTCGGCAAGCTGCCATGCAACGGGCTTTCCGTGATCCCGTAGCAATTCGGGATCCAGCGCCGCGCCACCGCGCCCAACCGCATCAGGTTGAAATAGGCGTTCTTCGCTTCCAGCGGATCGAAGGTCCACTCGACGAGCTTGATCCCGCGCTTCAGCGCGTCTTCGCGCTGGAAGAGCTTGAGCTGGCGTCCGACGCCGCGGTCGCGGAATTCGGGCAGAACCGCCGTCATATGCGAATGCAGGAAGGTCTCGCTTCGGCGCACGCCAATCAGCGCCAGCGTGAATCCGATCAGCCGCTTGCCGTCGAAGGCGCCGAGTACCTGCCCGCCCGTGTGATACGCCACGACGAAGATCGACGAAACGACGGAGATATCCTTGCCCCACGTGGCGTGCTCCACGAGGACGCACTCCTCGAACTCCTCGAGCGTCGTGCAGTGGCGCACGACGATTTCCGGAATGGCACGCGGTGAGCTCATTTCGAGTGAAGGAAAGTATACGGGATTTCGCGCCAAGTGCAGCCGCGTCGATCGCCTGCGGCAGGCGCATCGGTCACTCGCTCGACACCGGCGATCGCTATCGGCCGGGCTTCACTCCCGCCAGCAGGGCCAGCTCGCGCCATTTCCAGTGGCAATCGACGTCCTCGAATCCGATTTCGCGGAGCCAACGGAGCTGTGTTTCGACGTCCAGCAGCTTATTCGACGGGTCCTCATCCTCCCACGCGAGCGCCTTCAGAAACGCACGATGCAGCGCCGGCGTCGGCGACGCCACGTGCTCCAGATTGCAGAAAACGCCGCCGGGCTCGATCGCGGCGAATATCTCGCTGTAGAGAGCGCGCTTCCGTTCGTGACTCACGTGGTGGATGGCGAAGCTCGAAATCACGGCGTCGAAGCGGCCCATCGGCGGCAGCAACCGGTCGAAGTCGTGCTCCACGATCGTGACGCCCGGCTCGTTGCCAAAGGTCTTCCGCAACTCCGCGAGCATCGTCGGGGAAAAATCCAGCGCGACATATTTCGCGCGCGGCCTCGCCGACCTTACGAGCGCCAACAGCCGTCCCGCGCCGCTGCCGAGGTCGAGAATCCGCCCGGCGCTGGCCGGGATGAATTCGAGCAGCGCCGCTTCGCCCTCCACGCGGTGGGGCACCGTATCGGCACGACGCAGATAATCGAGCGCGTGCTCGGGCGAAGTCCACAGATTCACCTCCGGTGACGTTCCCATCGGCGATCCCTCCGCCCCCATTAGGCGCCGCCGGTCGGGTCGAGTCCAATTTATTGCGTTTGGCGCGGATATAAGCGCGTTATGCCGCGTGGGCGCCGTGGTTAGCGGGATGTTGCAGCCGGCTCGTGGGCCTTCGAGTCGTTCCACAACTCTTCCATTCGCTCGCGCGGCAGCTCGGCAAACCGCGAGCCCTCCCGCGCCGCCGCGGCTTCCATCCACTGGAATCGCCGCCGGAATTTCCGGTTCGCCGCTTTCAGCGCGACCTCCGGATCGACGCCCAGGAATCGCGCGACGTTCACGCCGGTGAAGAGCAGGTCGCCGACCTCGTCCTCCACCCGACGCCGCAAGTCGGATGCGGGGGCGGGTTTCAAACGCGGCCTCTTCGGGGGAACGAGCGATTCGATTTCGTGCTGCTCTTCTGCGAGCTTGGCGAAAATGCCCGCCAGATTCTCCCAATCAAATCCGATTTTCGCAGCGCGTTTCGTCAATTCGTACGCCTCGAGCACGCCCGGCAACGCCACCGGCGCGTCTCCCAGGATCGATTCCGGCTCGGCGGTTCCCTCCTCCGCGCGCTCCTCGCGCTTGATCTCCTCCCAATTCTTCAGCACCTCGCCCGATGTCTTCGCGCTCACGTCGCCGAAGACGTGCGGATGGCGGCGCACCATCTTCGTGTGGACCGATTCGATCACGTCCGAAATCGTGAATCGCCCGGTCTCCTCCGCAAGGATCGCGTGAAACACCACTTGCAGGAGCAGGTCGCCCAGCTCGGAGGCGAACTTGCGGGGATCGCGCTCGTGCATGGCTTCGAGCGTCTCGTACGCCTCTTCGATCAGGAATCGCTGCAGCGAATCGTGCGTCTGCTCGGCGTCCCACGGGCACCCGCCCGGACCGCGCAGCCGTGACTGCAGCGCCACCAGTTTCGCAAACCATTTACCCGCCGTGCGGTCGCGCGCCGTGATCCGAATCCTCGCCCGCGACCGCGCGGTCGTCGCCTTCATCGCTCGCCGAGCCTTCCTCGCGCGGCTTCCCGCCGACTTCGATCGTCGTTTCGCCATGAATCGTTCCGTCCCCTCGAAAAACACCTCAATCTACAGGCCCTTGCCGGCCGCCGCAACCGCCTACCGGTCCCTCACCTTGTCGCTCCCTCGCGTGGGTGCTAGAATTTGCCGTCAGCGCCATCGATCACTCCGAGGACACCACGTGCCCGATCCCAAGCAGGATGAAGGTTTCAAGGTAGTTGACCGGCGCCTCTTCACCGAAGACGGCGAGCTCCGCAAGGACGCGGTCGAGCAAGAGCGCCGCGACGAAGAGGCCGCGAAGGCCCGAAAGCCCGCGCCCGTCGCGACTCCCGTCCCTGCCGGCACCGCCGCTGCGCCACCCGCGAGTGCCGCCGCTCACACCGACGACATTCCTTCTTCGCGCAATTTTCAGGTGCTGGTCGATTTTCTCACGCGCAATGCCGCCGCCATGCTCGGCGGCGTGGCCGACCCGCGCACCGGCCAGCCGTTTCTCGATCTCGAAGGCGCACGCGAAATGATCGACATGCTCGACGTGCTGCGTGAAAAAACGCAGGGCAATCTTGGCAAAGCCGATGAAGACCTCCTCATCGAGGTCCTGGGCAGCCTCAAGCTCTCGTTCATGGAGCTTTCGAAGGCCGCCGCCGAGGCGATGGCCAATAAGACCGCCAAACGCTGACGCATTCGAAACGGGCCGGTCACAGGGGTGCCGGACCTGAGGCGCGAATCGTAACCCTTCCTGCGACTTCATGTCTTCGCTGCAACTGACGGTCCTCGGATCGGGCACCTCGATGGGCGTGCCGACGCTCGGCTGCCACTGCGCCGTCTGCGAGTCCGCAGACCCCCACGACAAGCGCACGCGCCCCTCGGTGCTCCTGTCCTATGCCGGACACAACGTCGTGATCGATACCACGCCCGATTTTCGCTACCAGGCCATGCGCGCACACATCGATCGTCTCGACGCCGTCGTCTTCACGCACGGCCACGCCGACCACATCATGGGTCTCGACGATATTCGCCCCTACAACCTCAAGCAGAAAGGCATCGTCCCGATTTACGCATCGGCCGAGACGCTCGCCCTCCTGCGCCGCCAGTTCGCCTACATCTTCGACGACGCGCCGCCCGAAAGCACCGTGCCGCTCGTCGAGCTCCACGAGATCAAGGGACCCTTCGAACTCTTCGGCGCGAAGATCATCCCGATTCCAGCGATGCACGGCTCGCAGCCGGTGCTGGGTTTTCGTCTCGGCACGGTGGCGTATCTCACCGATTTCAGCCGGGTGCCCGACGAATCGAAGGCGCTGCTGCGCGGCCTCGATCACCTGATTCTTGACGCTCTGCGCTACGTCCCTCATCCCACGCATTCCACAGTCGAGCAATCGCTCGCGCTCGTGCACGAACTGAAGCCGAAGCACGCCTGGTTCACGCACATCTGCCACGACCTCGGCCACGCGGACGCCAACGCCCGTCTGCCCGAAAACGTCCGCCTTGCCTACGATGGACTTCAACTCGAGGTGCCGCTCTGATGCCTTTCGCGGTCGTGCACTCGGAGGCGGAGTGGGTCGCGCAGTTCGGCCAGCCGGGCGATGGCGTGGCCGTCACCGTCGGCAATTTCGACGGCGTGCACCTCGGCCACCAGAGCATCCTCGCGACCGTCTGCGAGTTTGCCCGCAGGACGCAGTGCAAATCGGCCGTGCTGACGTTTTCCCCGCACCCGGCGCGCGTCCTGCGGCCCGACCAGGCGCCGCCGCTCCTGATGACTCTCGAGCAGCGCCTCGATGCGATCCGTGAATGCGGCATCGACGCCGCGTTCGTCCTGCATTTCGATCCGCAGCTCGCGGCCGTCTCGGCGGAGGATTTCGTGCGCCGCCTGCTGGTCGATACGATGCGCGCCCGCGCCGTCTTCGTCGGCGGCAACTTCCGCTTCGGCCACCGCCAGGCCGGCGACGTCAAACTGCTCTCCCGGCTCGGTGACACCTGGGGATTCGCCGTCGAAATTGTCCCGCCCGTAATAAAGGACGGCATCGTCGTATCGAGCACGGCGGTTCGCATCGCGCTGCGCGAAGGGCGCGTCGAAGACGCGCGCCATCTCCTCGGCCGTCCCTTCACACTTGCGGGCGAGATTCGCGCCGGCACCGGACAAGGCCGCAAGCTGATCGTCCCGACGCTGAATCTATCGACCGAGCAGGAGATGCTGCCGAAGAATGGCGTCTACGCCACGGAGGTCACGGTCGGCGGCAAGACGTATCGCGCGGCCACCAACGTCGGATTGAGGCCCACCTTCGACGGCGCGCGCATCACCATCGAATCGCACCTCTTCGACTTCAGCGAAAATCTCACCAGCGGAAAAATGGAAGTGCGCTTCTGGAACCGCTTGCGCGACGAGCAGAAATTTCCCGGCCCCGATGCCCTGCGCCTCCAGGTGCTGAAAGACATCGAAGAAGCACGGCGTTACTTCGCCGCCTCCCCCGCGTAGAAAGAAGCGCAGCTGGCCTAGTGATGGTGGTGGGCGGAAACGGAGGCCGCATCGCGCCCCTTGGCGCGGCAATCGTCGCAGATGCCGCCGACTTCCGTGCGGGCCACGGTGATCTCGATCCCGCAATCGCGCGCGATCTGCAGCTTCAATTCCTCGTAGAGCGGGCTTTCCACTTCGCGCACCTTGCCGCAAGAAATGCACGCGACGTGAATGTGGTCGCGAGGCCCGTGGCTCTCATAGTAGTGACGATGCCCCCGCAGGTGGAGCAGGTCCAGTTCGTCGATCAGGCCCTGCCGCTTGAGCAGGTCGAGCGTCCGGTAGACGGTGACGCGCGTGATGTCCTTATCGATCTGCTGCGAGCGGCTGAAGATCTCCTCGGCGTCCATATGATGCGCCGCCGCTTCGATCACTTGCAGCACGATCCGCCGCTGCTTGGTCAGCCGGATCCCGCGCCCGCGCAGCTCGCGCTGCAGGCTTCCGTCCGGCTCCTGCGCGTTGATGCGCTCGCCGACCGATACACGATGTTCCGATGTGGCGGACATAGGAGTGTCTATTCGAGTATAGCAGAAGATCATCGCCGCGCCGGACCGGGGAATCCGACGGGATGAGGGTTGGAATCTGGCGCGCGGTCGCCCTAGTGCCCGTGCGTCTGGATCACGCGAAGAATGTCGCTATACATCACGAAAGCGAAGACGCTCAGCAGAAAGACGAGCCCGACCTGCACGAACCGCTCCTTGACGGTCAGGCTCAGATCGCGCCGCAGCAGGCTCTCGATCATCAGCATCAGGACGTGCCCGCCATCCAGAATAGGGATCGGCAGAAGATTCAGCAGCCCGAGATTCAGGCTGATGATCGCCGTCAAGTCGAGCAGCGTCATGGGACCCGACTTCGCCGCCTCGCCCGAAAGCTGCACAATTCCCACCGGGCCGGCCAGGTCGTGGACCGAAACCTTGCCGTCGAAAAGTCCCACCAGAACCTGTCCGATCTGCCGCGCGTCGTAAATCGTCTCGCGAACCGCGTGTTGCGCGCCGCCGATGATCCCCTCGCGCTCGCGCCCCTCCTGCGACTCGATGCTCGCGCCGATCATCCAGGTCATCGTCCCGTCCGGCGCCTTTTGGTGCAGTGGAGAAATCGCGAGCGGCATGCCGTGGCCGTCCCGTTGAATGATCAACTGGATCGGCGAGCCGTCCGAATTCCGAATCGCGTTGACGGACTCGGCGGAACTCGCCATGGGCTTGCCGTCGATCGAGACAATCACATCTCCCGACTTCAATCCCGCCTTCTCGGCGGCCGATCCCGCCTGCACTTGATCGATCGTCGGCGGAATATTCGGAATGCCCACCGACGCGAACACCACCCAGAAGATGAGGAGCGTGACAATGATGTTCATCGCCGGGCCCGCAATCGCGATCAGGAATCGCTGCCAGCGAGGGCGCGAAAGAAACTCGTACGGCTCGCCCGTGCGTTCCTCGACCGGATTGTCCCCGGCCATCCGCACGTACCCGCCCAGCGGCAGCACGCTCACGCGATAGTCCGTGTCTCCGCGCTTCCAGCCCCAAATCCGCTTGCCGAAGCCGATCGAAAACACGTCGACGCGAACCCCGCAGAGCTTCGCGGCGACGAAGTGCCCCCACTCATGCACCAGAACGAGGACGCCCAAAACGACGGCGCCAGCCACAATCGCGCGCAAAAAGCTAACGGCTTCCATGGTCCCTCGACGTGTCGGTGAATTTCAGCTCGCGTTCCAATCGATGCATCAGTTTACAAAATTCGGAAGCGTTTGAAAATGCGTCCCGGGCGGGCTCGGTACCCAAAAGCTTATCACTCGCCGAGCCGCGTAACTCTAACCGCGTGCCCGCCTCGCAACCTTCCGTACCTCTTCGTGCGCCAGCCTCCGCGCCTCCGCGTCCGACGCAATCACGTCGCCGATGCTGCGCAGCGAACCCTTCGGCATACGCTCGAGCACCCGCTGCACCACGGATGCAATTCCCAAAAACGGCAGCCGACGTTCCAAAAACGCAGCCACAGCCACTTCGTCAGCCGCGTTCAGCGCGCAGGGCAACGGCCCCCCGTCGCGGATCGCCGCCCTTGCCAGTTCCAGACAGGGAAACTTTCGCGCCGGCACTTCCTCAAAATCGAGTTTTCTTAAAGCCACCCAATCCAGCTCGCACCCATTAGATGCAACACGGTCAGGATAAGTTAGCGCGTATTGAATCGGCATCCGCATATCGGTCGGGCCCAATTGGGCCAAGATCGATCCATCGACAAACTCGACCATCGAATGAATTGTCGACTGCGGATGAATTACCACCTTGATCTTGTCGAGCCCCACGCCGAAAAGCCAGCACGCCTCGATCACCTCGAAGCCCTTATTCATCAACGTGGCAGAATCGATCGTGATGCGCCGGCCCATGTTCCAGTTCGGATGCGCCAGCGCCTGCTTCGGCGTCACCTTCGCGAGCTTGGAGACGGGCGTCTTGCGGAACGGCCCGCCCGACGCCGTCAGCACCAGCCGCTTCACCTCGCGGTGCTCGCCCGCGCGCAGGCACTGATGGATCGCGTTGTGCTCGCTATCGACCGGCAGCAGCGAGACGCCGTGCTTCGCCACTGCCGCCATCACCACCTCGCCCGCGGCGACGAGTACTTCTTTGTTCGCCAGAGCGATGTCCCGGCCCAGTTCGATCGCCTTGTACGTCGCCGGTAATCCCACCACGCCCACCGCCGCCGAAACCACCGTCTGCGCGTCGGGATGGGTCGCCACGCGCTCGATTCCCTCCGCGCCGAACACTACCTCAGGCAGCCGCTCCTCCGGCTTCCCGTGGCCCTTGCCCCGCCCCTCCTTCAAGCGCGTGCAAAGTTCCGCGGCATCTGCCTCCGTCCCCACCGATACGAGCGACGGCCTGTAGCGCAAGGCTTGCTCGGCGATCCGTTCTACGTTCGAACCCGCCGCCAGCCCCACCACGCAAAATCGTCCCGGCAGGGCGTCGACCACGCTCAGGCACTGCCGCCCGATCGACCCCGTCGATCCTAGGATTGCGATGCGTTTCATGCGCCCGTAATTTTAGCGACGTTCGCCCGAATTTGCGACCGCCGCACTCGAAACTTTCGTGCCCCATGTCGAACTTGGCAGCGGCTGATTTGTCCGTTCCCGCTCCTGAACGATGTTACTATCGCACTCACGCTGCGAGACCCCGAGAGCCAGGGGGACCTACGATGGCCACATTACAGCCGGCGCACGCGC
>Ga0335073_10011568_pt1 | contig 12398 bp, 9 predicted proteins | sample Lox_Sample_22_FD_207093 | JGI IMG/M metagenome (GOLD analysis project Ga0335073, IMG submission 207093) | Soil microbial communities from Loxahatchee National Wildlife Refuge, Florida, United States - Lox_Sample_2.2 | ecosystem: Environmental > Terrestrial > Soil > Wetlands | place: USA: Florida... | reverse complement strand
AATTTCATCTGGCCACCCCACTTCATGAGCGCAAAGCCGCGACCGGAATATTCGAGCGATTTGGATTCATCAATCATCGCCAGCTCGAAATGGCCGGTCGGGTTGTCCACCGGGATGCGTCCGCCTTCGGCCAGGATCAGCATGAGGAACGCCAGCACCAACAGCACGTGCGAAGGCAGGAAGAAATTCGCCATCGGCGTCACCCACTTTTCCTGAACGATGTAAGGAATCGTCGAGCCGGCCACGAAGGAGACGGTGAAGAAAACAATCATGAACACCGGTTCAGCCAGAAAGCCCACCATGCGCGTGCGGCTCGCGCCGATTGGCCCGTAGGGATTGGCGGTGTCAACAGCGGCGAGTGTGGCGAAAAATCCGCCCAATGCCAGAATGAATCCGCCGCCAATCATGTCGCCCATGAAGGCGAAAAACAGCGGATAATTCGTCAGCACCGGAATCAGCAGCGCGACAAAAATCGGCGTGACGAAAACCATGTAGGGTGTGAACCGGAAAATCCACGAACTGTCCTCGGAAACGATCTCGTCTTTGTGAAATAATTTCCACAAATCGCGATACGGCTGGAAAATGCTCGGCCCGCGTTTGGATTGAATCATTTCCTTGAGCCGCGAAGTCACGCCGGAAGCCAGCGGTGCAAAGGCCATGACCACCAAAACTTGAATCAGATTGAATAAAATGTGGTTGAACATAATCAACTCTTGGATTGCCGTGCACCGATGGCGTTTTCTTCATCCGAGCGGCAATCAATGACACGGGCATTCTGCAGCGTGACTGAACCGCCCTTCGTCGTTTCATCATTGACCGGAAGGAAGTGGTTGTTTTTTTCCTCCGAATCCGCGATTTCGATGACGAGCGGCAGGCCCAACGAAGGCCGGAGCGTTTTGGCCGTGCGCCAACGGCTGGTTTGGCCGAACCCCATCGGCCGGCGCAGCACTGTCGCGCTGTCCAGGTGCATTTCGCGCGCTTTGAGCACAATGGCTTCATGGAGCGCTTTGTGTTGCCAGCGGTCGCCCTGCCTGATGAAAATTCGCAGAAACATGCAGTCGTGAGGAAACTGCATATCAGAGTCCTTTGGTTGGATTGGGACGAGACAGGCGGCAAGCCTGAAGGCACGGCGGCGGGCGACTTCGCTCCTTGTGCTGCCTACACCGGTTGATCTGTAGTTGGGCATAAAAAATCCCACCGACACACTATGTTTCGGTAGGAGTTATTAGCCCTGAAATCGGCTGGCAGTTTTCCCATTCGGGACGGCAAACCCCATTGCCGCTTTCTTTTTACCACATCGCGAGCATTCGCGCAAGTCGGTAGTGTCCTGTATTCGGCGCTTTTCCACGAATTGGCATTCCTTTAATTGGCGACAATGCTCGCTTCGCGGTGAACGGCTCCCTGGGCACTCCGGCAGCGCATCGTAAAGCCTTCCGGCCTTTGAGCGTTTGCCCGGAGGCGTGGCAATTTTGGACTCCGAGCTCCTGTTGCCCGTTTGGCGTGATTGGCAAGTAGATTGGCGCGTTCTGCTAGTGACAAATTCCAGGACGCAAGTAAGGTCAAGGCATGAATGCAAACAAAGTGAATCTGCAAACGCGCAAACTGGGCAAAAGCAATCTGGAAGTCTCGGCCATCGGGCTGGGCTGCATGGGCATGAGTTTTTCCTACGGCCCGCCGAAGGACAAAAAGGAAATGACCGCGCTGCTGCGCGCCGCCGTCGAACGCGGCGTCACGTTCTTCGATACGGCGGAAGTTTATGGGCCGTTCATCAACGAAGAACTCGTCGGCGCGGCGCTCGCGCCGTTCAAAGGCAACGTCGTCATCGCCACGAAGTTTGGATTTGATTTGAGCGGTGCTGATAAACGTCCCGGCGCGGCGGGCCTCAACAGCCGGCCCGACCACATCCGGCAAGCCGTCGAAGGCTCGCTCAAACGGCTGCGCGTCGAGAAAATTGATTTGCTCTACCAGCATCGCGTTGACCCGAACGTGCCGATTGAAGACGTCGCCGGCGCGGTGAAGGAATTGATTCAGCAAGGCAAGGTGAAGCACTTCGGCTTGTCCGAAGCAAGCGCACAAACGATCCGCCGCGCGCACAAAATCCAGCCGGTCGCGGCGCTGCAAAGCGAATACTCGTTGTGGTGGCGGCGGCCGGAAGCGGAAATCATTCCGACGCTCGAAGAACTCGGCATCGGCCTGGTGCCTTACAGTCCTCTCGGCAAAGGATTTCTCACCGGTAAAATGGACGGAAACACAAGGTTCGACAGTTCGGATTTCCGCAGCCAATTGCCGCGCTTCATGCCGGAGGCGCTCAAGGCAAATCAAACGTTGATTGATTTGCTCGGCGAAATCGCCAGACGGAAAAGCGCGACGCCGGCGCAAATCGCGCTCGCGTGGTTGCTCGCGCAAAAGCCATGGATTGTGCCGATTCCCGGCACGACGAAATTGCATCGTTTGGAGGAGAACATTGGCGCGGTTGCGGTTGAACTGGATACAGGCGATGTTCGGAACCTTGGCGAAGCAGCGTCAAAAATAAAAGTGCAAGGAGCGCGGTATCCAGAACGGCTTGAAGCAATGACCAATCGTTGATAAAAAAGAGAGAAGCGGAGGCAGATTATTATGCGTGCAACCATCATGTATCGCGCCGGCGACGTGCGCGTTGAAAATGTTCCCGACGCCGCCATTGTCCATCCCAGCGACGCACTGGTGCGCGTCACCCGCGCCTGCATCTGCGGCAGCGATCTGTGGCCTTTCCACGATTTGGAACCCACCGAAAATGGCCGCCGCATGGGCCACGAAGCCATTGGTGTTGTCGAGGCCGTCGGCGCCGAAGTCCGCAAAGTCAAGAAAGGCGACTTTGTTGTGATGCCGTTCGCCTTTTCCGACGGCGAATGCCCGTTTTGCCACGAGGGCTTGCAAACTTCATGCGTTCACGGCGGATTCTTCGGCTTCAGCGAAGGCGTGGGCGGCGCGCAGGCCGAAGCGATCCGCGTTCCGCTGGCGGACGGCACGCTTTTTGTCCTGCCGGTCCGCGAAGACAACGCGCTGTTGCCTTCATTGCTGACGCTCTCGGATGTGATGGGAACGGGCCATCATGCAGCGGTCACGGCAAAAGTTGGCCGCGGCAAAAAAGTGGCCGTCGTCGGCGACGGCGCGGTCGGTTTGTGCGGCGTGATTGCCGCCCGGCGTCTCGGCGCCGAGCAAATTATTTTGCTCGGCCGCCATCCAGATCGAATTGCGCTCGCGAAAGAATTCGGCGCAACGGATATCGTGAGTGAGCGCGGCGATGAAGCCGTCGAGCGCGTGCGCAAAATCACCGGCGGTTTCGGTGTGCATTCCGTGCTCGAATCCGTCGGCACCGAACCAGCCATGCTCACCGCTGTCGGCATCACCCGGCCCGGCGGCGCGGTGGGCCGGGTCGGAGTTCCTCACTACCCGGGAATTCCCGCGTGGGAACCGACGTTTTACAAGAACATCACCATCAGCGGCGGCCCGGCGCCGACGCGCGCCTACATTGCCGAATTGCTGCCCGATGTTCTCGAAGGCCGCATTCACCCCGGCCGCGTTTTCGACCGTCTCATCGGCATTAACGAGGTGCCGGACGGTTATCGCGCGATGGACAAACGCAAGGCGATCAAAGTCATGGTGAAACCTTGATTGCGGAAGCTTGGAAACACAAAATACGAAAGGAGTTCAACATGGAAATCAAAAGAATTGGCTCACAGGCATCAAACCGGGGACCAGCCGATTGGTTCACCGGCACGGTGCGGATTGACCCGTTGTTTCAAGCCGCCGCGCCCGCGCGCGTCAGCGGCGCGAGTGTCACGTTTGAACCCGGCGCCCGCACTGCGTGGCACACGCACCCGCTGGGCCAGACGCTCATCGTTACCGCCGGTTGCGGCTGGGCGCAACATTGGGGCGGACCCGTCGAGGAGATTCATCCGGGCGACGTGATTTGGTTTCCGCCGGGCGAGAAGCATTGGCACGGCGCGTCACCAACCACAGCCATGACGCATATCGCCATCGCGGAATACCTCAACGGCAAGGTGGTTGACTGGATGGAAAAGGTAGGCGACGAACAATATCGCAGAGCCCGAAAGGAGTGATTTATGCCTCATGTCGTCGTGAAACTTTGGCCGGGAAAGTCCGAGCAGCAGAAGACCCGGCTCGCTGAAGCAATCACCCGGGACGTAATGGATGCCTTCGATTACGGGGAAGAATCGGTTTCGGTAGCATTTGAGGAAATCAAACCGGCGGATTGGGACGAGAAGGTCTATCAGCCGGACATTCTCAACGGCCCCGGAACGCTGTACAAAAAACCCGGATACACGATGTGACCAACAAGACTGGTCGTCCGCGTTTTGGCGGGTTCTGCCAGTGACAGATTTTTCGGCTGGACTATGTTTGATTCATCGCTGACATGAATTTGCTCAAACCATGACTGATCGTTTTCGAGTTTCGAGTTTGTTGGCGCAACGGCTGGCAGAGCACCAGCTCCCGTTGTCGGCGTTGCTGCAACGGGCGGGTTTGCCGCCCGGATTCTTCCAGCAGGAGAAAATCTACGCCACCACCACGGAATTGTTCGCCCTGTGGCGAACCATTGGCGAGATGAGCGCCGATCCCGCATTTGGCCTGAAGTTCGGCGCGGAACCACGCCTGGAGCGCTATCAACCGACGGCGATAGCCGCCGTGTGCAGCCGGTCGTTTCGCGACGCGCTGCAACGCATGGCCCGCTACAAACAACTGACCTGCCCGGAAGAAATTCGCGTCCACGCCAAAGGGGAAGAGACCACCGTGGAATTCTCGTACGTCGAAGCGAAGGAAATCCAGCCCGACGTGTTGGTGGACGTATGCCTGGCTTGGATCGCATCCCTCGCCCGCCGGGGCACCGATGGCCGGGTGACGCCGCTCCGCGTGGACCTGGCGCGCGCCTCGCAGCATCGCGAGTTGCTGGAAAATCATTACGGCTGCCGGGTGCGATTCAAGGCCGGACGCAACGCGCTGGTGTATCGCAGCCGCGATTTGGACCGCCCATTCGTGACGCATAACGCGGAATTGCTGGCCTTGACCGGGGCGCAGTTGGAGACTGAGCTGCAGGAGTGGAAGGCCGGCGCGGACGTCGCCGAACAGGTGAAGCACACGCTGAAGCGTTCGCTGGCCGGGAGACGTCCAACGCTTCAGCAGGTCGCGCGGGAACTGGGGACGAGCACGCGCTCGTTGCAGCGGCGGCTGACCGAGGTGCATATCACCTTTCAACAACTGGTGGAAGACACGCGGCGCGAACTGGCACGACACTATCTCAAACACAGCGCGGTTGAATTGAACGAAGCCGCCTACCTGCTGGGATACGAAGATGCCAACTCGTTTTTCCGGGCCTTTCATCTGTGGGAAGGCGCCTCGCCGGGGGAGTGGCGCACGCGGCATGGCACAGCTGCCGTCGCGACGTGAAGTAAGGGACGCCGAACCAAGTGTATGCACATTGGCGCATTTCCCGGGATTGGTGAATTTAATCAAGGTGGGAAATCCCGCCATAGTATGGGTACAGTCAAACCGGGCTTTCCACCCCGGACTATTATTGGGACAGCACAACAGATGATTGCGCCGAAGGCCGGTTTTACAGGATGTTATGCGCCTCAAAAAAAGTTTAAAATAATAGTTGACTATTTAGTTCACTATGTTAGAGTCGGATTGTGACCCGGCAGTCCGGGTTAAACAAACGAAGAAAGAGAAAGATTATGGGTCGTGTCAGTGACGCCAAAACGAGATTGATGGATGCCGTGTCGGAGCTGCTTTGGACTGGTTCTTACGGCAGTACGACCATTGATCAGATTTGTGAGAAGGCTGGCGTCAAGAAGGGCAGCTTTTACTATTTCTTTGATTCCAAATCCGATTTGGCGGTTGAAGCCCTTGATGCTGGTTGGCAGATCAGACAAACGGAATTGGACCGGATCTTTTCGCCCATGGTGCTGCCGTTGGATCGGATTCGGAAATACTGCGAATTCAGCTACAAAGTCCAACTGGAAATGAAGGAGAAATATGGGCGGGTGTTGGGTTGCCCGCAGTTCGCCCTGGGCGCAGAGGTGTGCACACTGGAAAGCCGGTTGCAAAAGAAGGTGCAGGAGATTCTTGATTGCAAGCGCAAATATCTCGAATCGGCTGTCCGCGACGCCCATGCGGGGGGCCTCATCAAGGCGCCGGATCCCGCGGCCAAGGCCAGGATGATTCTGGCGTATTACGAGGGCCTCTTGACGCAGGCGCGGATCCAAAACGACGTGGAAATTCTGCGCGATACTGTCGGTGGGATTTTTGCAATGCTGGGTGTGAAAGAAACTGAAACCGCAATCGCTTAAATTTTTTTTGCGTACTTATTTGACTAAACAGACAACTACAAAAAGGAGATAAAAATGAAGACAAATCAAGGAGTAGAAAACAACGCCGTCAAAGCAGTAACGAGTGCCTGTGTGGCATCGTGTCAAAAATTGGCGGCACGAATCGAGCAAGCCAAAGAACAGCTTTTGGTTGAACTGCAGGAAACTCTGCAGGTGCCCGACAAGCTGTTCAAGCTGGCTTTGAACGAAGCTGAGGCGCTGGCGTGGCAGACGGAGTACCCACACCTGGTTTTCCCAGTGCTGGCGGCAGAAAAAATTCAGGCTGCCGGTAAGTGGAACGCACGACAGGAATTCCGGCGGCATAAAAATTCCATTTACGCGACGTCCATCTGAGCGACGGCCATTCGTCATTAACCAAGGAGTCATGTATGAATATGAAATTCATGAGGACAGTTTTGTTGGCTGGCGCGCTGGCAACCGGCGTCGGATTTGTGACCGGGTGCCGGCGCGGATCGGTGAAAGATCCGCTGCCGCCGCCCAATGTGACGGTCGCGCCGGTCCAGGAAAAAGACATTGTTGAATGGAGCGAATTCACCGGCCGGGTGCAGCCCGTCGAATCCGTCGAGGTGCGCCCGCGCGTTTCCGGTTACATCCAGAAAGTGCGCTTTCAATCGGGACAACTGGTGAAAAAGGGCGATGTTCTGTTTGTCATTGACCCGCGCTGGAACCAGGCGGTGTATGATCAGCGCCAGGCCGAATACGAACAGGCAAAGCGTGAGGCGGAGCGGACGGCGCAACTGCTGGCCAACCAGGCCATCTCGACCGAGGAGGCGGATGCGCGCAAGGCCCGCTACGAGGAGGCCAGGGCGGCGCTCGACTCCGCGCGATTGGATCTCGAATACACCCAGGTTCGAGCGCCGATTGACGGCCGGGTGAGCCGCGCGCTCCTGACCGAAGGCAATTATGCCAGCGGCGTTGCCGGTTCGGCTTCGTTGCTCACCACGATCGTTTCGGTGAACCCGGTTTATGTCTATGCGGACATGGACGAGGATTCGTACCTCAAGTTCAGCGAACTGGTGCGCGCCAGGAAACTCGGCGATGACGACGGCGGCAAAATCCCGGTGGAAATGGAACTGGAGAACGAACACGGTTTTCCGCATGCCGGACAGATCGAGTCATTCGACAACCACCTCAACGCCGACACCGGCAGCATCCTGCTGCGCGCAGTCTTTCGGAACGACGAGGGCAGCCTGACGCCTGGTTTGTTTGCCCGGATTCGCATTCCCCTGAGCAACCGGCATCCTGCGCTGCTGGTGGACGAGCGCGCCATCGGCACCGACCAATCGCAGAAATTCGTGCTCACGCTGACGCCGACGAACACGGTGGCGTATCAGCCGGTGCAATTGGGTCCCTTGGTGAATGGGCAGCGCGTGGTCCAATCCGGTTTGCTGGCCGGTGAGGAGATTGTTGTTGACGGCCTGGAACGGGTGCGCCCGGGAATGCCGGTCTCCGCGCAGCGGGAGACGTTAAATGCTTCCATGACCGGCCGACTGACGGCCAGCCGCTGATTTCATCGTTAACCGACAAACATTTCCCACGGACATGAATTTTGCCCATTTCTTTATCCGCCGCCCGATTTTCGCCGGCGTGCTCTCCATCGCCGTTTTTGTGATGGGGCTGCTCGCCATGTTCCGGCTCCCCATTGCTGAATATCCGGAGGTGGTGCCGCCGACCATTGTCGTGCGCGCGACTTATCCGGGCGCAACGCCCAAGACCATCGCCGAAACCGTGGCGTCGCCTCTCGAACAGGCGATCAACGGTGTGGAAGGTTCGCTCTACATGTTTTCGCAGGCGACGCCCGACGGCGTCATGACCCTGACGGTGACGTTCAAGCTTGGCACGGACCCGGACCAGGCGCAGGTCCAGGTGCAGAACCGGGTTCAGCAGGCGTTGCCCAAGCTGCCGGAGGAAGTCCGTGCGCTCGGCGTCACCACCACCAAACAATCACCGGACCTCACCATGGTCGTGCATCTGTTTTCGCCGGATGGCCGTTACGATGAAGTCTATCTGCGCAATTACGCGACACTGCAGGTAAAGGACGCGCTGGCGCGCATTCCCGGCGCCGGCGATGTGCTGGTGTTCGGCTCGGGCGATTATGCGATGCGCGTCTGGCTGAACCCGGACAGGCTTGCCGCGCGCGACCTGACCGCCGGCGACGTCGTGGCCGCCATCCGCGAACAAAATGTCCAGGTGGCCGGCGGCATTATCGGCCAGCCGCCGGTCCGCGACCCGGTGAATTTTGAACTGCTGGTCAATGTCAAAGGCCGGCTGACCACGGCGGAGGAATTCGGCGACATTATTGTGAAGACCGGTCCCAACGGCGCCATCACCCGGCTCAAGGACGTGGCGCGCATTGAACTTGGCGCAGGTGATTACTCGCTCCAGTCGCTGCTGAACAACAAGACGGCGGTGGCGCTGCCCATCTTTCAAACGCCCGGCGCGAACGCCCTGCAACTTTCCCGGGACGTCCGCCGCACCATGGAGGAGTTGAAGAAGAATTTCCCGCAAGGCATTGACTACTCGGTGGTGTATGACCCGACGGTTTTCGTCCGCCATTCGATTGCCGCGGTGGTGCACACCCTTTTCGAGGCGCTGCTGCTGGTGGTGCTGGTGGTCATCCTCTTCCTGCAAACCTGGCGCGCGGCCGTCATTCCATTGGCCGCCGTGCCGGTGTCGCTGGTCGGCACGTTCACCATGATGCTTCTCTTTGGTTTCAGCATCAACGCGCTGTCGCTGTTTGGATTGGTGCTGGCCATCGGTATCGTGGTGGACGACGCCATCGTCGTGGTGGAAAACGTCGAACGGAATATTGCGCGCGGCCTGTCGTCGCTCGAAGCGGCCAAAGTGGCCATGAACGAAGTCACCGGGCCCATAGTGGCGACGGCGCTGGTGCTTTGTGCCGTGTTTATTCCCACTGCATTCATCAGCGGTTTGACCGGCCAGTTCTACAAGCAGTTCGCGATCACGATTGCCATTTCCACGGTGATTTCCGCGTTCAACTCGCTGACGCTCTCGCCGGCGTTATGTGCCGTGTTGCTCAAGGATCATCATGCGCCGAAAGACTGGCTGTGGCGCGCCATGGACGGCGCGCTCGGCTGGTTTTTCCGCCCCTTCAACCGCGTGTTCGCCTGGTCGGGCGAGAAATACGGCGCCGGCGTCAAGGCCGTGCTTCGCAAAGGTGCCATCGCGTTGCTGGTTTACGGTGGCCTGGTGTTGCTGACCGGCTGGAGCTTCGAGAAGGTTCCGACCGGTTTTGTTCCGACCCAGGACAAAGGCTATCTCATCGCCTTCGCGCAACTGCCCGAAGCGGCCTCGCTCAACCGCACCGCGGAAGTCATCCGGCGCATGTCCGACATCGGGCTGAAACAACCGGGGATTGACTCGGCGGTGGCGTTTCCCGGGTTAAGCATCAACGGCTTCACCGTTTCGCCGGATTCCGGCATCGTGTTCTTCACCTTGAAACCGTTTGACGAGCGCCGTGCTCCCAACTTGAGCGGTCCGGCGATTGCCGCGGCGTTGAACCGGAAATTTTCGGGCATTCAAGATGCCTTCGTCCTCACCGTTCCGCCGCCGGCGGTGATGGGACTGGGCACCTTCGGCGGGTTCAAGCTCTATGTCGAAGACCGCGCCGGGCTGGGTTACGACAATCTTTACCAAGGTTTGCAGTCGTTGATCGGCAAAGGCTATCAAACCCCCGCTCTCGCCGGTTTATTTTCCACGTTTACTGTGAACGTGCCGCAACTTGACGCCGACGTGGACCGCGAGAAGGCCAAGACGGAAGGCGTGCCCCTGGGCAATCTTTTTGACACGTTGCAAATCTATCTGGGCTCGCTCTACGTGAACGATTTTAACCGGTTTGGCCGCACTTACGAGGTCATCGCCCAGGCGGATTCACAATTCCGCGAACATCCTGAGGACATCACCCGGCTCAAAACGCGGAACGACCGGGGTGAAATGGTGCCCCTTGGCGCGCTGGTCAAGGTGAACGAGAGCCACGGCCCGGACCGGGTAATGCGCTACAACGGCTATCCCGCGGCGGAAATCAACGGGGGCCCGGCACCCGGTTACAGTTCGGGACAGGCGGAGGCGGCGATGGCCAGAATCGCGGTCGAAAATCTGCCGCGCGGCATGGCCTACGAATGGACCGACCTGACCTACCAGCGCATCCTGGCCGGCAACACGGCGGTTTATGTGGGTCCGTTGTGCATCCTGCTCGTATTCCTCGTACTGGCGGCGTTGTATGAAAGTTTTCGCCTGCCACTGGCCATCATCCTCATCGTGCCGATGTGTCTCCTGTTCGCCATCGCCGGCGTTTGGCTCAAGGGCAGCGACAACAACATTTTCACCCAAATCGGCTTCATCGTGCTCGTCGGCCTGGCGTGCAAGAACGCCATCCTGATCGTCGAATTTGCCAAGCGCAAACAGGACGAAGGTTTGTCGCCGGTTGACGCCGCCATCGAAGCCTGCCGGTTGCGGCTGCGACCCATCCTGATGACTTCCATCGCCTTCATCGCCGGCGTATTTCCATTGGTGATCTCGCATGGCGCCGGCGCGGAAATGCGGCAGGCAATGGGAATTGCCGTGTTCTCCGGTATGATTGGTGTGACCCTGTTCGGTTTGTTCCTGACGCCGGTGTTCTACGTCACGCTGATGAAGCTGGGAAGGTTGCCCCTCACCCGGCCGGCCGCCCTTTCACCATCCGATGGGGAGAGGGGCGGGGTGAGGGGACTTGGTGGGTCCGCCGGAGCTGCTGCTGGAATGGTCGCAATGTTGGGGTTGTTCACGGTTAATTCCGCTCACGCCGGTTGGTCGACCGTCGGCCCGGATTATCGTCCGCCCACAAATGCCGTTCCGGCCGCTTACAAAGCCGCCCCACCGGGTACCTGGAAGGAAGGCCGGCCGCTCGACAATGTGCCCAAGGACAATTGGTGGGAGGTTTTCAACGACACCAATTTGAACACGCTGGAGACACAGGCATTGCAGGCGAATCAAGAACTCAAAGCCGCTGTCGCCCGGGTGGATCAGGCGCGTGCCACGGCGCGGGTCGCGCGGAGCGATTTGTTGCCCGGCCTTGACCTGGCGCCCAGTTTCAACCGGCAGCGTTATTCGCCGAATGCCGAGCCGAGTTTTGGCAGCCTGACGGCGAACACCTTCAGCACGCCGGTGGATTTGAGTTATGAAGTGGATTTGTGGGGACGGGTGCGGCGCGGGTTCGAAAGCGCCCGTGCCGACGCCCAGGCGTCGCTCGCGGATTATTACAACGTCCTGCTCACGCTTCAGGCCGACGTGGCGCAGAATTATTTCGCCCTGCGGTCGCTTGACGCAGAAATCGCCACTGTGAACGGCACGGTGGATTTGCGCCGGGAACAGGTCAAACTGGTGCGCAGCCGTTACCAGGGCGGCATCGGCAGCCAACTGGAGGTGGCTCAAGCCGAAACCGAACTGGCCACTACTGAAGCCGATGCTGCGTCGCTGGCCCAGCGCCGGGACGAGCTTGAAAACGCCATCGCGATCCTGGCCGGCCAAAACCCGTCGGATTTTCATATCCCGGCCCAAACCACCAACGACTGGTCGCCGCAACCTCCGGAAATTCCGGCAGGTCTGCCGGCTGATTTGCTCGAACGGCGTCCAGACGTAGCCGAGGCGGAAAGGCAACTGGCATCCGCCAACGCCAAGATTGGAGTGGCCAAGGCCGCATTTTTTCCCGTGCTGACGTTGACGGGTTCCGGCGGCTATGTCAGCGGCGACGTTGACACGTTATTCAACTGGAACAGCCGCACCTGGTCTATCGGACCAAGTCTCTCGCTGCCCATTTTTGCCGGTGGACGTAACCTTGCAAATTACCGAAGGTCAAAGTCTGCGTACGCGGAGGCGGCCGCCTTGTATCGCCAGCAGGTACTCGTAGCGTTTGGTGATGTGGAGGACAGCCTGGCTGATATTCGCCATCTTGCAGATCAAGCTGCCGCCCAACGGCGGGCGGTGACCAACGCGCGCCGCGCCGCCGAGTTGGCC